>ERZ1108162.21-NODE-21-length-117233-cov-553.081287_pt1 | contig 117233 bp, 89 predicted proteins | sample MGYA00403698_ERZ1108162 | MGnify/ENA primary metagenome ERZ1108162 (study PRJEB35170, sample SAMEA104062405) | human gut metagenome | biome: human gut; feature: human-associated habitat; material: faeces | place: Denmark | collected 2012-04-30 ... | reverse complement strand
TGATGAACGGCCGTGCGGTCATGAAAGAATACAGGGTGAAGAGCAAACAAAGGTGCAGGAGAGTGTAAAGAAAACGGATCGAGCGTTTCTTCAGACAAAAAAAGAAGAAAAAGCTTCAAAGGAGAATGAAAGATGATTTATTGGGAGCTTTTTCTTGTATTTTTAAAGATCGGAGCGGTATCGTTTGGCGGCGGATACGGAATGATATCGCTCTTGCAGGATGAGGTCGTGGCGCACGGCTGGCTGACGGAAGAAATGCTGATGAATTTTATTGCCGTAGCAGAATCGACGCCGGGTCCGATTGCGGTGAACGTGGCGACGTTTGTAGGTTCGTCGCAGGCAGGCGCGGTGGGCGCACTTTTGGCAACGCTCGGAGTTGTACTGCCTTCCTTTTTTATCATTCTTTTGATCGCGGCGATCTTGCACAACCTTTTAAAATTTAAAGGGGTGCAGGCTGTACTGGGGGGCATTCGTCCGAGTATTGTCGGATTGGTTTTAGGCACTTCCGTTACGATGTTCCTGACAACGTTGTTTGGTTTTTCAGCGATCGGGCAGGGTTTTTCTTTGGATTGGCGTGCTTGCGTGATCTTGGTATTGCTGTTCGCGCTGTGGTTCGGACTTAAAAAATGGAAAAAGATAGAACTTTCGCCCATTTTTTTGATTCTTTTGTCCGCTGTTTTGGGTATAGGTTTTTACGCCATTCCTCTCTGAGCATTCGTTCAAGAAAGTATGACTGTGCAGTGATCTCGAAAGACTTTAAGGCGGCTCAGTTATGCGTTTTGGTTTGGTTCCGAAGAAAAATAAAGGTTTTGCTTGCGTATTTTTTCGTTTTTCCGATGTCCGAAATTATTGAATTCTGTAACAAATTTTTAGGTACGTATAAGCAAATTTTGAAAAAATGCATGTAAAATGTTGCCATATTTACAATTGTATGGTACAATGTTCTTACTCTTAATAGTCTATACAGGAGGAAAATTGTATGAATAAGAGTGAATTGGTAGCAAAAATTGCTGAAGAAGTTTCGCTGAAAAAGAGCGATGTGGAAAAAGTGCTGGATGCATTTGTTTCCAATGTAAAGGATGTAATGGCAAAAGGGGACAAGCTGCAGCTGGTCGGTTTCGGAACATTTGAGGCGAAAGACCGTGCGGCAAAGGAAGGTGTAAATCCTGCGACGGGAGAAAAGATCGCCATCGCTGCCTGCAAAGTACCGTCTTTTAAAGCGGGCAAAGCGCTCAAAGATGAATTGAACAAATAATTTGAAAAGAAAGGCGCAACGGAAATTCCGTTGCGCCTTTCTTTTTCGTTAGCAATTTTGCAACCTGTGCTTTTTCTAAGTCAAGGAAATTCGGCGACCATGTTTACGATGCGTATTCGGATTCCCTTGATTTTTTTGTATTAGGCATTTGAAAAGGGACAGAGCCCTGATCGGGAGAAAAAGATTGCTTGTTGTTTGGGCAATATTAATTTTCTGCGTCTTTGGTTTTGACACGGAAAACCGCGCGCACGGTTGCAGTAAAGATAACGCGGTTTTCGGTGATATTTCCGCTTATCCCATAGCAGCTCGGATAACAGCAGGTTTCTTCTACGCGCACAAGTTCTCCAGTCGAGCCCAGGGCGGCGGCTTTTTTCTTTGCGTCTTCGATCGCCAGCTGCAAGGCGCGAATGCGATGCTGTGAATCGTCTTTGCAACTGTAAGAGGTTCCCTCGATGCAATTCAGACCTGCTTGCGTCAGCTTTTCGCGGATCTGCGGAAGGCTGTCTGTTTTTTCTGTTTCAAAAGAAAAATATTTGGAAGCAGTATAACCGTTCTGGCCATACATGGGAGAAACATTGGAGTGGCATTCGGTTACCGTTCCGTATTCGGAGAAAGCTTGGCGAACTTTTGCCGCAATTTCTTCGCATTTGGTTTCGGCGGTGCTCATATCGTCTGCCATTGTCTGGATGCTTCCGGAAAAAGAACACAGGTCTGCCTCTGCTTCCCAAGTTGCCGTACCTGTTACGATCAGATTGGCGTTGCCGATCTGTGTATCGGCGGATGCGCAGAGAGTGCCGAAAGTCAGAACTGAAGTGAGTATCAGAAGGGTAAGAACGGGTAAAATTTTTTTCTTCATAAAACAATACCTCCGGGTAGATTTATCTTATTTTGCCGCAATTTTCCTTTTCTATGCACCTGTTTTCTTTGCAAAATTAGGCGAAATTTTTTTTGAGATCGAAAATCTGCGGCGGCAGCAAAATTGTTTGTGCGTGTTGTTGACAAAAGCGTTAAAAGGCGTATAATTATCTGAGAAATAATCGAACCGCGGCCGACTTTACGAAGTTCGAGACTGCGGGCAAGACGTGCATGTTTGTCGGACGCAAGTGGGTGCGCAGGGAACAAACTGCGGGAGTATAAATAAATTTTAAAAGATTTCAAGTAAGGAGAAAAAAATTATGAGAGACGATACAAAGTTTGACAGGCGGGCTTATCTGAAACCGATTTGGTATCCTGGCATTATGTATCATGAAACGGTGCTTCTGGTCGGAGAAGAAGATGCGGCTCCGTTAATATATGAACCTGAGCGGATTCTTTCTGTCCGCAATTACGGATTGGATGTTGAATATAAAGAAGGGGTCGATTATGCCGTGGAAGGGAAAAAGATCAGGCGTCTTCCCGGATCATCGATGCCGTTTTTTGAGTTTGACGAGTATTATCGTAAAACACCGGATTCGATAGAGGTACGCCTCAATGCAGATCTTTTGCCTGCAAACGAAAAAGAAAGCCGTTACCTGAAATACGGAGAAGGGGATACGTTTACAAAGCAGCAGATTGCCGTAACGTATGTACATAAAGATGCTTGGAAAGGAATCAAACCGACAGGAAGACCGCAGAACCTTTCGGATGCAATTCGAAAAATCAAGGACGGAAAAGCCAAAATTGAGTTTTTCGGAGACAGCATAACGGTAGGTTGCAACGCGAGCGGAACGATCTACGGGGGGAATAATCCTCCTTACTGTGAGAGTTGGCCGGAAATGGTCGTGCGTTATTTGCAGGATAAATACGGAGTAGAGCTGGAAGTTACCAATACTGCCATCGGCGGGACAACGACCCGTCAGGGCGCAGACCGATTTGAAAAGGATGTGCTTTCCTATGCTCCGGATCTTCTGATCATCGGTTACGGGATGAACGATCCGGGCACGAGCTTAGAGGAATACAAGGGAATGATCGGACAAATGATCGGGCAGTATCGGCAAAAGGTTGCCGACGGAAATGTGATCCTGATTTCTCCGATGCTTCCGAATGTTGAAACGAATTGGTGCGTTTTACAGCCTCAGTTTGAAAAAGTTCTGGCTGAACTTGCAGAAGAAAATAATTTTTGTGCGCTCGCACCCATGACGTCTCTGCACAGGGATATTCTCAAAGCAGGGAAACGCTACAGGGATATGACGGGCAACAATGTCAACCATCCGAATGATTTTATCATACGCGTCTATGCCCAGGCCGTACTCACAGCTTTGTTGGGCAATGATTTTTTGGAGGATTACGCTTCGGAAGAGTAAAGATGCATTGAAAGCTCACTTTAAAAGTTGAAGGATTCTGTTCGGAAAAGTAAAGATGAATGCTCGATTCAGCCCCTGAAAAGGTAAATGGATTTTATGGAGCGCCCCGCGGCAGTGAAGATTGCCGCGGGGCACTTTTTACATAGAACAGGCAGGCTTCGCATAGGGCATGGCCCGCAGTCATACAATATAAAAACGGCCGTGGGCTGCCGACTGAAAAAGTTTCCCTTCTCCGTACAGGGCAGAACGTATTATGCAGCAGCCAACAAAAATGCTCGTAAAAAATTTTATGCTTTGCAGCAAGACTTTTTTCGGCGGAGCGCCCGCGTAAAATAGACAGTTCCGCCGCAGAAAATTTTTTTCCCCGGAAGACAGATATTTTTCTGTTTTCAAAGCTTTCCGAGCGGATCACTTTTCCGTTTTAGATTTAATGTTTGCCGTTTCGGTTTCTTAGCATATTTTTGTCGTTTTGCTTGTACGGTAAACGTTCACATTACAAAAAAATTGACATATATTAAACAAATTTGATAAATTTGTTCAATAATATGTAGATTTTATTTTTTATTTTTTTTTAAATTACCTATTGACGAGTTTAGGATTGTATGTTATAATGTACCTGGGTACAAAAATTTACGGTTAATTTTTTGTGCCGGGTAGGTTAACGTTTTGCTTTATATATGTACCCTGGTACAAAGGGAGCAAGATCGTAAAAAGTTTGGCGAGGAACGGAGGGACTGTATGATAGGAAGGAGAGAAATTGCAAAGATGGCCGGGGTATCCACGACGACCGTAACCCGGGTCTTGAACAAATCAGGGTCTGTTTCTCCGAGAACGGTGGAGAAGGTATACAATGTGATCCGCGAGACGGGGTATACTTGGAACGCGATCGCATCGAATCTTTCGAAGAATAATCTGAGCAACATCATTGCATTGCTGGTGCCGGACATGACGAATTATTATTATATGGAAATGTTCGACAGCATGATGAAGGCGGCCAGACCTTACAGTATGTTGATTTCCATATACAGTATATCGAACATGAATGCCAACGAAGTCGTGGAGGAGATCGTATCCAACAGGGCTCGCGGGATCGTGAATATGGGGCTCGTTCCGCTGACGCATGAGTGTTTGCGGCGGGTGGATCTTGCGGGTATCAAGTTTGTGCACGGGGGCATCCGTGATCGCGAAGACTGCGATTTTCATATCGATTATCAGGAAGCGGTTACGACGGCCGTGCGGCATCTGAAGGAAGCGGGATGTAAAAAGATCGGTTTTTTGTTCGGGATGAAACAAAAACTTCTGCATGATGAAAAGATCCAGTGCTTTAAACGGGCGATGGAGGAATGCGGATACGGAGAGCCGGATATATTTTTGGGAAATTATCCGAATGTTTCGGCGTCCGTGTTCGGGTATGAACAGGCAAAAAAACTTTTTTCGGATGCTACGCCGTACGACGCGCTGTTTTGTCTGAATGACATGATGGCGGTAGGGGTCATGCGGGCGCTGATGGATTGCGGAAAGCGTATCCCCGAAGATGTTTCCGTCATCGGGTTCGACAACATAAAACTCGGTGAGTTTTTCAAACCGTCGGTTTCCACGATTTGCGGCGATATTATCGAAGAAGCGAAAGCGTATGTGCAATATTGCATGGGAGACTATAAACCCGGAGTCAGGTTCAATTCGAGTTTTATCTGTCGTGAAAGTGTCAGAAGATTGGAAAAATAAATAGAAAATCAAAAGGTACCTTTTTTTTCGGGCGAGCCCGAAAAAATTTACTTTATCAGCTTTGAAATCATTTTGCAATATGGAGGAATCAAAGAATGAAGAGACAATTGTTTAAGGCTTTGGCGATCATTGTTTCGGCTTTTTTGTTGGTCGGATGTACTCCGCGTCTCAACAATCCCGAAACCAATTATGACGTGAATCTGGATGTTGTTTCCAATTATGAAGTGGAAGGGACACTGAAAGTCGGTATCACGAGCGTTTACACGGAGCGGTGGCTGATCGATGCACTGATCGAAGAGTACAATCAGGTTTATCCCAATGTGGAAGTCAAGGTAGACGAAGTGCAGGGTGCCTACAACAATACGTTGGTCGGGTATTGGCAGGCTGAGCAGAATACGCCGGGAATCATGCCGGATATCCTTGTTTCGAACAGTACGGATATGCATTCGATTATCGAAAACGGGATCCTGTTGGATCTGCAAAAGTATGTGGATGAATCGGTAAAAGCCGGATTGCTCGATCTGAGTGATTTCCATGAAGATTACTGGAAATTGGGGCAGGAAAATTTTAACGGCGATCAGTATGTGCTGCCCAGAAGCGCAGACCGCGTTGTTACGCATCTGAACCAGACGCTTTTTGAAACGATTTTCAAAGATTACAGCGACGATGAATTGCCTTTCACGCCGATCGAAGGGACGAAGGTACCCGCAAACGGATGGACGTGGCAGGAATTTATGGATACCTGCGAAGTGATTCGCAAATGGTATGATGATAACGGACGCAAGGAACAGTATCTGGTCGACGCGTATTTTGACTGGGAGCCGATCTTCAATGCGATTTTCCGCTCGGAAGGTGCGGAGCTGATCGATAAAGATCAGAATGTATTGGTAGACACCCCCGAAGTGAAGAAATCTGTCGAACTGATGAACGAATGCATCGAAAAGAGATATGTAGCGCCTCCGGGAACAAGCGTACAGGGCAACTATGAAGGCGGCCAGGGAATCATGCTTTTCAATTCGGCGTATGCGCAGAGATTCTATACAAGTCTTACGATCGATCAGCAGTATGATTACAATCTGACGACTTTCCCGCTGATCAACGGAGAAGAGGGGCCGAGCTATATCGGGGCCGGTGTTGCCGGATACGCGATGGCATCCACGTCGCGCAACAAAGATCTCGCATGGACGTTCTTGCTGTTTATGCTCAGCAAAGACGGGCAGAATGCTTTGGCGAGCGGCGGTATGACAACGCTTCCCATCCGCAAAGATCTGGAAGATCCTGCAACGAACGTCTGGGGCAAAAATCTGATGGATAAGGGGATCAACATGAGTGCTTATACATACGGAACGGAGCGCTGTGTCATTACGGATTATTATCTGAATACGGGAAAACCTAACATTTACAACGATCTGATGACGAGGGTATCGGAAATGCTGAACACATCGCTCGGCAGGGATGAAGCGACCCGCTCGCAGAAAATAGCGGAATGCCAGGAGTATTTGGAATATCTGATAGAATCGGCGAGGTGAGCGGCGCATGGCTAAGTTGAATTTTGCGGGAAAAAATGGAATAAAACATGTTTGGGGGCTGGTCAAGAAAACCGTAAAAGACAGCTATACGGGTTGGTTGTTCGTTTTGCCGCTTGTGATCGGGTTGTTGGTATTTACTTTTATACCGATGTTTCAGTCGCTCATGTACTGTTTCTATGAATACGACGGCGTGCGTGTTTTTCGGTTCATAGGCTTTGAAAACTTTGTGTATATGTTTACGGTCGACAGAGATGTTCCCGTGGTGATCGCCAACACGTTTTTATGGACAATTCTTTCTGTTCCTGTCAATCTTGTATTGTCGTATGCGTTTGCGCTGTTCGTGAACATGAAGACAAAGGGAATGCGCTTTTTCAGGATATTGTATTATCTTCCGGTCGTGATCCCGGGCGTTGTGAGTGCTCTGCTGTGGAAAGATGTTTTTGATCCTGTATACGGGATCGCAAATTCCTTTCTGATGAAAATGGGTGTGGCGCAGAGCAGTCTTCCCAGATGGTTTGAATCGGAAGATTTTATGGCGATGGTGTCCCTGCTTCTTATGTCGCTGTGGGGCATAGGCGGCGGCATGGTTCTTTGGCTTGCCGCACTCAAGGCGGTGCCGGAATCCCTGTATGAAAGCGCGCGCCTGGACGGTGCCAATGCGTTTGTGCGCTGCTTTGTGATCACGATCCCTATGTGCTCGGCGATGATCTTTTACAATCTGCTGATGAGCATTATCGGATCGCTTCAGAATTTCACTACATATATCGTGGCGCCGAATTCGGGCAAAGGCAACGGAAATTCCCTGTATTTATATGCCGTCAAAATTTATAACACCGCTTTCAGCGGCTATAAATTCGAGTACGGATATGCGAGTGCGTTGGCATGGTTCTTGTTCCTGATCATCGCCGTTCTGACGGTCATATTGTTCAGTACAAGCCGCTGGGTCTATTATGGGGAGGAAAACTGATGTTGCGCGAAAGAAAAAAATGTACTCCGAAGAAGGCTGTTTCGCTTACGATCATTTATTTCTTCATGATCCTGTTTGCCGTAGTTTTGCTTTTTCCGTATGTGTTCATGATCTGCAAAAGTCTGATGACGGGCACCGAAGCGGCGCAGATCCCTGTGGAGCTGTTTCCCAAAAAACCGACGGTCAGCGCGTACGGAAAAATCTTTTCCAGTGAAAATTCCTACATGCTGTATACGTTCAACTCGTTCAAGATCATCGTGTTTAACGTAATTGCCATACCTTTCTCGGCTTCGTTGGTTGCATACGGATTTTCAAAGACAAAGTTTTTCGGCAAAAATGTATTGTTTGCGGTGATGCTGTCCACGATGATGCTGCCGACCATGGTGCTGCAGATCCCGCAGTTCGTTATGTTTATGAGCTTCGGCTGGTATGACAGCATGTGGCCTTTGACGATCCCGAACCTTTTCGGCGGCGGTGCTGCCAATATTTTCCTGATCCGCCAGTTCATGCGCGGAATACCGAATTCTTTGGACGAAGCGGCAAAAATCGACGGAGCCAATGCTTTTATCAGATATCTGTATATCACGCTGCCGCTTTGCAAGGCGATCATTATATTCATGATGGTAACCACTTTCATTGCGTATTGGAGTGATTTCTACGGCCCGTTGATTTATCTGAAAACGCCTGCGAAATTCACGCTTGCCATAGGTATTTTCAAAGAATCGGAGCAATTGGTTCAGTTGGACGATAAACCGGTCTTGATGGCTTCCGGCGTTTTTATGACGATTTTCCCCGCCATTTTATTTGGATTTTTCCAAAAAGAGCTGATCGAAGGCGTGCAGATGACCGGATTGAAAGGATAAGGAGGGTAAAAAGTTGCATAAAAAGTTGGCGGCATTGCTGCTGTGTCTTTTCCTGGGCGTGCAGGCGGTTGCCTGTACGCAGGATAGAGGGGGGATGAAGTATTTTGAGCAGGACGGAGACCTGAGCGCGTCTGCCGTCAGCAAATCGCAGTCGATCGATATGCTCGCAAGTGTCGATGATTTCGGCAGAGTCATGCAGCCTTCGGGCGGAAACAAATCGGACCGTGATCGCTATGTCGGGCTTTTCTACTTCCTCTGGAGCGGTCAATACGGTACGGATAAAGTACGGGACATCAGCAAGATGCTGTACGACGGAGATCCGTCGCTTTGGAAAAATTCCGATCTGCAGGCGTTTCATCATTGGGGCGAACCGCTTTTCGGGTATTATAATTCCAAAGATCCGTGGGTGATCCGCAAACATGTGGAACTGCTGACTTTGGCAGGCGTTGATTTCCTTGTATTCGATACGACGAACAATACCGTTTACTACGATGTTCTGGACGTAATGCTCCCGATCATGCAGGAATATTACGATGCCGGCTGGGATGTGCCGAAGTTCGTCTTTTATACCAACTCCAATTCGGCGGAAGTGATCCGCGCGTTGTATTACGGAAACAAGAGCGGAACGGTGGCGGATTCTTCGAGTACTTCCGTACTCAATACGGAAGGGATCTACAAAGCCGGCAAGTATAAAGATCTGTGGTTCTGTCCGAACGGCAACCCCATGATCATAGGCATCACGGAGAACAACGGCGGTGCAAGCGATCAGACCAGGTGGGCATCTTCGTCGATCACGGGCGAAGAAAATACTGTTCTGAGTGCGGAAACGGATCAGGAAATTCTGGACTTTTTCGAGATCAAGGAATCGCAGTGGCCGACGACGGGCGTAAAAAATGAAAACGGTTTTCCTTGGATCGAGTTCAGTGAAAAGGCGACGGCATACGGCGAAACGGTCAATGTTTCCGTGGCGCAGCACAATAAACTTCCGTTTTCGGACGCGCTCTTGTCGTCCGTGATCTCCGAACAGATGTGGGGGCGCGGCTGGCATGACGGCGCAGCCGATCACAGCAACAACGCAATCTACTCGGGGGCAAACTTTGAAGAACGCTACGAAACGGCGATCGAACTCGACCCGAAATACCTGTTTATAACGGGTTGGAACGAATGGGTCGCGCAGAAACAATACGGGACGGGAAACAGTCCGAATACGACCACGGATCCCGATCTTCCCGAGAACAGGGTGTTTTTTGTAGACACTGTGAACACAGAGTATTCGCGCGATGTTGAAATGATGAAAGGCGGGTATTTCGACAATTTCTATTTGCAAATGGCGCGCAATAACCGCAGTTATAAAGGAACACAGCGCCCCGAAAGTTATTCGGAACCGATCAGTATCGACATCGGAAAGGGACTGACGCAGTGGAATTCTGTCAAGGATGTCTATTATGATTTCGCGGGAGAATGCGATGCGCGCGATTTTGCGGGGCATGCACAGGACGTACATTATACCGCGGATGCCGCGACCAATGATTTTACGCAGGCGCGCGTTGCGTCGGACGGAAAAGATGTCTATTTCCTGATCGAAACGGCAAAGGATGTCGCTTTGGACGCCAAAACCGGTGAATATCCGCAGCTTTATATTCGGATCCCCGGGCGGGAAGGCGGATATTACGGATATCATTACTGCGTAAAACTGAAGGACGGAAAAGCGGAGATCTATTCCATTGCGGACGGTAAATATGAACTGACTTTCCAAAAGAGCGGAAGTTTTTCCATCGGCGGAAGGTACCTGCAGGTTAAGATCCCGAAATCGGGACTGGATCTGTCCGGCGACTTCGGTATCTGGTTCAAAGTGGTGAGCGGATGCGATCTGTCCGATCCGGAAAGCCTGTATACGCAAGGGGATACGATGCCGGCAGGAAGAATGAACTTTGCTTTTTACGGTAAATAATGTTTGATACGGGCAAACGCCTGAATTAATAAATTTGGAGGAGAAGTAAGCATGAAAAAAAGACTTGGCAAACTTTTCGGTCTTTTGGCAATTTCTCTGGTGCTTGCACTCCCGCAGCTGGGCATATATGGCGCAGCGGCGGAAGCAACGGGCAGCTGGACAGTTACGAACGGTTCTGCAAGCGGAAGCGTTCTGACCGCCGAAGGGACGGAGAATGATTTGTCTGCGGTGTATTCCGAAAAGCTGAATCTGAATGACGGGATCAGCATTTCATACGACATTAAGGAATTCACGCTGAATGAAGAGGTCCAGGGGAATGCGGCCGAAATGGATAAACAGATCCTGAAGTTTTCGTTCCTTTCCAAAGAAAATTACGGGATCAGCCTCGTGGTGCGGCCTTATCGCCTGCAATGGGGAGCAAAGCTGAATCAGCGCATGATGGTTGCCATCTATTATACGAATAACGGTGTCGAAATGGAAGATCCCATGTGGTATTTTGATACGTATCTGGAAGTGTTTGACGATACGCATACCATTTCCATCCAGCACAGCTACGGATCTTTCTATGTGGAAGGGGATAACCGCATTGCGCCGCCTTACCGCCCGGCTTGCAACTGGGATCTGAGCGAGACGACGATGACGGTGTCCATGCATTCCTGTCTGAAAGCGGCTTCCGTCGACATCAAGAGCATTGCGGCGGAAAAGAAAAACATCACCGAAGGCGAATGGCTGGATATGGGTCCGAGCGAACACATCTATCAGCCCGACGGATCGATCACCTATAAAAACATAGACGAACCGTTTACGGCGGATGTCGGCAGCGGGAATGTCTGGCTGCATGCGCGTCTCGGTTCCGTGCGCGGCTACGATGTAACGGAAAAGATCACGCTGAAAGTGCACTACAATCTGAACGGCGCGGGCGTATGGTGGGGCATGTATTTTGCCAACCAGGCAATGCTCCCGCTGGATCAGGAAAAGACGAGCATTGACTATTCGGATAACTGTACGATATGTAAAGGAATTCAGTTCCAGAATGTAACTCCGTTCAAAGCGCAGTCCTATTATTATAAACAGGAAGGCGATACGCCGACGGAAGAGGAAGCCAAAGAGCTGAAGCAGTATTACCCCAACGGCGTATCCGTTGCTTATGCAGGGGAAGAAATGCTGAATACGATCGAAATCGAGATCGGCGAAACGGCAACGAAGATTTCCTTCAACGGCACGCTGTTGTGGGATGATTACAAACTGACCCGCGACGATTTCTCTGCGGAAAACGGCGGCGACGGAAAAGTATATTTCATTTTTGAGTTTATCGAAACGCCTGCGACGGCAACGCGCGGCATCGATATGACGATCAAGGGTATCAATGTGCCCGAGATCACGTCTTCCACATCCGTAACCCGTGCAAAAGCCGATACGAGCGATGTCGTATTGAATGTTACCGATCCCGGTAACGGAGCTTTGCGTCTGTACGATGCAAACAGGAATCAAATGGATTCTTCTCTGTACAGCTATGCGGACGGAAAATTCACTGTCAAAGCGGCAGCGTTTGCTGACCTTGCCGTGAACGAAGATACGCCGTATAACTTCTTTGTCGGCAACGACGGCGGATTGGACGGATTCTCTGTACGCATCATGAACGAAGTGGTGGCTTTGCAGCCCGCGGTGATCACCCCCGGTTCTTACACGCTGGAAAAAGCAGGTTCCGCAACGGAAGATCTCGTTCTTTCGGTTGACTTCAAAACAGGCTCGTTTGTGTCCTTGGTAGGCGGCGGACTTACGCGTTCGCAGTACACTGTACAGGAACCGACAGGGGATTCCACGGTCGGAACGATCACGCTGAGCAAAGATTTCCTGAATAACCTGAAAGACGGCACCGTTACGCTGAAAATGACGACGGAAGATTTGACGGGCGCGCAGGAAGTAACTGAGTTTAAGATCACGGTCGGCAACTCTTCCTCCGGCGGAGAAAAGAATCCTTCGCGCGGCGGTTGCAGTTCCGTTCTGTTTGCAAGCGCAGGCGGGGCGGCAGTTGCAGTCTTGGCGGCAGGCGCATGGCTTTTGCGCAGAAAAAAATGAAATGAATCCGTTCATGAACGGATAAAAAAAGAGGGAGGAAAATATATGATTCAATCTTTCAGCAGAAAGAAATCGCTGGTCGTGGCATTGCTGGCGGTTATCGTAGCCCTGTCTTTTTGTTTCGGCGTACTGATGTTCACCAACAAAAACGTACAGGCGGACGACGATTTGGGTACGATCACCGTACATAACCACGACGACAACCAGATCGGGATCACGATCGAAGGCGTGACGACGGAAACGACGACAACCAACGTGTTCAATACGATCCAGGATTCGCACAAAATGAGTCAATACGGCAGATTTTTGCGGTTCATCTTCTTCAACGGGCAGCCTTTGTTCAATACGCAGCAGACGACGGTGCCTACTTACAATACGGGTAACTTCGGATTGGGCGGCTATACGTACCTGATGGTCACGAGCCGTAAAGCGGCCGGCGTGAAAGCGGGCTTCCAGAAAGGGGACGTTCTGTACTTCAAGAAGGGATTTACTCCTTTGTATTACGAGGGAGGCGAATTCATGTGGTACGAAGGTTCGCTCAAATACGACCGTTACTATGTCTTTGACGGGTACGAATTCCAGCCCGCGGACGTATTGCAGGGTGTGAATGCTTCACAGAGTTATGTGACGGTGGACGGCACGGTCACGTTGACCCCGGAATTTTTGCCGATCGAGTATTATCCTGCCAACGATCCTTCGCAAAAGGTAGACGAGTGGGAGAACGAGATGAATGCGGCGGATCCGGACGAAGATGCGAACTTCTTCCATCCTCGTCTTAGCAAGGAAATGAAGTATGTGAGCAGCGATCCAACCGTGGCGGAAGTGGACGAGGCGACGGGCGTCGTTACGGGCAAGAAAGCGGGCAGAGTGACGATCACGGCGACGCACGTGGACAGCAACGAATCGATCGAGGTCGAACTGACGGTACGCGGTGCGGAAGAGATCAATGACGTGACCCTCTCCGTTGCGGACGGGAAAGCGGTGATTGCGGGAACGGCGGCGAGCAGCGCGGTGGCACAGATCCCCGCGGCGGACAACGCGTTCTTCAATCTGGTGACGATCAACGGCGAAAAAGCGGACGGCGCGGCTTTGGCGGCTGACGGCAGTATCACGTTGAACAGACAGCTTGTTTCGGGAGACGTGATCCGTTTCACGGCAGGCTGGCAGGCGCTCACTTCTTCCGACGGTACAAGCGCGACGGTTGCGGAAGGTTCACTGACGAAGGATATATATTTCCGTTACAACGGTACGGCGCTTGAAAAGATCACGCCGTTCACGCTGGACAAAGCGGAACTGAACGCGCAGGTGCGCACGGAAGCGCAGCTTACGGCGACCTTCGACGAAGCCATCGCCGACCAGAAGCTGGTCTGGACTTCTTCGGACGAAAATATCGTGACGGTCGACGAAAACGGCAAACTGTTTATCAAGAACAGCACGACGCAGAGTCCCGTTACGGTGACGGCGAAACATCTGGCGACGGGTACGGAAGCGACCTGCTCCGTAACGGTCAGCGAAACGATGGAAGACATGCTCGTCGAGATCGTGACGCTCAATTCCAAGACGATCGGCGTCAAGATCACGGGCAAGACGTCGGGACGCATGGTTGTTTCCGATTACATGAACGATCTTGCGCTCAAATACGACATCGTGGGCGGAAAAGCAGTGGGCGATGCGTCCAACTACTTTGATTTTATCCGCAAGATGTGGCTGAAAGGCGAACTTCCCACCGCGTACGAATGGGGCGGAGCGGGTTTGATGGGCAGCCTGAACACGACGGATCAGACCTATTCTTTCACGTTTACGACGAACTTCTATGATTTCCAGGAAGGCGATCTGCTGTTTTTCAATAAAGGACTGCGTCCGCTTGCTTACACAAACGGCATCGGTTATTATTTTGACAGCATGACGTTGCAGGGCGATATGTGCTGGCGCTTCACGGACGGCGAGTTTGTGGAAGTCGCGCCTCGCACGTTTGCGGCGGACACGTACACCGTCAAGGAAGGCGGCAGCGCGTCCACGTCGCTCGGCGATCATCTTACGAAGGTATGGGATAATTCCGGAGCAATTTATTGGGGCTTCGCTGCGCAGGGCCTTTTGGAGGCACCCGAGGCAGACAACAGCTGGCAGTATTCGATCGAGAATACGGATATCGCGACGGTAGATGCGTCCACGGGCGTCATCACGGGCGTTTCCGCAGGCGAAACAACGATCACGGCGACCAACGGAGCAGGCATGACGACCACGGCGAAAGTGGTAGTCAACGAAGGGACGACGGTTGCTCTCCCCGAAGATATGACGGTGGCATACGGTTCCGAAACGACGGTGAGAGTTGATACCAATGATGAAAATGCTTCGTTTGTCTGGACATCCGATTCGGCGAATGTTTCGGTAACGGGCAGCGGTGCAAGCGTTACGATCAGTGCGGACGGGCTCGGCACGGCGCAGCTGAAAGTTGTTGCGGACGGAGCTGCACAGGATACGATGACGATCACGGTTGTTCCTTCCGTAGTCATTGCAAAACCCGATTCCGATTCTCTTGCGGTCGGCGAAAGCGTTCAGCTGAATGTTACTGTCGCTCCGCAGGAAGGTGTTTCCGTAACATACAAGAGCAGCGATCCCGACAGCGCGTCTGTCAGTGCGGACGGCAAGGTAGAAGGTCTTGCTTCTTCGGATGCGGTTACGATTACGGTAACGGCGGTAGCGGACGACAACGCGGAGCTTAAAGCAGAAGCCAGCGTTACGTTCAATGTTTATGAAGTCAAACCGTTCACGATTTCTTATGCAAATACGGTCGGCAACGGCGCTGTTCTGATCTACTTTGACAGCAATAAATCGGATATCATCGCAACGAATGATATGCAGTCGGTTATCTACCTGGAAGAAAATAAAAACGATTTGCCTGATTTCTTCCAAAAGATCATCATTACCGATCCGGAAGACGGAGCGATGACTTTTGCGGACTATTGGCATGAAAAATACCAGATGTTTGTCCACACAAAGAATGATCACCTGGAATTTTACTGGTGCACAATGGATAAAGATGCAGACGGCAATTGGACTTATAACTTCCAGTCGGCAGTTCCTCCTCTGGGAACCATCATTACCTTTAAGGAAGGAATGCGTCCTGTCTGGGGTAACAAATACGGCAACTATTATACAAATTACAGACTTTCCGAAGAAATCTCATTTGTCTATGATGCAGGTGTCTGGAAAGAAATGGTGGCAGAAGGTTCGCCTTTCCGCGTTGTTTCGCAGGATCCGATCGTTAAGAACCAGTTTGTCATGACGTTCAACGTCGATACGACGGAAAAATCGTATGAAGCACTTGCAGACAGCGAATTGATCCGTTTCAACGGATACACGATGGCGGAGATCAATGCACAGAATCCCGGCGGAGTGCAGGCGATGGCGGCTAGCACGACGATCACCTTCCTGCTGGATCCTGCCGTAACGATGGACGGAGTAAAGATCTTTGATCTCGATGATTCAACAGCGACCATAAAACTGGAGATTCTGGAAGGATTTACACTGCCGACAGGCTATGTATGCGGCGAAGACTACGTGAAGGTATATTACAACGATGTTGAATGGTGGTCCGGAGTCAAAGATATTCCTCAAAGCGATGTAGTTTTGGAAGTAGATAGTGTCGTACAGAAGAATGAAAATATCGGTGATGCAGTCAACCATGCGTTTATTGTTCGCTTTGCAAACGAAGAAAAAGTATTTTCAAATGAAGACAGCGGCAACGCAGGACGCGGAACCGTGTATGTGAATGCAGTGCCTGCATGGTTCACTTTGACTGATTGGCACGGATTGCTCGATCATCAGATCACGACGGGCATCAAAAATGCAGTTTGGAACGGTATTTATATCAACGGCAGATCCGTTTACGATATCATGTTCAATTCGGGTGCTTCGACGATCGAATTGCAGTCGACGATCGTAGCGGTGCATTTCCAGTACGGAGACAATACAATCCGTATCGTATTTGACAGTCGCTGCGACAGCATCAACGGAATTGACTGGTCGAAAGAAGTAACGCTGTTGTTTGATGCGGACGTATTCTATACGGATACGGGTGCGAAGTTTGCGGAAGATACGTTGTTTGTGTATGATCCCGCAACGCAGACATGGAGCCAGAAAGCGATCGAAGTGGATTACAGCTACACGATCACGATGGATTCGACGGCAACGGTGGAAGCGGGCAAGACGGTTACCATTTCGGCGTCCGTTACGACCGATCCGACCGGCGGCAGCACGGCTCTTACATGGGAAACATCGGACAGCAGTATCGCGACGGTGAAAGACGGCGTTGTTACGGGCGTGAAAGCCGGTACCGTAACGATCACGGCAAAAGCTGCGGACGGCACGTCCAAAACGTGTACCGTAACGGTTACGGCTGCACAGACAGGCGGGGAAGATCCTGCTCATTCGGGCGGCTGCAGTTCTGCGGTCGGAACGATCAGTGTGATCGGCGTATCCGTCCTGGCATTGGCTTCGGCGGTTGCAGTTCTCGTGCTCAGAAAGAAAAAAGAACAGAAATAAGCTGAAAGCTTGTTAACGGAAGCGTTGCCGTCCGCTGCGATTGCGGCGGACGGCAATGATTTCCAAGTGAAAAACGGGGTTAAAAATGAATATTAAAAAAATCGGAAGTTTGGTCATTGCGGCGATCCTGATGTTTTTCTGTCTATCCGGATGCGGCAAAAAGGACGAGGTAATTACGGATCCGCCGACATCGGAAGACGGATATTCGATCGTATATCACTATGAAGACGGAACAACGCAGGACAAGACGATCGAGGTCGGAGAGGGCGACAAAGCACAGCTGCCGGCAGATCCTACCCGCAGCAACTACGGATTTAAGGGCTGGTATACGGAAAAGGACGGCAAAGGGGAACGCATTACGGTAGATACTGTTCCCACGGAAGACATGGACGCCTATGCGTATTGGACGGACTATGTGGACATGACGGGCCGAAACGTCATCGATATCGGCGGCTTCAACGGCGTTACGGAATATATTCGGCGCCCTAAGCGTGATCCTGAAACGAATGAAATTCTCCGCGATCCTGTAACGGGCGAACAGCTTTTCTATGATATGGAATATGCGGAGGAAGTAGATTTTGCGCTTTTGCAGGAGCTGGGCGTGGACACCATTTATTTGACATTCGAGCATTGGGATCTGTATCCGGATAACGAACATATGCAGAACCAGAAACCGTATATCGAATGGATGAACAAATACGATATCTCTTGCTGGTTCAATGATTATGAACTCAATGATGTTTTGATAAAACTTGCGGAAGATCTCGATTTCGATGACGAAACGGCGGTTGCGGCAGCGGTAAAAGAGGTCAAAAAGTACACTGCGGTCTATGAAGACCAAGCTTGCTTCAAAGGCAATTATATTCGCGATGAACCTAGTCTCGAACAGCTGGAATCGTATGTCAAAATGGCGAAACTGTATCAGATCGCTATGCCCGGGTATGAAATGTATACGAACCTGTTCCCCAACTATGCGTGGACCTTCCATCTGGACATGAGCGACGAGCTGTATAAAGAATACATCCAGTATTATGTCGACAATTTTGATTTCTCTTATATTGCGATCGACAATTACGGAATTCTTGCGGAGAAGAGTATTTTCGGAACGGTAACGCGTTCGGTAAACGAAAATTATTTCTGGAGATGTTTCAACGTTGTGGCGGATATTGCGCGCGATTCGGGACGGGATCTGGAAAACCATATCTGGACGACCAAGGATCTTGCCAATACGGATGAAGGCAGAAACTATTCTCCGAATATGCATGACCTTCGTTTCGAAGCATTCAATGCGATGGCGTTCGGCGCAAGCCATATCAACCTGTATTGTGCTTCGACACCGCCTTCCGTTCTTTCGGCAAATCCGGAATTCATAGGCGGCTGGGGTTGTATCAACGACGGTCAGAAGACCCCCGAACTGTTCGACAATGCGAGCCAGCTCGTGCGTGAGATCAAAGCTTTAAGCGACGTATTCTGCAAATATTTGTGGCAGGATATTGGCGGCTATGACGCGGGCGGCACATACGGAAAGACGCTGACGCGTGAACTGACGGCAGACTATTCGAATCGCCTTTTGTCTCTTACATCGAACCAGGATCTGGCTATCGGACTTTTCGACGAAGCGAACGGGGACGGGGAAGCGTTCATGTTCGTAAACAACTGTGATATCGATAAAGCGCCGAACGATGAAAGTGCTTTTGCAACGGTGCGTTTCCGTCTTGTGGGGGCGAGCAAAGTTGTGGCATACATCGGAACGGAACAGACAACACTGACTCCCGACAGCGAAGGATTCTATTCCTTTGAACTGGAACCGGGACAGGGCGCGTTTGTTACGGTGGAAAGATAAGACGTGCGGAAACGTTTGGAGGATAGAATGAAAAAGAACAGGATTTTGGCAATATTCTGCACTCTGATGCTTACTCTGACGCTTGGGTTGACGGTATTGACGGGGTGCGCTGGTTCCGGCGTTACCTTTGTCTATAACGACGGCAAGACGGAGGACACCAAGGTTGCCGCACGGCAGGGCACGGTAACTTTGCCGGAAGATCCGACGCTGGAAAACTTCAGCTTTAAAGGCTGGTACACAGAAAAGGACGGCAAAGGGGAACGCATCACCTCGGATACGAGGATTGCGGGCAATATGACGGCGTATGCGTATTTTGAACCATATGTTGACATGACGAACCGCAACATCATCGAGATCGGCGGATACAACGGGGTAACGGAAGAGCGCGTCGACAAGACGACCGGCCAAACCGTATATGCGCAGGAAAAAGATTTCGCGCTGCTTGCGGAACTGGGTGTGGATATCATTTACCTGACATACCAGAAGAGCGAAGTTTACGATTCCTATCTGGACTGGATGGACAAATACGGGATACAGGCATATATCCGCGACGTAGAATTGAACGAAAAATTGCAGACGTTGACGGAAAATCTGAATTTTGATGATGAAGCGGCGGTCGCAGCCGCGATCGAAGAGATCAAGCCGCTTGTCGAACGCTACCAGGACAGATCGTTTTTCCGCGGGAATTTCCTTGTGGACGAACCCGCGCCCGAGCAGCTTGATATGTACGGCAAATGTTCGCGGCTGTATCGGGAAGCGTTTCCGGGATATTTTATGTATGTAAACCTGCTGGCGAACTATTATGAGCCGTTCGAACAGGAATCGGACTTTCAGGCATATGTAGATAAAGCTGTTTCGTTGTTCGGCATGCCGTCCGTGGAGCAGGACCATTATCCGATCCATACGCGCAGTACCGGCAGCGGACTGGAACGGTATGTGGAAGCGGGCGATTACTACCAGGGTGTATATTATCCCGCGACCGTTGCGCGCGATACGGGTAAAGATTACGGAAATTATATCTGGACGATAAAAAATCTGATCGGTCCTGAAAACCGTGAATATGCGCCTTCGGTAACCGATCTTCGTTTCGAAGCGTTCAATTCCATGGCGTTGGGAGCGAGCAAGATCAATCTTTTCTGTGCGTCCACGCCTCCTTCGTCCATCGGGGCAGGCCAGGCCGTGATCGACCAGAGCAACAAGACGGAAGGACTTTGGGACAATGTCGTGCAGGTGATCTCCGAGGTGAAGTCGCTGTCTTCGGTGTTCAACCGTTATCTGTGGCAGGATGCGGCGTGCTGCTATACCGGAAACGGTTACGGCGGTTCCATGATCCTTGCGCTGAAAGGCTCGTATAAGGATAAAATACATACGATGTCTTCGGATACGGATCTGATGGTCGGCATCTTTGAGGAAGCAAACGGCGACGGATGCGCCTTTATGCTTGTCAATAACGGAATTATAACGGATGAATCGGATTCTACCGTAAAATTCGGAATAAACGGTGCTCTTTCGGTACAGGCTTACGTTGGAACGCAGTCCTCTGCTTTGACGAAAGGAGAAGACGGGCTTTACACATTGACGCTTGCCCCGGGACAGGGTGCTTTCATAACGGTAGAAATGTAAAACCAATCAAAAAGCGGAGATTTTTCTCCGCTTTTTTTGTTTGTTACGGCACCGTAAGCTCGTCGGCGCGCAGAAAAGCCGAAACATGCAGAACCTTTAAGACTGCTGCCGGATTTTCTGATTAAGCCGCGGTTTGCATGCAAACATGGACGGGAATTTATTTCAGATGAAAGGTGTTTCTCTTATGTACAGCGGAATGTTGTTTAGAGGGAGAGGAAAATTTGGTACAAGGGAAAGACCGGCTTTTGCAAATTACAAGTCGGTTTAGGTGCGGCGACGGCATCGGCGGTAAATGAAATGTGGGGCGACATCTTGACAACACGGATTTGCGTCGGTTATAATGGAGCGGCAAGGTGCGCACAAAAGTGCTGTTTGTGCGCCAATCGGCTTGTATCGGCAAAATTTACGGAGAAGTGTTATGAATCATGTGTTACTGACAGCGATCGGTTTTCTTGTCATCTTTGCGGCGACGACATTGGGAAGTGCGGTCGTCTGGTTTTTTAAAAAAGACATCTCGGAAAAAGTGAATACGGTTTTTCTCGGGTTTGCTTCCGGTATTATGATCGCCGCTTCTGTCTGGTCGCTCCTTATTCCGTCCATGGAAGGAGCTGGCGACTGGGGAAAATGGAGCTTTGTTCCCGCGTTGGTGGGATTTTTGGTCGGCGGTTTGTTTTTGGTGGTGCTCGATCATGTTGTGCCGCACTTGCATGCGGGGACAAGCGAGGAAGAGGGACTGCGGGTTACGATGAAAAAATCGACCAAAATGTTTCTTGCGGTTACCATACATAATATTCCGGAAGGGCTGGCAGTCGGGTTTGCGTTCGGGGCAGCGGCTGCGGCGGGAGAAAATGCGGCTTATATCTCGGCCCTTGCTTTGGCGATCGGTATTGCCGTTCAGAATTTTCCGGAAGGCGCAGCGGTCGCGCTTCCGATGAAAACGGCGACGCAAAGCCGCGCGAAAGCTTTTCTTTACGGAATGGGAAGCGGCGCAGTGGAGCCTGTTTTTGCCGTGGTCGGATTTTTCCTCGCGTCGGCATTGACGGTCATGCAGCCTTGGTTCCTTGCTTTTGCGGCTGGCGCCATGGTCTTTGTCGTGGCGGAAGATCTGATACCGGATTCGCACCTTGTTTCGCATCCGCATCTCGGTACGTGGGGCGTCATGTTCGGGTTTGCCGTCATGATGGTGCTGGACGTTGCTCTCGGCTGAAAGACGGAAACAATGCTCCCGATCTCACACCGTATACAGAGCACATCGCGAATCAGAAAATATGGTACGTGAGCTAAAAATGCGATATTTCGCAAGAAAACCGCATACACGTTATGCCGTGTTATACGGATACGCAATAAAATTGTTGAATGATTGACAATCCGTTGTACGTATGATAAAATATGAAATAAGCAGGTGAACGATAATTGAATGTAAAAGGGTCAGCCGAGTGCAAGTGGATTTGCTTTCCGTGAGGTGTGCAATGGCAGGGGGTATTTTATTACTTTTCGTTGTTTGCGGAATTTTTTTGTTTCTGCATATATTTATATTGCCGCGGTATATTCTGCGGTACCGCAATGATTATTCGGAAGTGCCCGGGCGCGGATTGGAACGGGTAAGGGATTCTTGCGGCAACAAAGTCGTTTATGAGCCGGATCGGAAAAACCGCGGGTACATTCAGGAGTATATTCTGTCAGAACGCGGCGGCAGGAAATATCTGATCTGCAAAACAGAGGATGCGATCCGTTATCTTGACTACGACGTCCTGTTGTTCGGAGGGAACGGGCAGGTTTTCCGTACTTTGAATATCCGTGAAAAGATTTTGCGCGCGGGTTTTACGAGCGAGATCGAGCTGCCCGTAAAAACGACGTGTGCGTCGGTTATTGTAAATCAGGCGGACGGAATAAAAATAACGGGGAAAAGTCCCTTTCGCCTTTCCAAAAAGTGGTTTGCTCTGTATTTAGCCTTGTGCGTGGTTTTGGACGCACTGGGCTTTTTTGCTATACGCTTTTGCATAGCAAATATCTTTGCCGGCATCTTTGCGGAAAGCTATATGGTCGATTCTGCGGCCATGACAAATGATTACAGTCTCGGCTGGATCATCATTGTCATCAGTCTGATCATTACAGGGATAGCGGTAAAACATAAAAATCCGAAATTTATAAAAGAGGGGAAGAAAAATGCAGGAAATTGACATTATTTCCAAAGGTGAATATGCTTTTTTGCAGAGTGATCCTCTTTTGCAAACGGAAAGTTATGTTATTTTTGTCGAACAGGGAAAGAAATACCTGCTTTTGAAGTGGCATAATTTGCGAAAGGAAACATTGACGGGACTGGATTTTACGGTCGGATTTTACGACGCACGCGGGGCAAAACTCGGAGAAAGGCGCATTCCTGCGGGAAAATTGCAAAAAGCGGGTCAGACCTCTTTTGTTTTGGATATAAAAATCGAAATTCCCGCAGATTGCGCGGATTTTCGCGTACAGATCAACCGTGCAAGATATGGCAAGTATGCGTATGTGCCGCGCGGAGGCGGCGTGGCGCTGGAATACGACGTTTCGCCGCGCAGAACTCCCTGTGTTCCTATTGCAGAAAAGGGACGGAAGGAGAACGCGGAAGAGGATATAAAAATCCGTGTCCGCAGGCCGGTCTTTCCGATTTGGGTCAGTTTTATTACTTTTTTGATTTTCGCGTGTGTGATGGTATTCATGGCATGGCAGGCGGCAGCGTTCGGAGAAGACAAAAACAGTTTTCTCAGAAACGGCGTAAGATATTCTTTTGTAGACGGCAATCAGAACGAAGGAAGCGAGATCGTTGTTTCCGGATTTTGGGGAAGACCGGTTAATGTTAAGATCGAGGCGGAAATCGACGGGCATCCCGTAACAAGTGTCAACAGCTATGCGTTCAGCAACTGTTATTCTGTGAAATCGGTTACTTTTAAAGGATTGATTTCAATCAAGAATAATGCTTTCGACAGTTGTGTGAATTTGCAGTCGGTAAATTTTGAAAACGTAACGAAGATCGAGGAAGAGGCTTTCCGATTTTGTTATGACTTGAAAGAAGTGGCCTCCGACCGCCTTGTATACATCGGAGATTACGCATTTAATGGTTGCAGGTCTTTGGAAGAGGTAGAATTGTCAGCAATTGAATTTCTCGGAAGACGTTGTTTTAATGAGTGTTATAGGCTTGCAACGATTCAGTTGGACAATGCAGATGCGCCTTTAGAGATTTCGCAAGATGTGTTTGCATACTGCAGTAAATTAAAAACGGTGATCGTCGATCAGGAGATCACGCTTCTTGATGATTTTTCCGCACTATTTTTTCAGTGCGTGATACAGGATTTGAAAATCAGAAGCCTGGACGGAGAAAAAACGTTCGACGAACAGTTTCCTAATTGTCGGATTTCCGGGGAACTGGAAGTCGGAAGTATGCCGCAAGTCCCTCAAAGCTTTTGCAGCGGTATGAATCTAAGTAAGTTAACGATCGGGCATTTGGATGATCCGGTGATCGGGGACAGAGCGTTTTACTCTTGTCCGCTGCTTACCGAACTGGACATTCCGCCGATCAGGGAAGTTGGTGCTTCGGCTTTTGACTCAGCGGGCATTACTTCTTTTGATGCTTCCGCGCTGGAGCGTATCAGTGATGGCGCATTTCAGTATTGCGAACAACTTTCAGAGTTTGATCTGACGAAAAATACGGCTTTGCGGGAAATCGGGGCCAATGCCTGGTATTTCTGCACCTCATTGACCGAGATCCATATTCCTGACAGTACGGAAACGATCGGGAGATCCATATTGGAAGGCTCGGGAGTGCGGATCTGTACTTTACCGTATCTCGGCGAAAATCTGTCTTCGCCGCAGACGCTCGAATACTTTTTCGGCAAGGAGGGAACAGACCGACCGGAAGAAGTGAATGTGCGCGGCGGAACGACGCTGGCGGACGGCGCATTCAACTGGTTCTTTCGGATAAATAAAATTTATCTGCCCGATACGCTGCAAACGATCGGGAACAACGCTTTTTCAGGATGTTCTAATCTGGAAGAAGTGCGGCTTCCGGAAGGATTGACGAGTATCGGAGATAATGCTTTTTATGATTGCGATATGCTGACTGAAATCACCCTTCCCGCATCCTTGCAGCAGGTCGGTTTTGAAATTTTTCAGGAATGCGACAAGCTGTACGAGATTTTTAACAACAGCAGTCTGGACTTGTCTGATTCGGGGGCAAAAAATGTTCTGAAAATTTATGAAAACGGGGAAGGTTCTGTCCCAAAAGAAGTAATTTCCGGCTTTACTTTCGGATATTTCGGGGCGCAATGGATACTGATCGATTACCCTCACGGCTCCGAGTCGCTCGCATTGCCGGATCTTTCCGACCTTAAGAACGGAATAAAAAGCTATACCATAGCAAACAGTCTCTTTTACAGAGACGAAGTTCTCACACGGATCACAATTCCTTCGGCTGTCTCCGCATTGGGGAAAAATAGCTTTTCCGATTGTTATGTGCTGGAAAATGTTGAATTTACAGGCAGCGTTCTGACCGTTTTGCCGGAATATGTTTTCAGTAATTGCAGCGCCCTTACTGAAATTACGATTCCGCAGGGTATTACGGAAATAAGGGAAGGGGCTTTTTATCAAAGCGGTCTGCAAACGGTCGTTTTGCCAAAAACTCTCAGGTTGATCGGGGAATTTGCGTTTGCTGGATGTACATTGTTGCGAACCGTTTACAATCTGAGCACGCTGACGCTTACCAAAGGGAGCAACGGATACGGCGGAGTCGCACAATATGCCGAAAACATCTATACGTCGACGGAACAGTGAGAATACGTCAACGGTGAAAAAAGAAAGCATGGTTTGAAAAGCGGGAAAAGAGGATTGAAAAAAGTATGCAGAAACAGGAAGAGATCGTAAGCAAACTGGATAAAGAAGAAAAGCTTGCCTTGGCGGCGTCGCTTACCGCAACGGCGGAGCCGTGGGCAGAACAGTCTGATATCCCGCGCGTAAATTTTTATGATTTTGCAACGGAAAACGGCGGGGTATACCCGGACCTTTCCGTGCTTGCGCAGACGTGGAATACGGAGCTTGTATCCGATGTAATGCAGGATCTTGCGGCAAAAACAGAAAAGAAAGGTTTGTTTTGCCTGAATAACATGGGTGTCAAAGACAATCCTTACAGGGCGGGAATTTCCGAAGATCCGTATGTTTGCGGCGCGGCGGCGGAAGCTGCCGGACGCGGTATCCGCAAGGCAGGTATGATCCCTTGTTTTTCCGGCTATGTGCCTGCGTCAGATTCGGAAGAGATCACTCTTTCTCAAATGCGTGAAGTATTCCTTTCTCCGTTATACAGCAAGCCGCAGCGGGAATGTACGGTTTACAGGGAAAACTTTCCGAAAAATACAGACCAGTCATATTCGGCTTGGAGCAAGTTATTGCACAGTGCGGCGGAAAAGAACGGATATATTATAGATGAAAAGGGTTCCGATCTTTCCGCGGGGAATATTTTGCTTGGCGGCGATAAGGAGATCCTGCGGGCCGCGGCGGAAAAGAACGGGTCGCAGATCCTGGACAAAGCGGCGGAGCAAGCGGTAGGCCTGGCATTGGAATGCGCCGGGGGAAAGGTGAAAAACGGTGAAAGTTTCGATCGGGAAAAGTATGCGCTAAGGGCGGCGGAAGAGAGTGTGGTGCTCTTGAAAAATAAGGTTGTGCTGCCGCTGATGCGATCGAAAAAACTTGCCTTTATCGGATTGCACAAAGAAGATAGAAGGCAGGCTTTTGAAAAGGCTGTCAATAAGGACAAATATTTTCAATTGGCCGGTTTTTCGGAAGGATATGACCTTACGGCGGAAAGCGGCAAAGATACATTTGAGGAAGCGTGCAAGCTGGCCCAGTCTGCGGATGCAGTGCTTTTATTTTTGGATAGGGAGCCGAATCAAAGCAGAGCATTGTTGCCCGCCAACCGTTTGGCGCTCCTGGATGAGATTTTAAAACGAAATCCGAATGTCATTGTCTTCATCCCCGCAGGAAGCGCCGTCGATGTTTCCTTTGCCGAAAAAATTCCCGCGCTGTTGTCGGCCGAATGGCAGAGTTCGCAAAGCGCCGCGGCGATTTTAAATATTTTATCCGGCAAAACCTGTCCTTCGGGACGTCTTGTATCGGCGCTTTATAGCGGGACAGATCAATTGTCGGGAGAAATACAGCGCCATAAACGAGCGGGAAAAATCAAGACGGGGAACTTTTACGGTTACCGCAGCTACGATACGGCGGGAAACTATCCTCCGTATTCGTTCGGGTTCGGGCTGAGTTATACAAAATTCAGTTATTCGGACCTGAAAATAAAGGATAATTTTGCGGAAGTTACCGTAAAAAATACAGGAAAATTTGACGCGTGGGAAACAGTGCAGCTGTATGCGGGGAAAATCGATTCGGCAGTGGTGCGCCCGCGCAAAGAACTGATCGGTTTTCGTAAAATTTTTCTTCGTGCGGGAACATATGCAAGAATTTCCGTTTACATCGACACAGCGCCGCTTCGCGTATGGAAAAATGACAGGTATGTCGTGGAAGGCGGCTCGTATGATCTGTTTGTTGCGTCATCCGTCTGCGATGTGAAGTTGCAGACGCGTGTGAACGTGGCGGGCGAGCGGCTTGTTTCTGACGGGGAACACCTGTCCGATTATATTCCGGAAAAATCCAATATACTTTCGGGGAATTATACGCTGGAACAGGTGCAGATCAAACCGGTTGTAAATCGCCGCGTTACAATGAAGAAAGTAGGACTTTGTTTTTTGTTTGCGGCCATAGCTCTGGGGATCCTGTCCATTATTTTTGCTGCGGTATGTTCTACGTATCAGAATGACGGATTGTACAACGCCTTGATGGTGATCCTTGTTTGTTTTTTTCCGCAGATGCTGCTTACGGCAATCGTGCTTCTGATCGTAGCAAAGAAACAGGCGAAAAATGCTTCTTCGGGTTTTCGCACGGCGGACAGCGAAGCGGTGAGTACCTATGTACCGCCTGAGATCGTTGAAGATGCTTCTTACGAAGCGTTGTTCAGTCGCGCATTTTCAGAGAACCAAAAGAAGCAGACAGAAACGGAATCGCTCAAAAAAGATGAGGACGTTTCCGTAAATTTTGATCAAAACCTGACTTTTTCCGTAATTTGTGAAAAAGCGGAAAAATATTTTTCGGAACGCGGCATTGTTTGGCGAGACCAAAGTGTACAGGATTTTTTCGCCGCGATGGCGGCTTCGCGTCTGGTTGTCGTGCGGAGCGAAAACGAAGAACTTTTGCCGCGCTTTTTGCGCATGATCGGAGAATTTTTCGGCACGGAAGCGATCGCAAGAAATGCGGCGGAAGAACAAGACTCGCAAGGCTGTATCGCGAGTACTATGCTTTCGGCTTCCAAAGGGCGTCATCAGATATTTTTCAGCTCCTGGTACAATGTCAGTACGGAAGGGCTGGATCCGCTTTTAGGAAAATATAAGGAATATGTGCGTTTCCCTTATTCCGACGGCGCATCATCCAACGTCTGGTTCGTGGCCGCAATGCGCGCGGACGCGGATTGTTCTTCCGTTCGGATCCCTTCCGCCGTTTTTGTTGAAATCCGGCTCTCCGCATGTGAAGAGGTACAGGATCCTGCGCCTGTGGCAGCCGTTTGTTATGATCAGTTTGAAAAGCTGGCGGCGCTGGCGCACGGCGTATACTGCCTGGATGAAGAGATGTGTTGGAAGAAAGTGGACGGATTGGAAAAATATGCGGGTAAATTGTCTTCTTTCTGTCTGGAAAACAAAGACTGGCTGCGGCTCGAGATGTTTTCGTCTGTCTGCTGCGCTTGCAAAGCAGAGCAGGCCAATGCGCTGGATCGGGCGATTTCCTGCACGATTCTGGTCCCGATGTTTGACGCTTTGCGTGAAAACGGAGTAACGTCCGACGATTTTCTGAAGGAATTGCTGTCCGTTCTGGGGGCGGACGGATGTCCGCAATGCAGAAAAATGCTCGAAGGATTTACAGGCGAAGATCTTTGAGGACGAAATTATGATATTTTCAGTGATGATCGGTGCGAGCTCCGCATCCAACAGTTGCGGGCAGATCTTTTTTTCGGGGTATGCCATAGCGTTTTATCTGATCGTTTTGCTGGTTGTGATCGGATGGCTGGTTTTTTCTCTTGCTTGCAGGGAAGAGGGAATGCCGAAAGTCCTTCAGATCCGCCCAGAAGAAGGCAATCGTTCGCAGACATCGGCAAAAGAGGAAAAAGGACAAGGGAAGAAGCGGTTTGACGGGCTGAGCCGTATCGACGAAAAAAAGATGTCGTATCGGCGGAAGGAATATGCGGAAGGGCTGACGCTGCGAGAGATCTGCGAAGAATTCCGCGCATATGCGGCAGGCAGACTGAAATTATATTATGAAGAAGAGGATATTCGTCGCTTTATAGCGGGGCTGGCGGTGTCGCATATAATGATCTTGCAGGGGATGTCAGGGACAGGCAAGACGTCGCTGGCATACGCGTTCGGGGAGTTTTTGGGGAATCCGTCGACGGTGGTGCCGGTACAGCCGATGTGGAAAGAGCGGACGGATCTAGTCGGGTATTATAACGAATTCACAAAGCGGTTCAACGAAACGGACTTATTGAAGAAGATGTACGAGGCGAATTACAGCGAAGAGATGTACATCACGGTGTTGGACGAAATGAACATAGCGCGGGTGGAATATTATTTTGCGGAGTTTTTGTCTTTGCTGGAGCTGCCGAAGGCGGAAGAGAGGAAGCTGACGGTGGTGAGCGACAGTATGAAGGATGATCCGGAGCAGCTGGAAGAAGGGCACATACAGTTGCCTGAGAATATGTGGTTTATCGGAACGGCGAACAACGACGACAGCACGTTTGCGATATCGGATAAAGTGTATGACCGAGCGATGGTATTGGATCTGGAGCGGAAATCGGAAGAGTTTATAGCAGAGGAAGCGAAGGAGCGGCATATTCGCAGCAAAGACTTTCAGAGGCTTGCAGAGGAAGCGGAAAAAGAATACGGGCTGACGGAGCGGAACAGGCGCAGGTTAGAAGAATTGGACGAATACATGAGCGAGAAATTCCGCGTAACGTTCGGGAACCGTATCCGCCGACAGATCGAAAAGTACGTGGCGGTGTACGTAAGCTGCGGAGGAAAGGAACTGGAAGCGCTGGACGATATTTTGGCGAAGAAAGTGATGCGCAAACTGGGCATGCAGAATCCCGTATATTTAAAGAACAATGCGGAAAGGCTGTGTTCGCGTATGGAAGAGCTGTTCGGAGAGGAAAGCATGCCGCAGTGCAAGGAAGCGGTTCGCCGCCTTGCGGGCAATGTGTAAAGCGGCAATTTTGAGGTGATGGTATGAGCGTTTCGGATATATTATTTCGGGCGTTTGCCGAATACAGAAAGACAACGCAGACAAACCGTGATTGTGAAAGGCGCGTCAAGGAAATCGCGCGAACAGGCGCGGCGTCAGACTGCCTGGAGACCGTGCGGACGGAATGCGTGATCGAAAATGACTGGATCGACGCCATTGAGGAAGGTTTGGTGCATATCGGCAAGGCGATCGCGCAGGAAAGGCAGTTTATTCGTTCGAACGGCGAAGTGGTCGATATCGAAAAGGTAAAGAATGTTTCGAGAGAATCGGTCGAACATTTGGCAAAGCACAGCAATCTTTTGACAAAAGAGCCGAAAGGGGAAGAATTGATCCCGGATCGCCTGTACACTGTGGAAAGGCTTACAGACTATGCCGTTTATGAAAACAGGTTTCTTTACATGCTCTTGTGTTATCTGCGCGATTTTTTGTCCTGGCGTTATACGAGGATTTTAGAATTAACGCAGACGTACGAGGGACAGCTGAGTCTGGATAAGACGATCGAAAAGGGCGGGCGTAAGACAATTTTTCGTTTATATATCGAAGAAGAGCGGAAGTTTGATCCTTTTTTGTCGGAAACAAGCGGATGCCGCGAACAACTTGAACGCATCGACGGGTTGATCCGCACGGTGGAGATGTATCTTGCGACGCCGCTGATGGAATTTGTCGCAAAGGCGCCCAAGCTCAAACCGCCCGTTACGGAAACGAATGTCCTGAAGATGAATAAAGAGTTCAAAGCCGCCGTGCAGCTGTATTATTTTATTACCGCTTACGAAAAAGACGGCTTTACGGCAAAACAGGAAAAAGTCAGCTTGACTCCGTTGGAAGAAAAGACGGCGCAAGAGTTTGCGGAAGCGGCGGAATTGTTCAGTTTTCTGGCATATAAGGCGAACACAGGTCAGCAGGATATTTTGCAGTCGAGGTTGGTGCAGGAGCTGGAAAGGGAAAAGCGTGAAGCGCAGCAAAAAGAGCAAAGCAAGCTGCAAGCGCTGAAAAAACGCATGGCGGAAACGGGTACAGGCATGGAGGAGTACCTTTTGCTTTTGGAAAAGCATGCGCAGGAACTGGAAGCGCAATGTTCGGCACTGCCCGGACTCAGAAAAAGGCTGGAACGTTCGGAAAAAGAGCGTACAGAGGCGATTTCGGCGCATAAAGAGAGTGAACGCCTGCTTTTTGAGTGGGAAACGGAATACCGAGCGGAAAAAGAGAATTTGTGCAAAGGGTACGAAGCGCGTCTGCAAGCGGAGGCGGAACGGGCGCAAGCGGAGACACTGCGATTGAACGCCGCGCATGAAGAAGAAATGCGGAAAAAGCAGGAAGAATGTGCAAAAGAGATAGCGTCCGTGCAGGAATCTTGTTCGCTTACGGTGCAAGAGATACGTTCGCAATCGAAAAAAGAAAAGGAAGAAGCGGACGCCAAGCTGGAAAGAGCGTTGAAAGAAAAATCCTCGGCAGAAAAAGAGCTGAGCAGCTGTCGTGCGGAATCTGCGCGCCTGCAGCAAGAAAAAACGCTTGCACAAGCGCAACTGATTTCTATGAAAAAAGATTGCGGAGCGTTGACGGAAAAAGACGATTTTACGGGGCGCGAACAGTTTGACGAATTGGAACATCAATATAGGGTATTCCGTTCGTTTTTCCGTGAGGAGTGGAAAAAAGCAAAAAAACGTATCCGCAAGGAAGTGTTTGAGTCTGAATGCGGAGAAAAGAATAAGGAAGAGAGAAATAAGGATAAAGACGGCGAATAGACCATGAAAAATTTCCGATTGCCAAAACTGAAAAAGAAATATTGGATTTTGCTGGGTGTGGCGGCGGCTGCGGTTCTTCTGCTCGGAATTTCGGCGGCGGGGTATTTCCGTTCTTCGTCTTACGCGTCCGGCACGGTCGCCGCCATTGTGATTTTGTTCCTTATTTTACTTGCGGTACTCGTTGCACTGATCGTGCTGGTTGCATACGACAGAAAAAACGGGCAGACCGTTACGGTGCAAAACGTAACGCTTGAACAAAGCGGTCCGCAGACATCGGCAAAAGAGGAGAAAGAGCAAGGGAAGAAGCGGTTTGACGGGCTGAGCCGTATCGACGAGAAAAAGATGTCGTATCGGCGGAAGGAATATGCGGAAGGGCTGACGCTGCGAGAGATCTGCGAAGAATTCCGCGCATATGCGGCAGGCAGACTGAAATTATATTATGAAGAAGAGGATATTCGTCGCTTTATAGCGGGGCTGGCGGTGTCGCATATAATGATCTTGCAGGGGATGTCAGGGACAGGCAAGACGTCGCTGGCATACGCGTTCGGGGAGTTTTTGGGGAATCCGTCGACGGTGGTGCCGGTACAGCCGATGTGGAAAGAGCGGACGGATCTAGTCGGGTATTATAACGAATTCACAAAGCGGTTCAACGAAACGGACTTATTGAAGAAGATGTACGAGGCGAATTACAGCGAAGAGATGTACATCACGGTGTTGGACGAAATGAACATAGCGCGGGTGGAATATTATTTTGCGGAGTTTTTGTCTTTGCTGGAGCTGCCGAAGGCGGAAGAGAGGAAGCTGACGGTGGTGAGCGACAGTATGAAGGATGATCCGGAGCAGCTGGAAGAAGGGCACATACAGTTGCCTGAGAATATGTGGTTTATCGGAACGGCGAACAACGACGACAGCACGTTTGCGATATCGGATAAAGTGTATGACCGAGCGATGGTATTGGATCTGGAGCGGAAATCGGAAGAGTTTATAGCAGAGGAAGCGAAGGAGCGGCATATTCGCAGCAAAGACTTTCAGAGGCTTGCAGAGGAAGCGGAAAAAGAATACGGGCTGACGGAGCGGAACAGGCGCAGGTTAGAAGAATTGGACGAATACATGAGCGAGAAATTCCGCGTAACGTTCGGGAACCGTATCCGCCGACAGATCGAAAAGTACGTGGCGGTGTACGTAAGCTGCGGAGGAAAGGAACTGGAAGCGCTGGACGATATTTTGGCGAAGAAAGTGATGCGCAAACTGGGCATGCAGAATCCCGTATATTTAAAGAACAATGCGGAAAGGCTGTGTTCGCGTATGGAAGAGCTGTTCGGAGAGGAAAGCATGCCGCAGTGCAAGGAAGCGGTTCGCCGCCTTGCGGGCAATGTGTAAAGCGGCGGAGGTGCTTATGGAAAAGAGGAAAAAACTGATTTTTCTGCTCAGTTCGCTCGCGCTTGGCCTTGCGGCCGTATTGATCGTGTTATTGATTCTGACGGCGAGCGGAGTGTTGGATATCGGAAAGCCGAAACTTGTGGTCAGTTCTGCGTCTGAAAGTTTTGTTTACGACGGAGAAGCTCATACCTGTGAGAAATTTGAACTCGTATCCGGAAATTTACAGCCGGGTCAGCAGATATCGGCGGTATTTACGGGAACCTGCACGGATGCGGGCACAAGCGAAAATACTTTTTCCTTGCAGGTGAAAGACGCAGGCGGCATGGACGTGAGCGGAAATTATTTAATCGAATACCGTTACGGAACACTGACCGTCGAGCCGCGGCCCATATCGGTGTCTACATCTTCGGCAACAAAAATGTATGACGGTGAGCCGCTTTCCTGTCCGCAATGGCAGATCGTATCCGAAACCGGATTATTGGAAGGGCATAGTATAGAAAGAGTGGTTCTTCCGGCCGCGCAGAAGGATGCGGGGATCAGTGAGAATTATGTTTCGGAAATTGTCATAAAAGACGGAGAGAGAGACGTAACGGCTAACTATGCCTTTACTTTTTTTAACGGCGAGCTTACGGTAACGCCCCGCACACTGACGATTCGTTCGGGCAGTGCGTCGAAAAATTACGACGGAACGCCTTTGGTTTGCGGCGATTGGGAAGTCGTTTCCGCGACGCAGCCTGTAGCAGGACACAGACTGCAAGTGGTTGTATCGGGAGAGCGGACGGAAGTTGGGGAAAGCTCCAACACGATCTCGGAAGTGCGGTTGCAGAACAACGGCACGGATCTTACCTTCAATTATGATATCAAGCTGCAGGAAGGGGCACTTGTCGTACGGGGCAGCGGAACAGGCGAAACGGGCGGAACGGAAAGCGGAAAAGGCGACGGTGCAAATCTGAATGCGGGCGGAAATATAGGCTCCGGAATGGTTGCGGAAAACACGGATATCCCCGCTGCACAGGTTTATGCGGAAGAGGACGGAAAAGTTTATCTGCGCCTGATGAGTTTCGGCGATTACAACGGAGCAGGCTGGGAACAGGCAGCGGCGTATGATAATACATTGCCCGGCGGTTTCGGAATGAATTACCTGACGGGCATTTCGCTGAAAAATACAGGATATACAAGTTTGGAAATGAAGATCCGACCCAACAGCAACGATTATCTTTTGCCCTATTATCCGGATGCCGCTTTGCTCAATTATGCGGTGCAGGGGAACGATGTCGTTTATACGGGAGACACTTCTTCCGAATACGCAATGTATTATTATTCCTATGACTTTCTTTCAGACGGATGGCTGTCCGCTTCTTTGGGCGCGTATGCGCAACAGGAAAAACAATACGCCGACTATGTGCGGCAGAACTATTTATCGGTGCCTGCATCCACGCGCGAGTTCCTCAATACTGTGATCGAAAAACAGCATCTGGAAGGGGATACGGAGTCGTTGATCGGTTTGGTGGCGGAATATGTCCGAGGTGCGGCTGAATATGATCTTGCGTATGACAAATCGCTGGACGGCCAGACCGATATAGTCGTAAGTTTTCTCAGTCAATATAAGTCGGGGATCTGTCAGCATTTTGCGAGTGCGGCGGTCATGTTGTACCGCGCGTTGGGGATCCCTGCGCGCTATACGATCGGTTATGCTGCCGAGCTGTCGGCGTATGAATGGACGGATATCACGGCAGACATGGCGCACGCATGGGCGGAAGTGTATCTGGACGGCGTCGGATGGATCCAGGTGGAAGTAACGGGAGGGCAGCAAGGCGGCGGTTCGGAGAATAATTTTGACTTGGTGATCCGCCCCGTTACGGAATACAGGAAATACGACGGCGTAACCACTTTCTATCCGTCCGGGCTGTTGCAGGGGCTGAGCGAGCTCACGCAAAGGGGATTTTATTATACGGCGGAAGTTACGGGAAGCCGGAGGGATGCGGGAATTTCCCTGACATCTGTCCGATCCTTTTGCCTGTATGATCCGACGGGGAAAGACGTTACGGATACCTATAACATACGTTTTGCGGCGGGGAAATTGCAGGTATATCTGCAGGAGATCACAATAAAGACGCAGGGCGCAACAAAAGTTTACGACGGCATACCGCTTACGCAGAACACGTGCGAAACGGTGGGCGAACTTTTATACGGACATCGGATAGAAACTCTTATCGCTACGGGCAGCTGTGTGAATGTGGGTAAGGTCTTGAATACTTTTACCATACGTATTGTGGATGAGACAGGGAAAGACGTTACGGATGTGTATAAGGTCAACCGCGAATGCGGAGAGTTGGAAATACTTCCCCGCCCGATCACGATCATTGCAAACAGCAATCAGAAATTTTTTGACGGGACTCCTTTGCGGGATGCCGGGTACACGATCGAGAACGAAGCGGAAGCGTTGGCGGACGGTCAATCCATAGCGGTCAGAGTGGAAGGTTTGCAGACGCAGCCGGGGCGGAGCGAAAATATTGTTGCGGATGTGCTCATTACGGATGAGGCGGGCAACGACGTAACGGGAAACTATCAATTGATACTTGTCAGCGGTATTTTGCAGGTCATGGCCTGATACGCGACAAAAAATTACGTGTGCAATACAATGTTACTTTTACTATAAAAAGGAGAGGGGTTTGCTGTACGAAGAATATCGCCGCAAAGTAAAAAAATATGCGGCCGTTCTCAATTTCATAAAACGTTACCGATTTTTATGGATCGCGATACTGGCGTTCATAGCGGCGGCAATCTCTGTCCTTGTCGGGATCCGCGGAATGGTCTATGACGTTGCCGCTTGTCCCGAAACAGTGTGTTACGGAGAAGCGATCAGTTACGAAGCGGACGCGATTTTTGCGGACGTGCATTACGAATTTGCGCGAAACGGGTCGGAAAACTGGTCGGAAGATTTTCCCGTACGCGTCGGGGAATATCGGGTGCGTGCCAAAGCGGAAGGCCCTTTCGGGATATGGCGCTACGGGAAAGAATATTCGTTTTCCGTTTTGCCGAAGGAAACAAAAGTCCGCGCGGAGGGAGCAACGGTGGGCTACGGGGATACTCCGAACGTCTCGGCGGATCTCGCGTATTCGGACACAATTTCCTGTTCCCGTTTTATTTACGGCGATCTGTCGGCACAGGAAACGACCGTTATTCCCGTGCGGGAAGCAGTTTTGGTACGGGATTCGCAAGGTAACGATGTAACCGATTGCTATGATCTTCAGCCTGTGTCGGCAACAATCGGCTTTCAACAGAGAAAGATCACGGTTGCGGTTCAGAACAAAAGCGGTGTCTATGACGGAACGCCCCTGATGTTTGACGGGTATGAGTTGTCCAAAGAAACTCCTTTGGCAGAAGGCGACAGGCTGGTGGCAACATTTAGCGCACAGCGAACGGAGGCCGGTGAGACGGAGAACATCCCGAAGCTTCGTGTCGTCAGGGAAGACAGCGGACTGGATGTAACGGATAATTATGCGATCGAGATCATTCCGGGAAAGCTGACGGTGGAAAAACGTCCGCTGTATATCGAGACGGGCGACGCTGAAAAATTGTATGACGGTGAGCCGCTTGTGTGCGGGGAGTACCGCGTGCAGGACGCGAAGGACGGAAGCGGACTTTTGGAAGGGCATTCGATCGAAATTGCACAGCTTTGCGCGGCGGAAAACGCGGGCGATACGCAGAACCTGATACGCTTTGCCGTTTGGGACAAAGAGCGTGAGGTAACGGATAATTATTCCGTGTTTTATGATGCGGGCATTTTGCATATAGATGCGCGTCCCGTATCCGTTACGACGGGCGGCGGTACATGGATGTATGACGGGCTGGAGCATACCGACAATCAATTCATAGTAGCGGACGCAAGCGAAACGGAAGGACTCCTGCAAGGGCACACGGCATCGGTTTCGGTTCCGTATACCGTGCGGTATGCAGGGATCAGTGAAAATAGAACGACGATCTGTATTTCGGATGAAAATCAGAAGGACGTTACGCAAAATTACGACATTTCTTATACGTATGGGAGATTGGAGATCATAAAACGGCCTGTCCTTTTGCGCTCGGCAGACAACAGCTGGATCTATGACGGAAAGGCGCATTCTGAAGGCGGCATAAGCGTTTCGCCCGACAGCAGTTATTCCCTGGCACAGGGCGATACGGCAAAGACGATTTCCGCAACGCTGGTAACGGAAGCGGGAAATGCAGAAAATGTAGTGCAGGCACGTATATACGATGAAAGCGGCAGGGATGTTACGGAAAACTACAGTCTTTCCTATGTGTGGGGCGATCTGGAAATACTGCCTCGTCCGATCACCGTAACGGCGGGCAGCGCAGAAAAGATTTACGACGGCAAACCGCTTTCTTCCGATGCGTTTACGTTGAGCTGTGAGTACGGACCCGCGTTCGTGCAAGGCCATACGGGAATTTCCGTCAATGCGGGATCGCAGACGGATGTGGGCAGTTCGGAAAATTCCGTGCAGAGTTTTTATGTGCGCGAAGGTGAAAAGGACGTTACGAAAAATTATGCGGTAACGTATGCGACAGGCACGCTTACGGTGCTGCAGCGCCCGATTTTGGTGGAATCGGGCAGTGCGGAAAAAGTGTATGACGCTGCGACGCTTCTATGCGGCGATTTTGCGGTGTATTGTGATTACGGGCCTGCGCTTGCGGAAGGTCATACCATATCCGTAGAAATGGTTGGGGAGCGAACACATGCGGGAGAATCTTTTAACACCGTTGCGGACGTGAAGATCGCGGAAGGCGAAAGAGATGTAACATTCAATTATTCGATATCGATAAAAACGGGGACACTGCGCGTTCTGCGCCGCCCTGTTACGGCGGATATTGCTTCGGGTGTCTGGGTTTACGACGGTCAGACGCATTTTATGAATGAATTTGCCGTATCAAAGGAAAGCCCTTACACATGGATAGAGGGGCATGTTATCCGAACGGTTCCGATTTCTGTAGCAAAAGATGTCGGGACGGTGGAAAACAAACTTCAATTCAGTGTATTTGATGGAGACGGCGCGGATATCAGCGGCGATTATGAGATCAGCCAAAATCCGGGAGTTTTGGAAGTTACGCCGCGCCCGATCGTTTTGCAGGTGGAAAGCAGGGAAAAAGTGTATGACGGTACGCCGCTCGTTTCGGAAAACGTTACGGTTTCGTCGGAGTACACGCCTGCCATTGTCGGAGGGCATTCCCTGTACTATGAATCGAGCGGATCGCAGACGGACGTCGGCACAAGTCAATGCGGATTGCAAAACATTATTATCTATAACTCCGACGGTGCTGACAAAACGTTCGATTATTCGGTAACGGTTGTGAAGGGAGACCTCGTTGTTACGCCGCGCCCTGTGTTGTTTACGGCAGCAAGCGAATCGGTCTGTTATAACGGAACCCCTGTGCATCTGATGAGTGCAACAGCGCAAAGAGAGAGCGGCGAGGAAGGTTTGCTGTCCTGGCATACCTATACGTTAAAAACGGAGGGATCCAGAACGGACGTCGGCAAAGTTGCAAATGTCATAGTGGAGGATTCCGTCCGCATTTTTGAAAATGGTCGGGATATAACTTTTAATTATTCGATTTCCTGTGCGGAAGGCATCATTGAAGTTCTGCCCCGTCCCATCAGCGTAGTAACATCCTCCGCCGAAAAAATGTATGACGGTACGCCTTTGACAAAGCACGCATGCGAGATCGTTCCCGTAAAAGGTTTGTTTTCTGCTTTGGTGAACGGACAAAAGGCGGATGTTCTGTATTCCGGGTCGCAGACGGAGATCGGGCAGAGCGAAAATACGATCGAAAGAGTGCGTATTTTGGAAAACGGGCGCGACGTTACTTCTAATTATGAGATCCGAGAAAACTACGGGATCCTTACCGTGCAGATACCGGAAGGACAATTGGAGGTCGTAACAGGCAGTGCGGAAAAGATATATGACGGTACGCCTCTTACCTGTGCGGATTATACTTTGAAAAATACGCTGCCCGATACTTATACCGTCGAGGTTTCGTGTGTCGGAACGCAGACCGATGTCGGTGAGTCGGAAAACAGCATTTCGTACAAGGTAACAAGTGTTGCCGGAGCAGATGTTACGGCCGTGGTACGGGTATTGTGTCGGTTCGGTACATTGAAAGTGAATCCCCGTCCGATCGTGATCGAAACGAACAGCAATTCCTGGCCGTTCGACGGAAGAGTGCATAGCGACAACGGTCATGAAATTTCGGAGATCAGCAGGTATCCTCTGGCGGAAGGCGAATATACGCATACGGCAAAAAGCACGTATATCATGGATATCGGGATGAAACAGAATGTGCAGGAAGTGGAGATCTATCGGCAGGACGGCACGGAAACGACGGATAATTATACGATCAGCTATATCAACGGATTGCTGGAAATAACCTGGTCGGATTATAAAGGACAGGGAGGAAACCTGGATACGAGCGGACAGTTCGGCGGCGGCTCCGGTCAGGGCGGCGAAGGCGGCGGCGAAGGCGGTGGCGAAATCGGCGGCGGCGGTGCGGCTTCGGTCGCTCTGAAGGTAAATTCTCAAGCGGGCGGCATGGTATATTTGCGGCTGATGAGCTTCGGAGATTATACGGGCAGGGATTGGCAGCAGGCGGAAAGCTACGGCGCTTGGCTGGAAAATACCTACAGTATGAACTATCTGCCGGGCATGGCATTGCAGAAGACTGGCGGAAGCGCTTCCGACATTGAGATCGAGTTTTTGGGCGGCGATTATGTGCTTCCGTACTATCTGGCAGGCGGAGAATATGATTATGAGATCCAGATGAGCGATGTGCTTTATCAGGGAGATGTCAGCAAAAGCATCCGTTTAAAGTACTATGTTTATGATTATGTTTCGGACGGCAAAACGGCGGCAAACAGCGGAGCGTATGCGGCGGAAGAAATGGCGTACAGGGCATTTGTGCGGCAGAATTATACTTTTGTGCCGGGATCTACGCGGGCTTACCTGAATACCGTGATCGAACAGCAAGGTTTTGACAGAAACGATCCCGATATCGTGAAGAAGGTTGCGAATTATATTCAGAATGCAGCAACTTACAATCTTAAATATAACTCAATGCTGAATCGGGAAAGCGATGTGGTAGTCAGCTTTTTGCGGGATTACAGAGAGGGGATTTGCCAGCATTTTGCGAGTGCGGCAGTGATGTTGTACCGAACCTTGGGGATCCCTGCGCGCTATACGATCGGGTATGCGGGAGAAACGGCGGCTGGTACATGGACGGAGATCACTGCCGATAATGCGCATGCGTGGGCAGAGGTTTACATCGACGGGTTCGGATGGGTGCAGGTAGAAGTTACGGGTGCAGGGCCTGTGTTCGGAGGCGGTTCGGGAATCGAAGGAAAACCGGGCGAGATATGGATCTGTCCTGCGGATGAGATCAAACAATACGACGGAAGCCCGCTGTACCCGGAGACCGTTGTCGGGTGTGCGGGTGATAACGCATATTATTTCCGTGAACTTTTGCAGGACGGCTATACATATTCGGCGCAGTTCAGCGGCAGTCAGACGGAGATCGGAACTTCCTTCAGTCAAATTGTGAAATTTGAGTTGTATACGCCGGACGGCAGGCGTGAAACAGGGATACGTTTCCGTTACGTTACGGGAGAACTGAGGGTCGTCAGCGAAATGGTGATCACGGTTCAGCCATACAGTTTGCAGAAATATTATGACGGGACGCCGTTGATGTACGGGGCCGACGAGTATACCGTCAGCGGTTTGCCTTCAGGATTTCAACTGGATTTGTCGTTGGCGGGCATTTATTTGGTGGATGCTGGCGTTCTGGACGCGTCTGTCATAGAGTCGCTGCCGTATACCATTACCGACCAAAGCGGACGGGACAGGACAGATGAATTTGTCATCCATTACGAGATGGAAAATTCATTGATGGTCAGCCGCCGCAAGATCACGATCAGTACGATGTCCGAAACAAAAATATATGACGGGACGCCGCTTACAAACAGCGGGTATTGGATTTCACGCGGCACTTTGGCGGACGGAGAGGAACTTTCCGTAAAGACAAACGGCAGCATTACGGACATCGGAAAAGTTCTCAATAAAGTTTCGGAAGTCTCCGTCTGTAATTCCCGAGGTAAAGACGTTACCAAAAATTATGAAGTCCTTGTTATGGCAGGTGTATTGGAGGTCCTTGCCGATTAATGTTCCGTCTTTCCTCCAAGGAAGGGGAAAGACGGGTGTTTCAAAGGGATCAAAAGCTGTGCAGAGTATAAAAAGTTTCAGGAAAAACTTGCGAGGTCTTGCAAAAATTCCGCAAGGCCTCGCAAGTCTGAAAAAAAATTTATTCTGCAGTTGCTTTTTCAGTTTTTATGTGTTATAATGTCAATATATTTGGAGACAGGCCGATCGATTAAAATACCAAATATAAATTAGCAATACTAACTGCATTTTCCAAAGGCTTTTCGGGTGGGCCAAGGAAGGCAGTAAGTCGGGTTGATTTATAATTGTTATTTTGACTTATCAGACCTGCGGGACGGGGAGTATACTGCCCTCAGCAGGTCTTTTTTGTTCTCCAAGTAAAATTTTTGACCTTGGAGGTTTTTTTATGTCGGATTTTTGCAAAATTGAGAAAACTATCGGTTATGAATTTAAAAATAAGGATCTGTTGCAACAGGCCTTTATCAGAAAATCATATTCCGAAGAACAGGGTGGACAAAACAACGAAGTTTTGGAATTTATCGGAGATAAGGCATTGGACTTTGCGGTTGTTCGCATTATGATGGAGCAATTTGGTGGTATTACGGAAGATAAAGAATGGTCGGAGTTTAAGCTCCGAAATCCGAAACACTTTCAAACGAGATACGGCGAAGGCAAATTCACCGATATCAAACAAGACCTGGTAAAAAAACAAGCCCTGTCAAAGGCGATGGATTCGCTCGGCTTTCAAAATTATCTGATCATGGGACAAGGAGATACAAAGCAAAAGAGGCAAGACAGCACATCCGTTAAGGAAGATTTGTTTGAAGCGATCGTCGGGGCCGTTGCTCTGGATTGCGATTGGAATATGGATACGATTACTCAGGTTGTTGAGTCCATGATCGATTTCGAATCATATTTTGAGAATGATTTGGAAAACAATCAGAATTTTGTGGGAATGGTGCAGGAATGGTTTCAGACAAACAGAGGACAATTGCCGCATTATCAATATCTGAATGCCGTCGAAACAACTGTCGGAGAACCGTATGCGGGGGGCCATGAAAACGGCAAAGGGTTTCATAAATGTCAATTGGTTTTTGAACGGGAATATTTTAACGGGTACGGAAATAATAATGCGGAGGCACGGGAAAAATGTGCCGAATGCTTTTACGGATGGCTTAAGATGAGGGGAGATGTCATCGATCCGATGCTGGAAGCCGTCGGCGATCCCGATAAAAACCAATCCATAAGGCAATTGAACGAGCTTTATCAAAAAAAGTTGATAACAAAACCTCTTTATACTTTCAGACAAGGCTATGATGAGAACGGGAGTGCGGTATGGAGTTGCGAATGTTTTGTCAAAGAAAACGGCAGACCGTTCTGTAATGATTCAAACTCTAAAAAGGAAGCACAGCGTATGTCGGCATATGAATCTTTGCTTCATTTAATCGGTATGTGCGAGGAAGAATAGCATTTCGGGGCTTGCGGAATATCCGCAAGCCCTTTTTTAATAAAACATTCAACTTGTACAAGGAGTTATTATTTTATTATAAATTATATAATAGCATAATTTTTAAAGAATATCAAATATAATGTATCTTTCAATATTTTTGGCTAATTTAAAGAGCTTACAGATTTCTGCAAGCTCTTTAAATTTTAATATTTCAAATAAACTAGGAATTTAAATAAATAGGTTGTTACTAAAAGGTTTAGATTGTTTTTTTCGGTGATAAAGTCGCATGCAAGGTAAATTAAATTATTTCATTATGATAGGTTTTGATAATTTATCCTAATCCCTTACATTTTGGACACTGTCTTTTTGATGAACTTCTGTGATTTAATGTGTCTTGCCATTCATTTCCGCATTTAGAACATTTCCACCATACTTTTTTGGTTGAACCTGGGGGAAATAAATCAGGTGTTAATTTGCCGTTTTTTGTAGGGTGCCATTCTTTTGCTATATTAGGCAATAAATTTTCTAAGGACTCTTCATATTTAATTGTCATGTATTCTAAAATTTCATTTCTATCTTTGTTTATATCGATCTTTGGTAATTTATAATCGAAAAAAGTTATTCCTTTAATAAATTCATAAATGTATGAACTTAATGTTTTATTATCACATTTTTTTGGAATATAATATATTTCATCTGGGTTATCAACAGATTCTTTGAATTTTCCTTCTTTTATTCTGTATAATTTTATTCCGTTTTTTTTACATATAATATATTTTTTTTCTTCCCTTTGTATCGAATCTTTATTATGCCAAAATAATCCATCGTACTCTATACCAGTCTTTATACATGGTATATAGATATCTATTTCCATAGAGTTACTAAAAATATCTTTATACTTATTTATCGTATCTGGATATATTTTTTTTATATAATAATAAAAACATTGTTCTGGGAATGAAGTGCTTTTTGCGCGGACGCATATAGGGCAACCTCTCCCTTTTACTCTGTCGTAAATTGTTTTTTTATATTTATGACCTTTGGGACAAACCCAATAAGCAATTTTAGGAGAAAGCAACGCTACTTTTTCAGGGTCTAAAATATTATTTTCATAATCCCATTCTTTCATCAAATCAGGTCTTTGAGATTTTAAATCATTATATCCAGGTAAAATTTTTTTATTAGCACAATATGGACAATTTGACTCCCTAATAGTTCTATGCCGAATAGAAGTAATCCATTTATGTCCATTAGAACAAACCCAATGAACTTTTTTTGAACTTCCACAAAAAACTTTATTTGGAAAAATTTTTATTTTGTCATTTTCTTCCCAATCCCATTCTTTCATAAGTGTAGGAAACTGCGATTCAAAATCATTGTAACCAATCAATACTTTTTTATTTGAGCAGTAAGGACATTGTGTTTTACCAATGCCTCTATGATTGATTGTCGTTGTCCATTTATGTCCCTTATTACATATCCAATGCGCTTTTTTTTGACTTGCAATTGTTAGCAAATGTGGATTTAAATTTAATTTGCTGTTTTTTTCCCAATCCCATTCTTTTATAAGGTCAGAATCTACAACAAGCTTTATTTCTTTTTGCATATTTATGCTCCAAATTATTCTTTTATTTAATTATATCACTGTTATTTTTTTAATTCAAGCTACTAAATATTTTTTTAAAACTATGAAATGAAAAAATTGCAGTTTAATATTAAAACAATTTAATGCTGTGATATGCTAAGTATAGACAAATTAGTTCGTTAAGTTTGTATTATTAAAAATTAAGGGGCTTGCAGATATTCTGCAAGCCCCTTAATTTTTAGTGGTTCATAAAAACAATAAATCCGAACCAATCGGTTGTTACCAAAAGGTTCGGATTATTTTGACTTGGTGGAACGCGGGATTGCAAACTCGATTGGAAGGTAAAAGGAATAACCCGGCGGTCTTCTGGAGAAGTGCCGTCGGGTTCGTCAGGTTCGGGTTTTTCGATGAAATTGTAATGGATTTCGATTCTGTCATCAAAGAGGACGACCTTTCTGATCAACGTATCGATGACGAGCTGCGGTTCCCTTTCCGAAAGATCTGTCAGGAAAGCTATGACCTGCTCTTTTGTGATCAAGTTTGCTTCTTTGCTTTCTTCCGCAAGGATTTTGCCGTTCAGAATATCGATCTCTTCCTCCAACTCCGTCATGCGGCTTTTTGTCGTTGGTGTCAGGAGACCTTCTTCTACGGCAGACAAAAGATTTTTCAATGCCTTTTGCTTTTTGTCCCTGTCCTCTTTTAAAAGATGAAGGATCGATTTATCCTGCCAACGCCTTTGATGGATGCTTACAACGGCCTCTGCGATTTTTTCTGCCGTTTCGGGTGAACGCAGTGTGTCAATAGTCGTCTGCACTACGAGCTTTTCGATTTCTTCTTTGCGTACTGTCTCTTTCGGACAGGCAGAACTCTTCTTTTTCTTTGTGGCGCATTTGTAATAATAGTTTGCCTTTCCCGTGAACGAGGTGCCGCTCTCGCCGTTCATCTTCTTGCCGCAGATGCCGCAATAGAGTTTCCCTTTGAGAAGAAATTGCGTATCGCGGCTGTGAGAGCCCAGTTTGTTTTTTGCCAGCATTGCCTGTACCGTGTTGAACAGTTCGGTCGCAATGATAGACGGAAATGTATTAGTATATTTCTTTCCGTTATGCGTGTAAAAGCCGATATAGCGGGTGTTCCGCAAGATTTGATAGATCGCATTGGGCAGGAACGGCTTACCTCTGTGTGATAATCCCCGTTCGTGAAGAGTTTCGATGATCTCTCTCGCCACCCGCCCGGACGCATATTGGTGATATATGGTGCGGACAGCTTCCGCCTCGTCCTCATTGACAACAACTTTCTTGTCTACGACTTTATAGCCGTAAGCAATGCCTCCGCCGACAAAGTTTCCTTTTTCGCGACTTTCTTTCTGTCCTCGACGGATCTTTTGGGAAAGTTCTGCGGAGTAACATTCTGCGATGCCGATCATGACGTTTTCCAGAATGATCCCGTCCAGATTTTGAGAGCCGTCTATGTTTTGCGACGTCCTCTGCGTTGCGGAAATGAGGATCTTCCCGTTCTTTTGCAGGCGCTGCTTGTTGATGGCGATCTCGATGGAATTTCTCCCGAACCTGTCAAGAGCATAGACGAGTACGATCTCCCATTCCTGGGGCGCGTCGCTGTCCGAAAGCATACGCTGGAACTCTGCCCTGTGGTCGTTGGTACCGGTCATGGCGCGGTCGATATATGTACCGACGATCCTGAGGCCGTTCCGCGCGGCAAAATCGTTGCACACGCGCAGCTGTCCTTCAATGGACTGCTCGGACTGCCGTTCACTCGAATACCTCGCATAGATAACTGCTGATTTCATTTGTTTTTGCCTCCAAAACTTTTTGCTTCCATGATAAACCTTTACGGCAGGGAATACCAGGCACCGCACCGTCAGTGTTTCCATACAAAATCCAAACGAAAACGTAGGAAAATCCCAACGGACAGGGACTGTTTCCGTATTTACTTTGTGCCTTTCGGCGCCCGAAAAATGGGGAGAGCGGAAGCAGACTGTCAAAGGCCTGCCCGCAAGGGACGGGAAGAAATTTTATAGAAATCGGCACCTTTGTTTCTCTTTCAAAATTTCTTGACGCCTTTGACAGAACGCAATGCTCTCCCATCATCCCAAAGCCGAAAGGCACAAAAATGTCCCGTTTGGGTAACAAAATGCGCGGTTTGTTGCGGTTTTTTCAACAAGAGTTTCTGTTTGTTGGGTTTTTATAACGGCAGAGTTCATTGTAACGGGAGTAAAAGTGTGTTAAAATAGTTGCGTAAACAAGCCGAACACGGCTTCATATCACGGATAAATTTTTGACTGTGGGAAAAAGCCAGCGGAAGTAATCGGGAAGCAGCCGATGAAAAACCGGGTGACCGTGACTGTCAGACAAGACGGACGAGAGATCGTCTGTACTTTGTCTGCGGTCACGGTCTTTTTTGTTTTTTAAAAAGGTTTTCTTTAAAAAATCTTTGCAAAGAGGGCCGTCAAAAGCATATCTCCCACTCCTTTATAGTGAAGGAAAAAATATGTCTAAATGCGACTATCGTATTTATATGGCTATCTATAAGTGCAAAGAAAAAAGTTGTGTGAATTTTTGTGTCAGACCGTCACGTTTTCAAACTTTGTGTCCTTGTGATAGTGAGAGGAAATTTTTTTAAGAAATTTTTGTGAAAAGGGTAGTCAAAAGCATATGTCCCACTCCTTTATAGTGAAGAGGCAAAACGATCGGGAGGAAATTATGACGATTGAACAAATCAAAGAACAATTAAAAACGATACGCCTGTACTATGCGGACAAGGCGGGTTTCGACGCGGCATTTTCTGTCCTTCCGCACAAAGTCATAATTCTCGTTAAAGAGTATGCAGAGATCATCCGCGACGCGCCGCTGGATCTGTACCTGATCTATTTCTATCTCTATGTCAAGGGGCTGACGCAGGAAGCTGCGGCGGAAGAGATGAATTACAGTTCAGAGTATGTCCGACAGAAAAATAAAAGTTTGTTGTTGTTTCTCCAACAAAAAATCAACGAAAAGGAGGTAGAATAATTGGAAGAGATCGAGGTCAAGGACAATCCTATCGACATTCGCGTTTTTGTGAACGGGAAACCGAACATAAGCAATATGCCTGAGGAAGAGTTCAGCCTCTTTGTTTCTTCTTTGGAACTTAGGATGAGTGAATATTTCGAAAAACAAAGCAAGTAAAGCATACGGACGGCAAAATGAATAAAAACAAGTGACTGCCGTGAATTTCGTATGAAAAAATCAAAACCATTTTCATCCGTCCATGGAAGGAATAAAGAGAAAATTTTATTTCATTCAAGGAGGAAAACGCTATGCCATATAGCAAAGTAAAAGTTTATTCGGACGGGAACCACTACATAGGCATCCCTTATGAGCCGAATCCGCGGGCAAAAAACCGTCGCCCGCACAAGGAGGAAGCCATCGGCGTGAAAGAGTCAACCGAACAGGAAACGCAAGGTGTTTCTGACACGGAAAACACAGCACTTTCGACGCAAAACAAAGATGGCGTATGCGAAAAAAGCGCGCCGCCTTCCGTCAGGCAGATGACGCGTAAAGAACTGTTCGATGAACTGTATCTGAAAAGTTTAACGCTGAAAAAGCGGGAACAAAAGCCGTTTGTAGTAAAGGAAATGCAGCCCTATTTCAGGGACGGCATTTCTTGCCGTGCGTTCGTGGAAGAAAATTTTGCGCGCAAGCACCGCAATATGATCTGCCGCAGGACAAGGCTTTGGAGAAAGATCAATCACCAGCATTTCAATTATTTTGTCACTTTCACCTATTCGGACGAACTCCACGACGAGGAAAGTTTTGTAAAGAAACTCATGCGCTGTATCCAGCATTTCAGCTCACGCAAAGGCTGGCTGTATATCGGGGCATGGGAACGCGGCGGAGATACGAACCGGCTGCATTTCCACGGGATCTTTTATATCCCCGACGGTGCATTGCCGGGCGAGATAGAAACGCTGCGCGACTATGATACGAGGGCAAAGAAAATGCGTACCATTCAGCAAAATACCTTCTGTGCAAAAAAATTCGGACGGAATGAATTCCGTCCTGTTTGTCATGCCTCCGAACTTCCCGAAATGGTACAATATCTGGTGAAGTATATCGAAAAATCGGGAGGCAAACTCATCTATTCGAGGGGATTGTATCAGTATTTTGTAACGGATATCATGGACGATGACGTCGTATGTCCGTACGGATTGGAGGACAGAAAGCTCTTGCTCTTTGACAGCTTCGGATGCTGGATCGACGGAGAGTACATCGGACAGACGAGCCCGGAAGTGATCGCACGGCTCCCGAAGGTGACATAGAAGGACACAACAAAGGCAAGGAAGAAAGCGATGCGCGGCGGGAAAAGCGGAAGCCGATCCCAAGCGGGTCAGCGGGACGGCTCCGCGGCCGCCGCGCTTTCTTGTCTGCCTGTTGGTCTGTTTGTTCGGGGCGTGCGCTTGGCTTCGGCGCCCGAGCGCGAAGCGCGAGGGTGACGGCGCGGCGTCAGCCGCACCGTTAGCTCCGCCGCCGACTTGTATAAAGCCAAGCGCACGCCTTACTGCCATAAGTTGAAATTCATTGTCAAAATTCTTATCCGTGTGAGTAATGAAGGAAATTTATTAAAACTATTGATTTTAGTTCTGAAATCTGTTATAATATGTTATATAATGACGTTGAGGTAAAATTATGACCTTTGCAGACAAAGTCAAGCACGTTCGAATGAAATTATACCTAAGTCAGACGCAACTGGCGAAAGAGCTTGGTGTATCGTTCGCCACTGTTAATCGCTGGGAAAATCAGGGCATAGAGCCACAGCTTGCGCAACTTGGAAAGTTTAATGATTTTTGTGAAAAGCATAGCATCTCATTTGATGAAAAAGTAGACGCGCACAACGGCAGAAAGTTATTGAAATGATGAGGTGAAAAAATGGCTAATATCTCTAAAATAAAACGCGATAAAATGATTGCCTTTTTGGAAGAGCTAAAAAAAACGCATACAGATGATGAGTCTATTCGTGCGTTCAATGAAATTGAGAATTCTTTACTTGAAAAGAAGTATGGATTAGTCTTTGAAGAACATACAGAAGAGGTCGATGAACGGCTGCTTAACGAGATCCCTGTACTCTGCGAAGACAAAGAACGCCGTCTTTGCAAGGATAAAAATCTTCCTTGGAATTTCATTATTGAAGGCGACAATTTACAAGCGCTTTATCTGCTTGAAAAGACGCATAAAGGTAGAATTGACTGCATTTATATCGATCCGCCCTATAATACGGGCGCCAAAGATTGGAAGTATAATAACAACTATGTAGATAGCAATGATGTTTATCGGCACAGTAAGTGGCTTTCAATGATGAAAAGTCGCCTCCTTATTGCCAAACATCTGTTGAATCCTGAAAATTCCGTTCTCATTTGTACTATTGACGAAAAAGAATATTTGAGGTTAGGATGTCTTCTTGAAGAATTATTTCCAAATGCAAAAATACAAATGGTTACCGATGTTATTAATCAAAAGGGTGTCGCGCGAGATAATGAATTCTCTCGCGTGGACGAATATATTTATTTCGTTAAGATTGGTGCTGCTTCTCCTATGTTATGCATTAATAATATGTTACATAAAAACAATGAACAGAAAAAAGGGACAATATGGATTCCTTTGCAAAGATCAGGCAGTGAATCTATGCGAACAGATAGACCAAATATGTGTTTTCCAATTTTTGTCGACGAGAAAACTGAAAAGATTGTTGATGTGGGATATGCACCCGATTTATCTATTCCTATCTCAAATATAAAGTTCGATAACAATTTGACAGCCGTATGGCCTCAAACTATAGGGAAAGAAGGACGCTGGCAATTAGGTAGAGATACTGTTTTAAAAGGATTAAGGGATGGAACCATAAAACTTGGTGGTAAAAATAGACATGAAAGCTGGTCTATTATGTATTTGAATGAAGGAGCAAAAAAAGAAATTCAAGATGGATCTCTAATAATAAAAGGTAAGGATGAGAACGGGGCATTAATCGTTGAACGCGTTGCAGATAAGGTGACTCCCGCAAAGACTGTATGGAATCAAATCTCGCATGATGCTTCAGTTAATGGAAGTAGTTTATTGCTTAAGTTGTTTAATGACAAATTATTTGCATTTCCAAAATCTATTTATTCTACTCATGATGCTTTAATGTTTTTTGTAAAAGAAAAAAAGGATGCAATTATTTTAGATTTTTTTGCTGGTTCTGGCACAACTCTTCACGCGATAAATCTTCTTAACGCCGAAGATGGCGGCCATCGTCAGTGCATTATGGTTACGAATAACGAAGTTTCTGCCGATGAAGAAAAGAGGCTCACACAACAAGGCTATAAAAAAGGTGATGATGAGTGGGAAAAACTTGGTATAGCAAAGTATGTCACTTGGCCTCGTACAGTATGTTCTATAGAGGGTAAAGATATTAAAGGAAATCCTTTAAAAGGTGATTATGGTGTTGAAGATGAAATTTATGTTATTGATGAGGATAGTATTGTTGTCTCAAAAAGTTCTGGTAAACCGATAAAACGTAATTTATATAAAAAGACAAAGATTCAAACAATGCCTGAACTTGCCAAAATCAAGAAAGCAGACGGCTTTAAATGTAATGTGAAATATTTCAAGTGCGACTGGATCCCGCGCCGTCCGGAAGACTATCTTTTGAGCAATGCACTATGTTTACATATCAAGGAGATGATAGAATTGCAGACCGGGCGTGAAGTGGATGGCGTCAAGCAGGTATTGATCCTTAATAAAGATGATTACAATAAAGTAGTTTTAAATCCAGATGTCTACGAAAAGATAGAGACAATTTGGCTCAATCAAAATATGATACTCTCCCCGGAAGAGTTGGAACTGCTTAAAGCCAAAGGATTCAAATATATACCGAGAGAATTTTTCGGCCATGAATTAAGGGAGGCGGCAGAATAATGTTTTCAGGTGAATTATATCCTTTCCAGGAAGTACACGAGGAAAATCTTTTGCGCAAATGCGCCGATTATGAGGAAATTGTTCTTTCCGCTCCTACCGGTGCAGGTAAGACTGTTTTAGTCAGCAAATTTATCGATGACTATCTGGATGAAAATCCCGATACGGTTTTTCTGTGGCTTTGTCCCGGAGCAGGCGGTTTACGAAAACAATCGCAAGATAGTTTTGCATCGTTAACTTCAGGCATACCTTTTGGAGACGTTTATTCGTTTATTACGGAACCAGATCCTCGCGGACAAGTATTCTTCATCAATTGGGATAAGATCAACAAGAAATCGAATGTTGTCTTGCGTGAAGGCGAGCACAAGGATCTGATGGCAAAAGTGCTGGCTTGCCATAATGACGGCATCGAAATTTTTATGCTGATTGATGAGGAGCATAAATACAAAGATACCGCCAACGAATATATAGGGAATATACAGCCTAAACACGTGTTGCGTATTTCTGCTACGCCGATCAGTAAGGGCGACCATAATGAAATCATCACAGACGACGAGGTTATCGCAGCGGGCCTGATTGCAGCAGGTATTTCTATCAATGAAGGTGTATCCAAAGCCATACAGGATAATAATCGATTAGATGATGATTTACTCCTTATTGATCTCGCAGATAAAAAAAGAAAAGATATACAGGCGGAATATGAAAGGCGCGGATTAAAAATCAGGCCGTTGGTACTCATTCAGTTCCCCAACGGCTCCGATGATTGGATAGCGCGCGTCAAAGAAGCGCTTGAAGATCTGGGCTATGGGCAGAATTCCGGTCTTGTTACTTCATGGTTTAACGGTGACCATCCCGACAATCCGGAAGAGATTAAAAAGCTCGACGGACAGTATGCCTTTTTACTGTTCAAGCAAGCAATTGCGACCGGCTGGGATTGTCCGCGCGCTAAAATTCTTGTCAAGTTACGCGAAGGCGGAACCGAACGCTTTAATATTCAGACGGTTGGCCGCATCCGTAGAATGCCGGAACGCAAACACTACGATTGCGCATTGATCGATAATTGTTATGTCTATACGCTTGACAGTGAATACACGGAGGGCTTAACGAACAGTCTGAGCGATTCGTTTTACACATATCAGTATAAAAGAAAGATGACTTGTCCCTCTATTATTTTACAGAAACAAAGGCTGGACGGCAGCGACCGTTATGCCGCCAATCAAAAATCCGTAATTGAAGTTTTCCGCAAACGCATGTTGGAAGAATGCGATGCTGATAGATACGGCAAACTAGATCGTCATGAAATGGAAGTTGGCAAGGGGTATATCTTTGGTACCGTGCTAAAAACGACTGCCTTTGAAGGCGTTGCCCGAACTGCGCATGACATGGTAAAACTAAATAAAATTTTTGGCGGAGAACACCAAATCAGTAATAAATATGATGGCTTTATTATTCGAGACGCTAAAAGAAGAATAGCCGCTTCCGTCGGGATCGACGAGAGTATATCTAATAAAGCCCTGATGGTTTTATTTGGACCGGAAGACATGCAGATGTCCCTTCTCTCGCAAGAGGAAAAAGATTATGAACATAAAAATAAATTACTTGAAGGGCTATCATTGCGGGAATACAATGCATTTCTTGTAAATAATAAGGAGCGTCTCATCTCTGTATTTAGTGAAATTGACCAGCAAAGTATCGTGGATATTGATGAAGCTGCAATTATAACTGAAGGTTGGTCTATCCCTCGTGAACAGTATTATAAACAACATAAAAAGATTGAGCCAACCTCTTTTATGGAAAAAAATGTTTTTGCAAATTATGGGAACAACATCTTGATTCAACCTAACAGGACCGTTTCTGAAATAGAATTCGAAAGATGGTGTGAGCATTATGATCCAGTGGAATGCTATTATAAAAATGGCGATAAAGGCGATATGTATTTCAGTATTGTATATCGGCGCGGATTCAGAAGAAATAATTTCTTTCCCGATTACATTATGAAAGCAAAAAATGGGGACATTTGGATAATTGAAGCTAAGGGCGGACTGACAACAGATGGAGCATCGAATAACGTTGATAAGTACGCACGGCATAAGTTTGAAGCATTGAAAGAATATGGCGAAAATCATCCTGAAATTAAATGGGGCTTTGTTCGTGCTGTCGGAGCACAACTTTATTTGTCTAACACAGAATGGTGCGAAGATGTTGCCAATAGAAACGTATGGAAACCAATAGAAGTATTTATTGGTTAAATACACATTCTTGATAAGGGGGAAATATGGCACGAAAGACGTTTATTTCGTACAAATATAGCGAATCACAAAACTTACGAGACAAGATCATAAAGAAGTTAAGTACAGATGCTACATATTACAAAGGCGAAACTAGTGAATCTCCTGACTTGACAGATTATACCACCGCCACTATCCGTAAAAATCTTGCCGATATGATATATGATACAACTGTTATGATCGTGATCATATCTCCAAACATGAAACAAAGCAAATGGATGGAATGGGAAATAAAATATGCATTGCGTGAACAAACACGTAATGGCAGGACTTCTCACGCCGATGGAGTCGTATGCGTCGTCCAAAAAAATGAATTATATCAAAAATTGGGCCTCAATCCCTATGCCTGGGCTAAATTGTATAGTCAAGATTGGAATCCTGACAAGTTGTTTAATATTATAAATCAGAATAGAAACAATAAAAAATCATGGTTCGCAAGCGATTTAACGGATAAAGCAGAATACAACAAGCTATCAAACAATTATGTTGATATAGTAACTGAAGAAGATTTTTTAGCGCAGCCTGACTACTATATTAATGCAGCATTTGATAAGAGCCAAAATCTTGGCTCTTACAATTTGGCAAAACAATGAGGCGATAAAATGAGCAACATTCCACGCCATAAAGTTTTTATAAGTTATTATCATAACGATGATCAGGATTATAAAAATTACCTGATCAACATGAAAGAATACAATCCACAAACAAAACAATATCAAAGCATTTTTGACGACTATTCTGTTCATGAAAATGAAATCGATGATACAGGCCTTACGTCAGAACAAATCCGGTGCATTATAAGAGATGAGTACATAAAAGATGCTACTGTTTTAATTTTACTCTGTGGGCAAAACACCAGAAAGCGTAAGCATATAGATTGGGAAATTCATGCGGCAATGTATGATAGTGACATAAATCCTCAAATGGGGATTCTTGTTATAAATTTGCCTACCATCAATCAATCGATAAGATCCAGCTCAAGCGACGAGAAACCTTTACTATCTGACAATACACATTGGTTTAGCCTTAAAACGCGGCAAGAATTTGAAGAGCACTATCCATTTATGCCTAGCAGAATTATTGATAATTTTGTAAAAGGCGTTCCTATCACAGTAGTTGAGTGGAATCGCATACAAAATAATTCTCAGATATTAAAGCAATTAATTGATAATGCTTATAGCAGAAGATTTGATATTACATACGATCATTCAGCTCCATTAAGGAGGCAGAATTCTTAATGGTTAAAGAATCTATATTGATAGGAGAATACGTTAAGGCATTAAGAGAGAAAAACGCTTCGATTTTTATCGGATCAGGGATGTCTAAATCTGTATCGGGATTAGATTGGAAAGATCTTATTATGCCCTATGCAAAAATGATCGGATATAGTCAAAAGGACAATGACTATCCATTTATTGCACAGGCTTATGTAAATGCCGGACATGATGTTAGTGAATTTAAAAAAGATATCTGTAACAAATTTAAAAGCACTGAAATACCTGAATTTCATAAGCTGATAGCTCGATTGCCCATTAAAAACTATTGGACAACTAATTATGATACTTTCATCGAGAATGCTTTAGATGCGGCCAAAAAACATAAAGATGTAATTTTTGATAATGCATCGTTTTGTTCATTGGATGATGCTCGTGATCATATAGTTTATAAGTGTCACGGAGATTGTAATCATCCTCAAAGTATAGTTATTACTCAGCAGGACTACGAATGCTATCGATTAAAGGCATTCAATTTTACTAATGCACTATACAATGAATTAGCCTCATCAACAATTCTCTTTTTGGGATATTCATTCAGCGACCCTGATATTAATAATATTTTAGCTACATTAAGTACCATTAATGATGTTAAACGGACACACTATATGATAACCAAAAAGGAGAAAGGTAGCAAGGCAGTTAAACAGGATCATTGGATAAAAAATCTTGAGCGATATGGTATACAAACATTACTTATTGGCGATTATCCTTATATAATGAAAATCATGAGCGACATCGAAAAAAGATATATGGCTAATAAAATAATGATATCCGGTAGTGCAAATGTCTACCCTCCCAATTTACCAGAAAAGGAAGCTCGGCAATTCATATATGACTTGGGTTATCAACTAGTAAAATCTGACTGCTCACATTCAAATACGGGACACGGATTAGAGGTTATTAACGGTAATGGATTAGGCGTGGGACCATATTTATATGAGGGTATTGCCGAAGCTACCGCTACATTTGACCTGGATATGGCTGACTATTTAACAATGTATCCTTTCCCTAAAACTTATTACTCGAAATTTGAAAAAGACAAATCACTTGAAGAAAAATATCGCAAATACAGAGAAAAAATGATAGATAAATGTGGCATCGTCTTTTTCATGTTTGGTAATAGATATGATGATAACGGTAATATCGTAAATGCTCCAGGCGTTCGTAAAGAGTTTGATATTGCATTTCAAAAACATAAGTATGTTTTTCCTATTGGCGCAACAGGGTTTATGGCTAAGGAATTAGCCGATGAAGTTTTAGAAAATTTTGAAAAGTATAATGGCAAGATGCCAAACTTAAAACGCGCTTTAATGAGATTAAACTCTCCTAAAATTAAACCAAGTGACATTATAGAAAATATTTTAAATATCGTTGATACTTTAACTTTTACACCAGAGAACAAATAAAGAACTAATTTTCTCATTTTACATCTCTTTACTTTTAGACTATTTTTTATTTAATAAATTTTGGAGCAGACGCATTAATTAAGCGTCTACTCTTTTTAATTATAAATAAACCATTTGCACATATTGTACATAAAACAGTTTACAGAGTGTCCATAAAAACATACAAAATAATAAAGGCAGTTATCTTTTTAGATGACTGCCTTTATTATTTTATGAAAGATTGCGGTTTATGTTATAACTTGTAGTAATATTCGTAACATCTTTTCCGAATGCTTGCCTTTCTATGATTTATTGTCCCTCTGCCGATGTTAAGTTCGGCACAGACTTCCGATTGGCGCATGCCGTTCATGTAGCAGTTCAAGATAGCAAGCTCCAATTCAGTAATATGTAATGCTTCCAGGAGCGCATCGTATTTACTGTAATCTGTCTGTTCGTGTTCGAAGCAGTTTACAGGATCCATGGGAAGTGCCTTATAGCTTGTAAAATCGATATAAGATGTTTTCTCCATCTTCCTGCGGTAACGCATCAGTTCGTTATCTACTTCCCGATAGCAGGCAAGTTTGATCGTGATCTCTTTCCCCCTGCGGTCTTTGCCGTAAATATCGGAAATCTTTCTTCCTATAAATTGGTATAGAAAGCAGATCGCTGTCTGCGCTACGTCGTAGCCGTCCGATACGATATAATCGACTTCTCCCATATGGTGCAGGTCTTTGATCAGACCAATATAGTACTTATCTGCGATTTTCCAATCGTACTTTTTTAGGGTGCGAAGTGTTTGCAATGCGATCATCTCGCCCATGAGCTTTACATTCTCATTTGAGATAGGCTCGTCAAACAATTCACCTTCGTTGCGATACTTTCCGTTTGAGAACTTTGTTACCAACATTTCCATTTTTACATCCTCCGAATTGATTTGCCTTTTTCTGGCAAGAGGCGAAGGAGCATAGGACGGTAAATGTCGGTATATTCAAATTAAAGTTTGCGGAAGTCAACGGAACAAAGCGAAAATCGTTGCGTTATAAGCGCGTAAAATGGCTTATAGGGTAGTAAAAGAGTCGAGTAAGGAACACAAATCCTTACTCGACTCTAAAAGTTTTACTATTCATGTTTTCTGCAACGATTTTGCGACCGTTGACTTCCGCGAGGGACTATGCTAACCTACGCCCCCGAAAAAGCAAATTCGGAGGGTTCATAATGGGTTCAAGAGCAAAAGCACATCATTTTAGTTCAGACAGAAAAATACCCAGCCAAAACTCTTTGCTCGTCACAAAAAAGTTCGACTGGGTATTGCGTGGTGGAGATGATCAGACTCGAACTGACTACCTATACGTTGCGAACGTATCGCTCTACCGGGTGAGCTACATCCCCAAATGCCTTATTATTATAACGGATATTTTTAATTTTTTCAATCATTTTCAGCTATATTTTTGAAAAAAAAACAAAATTTTTTATCAGTATGAAATGAAACGATTTTTACGGTCAGGAGGGTAGGCTTGGAAAACATCGGTTTGAATGGAAAGATTCGGAAAGGATGGCGGGGATTTGCGGTCCCTGCTTGACACGTTTTTTTAAATCAGCTATAATAATGGAAAGAAAATCAAGCGGAAGAGGGTAGAAAAAAGGGGATTCGATATGGATAAGGTAAATAATGTGGCGGTTCTGATCGATGCGGAAAACGTATCGTCGGGAAATGCAAAGCAGATTTTTGACGAAGCGTCCAATTATGGAAATATTATTGTTAAGCGCATTTTTGCCGATTGGTCGAAAACGTCGGTAAAGGGCTGGAAGGAAGAAGTGAACAGATATTCCATGACGGCGGTACAGCAGTTTGAGGTCCAGCCTCGGAAAAATACCATTGACATAGCTTTAATTATCCAGGCTTTGATCATTCTCTTTGAAAAAGATGTGGATGTTTTCTGCATTGCGGCAGGAGATTCCGATTATACCCGCTTGGTTCGTGAATTGCGCGAACGCGATAAGACGGTGATCGGAATGGGGGGACGCAATGTTAATCAAAGTTTTGTAAATGCATTTAACGAGTTTATTTATCTTGATTCCGGTACCGAACAAAAACCGGCCGTGCAAAAGGTTCAGAATTTGAAGTTCAAAGCTTCGCAGCCTGTCATGCAGCCGTTGCCGTCTGCAGAAACGGAGATCCTTGACAATAAGCGCAAGAGTGATCTGCACAATATTATTGACCGAATGATCGACAACAACGGCAAAGCTTTTTATGCGCAGATTTCTTCGGAGATGAAACAAAAGTATTCGGATTTTATACCTAAAAATTTCGGCTGTAATTCTTTTAAAAAATTGATGGAAAAATTGACGCCGTATCTTAAAAAATACAGTATCGGAACGGATGCGGCGGGAACTACCATGTATCTTTATCGCAGAGAAAAGAAATAAAGAGGAGAAAAAGAATGTCGGAAGCAGATCTTTATAAATTTTTTTCTTCTTACGACGGCGAAGCTGATTTTTCAGATTTTACGCCGGAAGAATTGCAAAATTTATTGCAGCAACAGGAAGGGAAAAAGTCTTTTAAAGAAAAATATTTTGAATATTACGATGATGTCAAGAGTCAGTCGCTGAAAAAACAGGACTGGTAAAAAGCATGCGGCGGAAATTATCTTTTTCCGCCGCATGCTTTTTAAAACAGGTCGGAAACTTTAATAGTTTCTTTCTTCTGAACAGTCTCTCATTTGCGCAAAGAATCGCCCGATGGACAAGCCGTTTTTTGCTCTGGTTTGCATAGCAGATTTTCTGACAGATCGCCATGATCGCATTGCCGTGCAATGAAAAATGATATTGTGATGAAATTATTGAATAGGGGTACCTTAGCGATTGACTTTTGTTAAGAGGTTGGCTAAAATATTTAACAATTAAGAACTTAACTTCAGAAGGAGGAAGAAATGGAAGCGAGTGCTTTTTTACGAGAGATATATCGTATAAGTAAGCGGTTGGAAGAAGTTAAAATTTTTGATGACAAATTGACTTTAAACAATACGGAAATGCAGATGGTGCGGGAAATTATTTTGGCGAAGGAATCGGGCAGGCGGCTGATATCGAGCCGTTTGGCGAAAAATTTAGGCATTACGCGTTCGGCTGTTTCTCAGATGGTCAATAAAATGGAAGATCGGAAAATAGTTTGTCGTGTACCGGATGCAAAGGACCGTAAGATCGCTTATATTGAGCTGAGCGAAAAGGCATTGGACGCTTACAATCAGATGAAAGAGCGGGTCAATCTCTTTGTGCAGAAGATTATAGATCGGTTGGGCGAAGGCAAGGTCGGTGATTTTCTGACCAAAGCGAATGAGTTTTTGGATGTATGCGGCGAGGTTTTGCAGGAAATGCCGAAGCAATCGCAACAGGAATGTGTATGAAAGTGTCGGAAAACAAAGATAAAAAATCTTGCGATAAAGTAGAATCAGGAGAATGAATTTATGGCGCAGGCAATATTGAAATTGGACAAAATCACAAAAGATTATAAGGTGGCAGATTCTGTTGTTCATGCTTTAAAGGGTGTTAGCCTGAGTTTTCGGAAGAAGGAGTTTGTCTCTATTCTCGGAGCATCCGGATGCGGCAAAACGACGTTGCTGAACATTGTGGGCGGGTTAGATAAATACACTTCGGGCGATCTTGTCATTAAGGGTGTTTCGACAAAGCACTATAAAGACGGGGATTGGGATGCATACCGCAATCACAGTATCGGATTTGTGTTTCAGTCATATAATCTGATCCCTCATCAGACAGTGCTCGGAAACGTGGAATTAGCGCTGACGTTGTCGGGCGTATCGGTGCAGGAGCGGCGTTTGCGCGCGACGGAAGCATTGCAGAGAGTAGGACTCGGAGCAGAGTTGAACAAGAAACCGAATCAGCTTTCGGGCGGACAGATGCAGAGGGTCGCGATCGCGCGTGCCCTTGTGAACAATCCGGAAATCCTGCTTGCAGATGAGCCTACGGGGGCATTGGATACCAAAACCAGCGTTCAGATCATGGATCTGATCAAAGAGATCGCAGGAGAGCGGCTGGTGATCATGGTAACGCACAATCCGGAGTTGGCGCGGCAATATTCCTCCCGTATCGTCGAACTGAAAGACGGAACGGTGATATCGGATTCCAATCCGTTCAAGGAAGATGAACAGGCGGAAGAGGAAACGGCTGCGGCAGAGAAAAACAAGCCGGGCAAGGAAGATGTAAAAAGTTCCAAAGCAAAGAAGAAAGCAAAGACGAGCATGAGTTGGTTTACGGCACTGCGCCTGAGCGGAAGAAATCTTCTGACCAAAAAGGGCAGGACGTTGGTTACCTCGATTGCGGGAAGCATCGGAATCATCAGCGTGTGTCTTGTGCTGGCGCTTTCAAACGGGTTTAATAATTATATCCGCAAAACGGAAGAAGATATGCTGTCGTATTATCCGATCGAGATCAATGAGACGTCGCTCGATCTGACGCAGGCGATGACGAGTTTTATGGGCGGCGGGACGAAACTGGATATCGGAGAGGAGATCGAAGATAAGGTCTACATAAATTCCTTTTTGACGCAATTGGCGCAAGGAATGACGACGTCAAACGATTTGAGCTCGAACAATGTTGCGGATATTTCCGGGCAGAAAATGAGTTATCTTGCATATGTAGACGCAATGCCGCAAGATTATTACAATGCGATCACGTACGGATACGGCGTATCTCTGACGCGGAATCTGTTTACGGATCTTCGGGTCGGGTCCACGACGGTAAGCTCCGGAATGGGGTTGGGCGACCCGGTCTATTATGATTATCATATTTCCCTGGCTGAATTGCGCAATTATTATACGACGATTCTGACCAGTACGCAAACGCAGTACGGATCGCTCACGCGGTTTGTGGATTATTTTACGGATGTAGTCAATTTTATGCCCGGGACAGGGAATGTATCGGACGAAAATTACGGAGAATATATTCTTTCGCAATACGATGTTTTCGGCGAATTTCCTGACGCTTCGGATGAAGCGGTGCTCGTGGTAGGGCCCAGCAATGATGTGATCGATCTGACGATGGCGCAACTCGGATATTTAGATGAAGAAAACTTTTTGGGATTATTCCAAAGCGGATTGGAAGGCAATGATATCATGGAGATCCCTTTCGAAGAAATTCTGAGTAAGACGTTTACATTGTACGACAATGACGAGGTGTTCACGGAAACGGACGGGGGCGCTTACCGTTATGATTTCAATGCATATCACGAAGTCTCACAAAAGCCGTCGGGCAAGGGTACGGAAATCAAAGTTGTCGGGATTTTGCGGCTGAAGGACGGTCTGACGTACGGATGTCTGGGTGAGGGGTTGAATTTGACGGAACAGTTATTACATGAGTATCTGGAGCGGAATGCGCAGACGGGTATCGTGCAATATCTGAATGCAAATCCCACGGCGGAAATCGATACTCTTGCCGGATACGTTCCGTTGTTTAATTTATTGATGGGCAATGCGACCGGGATGCCTGTGCAGCAAGAACGTGTGTTTTCCAAAGAAAGCGTTGCAAGCACAGCGGGGTTGGTTCGCATTTTGGGAGGAGATATGACTCCCAATTCTGTCCAGATCTATGCAATGGATTTTGATACAAAAGATTTGATACTCACCTATCTTGATCAATGGAACGATGCGGTGAACTCTGCCAGACAGGCATATTATGATGCGAACGGGAGCTACGACGGATATGACGGTCCGTCTGAGGTCAAGTATACGGATACGGTCGGCGTTCTGATGGGGCTGATGCAGACGATCCTGGATGCGATCACATATGTTTTGATTGCGTTTACGGGGATCTCGCTTGTAGTTTCGACCGTTATGATCGGCGTGATCACCTATGTTTCGGTGGTGGAGCGCACCAAGGAGATCGGTATATTGCGGTCGATCGGGGCGCGTAAAAAAGATATTAAGCATATGTTCAATGCGGAGACGTTTATTATCGGTTTCTGTGCCGGATTGATCGGTATCATTGTGGCATATTTGCTGGAATTGCTGATCAATGCGATCCTGACGCCTCTGACAGGGATTGCGGGGCTTGCTTCATTGACATGGTATGCCGCGTTGATCATGGTCGTCATCAGTGTTGTTCTGACGCTGATATCGGGACTTTTGCCCGCTTCGGCGGCGGCAAAGCGCGATCCTGTCATCGCATTGCGTACGGAATAAACCGGGTTTTCAAAATTTTACGGGTGTACGGCGCCGCAATCTGTATTGCGGCGCCGTACACCCGTATCAGGGAAAGTATATGCGATACCGCGGCCGTAAAACATTTACGGCCGCGGTATCGTCTTAAAAATGATCGAGCGGGTATTATTTTATGATCAAAAGCCCTAAGATTTATCGCAGAAGGAAGGGAAAGCGGAAAAGAAGGAGGAGACGAGAATAAGAGGAGAGAAATGTGATAAAATCACGAAAAAATAGTTTTTTTTGCCGCAGTGCTTGACAAATGCTGATATGCGGAATATAATGGCAATGAAAACTGAATATCCGGTAAGTAAGGCTCTTACGGGGATATGGGCTGTTGCCGCAGAGCGATGGAGACATCGTGCGCAGGTCTGAACAGGTTGCGTCGAAAGCAAGGCGCGACATAATACAGCTTCACCGCCCCTTAAAGTTAAAGCTCAAACGGTGCAAAGACGATTGAATACAGCTGCGCGCCGTTTTGGCGCGCGGCTTTTTTCGTACGATCGCGGCAATATTGCCGGGCGAGACAGAGAACTTTCCAAACGCGGCAGCGGAGGGAGTGCTGTTTTCGGAAGGTCGGAAGATGAGGACGAGAGCGAACCGCAAGAACTGAAACGCGGAAAGACTTTTCCGTTACGGAGGATATTTAGTAATAAAAAAGGAGGATTCGAACATGGACGAAGGATGCGGCAGCCGAAGTAAGAACCGAACGCGGTGCAGGGATGATGCGTTGTGTGTATCCGTTCGCCCGTTCGGATGACTTCGGCTACCTCTCCGATGACAAATCGAAGGAGGTGGCTATCATGGCAAAAAAAATCAGGAGACTGTTTCTTGCGGGCATTGCGGAGAGCGTGATGCGTGCGGAAGAGGCAAAGGCGAGACTGAAAAACGCGGCGCTGTCCGCGCCGGAAGATGTCCGCGATATTTTGGGTACGGCGGAGGACGGACTTACGCATGCGCAGGCGGAACAGATGCGGCAAAGATACGGAGCAAACGTTCTGCCGACGGCGCGGAAACGGGGCGTATTCGGGAGGCTGGCTGCGGCGTTCGTGAATCCGTTTACGGCGATCTTATTTGTATTGGCGCTGGTTTCGGTCATGACGGACATTGTCTTTGCCGCTCCGGGAGAGAAAAATTATATGACCGTGCTGGTGATTTCGTGCATGGTCGGGGTATCGGGGATCCTGCGTTTTGTACAGGAGACGCGAAGCTCGAATGCGGCGGCGAAGCTCGCGGCGATGGTTTCGGCAAAATGCGATGTTCTGCGCGGCGAACGGCAGGAGATCGACTCTTCCGATCTGACGGTCGGGGATATCGTTTATCTTTCCGCGGGCGATATGATCCCGGCAGATCTGCGGATTCTGACGGCGAAAGATCTGTTTATTTCACAGTCTTCGCTGACGGGGGAAAGTGTGCCCGAAGAAAAAAATCCCGCGCCCGTATCGTCGTTTGCGTCCGTTTCCGCGTGTGAAAACCTGGCGTTTTGCGGCACGAATGTCGTAAGCGGAAGCGGTACGGGGATCGTTTTGGCGACAGGTGCCGATACGGTGCTCGGAAGTACGGCAAAGACTCTTTCGAAAAAACCGGAAAAGACGGCATTTGAAAAGGGTGTTGCGTCGGTCTCGCACATTCTGATCCGGTTTATGCTGTTCATGGTCCCCGTCGTTTTCTTGATCAACGGCATCACGAAAGGGGATTGGCTGGACGCCGCATTGTTTGCCGTAAGTATTGCGGTGGGGCTGACGCCCGAGATGCTGCCCATGATCGTTACGACATGCCTTGCCAAGGGAGCGGTTACGCTTTCGCATAAGAAAGTTGTGGTAAAGAATATGAATGCCGTTCAGAATTTCGGATCCATGGACATACTCTGTACGGACAAAACGGGTACGCTCACGCAGGATAAAGTGGTATTGGAATTGCACCTGAACGTGGATGGGAAGGAAGACGCGCGCGTTCTGCGGCATGCTTTTTTGAACAGTAATTACCAGACAGGTTTGAAAAATCTGATGGACGCGGCTGTGATCGAACGCACGCGCGAGTTGTGCGCTTCGGGTGAGATTTTGGACGACGTACTTAAAAATTACAGTAAAACGGATGAGATCCCGTTTGATTTTGAGCGGCGCAGAATGAGCGTAGCGGTACAGGACGGTGCGGGGAAAGTACAGCTCATTACGAAAGGAGCGGTGGAAGAAATGCTCGCGGTCTGCTCCTATGCGGAATTGGACGGCAAAGTTCTTGACCTGACGGATGAAGTGAAAGCGCGCGTGCGCCGTTTGTCGGAGAGCCTGAACGAGCGCGGGATGCGCGTGCTGGCTGTGGCGCAAAAGCGGTTGGAAGCAGGTGCGCAGCTGCGGGTCGCGGATGAGTGTTCGATGGTACTGATCGGCTGCCTTGCATTTTTGGATCCTCCTAAATCGACCACAGTGCCGGCACTGGACAGACTCAAAGCTCTCGGAGTGCGCGTAAAGATCCTGACGGGAGATAATGAAAAAGTTACGGCTTGCATTTGCCGTAAAGTAGGACTGGATGGCGAACATGTCTTGTTGGGCGGAGAGCTGGAAGAACTCAACGACGAAGAGCTTGCCAAAGCGGCGGAGAAGGCGTCCGTGTTTGCGAAACTTTCCCCGGCTCAGAAAGAGCGGGTCGTACGTGTGTTGCGTGAAAACGGGCATACGGTAGGCTTTATGGGCGACGGCATCAACGATGCTCCCGCAATGCGTGCGGCGGATGTCGGTATTTCCGTGGATACGGCGGCGGATATCGCAAAGGAATCGGCGGACGTGATTTTGCTGGAAAAGGATTTGACGGTGGTTGCGGACGGCGTTGCGGAAGGAAGAAAGACATACGCGAATATGATGAAATACATCAAGATCACGGCTTCTTCCAATTTCGGAAATGTTTTTTCCGTTTTGGCGGCGAGTGCTTTCCTGCCGTTTTTGCCGATGCGTTCCGTACAGTTGGTGCTTCTGAACCTCGTTTACGATCTTTCCTGCACGGCAATGCCTTGGGACAATGTGGAAAAATCGTGTCTGGAAAAGCCGTCGGAGTGGGATTCCAAATCGGTAACGCGGTTTATGATCCGTTTCGGACCGCTCAGTTCTTTGTTTGATATTCTCACCTACGTATTGCTGTTTTTCGTTGTTTGTCCTGCGGTTTGCGGCGCGCAGTTTGCGGCAATCACGGACAGCGCACTGAAAATGCAGTTTATCGCATTGTTCCAGACGGGGTGGTTCATCGAGTCGATGTTTACGCAGACGCTGGTCATTTATATGCTCCGCAACCCGCATTTGCCTATAGGGAAAAATCGGGTTTCCCTGCCCGTATTGGCATTGACTCTGTGCGGTATCATTTTCCTGACGGCGGTGCCCTTTACGTTCGGTTCGGCGATCGGGCTTTGCCCGCTGCCCGCTGTGTATTTTGCTATGCTTGCGGGGATCGTCTTATCATATATGCTGTTGACAACTTTTGTCAAAAAAATGTATGTAAAAAAATACGGAAAACTCATATAACGGTGCGTTGTTTTGTATTTTTGTGCGGCATTCGAAAAAACGGAAAGGATCGCAGCAGTGTGAAGGCTTTATTCGAGTGAAAGAGTTAGACGAAAAAAGATGCGCGTCGGAGCAAAATGCACCGACGCGCATCGGGTTCGTATTGAGACCGATCCCAAAATATCGAAAAGGAACAAGAATATAAAAGGCAGGAGAACGGTGGCTCCTGCCCTCATTGGGTTTATTCTGTTTTTTCTTGAAGAAGTGTCCAGGTTATTCCTGCGCAAGCGGAAAGCGTGGGCTCGAAATCGTGTCTTATAAGTTTTTCGATAAATCCGAGGGGGGCCCTCTGTACGGCCGCGACGCGCAGAGCCATGCATTCGGATTTTAAAAATTCATCCAGATTTTTCAGTTCGTCGCGTTTTTTTTGATGCGCGAGCCGCGCGTATGTCCGAACGATCCTGCCGCAGATAAAATCAAAGCCGCATTTGTATTGCGAAGCTGCGAGCGTGCCTCTGATGTTTGTGAAGTAGTTTATTAGATCGCGTAGTTTGTCTGTCGTTAGCGGGTCGGAAGCTGTATTGCGATAAAAGGGCGAACAATTGCTGAAATAAAATGACTGCGCGGACAATGCCGGGGCAAACGGAAAGGGCATGGGGAATCGGTCTGTCGTTTTGCTGATTTTTGTGTACAGTTCATGCCTGATCGCGCATCCGAACGTCAGGAAATGATCGGGATTTTCAAAAAAGACAGAAATATTTTGTTCTTTGGGGACGGCATGATTTTTTTGATGCAGCGAAAACAGGATGGCGTCTTCGCTGTGCTCGTTGAGTGATTTATAAAATTCGACAGCCTGTTCGCAGGGCCGGCAGAATCGGTCGGCAAATAAAATATATTGTCCGGACGGCTGTGCGTCGGGAGCGTCCGTTTTCAGGTAAGGGAAAGCCGCGGCCGCTTCCTGCGCTCCGGAAAGGATCGCCTGCGCGTCTTGCGGAAGGGCGATCAGAAGCTCTCGTGCGTAACGCTCTCCTTCGATGATCAGCGTTACGGGACGCAGTGTGTCTTTGACCGCAGATGGCTGTTCGGTTGTCTTTTTTCGTCGTGAGAACAATCCCATAAGAAGCTCCTTTTTGTTATTTTAACATATTTGGAGGCTTTATACAAGCGGGTTCAGATAAAAAACAATTTTTTGCTTGCAGATAACTTGGCGGAACGGATCTGCGCCTGAGACGATCATAGCCCTTGGCTGGGTCGATTGCGAAAAGAGCCCGAAAGGGAAAATTACCCTGATTTATGCGGACGGGAGCGGAATTTTTGTTTTTCGTATCGGATATGTGAAAACAGACGGAGTCGGTGCGGAAAAAGTGTTTTGCCGTTCTTCAGGACTCTCCATGTCGGAATTTGGAGGGAATTCGGCGGTTTGTTTTTATATAAAATCGATTGCCGTTTCCTGAAAATCGTGCTATAATTTATTTCATGATAGATTGGAAAAAAATACGGGTGGTTATTTTTGATCTGGACGGCACACTGATCGACAGTATGGAGATCTGGCGCGAAGTAGACGAAGAGTTTTTTGCACGCCGCGGCATGCAGGTTCCCGAAGGGTATCAGGCGGCGATCGCGCATATGGGTTTCCGTGAATGTGCGGCGTATACGGTTCGCAATTATACCCCCACGGAATCGGAAGATGCACTGATTGAGGAATGGCAGGCTTTATCGATGTCCAAATACGGAGCGAAGGACGGGGCAAAGTATTTTAAGCCGCGGGCGGTGGAGTTTGTCCGTCTGTTGCGTGCGAAAGGAATGAAACTTTGTGTGGCGACGGCTTCCGCTCCGGAGTTTTATCTCCCCGTTTTGCGGGCGGGCGGCGTCGAAAAATTGTTTGACGCGTTTGTTACGGTGGAAGATGCAGGGAAAAACAAGAGCTTCCCCGACATATTTTTAAAGAGTGCGGAAAAGCTGGCGGCAGATCCGTCGGAGTGTATCGTATTCGAAGACAATCTGGCGGCGCTTCTGGCGGCAAAAAAGGCGGGCATGCAGACGGCTGCCGTATACGACGCGCAGACGGTTGCGCAGCATGCGCAACTGCGTCGAGAAGCGGACGAATTTGTCGAAACATTCGGGCAAATGATACAGGAAATCAACGGAGAGGAATAAAGAATGTATAAATCCAAACTCAGTCTGATAGAGACGGAGAAGGCTATAAAAGAGATCAAAACAGTATTTGAAAAGACGCTGTCGGATGCGCTGAATCTTACAAGAATAAGTGCTCCGTTATTTGTATCCAGGGCAAGCGGACTGAATGACAACCTGAACGGTGTAGAACGGCCTGTGTCATTCGATATCAAGGCGACGGGCGAAACGGCGGAGGTTGTGCATTCTTTGGCTAAGTGGAAGCGCTATGCCTTGGCAAAGTATCGTTTCGGCGTTCGGTTCGGACTCTATACGGACATGAACGCGATCCGCCGCGATGAGGATTTAGATAACCTTCATTCGATTTATGTCGATCAGTGGGACTGGGAGAGCGTGATACGTCGGGAAGATCGCACGATCGGATTTTTGAAAGAAACCGTCCGAAAGATCTATGGAGCATTGCAGATCACGGCAGAGGAGATCTGCCGGGAATTTCCGCAGCTGGATAATTATCTGAGTGAAGATATCTCGTTTGTAACGACGCAGGAGCTGGAAGATATGTATCCCGACCTGACGCCCAAGCAGAGAGAGACGGAATATGTCCGAAAGAACGGTTCGTCATTTATCATGCAGATCGGCGGCAGACTGAAATCGGGACAGAAGCATGACGGCAGGGCGCCGGACTACGACGACTGGAACCTGAACGGAGATATCGTGTTGTATTATCCGGTATTGGATTGCGCGTTTGAAATCTCGTCGATGGGGATCCGCGTAGACGAACAGAGTCTGGTCAAACAGCTGAATGCGGAAAATTGCGCGGATCGTCTGCAGTATCCGTTCCACAAGGCGCTGGTCGCGGGAGAACTCCCTCTGACGATGGGAGGCGGGATCGGCCAGTCGCGGCTTTGTATGTTTTTATTGAATAAAGTGCACATCGGAGAAGTTCAGGTTTCTCTGTGGGATAAAAAAACAGAAGAATATTGTAAAGAGAATCATATTCCGCTGATGTAAAGGGCGGAATAAAAGGAGTATAAAGATGGATACGATTCGTTTGGAAAACAAAGGCAAGACAAAGATGATTGCGCATCGCGGATTGAGCGGTATCGAGCTGGAAAATTCGCTGGCTGCGTTCGTTGCGGCCGGGAACCGCGATTATTACGGTGTGGAAACGGACGTGCATGTAACGAAAGACGGAAAATATGTAATTTTCCATGACGACCGGAGCGGACGCGTTGCCGAAAAAGATATAGCTTTGGAAGAGGTGGAATTTTCACAGATCCGTTCTTTGCGTTTACAGGAACGCGGCACGGAGGGCGGATATACGGATATGCAGAAACCGCTTTCGCTGAGCGAATACCTTCGGGTGATCCGCCGTTACGAAAAAGTGGCGGTCGTGGAACTGAAAAACCCGATGAAAAAGGAAAGTATTTCAGAAATCACGGATATTTGTGCAAAGGAATACGATCTGAATCGCATCGTCTTTATTTCTTTTACGTATGAAAATCTCCAGACGCTGCGCGAAATTCTTCCCGATCAGCACGCTCAGTTCCTGACGGGTGCTATCTCCGATGAATTGATCGCAAAGCTGAAAAAAGATCGGTTCGGTTTGGATATTCTTTATACATCTTTGAACGAAGAATGGGTAAAGAAGCTGCATGCCAACGGGATCGAGGTCAATTGCTGGACATGCGACGATCCGGAAGCCGCAAAAAACCTGATCGCTTGGGGAGTGGATATGATCACCTCCAACATTTTGCAGTAACCGCAATGTCAACGTAAAAATTTGGCAGTAAAGAGCGGCGCGCAGAATTTTCTGCGCGCCGCTTTTCACGTTTCAAAACAAGAAACAGCCGGCATTTGAAATTTATCCGTTTATAAAAAGTTGTAAGACTTTTCTTGAAAAAAGCGCCGAAACGGCTCGTGCAGATTCTGTCCGTAAAAACCGATCCGATAAAGCTGCGCCCGCCCGAAAGCGATTTAGATCGGAAGCCATTTGTAAGCGGAAGGGGTTCCGCAAAACAAATACGTTTTCAGAACAGTTTGACCGCAGTAATGTTTTTTTCTTGCAAGGAAGGCAATCTTTTTCGGGAAAAGGTAATTTGCGTAAGAAAGATCGATTATTTTGCTTTAGAAGCGGAATTAAAGTTTAAACGGAAAAAGGAAATAAAAATGCCGCAAAACATCGTTTTGCGGCAAGAAGAAAGAAGAATCAGAGCTTTGGCTCTTTCGGTTCACGATTTTTATATGCGACGACGGCGTGAGCGAGCTGGTCGGGGCAGGAAGTATTGTTCCTGCATTTGATGCCTTTGAGGGTTGACTCGACTTCTTCGAGTGTTTTGCCCTCGACAAGGCGGGATACGCCTTGCAGATTTCCGCTGCAACCGCCGATAAATTTCACGTTGTGGATTTTATTTTGGTCATCGACGTCAAAGATGATCTGACGGGAGCAAGTACCTTTTGTATTATAAGTGAACATAGTTGTATTACCTCTGTAAGGGGAGAAAGGAGCAGACGGCTCAGTCTACGAGATTTTCGTAGATGACTGCATAGACATCCGCGGCTTTCAATTCCCATTTTTTGTAGATATTTTGTGCCGTTTTACGGTCGGGCACGACGAATTTTAATTCCAGCATAGGCTGGGCAGGCGCAAGTATCCGCAGAAACACGGTATAAGTTCCGTCCTTGTTCTGGTAGTAATCGGATTTGCATTCCTGGCGATTCCGGTAGCGCGCACTGTTGTTTTTGACGAATACCGATATTTCTTCTCGGGTGCTTTTCGGAATATTGATGTAAAAATTGGCAAGACAGCTTCTGCCGTCCGGAGTAATAGTATAGAGAGTATCGTCGTTGGTTTCTACCGTGCAGATAAAGCCGTCTTCCAAAAGTTGAGAGATGATCATGACACAGTCCATGTAATTGATCCAGTCATTGCTGGTGGAACACATATCGATGATCGTGCGTTCGGATAGGGCGCTTTCCATTTTGTCGAAGACGAAAAGCAATATTAATTTGTTTATAAATGTTTCGCCTTGGATCTGCATGGAAATCACCTGAGAGATTTTTCTTTACGGACAAAAAATCCGCTTTTTAAGAAAAAGCGGATAATTTCTGCCCCCTGTGCAAACGTAGATTGAATCCGCCGTATTAAGCGAATTTTTTAAGGGCTGCAACGAGGTCGTCGCAGTTATCGGAGTGAATCTCGACGACAAGAGGTTTGGACAGGTCGAGACTGAAAATACCGAGAATGGATTTTGCGTCTACGACATATTTATCGCTCTTTAGATCGATCTCATAGGGATAATCCTGCACGATTTTAACAAACTCTTTGACGTTCTGAGCCATTTGCAGAGAAATTTTTACGGATTTCATAAAAGCCCTCCAAATTTGATTTTCTATATTATACATAAATTTTTCGGGAAAAGCAAGATATTTGCGAAAATTAACTTAATAAATTCTGATTTTTGTGCTATAATGATAACCGGCGGAGAAAAGTTGTAAAAACTGCACAGAAAAAAAGGAGATAGTATATGGATACGGGCAGGGAACAGATCGATTTGTTTTTGCGTCGCTGCGACGAATTGATGCAGTCGAAATTTATCATAGCAGATACGAAGATCGGGGAACTTTTGCAGGCGATCGCCGCATCCGATCTTTTGTATGCTTTTTTCAGGGACATCACGAAGGATTTTGATTATCCTGCGGCGAAAAACAAATATATGCACTATGCCCCGTACGGAAAGACGCAGAAAAAATTGCTGTTTCCGGAAGATCCTGCGGAAAAGCTCGCGTTCATATTTTGCCTTTTGATGGAATTCGACAACAAGACTTTGGACTTGGGCAGATTTTTACAGGAATATTTTTATGAAGACGGAAGCTTCTATGAAAGTTTCTATGCCTTTTGCAACCAAGTCGTAAAACCTTTCAAAAATGCGGTCAGAGTCATGTTCAGCGATTCTTTCGAGACGGCGTCTTTGACGTCGGAAACACAGGATTCGGGATCATCCAAACGCAAAAAGAAAGGGACGTATGGTTGTTTCAGTGTTGAAGAGGAGCGCAGACAACTCTACTCGTCCTTGCTTCCCGATGAAAAGAAGGTGGACGGCATGCTCTTGCTGAATGCGCTGGAGAAGGCCAAAGATAAAGCACTGCAGGCAGCGCTTTTGTGCGGATACTTTTATTTTGCGCAGGCGGCGGGAAGAAAGCAGGCGGCGGAACAGGCAGCGGCAGAATTGGAAAAGAGGAAGGAACGGTTATGAATCTGACGGAAAAGACGATTAAAAAGAATGTGGTATACCGAGGAAAGATCATTGTAGTTCGCTGCGACGATGCGCAGCTCCCGAACGGAAAGCCGTGCACGCGTGAAATGGTGGATCATCCCGGCGGGGCCTGCGTGTTGTATGTGCGGGACGGAAAGATCCTTTTGGTTCGGCAGTTCCGATATGTATACGGCGAGGAATTGCTGGAAATACCGGCAGGGAAACTGAATCCCGGGGAAGATCCTGCAGCTACGGCCGCAAGGGAACTGGAAGAAGAAACGGGCTGGATCCCCGAGAAGGTTGAACATTTGTATACGATGTATCCCACGCCCGGATACACCAATGAAAAAATTTATATTTATCGTGCGGAAGGTGTGCGGGAGGGTACGGTTCATCCGGATGCGGACGAGTTTGTCTGCGCGGCCTTTTATCCCGTGGAAGAAGTGGCGAAAATGATCCGGGACGGAAGCATCCGCGACGCAAAGACGATCATAGCCGTGCAAAGATATCTGCTCGATCATTCCGGCCGTTGAAAGACTGTCAAAAAACAGTCGGGACGTACGAGAAATCCGCATACGTATATTGAATTTTTGTATTCCGGTGAAGGGCTTTAAATATTTTAAAAATCGAGTCTGAAACAAATGCGCCGCAGCGAATAAATCGCTGCGGCGCATCTGTGAAAACGATTTTTTATAAAAAGTTGTGCTTTGCGTTAGTGTTTCCTGGCGCAATGAAATTTTTTTGTGGTTATTTATAATTTAGGTGTGATCTATGGATGTTTAAGTCAGACGCCCGTTTGCGCAGATACTGTGCAAACGGGCGTAAAATCAAAAGCGCCTGCGGCATTGCCGCAGGCGCTTTTGTGAATCAGGGACAAAAGGGGATTTCGTTCAACGGAGAGGCTTATTTGCAGCCGCAGCCGTTGCCGAACATATTGCACAGGCCGCCTTTTTTGCATACGCAGTAAGCGATGGCGAGAATGACGGGCAGATAGCAACTGTCGAGAATGTTATTCAGGATTCCGCTCTGCGAGCAGCACAGGATGAGCAAAAGGATAAGGATCCACAGGCAGCTGTTGCCGCCGAAGTTTCCGAAACAACCGTTCATTAAATTTTTCCTCCTGGTTTGCCGCAGCAGGAATGTTTTATGTATTTATGCATGCTGCGGCCGTTATTTTGGCATCGTCTGCGGAGATTTACAAGTCCGCATCGGATGTCTTATACTCATATGTATTCTTTGGCGAAAAAAAATGTTACGAAAATTACATTCGGACTGATAAAATTTTGCAATTCTCTGATTTTTTTATGAAATTAACGCAAAATGATGGAGAAGAAACTGTGCGGAAAAAGTTTTCACTTTCATTTACTTGCCATCGAGGACCGTTTTTGATATAATTATATACCATAGCAGGAAAATTTGTTCCGGTCATATCCGCGGGGAACGCGGCATAAGCATAGATATGCGCGGGGACGGCACTGTAGATCAGGCTGAATTCCGAAAACGCATAAATACATTTTTTTCACGGATATTCTCAAGGGAAATCCGATGGAGGCAATTTATGAAAAAGACGGCTTTTTTCACTTCGAAGAACATTGCTTTTCTTGCGGTTCTTCTGGCGCTGGTCATCGTGTTGCAGATCGTGGGCACGCTGATCGGAAACCTTGGCGTAACGGCGCCGAGTCTTGTGCTGATCCCGATCGTGCTCGGCGCGATTCTTCTCGGACCGCTTGCGGGAGGGATTCTGGGATTTGTGTTCGGTCTCGTAGTCGTTCTGGCGGGAATAACTGGTTTGGACAAGTTTACGCTGATCCTGTTTACGGATCACCCGTTCCTTACGATTTTGCTTTGCCTTTTGAAAGGCGCGGCGGCAGGGGTTGTTTCCGGATTTGTTTTCAAGGCGCTGCGCGGTAAAAGCGAGGGGGCGGCAGTTGTAACGGCGTCGTTGGTTGCCCCGATCGTAAATACCGGATTGTTTATTTTGGGCGCGCTGCTCATGAGCGATACGCTGAATGCCAATTTTGTGGCGGACGGACAATCGGTTCTGTATTTTCTGGTCATCGGGTGCGCCGGATTGAATTTTATTTTTGAATTCATAATCAATGCGGTGGCGTCTCCGGCGATCTATACGGTAGTGCGCGTCGTGGGAAAGATGATGCGCAGCCGTGCAGGGAAAATGCGGAAGGAACAGCCCGCAGACGATGTGAAAGACAAGGTTTCCGAAGAGAGCGGAATAGTACGGAAGGCTGAAGAAAAATAATACGGACGGTGCGGCAAATGATTTTGTGTATCGACATCGGAAATACAAATATCAAATACGGCTTATTTGAAGGAAACGATCTGAAAGTTTCTTTCCGCAGTGCCACAGAATTAAAACGCACGAGCGACGAATACGGTACGATTCTGACCAATATGCTTGCGATTCAGGGCATATCGAAGGATTGTATCGGCGGAGCGATCATATCGTCGGTGGTACCGGCGCTGAATTACACGATCCAGCACATGTGTGCCGGTTATCTCGGTGTGGAGCCGCTGATGGTCGGTGCAGGACTGAAGACGGGGCACAACCTGCGCGTGGACGACGCGCGCGAAGTGGGTGCGGACAGGATCGTCAACGATGTGGCGGCGATACACAAATACGGCGCGCCGCTGATCGTGATCGATTTCGGAACGGCAACGACGTTCAATGCGGTCAACGAGCAGGGCGAATTTATCGGCGGCGCGGTGGCGCCGGGGATCCGCGGATCAATGGATTCTTTGGTATCGGGCACGGCCAAGCTTCCTCGTGTGGAGATCGAGACGCCGCGCAGTGCGATCGGTAAGAATACCACGACCAATATGCAGTCGGGCATCGTATTCGGCTTCGCGGGGCTTGTGGATTACATTGTACGGAAGATGAAACGCGAGATGAAAAATCCGTCAGTCAAGGTGGTTGCGACGGGCGGATTCAGCGAGATTATAGCAAAAGAGATTTCTTGCATCGACTGTGTGGATAAACTTCTCACTTTGCAAGGGCTTAAATATTTATATGATCTGAACAATGCTGCGGTCAGAAGCTGACGCGGCACAAACATCGGATCGGTTCATTGACAGGAGGGCAATTTTCATGAAAACGATCGGCGTAGCGATACTCGGCCTGGGGGTCGTCGGAAGCGGCACCTATAAAATTCTTACGGAGCATCGTGAGTTTTATAAGCGCACGCAGAATGTGGATATTTCCGTGGAAAGCGTGTTGGAGATCAACCGTCAGCGCGCGCTGGATCTGGGTATCGAGGAAAGCAAAATTTCCGACAATATCGCGGAAGTTGTGAGCAATCCCAATGTGGACATTGTTGTGGAAGTGATCGGCGGCGTAGAGCCTGCGCGCAGTTTTGTGTTGGCGGCCCTGCACAGCGGAAAGTCGGTGGTTACGTCAAACAAAGAGCTTTTCTGCAAATACTGGCACGAATTGGAAAAAGCGGCAAAACGCACGAATGTGGGCCTGTATTTTGAAGCAAGCTGCGTCGGGGGTGTGCCGATCATCCGTACGTTGATCGACGGCATGCAAGCCAATATTTTGCATGAACTGACCGGTATCATCAACGGCACGACGAACTACATTCTCACGCGGATGACGCGCGAGGGATTAGGATATCAGGAAGCGCTCAAAGATGCGCAGGCGCTCGGGTATGCGGAAAAAAATCCGACCGCGGATGTGGAAGGCTACGATGCAGCGTATAAACTTTCTATTCTTGCGAGTCTTGCGTTCCATACCAAAGTTCCTTTGGACAAGATCTATCGGGAAGGCATCACGGAAATCGCACGCCAGGACATTGCTTACGGCGATGAGCTCGGATACGTTTTGAAACTTCTGGCGATCGGTAAAAACGACGGGGAAGGAAATATTGAAGTGCGAGTACATCCCGCGTTTATCCGCAAGGACCATCCTCTGGCTTCCGTGAACGACAGCTTCAATGCGGTATTCCTGAAAGGAGACAGCGTCGGGGATATTATGCTCTATGGCCGCGGTGCGGGCGCACTGCCGACCGGGAGTGCGATTGTGTCGGATGTCATTTATGCGGCAACGCACAGTGAAGCCAAGTATGCGACCTTTAAAAATACGCAGTCGGCGGAGCAGGGCGTTAAATTCGTTACGGATTTCAGGAGCCGTTATTACATTCGCTTTACGGCAAAAGACCGTCCGGGTGTACTTGCGAAAGTGGCGGGCATTTTTGCAAAATACAATATCAGTATCATCGATCTGATCCAGAAAGGTGAAGAATTGGATACGATCCCGATCATACTTATTACGCATGAAACGGGTGAATTGTCGGTTCGGCGCGCGGTGGAAAAGATCGGTCAGCTGGAAGATGTTACGGAAGTGAATTCGGTGATCCGTGTTGGAGGCTGAAAAATGGTCAACAGAGGAGAAAACCTGTCTGTCCATATAACGGAACATTTCAAGGGCGGCGACGGGGAAGTTTTTATAAAAGATCTTACTGCAGGGAAAAAACCTGCAAACGTCCGCGTGTGCAACGAAATGGTACTGTTGAAAAACAGTTCGATCGGTTTTCACAGGCATGAAGGGGACAGCGAGATCATTTATATTCTGGAAGGCGAAGGTTTGTATCGCGACGGGGAGCAGGATATGATCGTTCGGGCAGGCGATACGCTCATCTGCTGCAGCGGAGAGAGCCACTCTCTGCGCAACGAACTGGAGCAGCCTCTGAAATATCTTGCGTTTATTGTAACGGAATGATTGATTTTGCGCGGCGCAGTGGATACTGCGCCGCTTTGTTCCATAACGGAAAAAGGAGAAAATTATGCGTGCGGCGGTATTGGTAAATGCTTATATACGTTCGGCGGGCATGATACGTCAGGCGGAACGAATTGCAGAAGAATTGCGGAAAAGGGACGTGGATGCCGAGATCGTAAAGAACGGTACATTTTTATGCAGTGTACAAGAAAATGCGATAACGTACCCTGAAAATTTTGACTTTATTGTATATTTGGACAAAGATAAATATTTGCCGCGCATGTTGGAGAAGAGCGGACTGCGCCTGTTTAACCGGGCAGAGGCGGTGGAGCTTTGCGACGATAAAATGCTGACGTATATCGCTTTGGCAGGGAAAGGAGTGAATCTTCCGGAAACGTTGCCGGCGCCGCTTTGTTATTATCCGGACGCGACGCTGCCCAAAGGGTATGTCGGCGAGATCGGCAGGCGGCTGGGATATCCGTTGATCGTGAAAAAGAGTTTCGGCAGCTGGGGCATGGATGTGCGCCTTGCGGCGGACGAAAAAGAACTGACTGCGATTGCGGAAGATTTTCGCATGGTTCCGCATTTGTATCAGAAGCGGGTAGGGATCTGCGGCGAGGATTACAGGGTGCTTGTCGTAGGCGGAAAAGCGATCGCGTGCATGAAACGGAAAAACGAAAAGGATTTCCGTTCGAACATCGAAGCGGGCGGCAAGGGCAGCAGGGCGCAGCTTCCCGAAGCATTTCTGAAGGCGGCGGAACGCTGTGCAAAGATCCTTGGACTGGACTACTGCGGCGTCGATCTTCTGGATGAAAAGGGAAAACCGTATGTATGCGAAGTCAATTCGAATGCGCTGTTCAATGAGGCGGAGCGCGTTACGGGCGTCAATGTGGCAGGGACTTTTGCGGAGTACATGGTCGGGATATGTAAAAGCAAACGCTGATTTCGCGGAAAGTTGTTTTTTCGGAACAGGCCGGACGGATTTTGGTTGAATAAATTTTAAATATATTCATTTTTTTATGGGAATTAATGAATAAATTCAAAAACATTTGTATTATTTCCATTATAAATCGTTGACAAAGCAGGAGAGAAAGTATATAATCGTGTCAGCTAAGAAAGATTAATTTTTCAGGAGATATTATAATGAAAAAAGTATTAGGTATTTTGCTGGGACTGGCAACTATCTTTTCTTCCTGTGCATTTGCTGCGGGATGTTCTGCGGATGATACGATCATCGTGCAGACGAATGCGTTTTTTGCTCCGTTTGAGTACTATGACGGTTCAGAAATCGTCGGCGTTGACGTGGACATCATGAATAAGGTCGGCGAAAAGATGGGCAAGAATGTCAAGTTCCAGGACGGCGATTTTGCAATCATTATCGATACGGTGAGCCAGGGCAAAACCGCAGATGTCGGGGCTGCAGGCATTACGATTACGGATGAACGTAAAGAAAAAGTAGATTTTTCGATCCCTTATTATACTTCGGTACAGTACGTGATCTGGGATGAAGCGAATACGGATTTCACGGCGTCCAAAGCTGCGGACGGAACGACGGATGTTGTTTTCTGGGATGCGTTGAAAGGGAAAAAGATCGGCGTGCAGTTGGATACGACCGGGAACTTATATGTTCAGGGTGAAATTGACGGCGAAGATTTTGATGGCGTTTTGAAGGGCAGCGGTGCTGAGTGCAAGCCTTATGACAACGCACAGATGGCGGTGGAAGCGATCTATGGATCCGATGCATTGGATTGTGTTGTCGTAGACGAACTTCCCGCGCAGTATCTGGTTAACAATACGAAGGGACATTCTTTGAAATGTGCAGCTCTGTATTATGATGCAGAAACGGCAACTTCCGAACAGTATGCGATCTGTGTAACGCCCGGGAAAACCGAACTTTTGAACGCGATCAATGAAGTACTTGAAGGAATGATCAAAAATGGTGAAATTGACGCATTGGTTTCCAAACATCTGGGATTGGAATAAAAATTTAAAATAAAAAGCTACGAAAAGAAAGGCAAGGCATCTGCCTTGCCTTTCTTTGTTGCGAGGAAATATGTTATTTTTTCAACAATTGTGGGAAGTGGTATCCACTTCAAAATATATATTATTGATATTGCAAGGGTTTCGCACTACGCTCATTATCGCGGTAGGGGCTTCTGTCTTGGGGCTTGTGCTGGGGATCATCGTTGCCGTCGTGAAAATCGCGGCGCAAAAGAATAAAAAAGGAATGGCGATACCTTTGTTCATATGCAATTTATATGTTTCTGTCATTCGCGGAACCCCTGTTGCATTGCAGTTATTTATCATGGCATTTGCAATTTTTGCGATTCGCGGTTTTCCTTTGGAATTGACTGCGGTATTGACGTTCGGCATTAATTCCGGTGCTTATGTGGCGGAAAGCTTGCGGGGCGGGATTCAGTCGGTTGACGCCGGACAGGAAGAAGCGGCCCGTTCTTTGGGATTGAGCGGTATGCAGAGTATGATGTCGATCATCATTCCGCAGGCGATCAAAAATGTTATTCCCGCGATCGGCAATGAGTTGATCGCTTTGTTGAAAGAAACATCTATTGTCAGCATGGTCGGCATTGTGGATTTGACGTTTGCTGCAAAAATCATCGGTGCAGGGAATGAAATGGCTACGTATCTGGCCCCGATGGTTGTTGTTGCGCTGTTTTATCTGGCGGTTGTATATTTACTTATATTCGGGATTCGTGCCATCGAGCGCAAGATGAAACAGAGCGAACAGCATATCGATGAGAGAAAAGCGGAAAAGTGCCGTATCCGTATGGAAAAGCGGTTAAAAGCTATCGACGAAAATTACGAAAAAATTTGCGCGCGGAAGGGTTTTTAAAATGCTGGAAAACGCAACGAAAAATAATGAAGTTTTATTGGAAGTGGAAGGCCTGAAAAAAAATTTCGGCAAAAACGAAGTACTGTCCGGGATTGACGCAAAAATCCTGCGCGGCGAAAAAATAGCCGTCATCGGTCCGTCCGGAAGCGGGAAGTCCACTTTTTTACGCTGCCTGAATCTGTTGGAACAGCCAACGGAAGGGGAAATATATTTTGAAGGCGAAAGCATCATTCATACGAAAAAGCTCAATGAGTTTCGTCAGAAAATGGGCATGGTCTTTCAGCATTTTAATCTGTTTAACAATCTGACGGTGTTGGAAAATATTATGTTTGCGCCTGTCAAAATCGGAAAAGTACAGTTAAAAAAGCGGAAGGCAGCATTACGCAGGCTGAAAATACGCCAATTTTTCGGGAAAGATAAGGACCAATCGATCGAAATCAATACGAGCGTCGCTCAGATCCAAAAAGAAGCGAAAGATCAGGCTTTGGCTTTGTTGGAACGCATCGGATTGGCCGATAAAGCGAGTGCATACCCTTCTACTTTGTCGGGCGGACAGCGTCAGCGTATTGCGATCGTGCGCGCTCTGGCGATGAATCCGAAAGTAATGCTGTTTGATGAACCTACCAGCGCTCTCGACCCGGAAATGGTAGGAGAAGTTTTGCAGCTGATCAAGGAACTTGCGGATGAAGGTATGACGATGGTGATCGTTACGCATGAAATGGGATTTGCCCGCGAAGTGGCAACGCGCGTATTTTTCATGGACGGAGGCAAGATCCAGGAGCAGGGTACGCCTGCACAGGTTTTCGGTGCACCGCAAAATCCGCGCCTCCAAGATTTTCTTTCTAAGGTACTTTGATCAAATCAATCGGGATTTACCGCGCCGAGATTTTCGGCGCGGTAATTTTATTATGGAAAAACACCTGTGCGCGAAAGATATGGGCACAGGCGATACTATCGGATTTGCCCTTTGCAAAACAGAAACTCGGTAAAGCAAATAAAAAGGAGGCGCTGAAATTTCAGCGCCTCCTTTCATGATATTATTTATAAAAACAGAAAGCAATAGGAAGGAAATCAGCCGTGGTTTGCGTGGTGGCGTTCGTATTCGAATCTGCCGCCTCCGGCTGTTTCGTAAACATAGACGGTGTTGCCGTTCTCGTCATTTCCTATGGTTACGAAATAAACCTGTTTGGAATCGCGTGAGCCGACCGTAATGCGGATGGCGTTTTTCTTATCGGTTTCCTGTTCGAAATAGAATATCTGAGATTCTGCCCCCTTGGACAGCTTAAATTCGATTTCCGTTTCATCCCGTTCCTGTTCCAGTTTAAATGTGCTTTTTTCGGTTACGGATCCGTTTTCGGAAACAATATAGCTGTATTCTTCTTCGCGCTCATTGGTTTCGTTTTCCGATTCCTGTTCCACGCGCATGAATTTGTTTTCGCCGAGCGTTACGGTAAACTGCGTCTTGCTTTCCGACTCATTGCCTTCGGTTTCCGTTTCCGTTCTGCCGTTGAAAGCATAGTCTGTTCCGTCGATCACGAGCACGCCTGAAATGTTTGCTCTGGTTTCCGTTTCGTTATCGTCATCCCGATCATCATAGAAATCGTCATGATCTTCATGGTCCCTGCGTCTTTCTGGCCATCCGTTTTGTTCGCCGTACTGGTTGTTTGCACTGTTTTCTGATTTTACGGTTTTATCCGTTTCATTGTAATACATTGCATAACTGATGGATTCGCCTGTGATGTCCGTGTAACTCACAACGGCTTTTATTGCATATTCGGCGCGGTCGGAAGTTTCGTATTTTGTTCCGAACGAGCCGTCGCTCAGAAGACTTTCCACAAGCATCATGTAATTATTGAGAGAAGAGATCGTCTCTTCGTCCGTTACGACGTTGTTGCCGATCGCCAGCGCTTTGGCGCTTGCGGTTTGTGCCGCGCTGCCGCCGTTCATGGCGGAAATGATCGTTCCTGCCGAAGCGGCGCTGAAGCTGTATGACTGCGCCGCGGTTGTGGGGCGTTCAAACATTTCGTTTTTCGGATTATTCGTTTCGTTGCAAGCTGCGAATCCCAGCGAAAGTGCCAATGTTGTAATGGTCGCCAGACCTGCCATTATAATTTTTTTCATCTTTTTTCTCCTTCTATTTGAAAATGGGTTTGGGTTTTGCGCTTGCCCTGTACACTTATACAACAATCAACCTTTTGATTTTGTTGGGGAAAATTTAAAATTTTTTTATTTTTTTAAATATTTTTATCAGTATATGCAATTACGTCAGAATCGATACGCGGTATTTCCTTCGCCGATTATATAGTTCAGACCCGTAAAAAATCGGAATTCATTTAAACTCATTTGCTTCGCCGAACATTGAAAAGAGCCGCGGCGGCGCAACTTTGCGCCGCCGCGGCAAAAAAATAATTTCTCTCTGCCGGCCGATGCCGGCAGAGAGAGTGGTGAAATTGCAGAATAAACCACCGTTTATTTTGTTGATTTTTCCTGACTCGTCTTCAAGTCTGAAAATGTTTTAAAACAGTTTGAAAAATTCGGTAAGAAATGAGCAATTTTACTTTGCCCGAAAGAGCGGGACGTTAAGGCTATCAAGGAAAAAACGATACGTTCACAATTAAAAGTCGGCAAGGGGACAGTAAATCAGGCTGAAAAAATCAAGCTGAAAAATCAAAAGGGACTGCGGCGGCCGTGATGATCGTCATCATCCTCGTCATCGTCATCCCAGCGGTCTTCGTCCATGCTGTGTCCGCCGGAAAATTCATAGCGGTAGCGGGTGGTACCGTTTTCCTGAACAATACGGATGAGAAAAGAAGTTTCTTCGCCTTGGATACGCGCGCGGACTTGCAGGGCAGAATCGGCGCTGTCGCGTTCAAAGACGATCTCATCCTTTTCCCGATCGGCTTTTTCCACGGTCATTTTTAATTCCAACTCTTCGCCTTCCAATTCATACTTTACGATTGTGCTTTCGATCCGTTGACCGTTTTCATAATAGGTATATTCGAATTCCTGTTCCGATTCGGTTTCTCCGTCTTCTGTTTCCGATTCGATTTTCTGTTGCATGCGAATAAAAGAAGTTTTGTCTTGGTTGAGGAAGGCGGTAAATTCCAACTCGTTTTCTGTCTCCGATTCACTTGACCCGTCCGATTCGGATTCCGTGCCGCGCGTGCCGGTAACAGGATAGGGGACGCCTTCCACGACGAGAACTCCGTCGATCGTAAAATTCTCTTCGGATTCTCCCTTTTCGGTCTCAAGACTTTCCAGATGTTCGTTGTAGTAAAGTTGGTAGCTGACACGCCCCCCGAGCAGGTCTTTATAGGAGATGACGGTATAAAACTCATATTCGGTATAAACCTGTTCGGGCTTTTGCGGATCGGAGTGATCGATCGTACCGTCGCCGAGCAGATTTTCTACCAAAGCAAGATAATTGTTTACGGTACCGACAATATTTTGTTCTTTATCCGAGAGGGAATCGTCCTTTTCTGCAGATATGGCGAATACGGGGAGAGACAGACTCTTTGCGGAAAGAGTTGTGCCCGGATTTTGTGCGGAAGCGTTGGAAGCGAGCAGGGAACCGACGGATGCTGCACCGTAAATGTAGAAATCCTCTGTACTGGAAAGGGAAGGAAATTTTCCGAGCGGGTTATTTCCCGGCAATGATTTCCTGTTCAAGAAAACGGGCAGGAGAATTCCGAGCAGAAGAGCGGCGGCAAGAAATGCGGCAATCACGGCAAAGAGTGCTTTTTTGTTCGATTTTCGTGTTGTGGAAGAATCATGTGCAAATACGGCTTCCGGCTGCGCCTGCGGCGGTATGCCGATCTGACGGCGGATATTTTCTTTGACACGATCATCCGGCAGTATTTGTTCTGATTGCTCACGCAGCATTTTTTTCAGATTTTTCATACGGCATCCTCCTTTTCCAGAATGTTTTTCAGCTTTTTCAGCGCTTGGTTGTTTTTCCATGTAACGGTCCCGATGGGCAGATTGAGCATTTGCGCAACTTCCCTTCTCTTATACCCTGAAACCTGGCACAGCATCAAAATTTCGTATTCATCCTCGGCGAGGTGTTTGGCCGCTATGTCAAAGATAAAGGGGATCTTCGTTTCGTCGGTACCGTATTTATACGTATCGGTGTCGAAGTCGGTCGCCGTTTCCCGCTTGGCGCGCTTGATGTGATTGAGTGCCAGATTTTTTCCGATTCTGATCAGCCATCCCGTGAAATTGGTGCCGCTTTGGTAAGAATGCAAGGATTGCAGGGCGCGGACAAAGGTATCTTGCAGGATATCTTCGGCGTACATTTTGTCGCGTACGATATACAAGATCGCAAAGTACACGGATTTGTTTGTCTGTTCATAGACAGCGTCAAACGCGCGCATATCACCCGCGCGAAGAGAGTCTATGTGTTTTTCAAGTACTGAATTTTTCATAATCTCTTCATTATTATTAACAATGTAACATGTCAGATTGTTGGTAAATCTGAAAATTCTCACAAATTTTTTATATGAATACCGAGTGCACGCAGAAATGCTTCGCCCTGGAATAGGCCGATCGTGGCGTCTCGCAATTCAAATAGTGAGGAAGAAAGGGTAATTGCACCGAGATCGCAGTCGGAAAGGTCCATTCCTTTGAGCAGGGTGCCTCTCAGATTTGCCCGAAAAAACCTGGTTTTGGAAAATACGGCGTCTTTCAAGATGCATTCCGCAAGATCCGCACAGGAAAGATCGCAGCATTCAAAGGAAAAAGATCGCAGTTTTGAGCGGTTGAAGTTTGCGTAAGAAAGCACGTCGCTGTCAAATACCGTGTCGCGGAAGGAACATTCGGAAAAATCCGCCCCGACGCCTTTACAGCCGCGCCAGATCGTGCGGCGGAAAGAGGAACTGCTGAAATCTGCATTAGAAAAGTCGCAGGATTCAAATAAAACGTCGGAAAAATCCGTGCTTTTGAAATTCGCTTCGCTGAAACGGCATCCGCTGAATTTTACGCAGGAAAATTCAGCTCGCGGCAAAGCCGCACCTGTAAGATCGGCGGAATTTATCTGCAGATTTTCGATTTGATCTTCTTTTTCATAGGTAGAATACAGAATTTCGGGGTCGGTAATCTCCGTGAAGTTTTTAAAAGCGGGAGGTAAAATTTTCATATTATTATTATGGCGGGAAAAAGTAAAAAAGTCAATCTATTTTTAAGAGGAGACAGTGTTAGAAGCAATAAGCAGATTGACATTTTATCATAAAAAGAGTATGATAGGATAAGAAAAAAACGTACACGGAAGGAAAAGATATGAAAAAGACGTTGATCCGAAATTATGCAAAATTGATAGCCAGAATGGGTGCAAGCGTACAGCCGGGACAGCGCGTTGTGATCATGGCGCAGCTGGATCAGCCGGAGTTTATCACGATGCTGGCGGAAGAATGCTATCGGGCAGGAGCAGCAGACGTGTCGGTAGAGTGGCAGTATCAGCCGTTGGAGAAACTGGCAAGCCGTTTTGAAAGCGTGCGGGAATTGGGAAATGTACCTTCATGGGAAGAAGAAAAATTCCGTGAACGGTCGGAAGAATTGCCCGTAACCATTAAGATACTTTCGGCGGATCCGGACGGAATGAAAGGTGCGGACAGAGAAAAACTGACGCTTGCGTCCATGGCACGGAGCGCGATCATAAAGCCCTATCAGGACGCAATGACAAACAAATATCAATGGTGTGTTGCGGCGGTGCCTTCCGTCGGTTGGGCGAAGAAAATTTTCCCGGACGAACGGGCAAATACGGCTGTGGAACGGCTTTGGGAACTGATCTTGGAGACGGCGCGTGCGGACGGAAAAGATCCGCTTACAGACTGGATGTGGCATAACCGTAAGCTCAAAGACAAATGCGATAAACTGAACAGTTTGGACTTGGAATCCTTGGAATATTGGAGCAGTAACGGCACGCGGCTGAAAGTCGGGCTGATACCGCAGGCCCAGTTTATCTCGGGCAGGAAGTGTACGGTAGACGGCAAACATTTCAACCCGAACATTCCTACGGAAGAATGTTTTACGACGCCGATGAAGGGAAAGGCGGAAGGGATCGTATATGCCGTGAAACCGCTTTCCTACGGCGGTGAGCTCATCGAAGATTTCTGGCTGCGCTTTGAAAACGGCAAGGCTGTGGAATGCGGAGCGGGCAAGAATGTATCTTTGCTGGAAAAGATCATAGCGATGGATGAAGGTGCGGCATATCTGGGCGAATGTGCTTTGGTACCGTATGAGTCGCCGATCAACCAGACGGGAAGATTGTTTTACAATACTTTGTTCGATGAAAATGCCTGCTGTCATTTAGCGCTCGGCAGAGGTTATTCCAATACGATCGTCGGTTTCGAAAAATATCAGAAATCGGATTTCACGGATATGGGCGTCAATGATTCGTCTGTGCACGTGGATTTTATGATCGGCGCGGAAGATTTGGAAATTATCGGCGTTACGAAGTCGGGAGAGCGTATCCCTGTCTTTGAAAACGGGACGTGGAGCAAGGCTTTGCACTGAGGAGGAAAGAGAATGCAGATAACGGTATTAAAAAATTATGCAAAACTTCTGGCGCGAATGGGGCTGAATGTACAGCAAGGTCAGGAAGTTGTGATTACGGCGGAACTCGATCAACCGGAGTTTATTGCGTATTGTGCGGAAGAATGTTATCGTGCGGGCGCTTCGAAAGTGCGGGTGGAATGGACGCATCAGCCGCTTTCCCGTCTCGGCGCAGAGCATAAGAGTGAAGAGGTTCTGGGAGAAATGCCCGAATGGAAGGTAGAGAAATTGCGCTGCCAGGTTCGGGAATTACCGGCGCGGCTGTATCTGGAAAGTGAAGATCCGGACGGTCTGAACGGCATCGACGCGGAAAAATATGCGCGCGCGATGCAGGCGCGGCAGAAGATCGTAAAGCCGTACCGCGACAAGATGGAAAATAAATACCAGTGGTGTATAGCGGCTGTACCGGGAAAGGCGTGGGCGAAGAAAGTATTCCCGAAAATGCCCGCGACGGCGGCGGAAGAAAAATTATGGCGCGCCATTTTAACCTCCGCGCGCTCTTATGAAGGCAATCCGATCGCGAACTGGCAAGAACACAACAGAGTTTTGCAGGCGCGCTGTGCGTACCTGAACGGGTTGGGACTTACATCGTTGGAGTATAAAAGTTCGAACGGAACCAACTTGCGGGTAGGACTTATGAAAAACGGTTTGTTTGCGGCAGGCAGCGAAAAAACATTGTCCGGGGTTGAATTCAATCCGAATATCCCGAGCGAAGAATGCTTTACCAGCCCCATGCGCGGAGAGGCGGAAGGAGTTGTGTATTCTACCAAACCTCTTTCCTACCAGGGTCAGCTGATCCGCAATTTTTCCGTTCGCTTTGAAAACGGTAAGGTGACGGAAGTACATGCGGCGCAGGGCGAGGCTGTCTTGAAAAAAATGATTGCCATGGACGAGGGCGCTGCTTATCTCGGCGAGTGTGCGCTTGTGCCTTTCCATTCTCCGATCAATGATACGGGTATTCTGTTTTACAATACTTTGTTCGATGAGAATGCTGCTTGCCATCTGGCGATGGGAAGAGGTTTTACGAACTGCGTCCGCGATTACGAGAACCATACGGAGGAAGAATTGCACGCCATGGGCGTCAATGATTCGATCATCCATGTGGATTTTATGATCGGCAACGACGATCTTCAGATCACGGGAATTACGGACACGGGGGCGCGTTTCCCTGTCTTTGAAAACGGCGACTGGGCTTTTCGGGTATAGAAAGGAATTGACCAGAATTTGATGCGGATATCGGCACAGCTGCACAATATCCGCAGGATTATAAAAAGGGAGACGGAGCAATTTATTTGCTCCGTCTCCCTTTTTGCTTTAAAAACAATAGCACGTTTATCGATTTTACGTTGTTTTGAAAATACAGTGTTTAATTGCCCCAATAAAATTTAAACGTAGAGTCTGGCATTTTTGAAATACAGCCAGCAGGCGATCGAGCAGACAATACAGAGAATATCCACAGCCAAAACGATCCAGAAACCGATGAGTATCCCGAGAAAGATCGCGGCAAAACCGAGGATCATGCTCCCGAATACGGCGATCATGACAGGGATGCTTTGTTTGACGGCCTGCATTTCGGTTGTCCAGTCATATTTCGGGAATTTAAGATTTAAAAAGATCCCGAAAATCGCAATATATGCACAGAACAGGGGAACGCTGATCAGCAACGTGATCCAGCCGAGCACGTCCGCTCCTATTTTTATGCAGAAAATGATCGATGTAATATAGCCGGCTGCCGAATTGATCAAAAAGGTGGGCAATGCTTTTGCGAGCAATATTTTTCGGGTGGATACAGGCAGAACAAAGAGCTGGCCGCGGCTGTTTCCTTCCAAAGAAAGGGCAGATGCGGAAGGACAGCTCATCCCTGCACAGAAAATAAAAATTCCGAATCCGGCATACACCAGTTCTCCTGTATTGCCGATGGGAAGCTGCATTTGAATGAGCGACTCCTGCACATTTACGAATAGGAGCGCAATGCCTGCAATCAGCAGCAGGAGTGTGCCGGAAAGCCCGTTCAAAAGGTACGCGGGACAGGTCAGGATGCGTTTGAATTCGCGTTTGGTGAGAGCAGAAAGTGCAGAGGACGAGCGGATCTTTTTTGCCCGGAAAGAAACGCGCGCGCTTTTTGCGGTCAACGCACCATGAATTTTATGATAGAACAGGGACAGGATCAGGATAAATGCGGCGGCGATCACAAGAGATGCACCGATAAATAAAAAGATTGCCCAGATCTTGCCGTCCAGAGTCATTTCAATGAGCAGGGCAGGCGGATAAATGTTGGCGACGAGCAATCGGTACATGGCATTCATGTCAATGTTTTGCTCTGCGTTTGCGCCGAAAGAAATGGAAAAACTGGCAATCATAATGCATACGAATGCGATGATGCCAAGCAGGCTTTGCAGTAAATTTTTATATTTAAAACCTGCGGTGAGAGCGGTAAGAAGTGCGCTGAGCGTAATGGCGACAGCCATAGGAAGGAGCGGCGCAAATACGTCGCCGACGATCGTTACGGCAAGTATAAAGATCGAAAAGCCGTCCATGACGAACAAAACGATAAGACTGGGTACGGCAACTCCCAGCGCAAATGCGAGGTTGGCAATGTAAGAACAAAGCAGGCGGCTGATCAGAATGTCGCGCTTTGTAACCGGAAGGCTCATGACAAGATCATAATCTTTCATGGCAAACAAAGAAGAGCATCCGTGCAGCAAAGAAAAGAGCAGAGTTATGAGGGAGGTCAGTGCGATCGTCAACGCGGGGAGATGCTGTCCGATCCCTTGTTTGCAGAAAGAAACGGCGATCAGGACGATATAAAAAATCATGACGGCTCCGACGATCGCGAGAGCGGCAAGCCCGCCTGCCGCCTTGCGTTTTGCTGCAGGATCGGAGGAGTGTTTTGCCTTATTGATGCCAAACAAACCCATGAGCTGGATTTTGGTCATCGGCAGCCATTTACTTTTCATGGCTTTCGAGCACCTCCATGAATACGTCTTCCAGACTTTCGTTGCCGCGTACGCTTTCGATGTCGCCGCAGGCGATGAGTTTGCCGTTTTTAATGATCGCAATTTTATTGCACAATTTTTCCGCGACGTCCAGAACGTGCGTCGAAAAGAAAATGGCGCTCCCGTTTTCGCACATTTCGCGGAAAACCTGCTTGAGTTTGAAAGCGGCTTCGGGATCCAAGCCTACAAAAGGTTCGTCAAGGATCATCAGCTTCGGCGCGTGCAGAAGGGCGCTTATGACAGCGAGTTTTTGTTTCATGCCGTGAGAGTACGCGCCGATCAGAGAACCGAGATCTTCTTTGATGCGGAACATTTCCGCATATTTTTCGATTCGTTCACGGCGGATCCCTTTTTCGACGCCGAAGATATCTCCGATGTAATTGAGGTATTGTATGCCTGTAAGGTAATCGTATAAATCCGGATTGTCGGGAATATAGGCGATCATCGATTTGCATGCGACGGGATCATCCTGAACGGAAATCCCGTCAATTTCTATTTTTCCCGAATCAAAAGGCAGGATACCTGTTACGGCACGCAGGGTGGTTGTCTTACCTGCGCCGTTCTGCCCGATAAATCCGTAAATATCCCCGGCGCATACGTCCAGAGACAGATCGTCCACGGCGCGCTTGGTTTTTGCGTATATCTTTGTAAGATGTTCGATGCGCAAAACTATTTTATTCATGTTTCTCCGTTGACCGCAAAGATTTGTCTGAAATTTTGTATAACGTTATACAAAATTCACTTATGCGGCAAATTCTGCCGTGCGGCAGTTAAGTTCATCATACCATAATAAAGGTTGTTTGTCAACGGTATGATTTTTTATGGCGAAAAGATCATTTCAAAGTGCGCAGAAATAGCAGTAAGCCTTTTTTCTGCCTGTCGTTGAGTGCATGAACTCTTGCGATCAGCTCGTTTTCATTGGATATTTTATCGTTCGTATTTTCTTCGTCTGAAAAAAATTCTGCAAGCGTTATGCCGAATGCGTTGCAAATCGCCCGCAAGGTCGATAATTTCGGTTCTGTTTTGCGGACATAAAGGTTGTTCAGTGTAGATTGCGTGAGCATGGCCTCCATAGCCAGATTATTGATGGACCAGCCGCGCTCTTTGCGCAGAGAGTCTATTTTTTCTAAAACTTCCATGATTCCTATCTCCTGTCTGTATTTTTGTGTAACTTGCAGCATTGTCTTTGGGATCACAGACGGTCAGGCCGCTTTGTGGAGCTCTTATTCAGTTATGCTTCATGGGATAATGATTAAAAGGCACGAAAACCTGTGCCGTACAAGGATCCTGTTTTTACCTGTCTTGCCTTCATTCTGCCAAGGCGCGCACTTTTTGCTTTACGGCTGCCGGCTTTTTGTATCTGTTTGTCGGGTGATACTGTGCGAATATTTCCGTCATCTTCTTTTTGTCCCGCCCGCTCATAGGGGGCATTGGGGTTGGCTGGCTCGTTTCTGCGGCAGGATATATAATAAACAACATCTCATCCGTTTGCGTCCTTGCCGAATGTTTGCCGGACTTTGAAAGCAACGTTGCCGTTAATTCGGAATAATTTGCAGAGCCTTTCAGCATATGCCGCTTTTTTGCAGGGCTTCTGACATTATTTTCCCTTGCTGCAGCCTTTTAACATTCTTATAGAAAAATTATTCCCTGTTTCAGCTATTCTATAATAAAAATGAGTTAAAAACATAACTCAAAACAGTTGACAAGAAAACTCAAATGAGTTAGAATTAGTATTGCAAATGGGGTTTTGATTTGACCGAGAAGATCGGATCGGAAACCGGTATGCGGAATAACAGGAGGGAGGTGCGGCGATAAGAGACGCTGGAAATATCATCTGAAGGATAGTATGAAAAAAAACGAAAAACGAGAAAAATAAGAAAGGAGAAAGAAAAATGTTTCAAAGGACAAAGAGTTTGTTGGCGAAGCTGATGGCAGTCGCGCTGGTATTTTTCTGTGTCGTGGCTTTGACGATTGGTTTTTCCGGCTGTTCCGATGCGAAAAGTATTACGTCGACGGCAATCAACGAACAGGGCGAACTTGTCGTTACCTATTCTGACGGTACGAGCGAAACACTTGGAAAGGTGGTCGGCGCAAACGGCCAGGATGGAGCGACCGGTCAGACCGGCGAGGAAGGCAAGGGAATTCTTTCCGCGGAGATCAATGCGGATGGTGAACTGGTCGTTACTTATACGGACGGAAGCACTATGAACCTGGGCAAAGTGGTCGGCGAGAAGGGTGAACAAGGCGAACAGGGACCTCAGGGTGAACAAGGCGAACAGGGACCTCAGGGCGAACAAGGCGAACAGGGACCTCAGGGCGAACAAGGCGAGCAAGGACCTCAGGGTGAACAAGGCGAGCAGGGACCTCAGGGCGAGCAAGGCGAACAGGGACCTCAGGGCGATAAAGGCGAGCAGGGACCTCAGGGCGATAAAGGCGAGCAGGGCGATCCGGGAAGGGGAATTTCCTCGGTTACGGTGAACGAAGAAGGAAAACTTGTCATTGCCTATACCGACGGGACGAGCGATGTGATCGAATTGCCGACAGTCGGTAACGAATGTGAACACGAGTTCTACGAAATCGAGATATCCAAGTCGACCTGCACGACGCCGGGCAAGACGGTAAAAATCTGTGTGAAAGACGGCGGATGCGGTGCCGGATTTGTCGTAGACAATGAATTGGATCCCGATAACCATACATATGAAGAGACGCGCGTTGAACCGACGTGCACGGAAGACGGATATATAGCCAGAAAGTGCGTGGAATGCGGTCATGAAGAAGAGGTAGAGGTGATCCCTGCGCTCGGACATGCTTGGGATGAGGGAACGGTTACGCAGCCCACGTGTGAAGAAGACGGATTCATCACGTATACATGTACGCGTTGCCAGGAGACGATGATCGTAGAAGCGAATGAAGAGAACGGTTTATTCGCGACGGGTCATTCGGGACTGGAAGGCGCGGTTCGGCTTGTCGTTGTGGATGAAGGCGCAAACAAATGTGAAGACGGTTACCAGATCCTTTTGGTTTGCGGAAATTGTTTTGAGTATGTTTATGAAGCGACGGCAGTAGCTCCTACGGGGCATCATATCACGGCCGATTGGACAGTTACAAAGAATCCGACGACGGAAGAAGCGGGAGAACTTGCCGGATATTGTGATCTTTGTGAGACGTATGCAAGGGTAGAACTGCCTGCGTTCAACGCGGAGGATTACGAACACAATGTGATCACAGAACCTACCTGCACGGAGAACGGTAAAGACACGTACTCGATTACGTTGGGAGAATGGAGTAAGGTATTTGAAATAGAGACGTCGTCGTTGCATCATTATAACGGTGTTCCGATGGATCTGAACGGGAAATATACGGCGGATCAGGTGGAAACAGTATTCTCCAATGTACCTGCAAGCTGCATTGAAAACGGTTACGGTTCCTTCACCTGCGACGATTGCGGAAAAGAATATCTCGTAACGATTACGGGAGATCATAAGTATGATACGGAAAATCCGATCCGTTCACAGGAATCAACGTGCACGGAACGCGGATATGATGTGTACATTTGCGAAGTGTGCGGCGAAGAACATACGGTTTACCGTGATCTTCTCGAGCACGCATATACGTATGAATATGATCCGGAAGCTGGTACGCTGACGGTCGGCTGCGAAAATTGTGATTATTCGCAGGAGATCGAAGTGATTTCGGCGGAAGAAGTACGTGTGGAAGCTACCTGCACGACGGAAGGGTATTACTATTATACGTATAAGTATAACGATATGGAAGGCACGGAACAGACAGGCGAAACGCCTCGCGTTACCCTCCCGAAGAAGTTGCATAACTACAACGGATATGAATTTGATGTCAATGATCCGAATGCGGTCTATGAAGTCAAATATATCGAAACAACGTTCGGCAACAGTCCTACGGACTGCATGACGCAGGGATTCGGGTCGTTCACCTGCGATGACTGCGGCAAAGAATTTATAGTAAAAATCACAGGCGACCACAGCTATGAACTTTCGGAAACGGTGGAAGCTACCTGCACGGAAGACGGTTATTTCGTCTATGTCTGCAAAGTCTGCGGCGAAACATATAACGAAACGAATCCGGACGATCCTGCAAAGGGGCATACGTTTGAAGTTGCGGTGAAAGTCAACGAAGACGGAAAGGGCGTTACGCTCACGTTCACCTGCTCTGTGTGCGGATACAGTTATGACCTGGCGGCGGATTCCTATGAGATTGAAAGGATCGAGCCTACTTGCGAGACGGAAGGAAAAGTAATTTACCACTATGTCTATACGGTAAACGGGGAGCATCAGGAAGGCAGCGTGGAAGCGGAAATTTTGCCCGTAACCCCGTACCACGTCAACAGCGACGGAACCAAGATCTATACGGACGGATCCGTGATTTACACGGTGGACGATGTTGACAGGATGTTTGCCAATACGCCTGCAAGCTGTCTGGAGCACGGATACGGATACTTCACCTGCGCGGATTGCGGCAAGGAATATCTGGTAGAGATCACGGGTAATCACAGCTACGGCGACGAGATCACGGTCCCTGCGACCTGCGAAGCGGACGGAAAGGTCTATAAAGTTTGCTCCGTTTGCGGCCATGAAGAAGTGATCATGACCATGCCTGCTCTGGGACATAAGTATACCTATGCTGTTGCTCAGGAGCCGACGGCGGATGCGGAAGGCAAACTCGTGGCAACATGCGGAAATTGCCAGGGTACGATCGAGTACGTACTGCCCGCTCTCAGTGAAGCGAACGGTTATACGGTACAGGTCGTATCGGAAGCTACGTGCGCAACGGAAGGCCTGACGCGTTATACGATCGAGATCAAAGATTCCGAGGGTAACACGGTTTACACGTATGTAAAAGAAGTTGTTACGGAATTGATGGCGCATACGCCGAGCGATCGCGTGTACACGTGGATCTATGAAGGCTGGCAATATACAGGTTATTACTGCGAAGAATGCGGTCAAGTCATCGTTACAGAAAAAGTAGCGGCATGATTTTCTGATCGGATTCACTCATACATCTGACGGTACGAAAAGTACCGGCTGACAGCGGCGGAAATTTCCGCCGCTGTCAGCCTTTTTTGGTGGTGGGGCAAATCGGATGCGGCGCGCGAAAAAATTTGCGCGCCGCGGCATTATGGGGAATATGCAGCAACAGGCAAACGATTTGCAGACGGGCTGCAGAGGGTGGTGAAATCTGTAAGCCGAACGGGTAGACAAGAAAAATTCGTCTGTGCGGTCCGTATCGGAACGCAAAGCCTTGAAAAAAGTTGTTTTCTGTAGTATAATAGACAAAAAACGGAGAAAAGGACAGATGCGGTTTGTAAAAACGGGGGATCGGGCTTTGCCGGTCATTGCAGTCGGGTGTATGGCGCTGAATCAATTGGATGAAAAAGGCTGTGCGCGCTTTATCGCCGAAGCGTATGAGAATGGGTTGAATTTTTATGATCACGCGGATATCTACGGCGGAGGAGCGTGCGAAAGTGCGTTCGGCAATGCCGTTCATGCCTTGAAAATTCCCAGAGAAAAACTTATTCTGCAGACCAAATGCGGGATCGTATCCGGCAAGATGTATGATTTTTCCAAAAAACATATCCTCGAAGCTGTGGATGGCTCTTTAAAACGTTTGCGCACGGATTATGTGGACAGTTTGCTTTTGCATCGTCCGGATGCGTTGCTGGAGCCGGAAGAGGTGGCGGAAGCGTTTGACGAACTGGAACGCGCGGGGAAAGTGCGTATGTTCGGCGTATCGAATATGAACCCGTATCAGATCGAAATTCTCAAAAGTGCGTTAGGACAGAGACTGTTTGCCGACCAGCTGCAATTTTCGCCGGTGCACGCGGGAATGATATCCTGCGGCATGGAAACGAACATGGAAACAGAAGGGGCCGTTTCGAGGGACGGATACATTCTGGATTATTGCAGGCTGAAAGAAATGATCGTGCAGGTTTGGTCTCCGTTCCGCTACGGCTTTTTTGAAGGCGTGTATTTGGGTAACGAAAAGTTCGGAAAATTGAATGACGTATTGGAAAAAATCGGACAAAAGTATAAAATCGGAAAAGCGGCAACTGTGGCGGCGTGGATCTTGCGGCACCCTGTAAAGATGCAGGTTGTTACGGGTACAGTGAAGACGGATCATCTGTTGGAGATCGCTGCGGGGGCGGATGTAGCGATCACGCGCGAAGAATGGTACGAAATTTACAGGGCGGCAGGGCATATATTGCCGTAACGGAGAAACGAAAATGAAGATTGTGGTTGCAAGCGGAAACAAAGCAAAATTGCGTGAGATCGCTCAGATTTTTCAGGGGCACACGATCATATCCATGCAGGAAGCAGGATTTTCGGATGACATCGACGAGACGGGAACGACGTTCGAAGAAAATGCGCTGATCAAAGCGCGCGCCGTGAGCGGAAAATTGCACTGTGCGGCTCTTGCGGACGATTCGGGGTTGTGCGTAGACGCATTGAACGGAGCGCCCGGCGTATACAGCGCGCGCTTTTGCGGAAGGCACGGAGACGATGCGGCAAACAATCGGCTTTTGCTCGAAAAATTGAAAGACGTACCCGAAAAATTGCGCGGAGCGTATTTTGAAAGTTGTGTGGCACTGTGTCTGGCGGATGGCAGGACAGTTACGGCATCGGGCAGGACGTACGGCAGGATCTTGCAAAAAGAGGAAGGAAACGGAGGGTTCGGATATGATCCGTTGTTCTTCAGCGACGAACTGGGAAAAAGTTTCGGGATAGCGGAGCCTGCGGAAAAGAATCGGGTATCCCATCGAGGAAAAGCGCTGCGCGCTTTATCGGAGCGGATCAGGGAGATCGGACTGTGAAAACTTTGGTGATATTGTCGGATACGCATCGGAATTTGCAGCCGTTGGAGAAAATTGCAACGGTCTTGGCGGAATGCGATTACATTATACATTTGGGCGATATGGCGTCGGACGCCAACGATCTGCTTCGCGCGTATCCGGAAAAAACCTATATTTTGTCCGGAAACAATGATTTTTTCGGCGGATTGCCGGATGAATTGGTGTTGGAAGTGGAAAACCGCCGCTTATTTGCATGCCACGGGCATCGTTACGGAGTAAAGAGCGGTACGGAGCGCCTGGCGGAGGCGGCGAAAGAACGGGGGTGCGATATCGCTTTGTACGGGCATACGCATGTGGCCGATGTGCACGAGGAGAATGGGGTGCTCCTGATCAATCCCGGGTGCATGACGCGTTATTCGCCCCGGCAAAGTTATTGTTATCTGGTGATTGAAAAGCAAAAAGCGGTAGCGACGATCGTGGAAGTCCGTTAACATAAATAAAAAAGACGGAGAGAGAGGAAATCACTGGAAAAAATAAAAAATGTTCGAAAAAAAAGGCGAAAAATGTTTGACATATGAGCGTGTTTTTGATATAATCTTTTAGCGTTGTGTGAATCGCGGGTGTAGTTCAATGGTAGAATTCCAGCCTTCCAAGCTGGCTGCGTGGGTCCGATTCCCATCACCCGCTCCAAAAACGCAAAAAGCGAAGAGACGAGCAAACAACGTATGCGCCTGTAGCTCAGCAGGATAGAGCAACGGCCTTCTAAGCCGTGGGTCGGGAGTTCGAATCTCTTCAGGCGCGCCAAATTTTATGGCGGGTGTAGCTCAGTTGGTTAGAGCGCCAGATTGTGGCCCTGGAGGTCGTGGGTTCGATTCCCGTCGCCCGCCCCATAAAATTTTAATTTTATTGGGGTGTCGCCAAGCGGTAAGGCACTGGATTTTGATTCCAGCATTCGTAAGTTCGAATCTTGCCACCCCAGCCAAACGGATACAATTACAGAATGGTCCATTAGCTCAGTTGGCAGAGCACGTGACTTTTAATCACGGTGTCCCGCGTTCGAATCGCGGATGGATCACCAATATGCACCTTTAGCTCAGTTGGTAGAGCAACTGACTCTTAATCAGTGGGTCCCCGGTTCGAGTCCGTGAAGGTGCACCATAATAAGAATACGAAGCTGTGTTTAAAAGCACAGCTTCGTGTGTTTTTTTTAAAATTTTCATACGCCGCGGCACGCAATCAGTTTTGCGTGCCGCGGCGTTTTTTACAATATTTCGGCAAAATTCTCGTGTTTACAAGCTGAAAAGGCAATGTGTTTTTTAGGATGCGGCGGACAGATAATTTTGAGGTTTATGGAACAGACAAAACGGCGGCGCGCTTATTCAATCAAGGAATTTAAAAGTGCCGCGGAGGAATATAAACGTTTATAAACTAAGAAATCTTGTCGGATTCTCGCTGTATGAAAGAAACTCTAAGGTTTAGCTGTTCGCCAGCAGATCATAAAGGAGCGGGTGGCGCTGTATCGCGGCGGACGCCGAGAATGTGGAGAAACCTTGCTTTTTCAAAGGAATACTGAAAGAGCGGTTTTCCGAATACGTCATAGGTATGAGCGGCGATGAGCGGAAAACCGTATTGAAAACCGCAGACGATCCCCGAATGATAAAAATCTCCCGTGGCTCTGCCAAGCTGTACGACATCGCCTATTTTCAGCCCTTTTAGACGTGTTTCTTCGGCAAACGGTCCGACGCTCTGGTTCTGAATAAGAAAGTTGTACAGGTATTCCACGCCCGTCCAGGAAGGAGTGCGATCCTGAAGCGATCGGTAATACCAACCGAAAACGGGGGTAAAATTCATAATACCGCTTCCTGCGAAAATGCATTGGGAAACAAAGTTTGTGCAGTTGCCGCCCAATCCGTCAAAATTGTAAAAGGCAGGGTTTCTTCCGTAAGCCCATTTGCGCGCATAAAGCACCGCTTTTATGCGGTTGTATTCAACGATATCCATGTTTTCATTGTATGCGGAAGTGCTTTTGTTTGTCTCGTGTATGGCTCCGTTTCGCGGTTTATCGGTAAATCATTTCATTTTTTATGTGCCAAATGTTTTGTTTAGTATTTAAATTAAAAAAATCAAGAATTTTAAACGAGTATGATGAAAAAGTGAAAAGTATAAGAAAACAATTTCACTGCAGACGCAAGGTCGTATTTTCCCATTGACAAATAAAAATTTAATAACTATAATACATTCAAATTTTATTTTTCAAAGGGTGGTTTGGAAAAAAGTCAGTCTGTATTTTAATCACTGGACTTGAAAATCGGAGAGACAATAAAATGAGACAAAAATTTTTAAAAATGATATGTTCTTTTATGGCTCTGTTAATTTTTGTTGGTATTGCGGCATGCGGACCGCAGTATGATGAAGTAGATGAAAAAGATTATTCTCGTTGGATCATTCAATTTACAAGCGAATATCCGAGCAGTCTTCCGGAAGAGGGGATAGAATTGTCCATTCAGGAATTGAAGAAAGAAGATTTCACGATTGATATATACTATGATCCTGTATATCAAGAGATGGCAGAGGCAGATATCGATTTTACGCTGGAGCCGAAAACGGAGTTGTTTTATGTGGACGACGACGGAGAACAAATTGAGCTGGGAAATAATTTAACGCTGGAAAAACACTATTATTTTATACGAGACATGCTTTATGTTGTGTTGGATAATGGGCAAACGAATCACTCCCAACGAATTTTTGGAAGGGGAGAATATCTTTTAGATTATGCCTTTTGTAATTCAATAACACAATATGGTATGTCAGATGACATAATTGCAATGGTAAGAATTAATATAAATGTTATAAACAAGGAGAATGGAAAAGAAAACATTATTTCAGATGGGGCAGAAAGTTAAAATTTATTGTAATAAAAAAATATGGTCAAATATTGTTTAAAACAGAGAAAAAGGACTGCTTCGGAAAATTCCGGGCAGTCCTTTTGTATTGAAGATTTAAAATCTCTTGTAAGGTTTACTTTGTCATGCCTTGCTGAACGGCAACAGCGACAGCGACGGAAGCGCCGACCATCGGGTTGTTGCCCATACCGATCAGCCCCATCATTTCGACGTGTGCAGGAACGGAAGAAGAGCCTGCAAACTGAGCGTCGGAGTGCATACGGCCCATGGTATCGGTCATGCCGTAGCTTGCAGGGCCTGCCGCCATGTTATCGGGGTGCAGGGTTCTGCCCGTGCCGCCGCCCGAAGCAACGGAGAAATATTTCTTGCCGTGTTCGACCGCCCATTTTTTATAGGTACCTGCAACGGGGTGCTGGAATCTGGTCGGGTTGGTGGAGTTACCGGTAATGGAAACGTCGACCTTTTCCATGATCATGATCGCAACGCCTTCGTTGACGTCGTCGGTACCATAGCAACGGACTTTTGCACGTTCACCGTCGGAATAAGCGGTTTCCTTGACGATGGTAACTTTGCCGGTATAGTAGTCGTACTTTGTCTGAACATAGGTAAATCCGTTGATACGTGAAATGATATACGCAGCGTCTTTGCCGAGACCGTTCAGGATCACGCGCAGGGGATTTTTACGCACTTTGTTTGCGTTTTTGGCGATACCGATCGCGCCTTCCGCAGCGGCGAAAGATTCGTGTCCTGCAAGGAAGCAGAAGCATTCGGTTTCTTCGCGCAGGAGCATGGCCGCAAGATTGCCGTGGCCGAGACCGACTTTACGCTGGTCGGCAACAGAACCGGGGATGCAGAAAGCCTGCAGTCCTTCGCCGATGGCTTCCGCTGCGTCAGCAGCTTTTTTGCAGCCCTTTTTGATGGCGATCGCTGCGCCGAGGGTGTAAGCCCAGCCCGCGTTTTCGAAAGCGATGGGCTGAACGCTCTTGACGATATCGTAAGCGTCGAAGCCTTTTTCGTTGCAGATGCGCTTTGCGTCTTCAAAATCCTTGATGCCGTACTTGTCCATTACGGGCTGAATCTGTTTAATTCTTCTCTCGTAACCTTCAAACGTGATACTCATAATTGCGCACCTCCTTACTGTTTGCGGGGATCAATGTATTTGACCGCCCCGTCGGCTTCGGTGAATCTGCCGTAATGGCCCTGCGCTTTTTTGAGCGCTTCGTTTGCGTCCATTCCGCTCTTGACGAAATCCATCATCTTACCGAAGTTTACGAACTCGTAACCGATCACTTCGCTGTTTTTGTCGAGTGCGAGGCGCGTAACATAACCGTCGGTCATTTCGAGATAGCGTACGCCCTTTTCGGCAGTGGAATACATGGTTCCGACCTGCGAACGGTTGCCTTTGCCGAGGTCTTCCAGGCCTGCGCCGATAACGAGACCGTCATCGGAGAATGCGGACTGGCTTCTGCCGTAAACGATCTGCAGGAAGAGTTCACGCATAGCGGTGTTGATCGCGTCGCAGACAAGGTCTGTATTGAGCGCTTCCAAAATCGTCTTTTTGGGCAGGATCTCAGCCGCCATAGCAGCGGAGTGAGTCATGCCGGAGCAGCCGATCGTTTCGACGAGAGCTTCCTGAATGATGCCCTGTTTGATGTTGAGCGTCAGTTTGCAGGCACCCTGCTGAGGAGCGCACCAGCCGACGCCGTGGGTAAGTCCGGAAATGTCTTTGATCTCTTTTGCCTGGACCCATTTTCCTTCTTCGGGGATGGGAGCGGGACCGTGGTTGGGACCCTTGGCAACGCAAATCATTTCTTCAACTTCGCGAGAATATTGCATTTTACTTCCTCCGATATAATTTTTACATGATTGATTTCGGTTTTAACCGCCATAAATTATACCACAAGCGGTAAAAATTATCAATTCTTTCGGGGGAAGTAAAAAGGCGGGAATAAAAATTTTTTTGGAAAACAGGTAAAAATACAGGTAAAAAGGCGGTCAGATGTTTACAAATTAATCGGAATATGTTAAAATAAGCCATACGAAAATACAGATACAAAAACGGAGAAACGGACATGTCAAAGAATGTAATGGACACTCTCAGGGAGAGAGGATTTATTAAACAGACGGTTTACGAAGAAGATCTTTACAAGATGCTGGGCAGTGAAAGCGTACCGTTTTATATAGGCTTTGACCCGACGGCGGATTCTTTGCATGTCGGGCATTTCATGCAGCTGATCGCGATGAAGCACATGCAGATGGCGGGACATAAGCCGATCGTTCTGATCGGCGGCGGTACGGGCATGATCGGCGATCCGTCGGGCAGGACGGACATGCGTTCGATGATGACGCGCGAGACGGTGGATTACCACTGCGAATGTTTCCGCAAACAGATGTCGCGGTTTATCGATTTCGGCGGCGAGAACGGCGCCATCATGGTCAACAATGCGGATTGGCTGGCAAATCTGAATTACATCGATTTCCTGCGTGAGATCGGGGTACATTTTTCCGTCAATAAAATGCTGACGGCGGAATGTTTCAAATCCCGTTATGAACGCGGGCTCTCTTTCCTGGAATTCAACTACATGCTGATGCAGGCATACGATTTTCTGGTATTGTACCGCAAATACGGCTGCCGTCTGGAACTGGGCGGCGACGACCAGTGGAGCAACATCCTGGCGGGGGCCGATCTGATCCGCCGCAAGGAACAGCAGCCCGCTTTTGCGATGACGTTTACCCTTTTGACGACGTCGGACGGGCGCAAAATGGGCAAGACGGCCAAAGGCGCGGTCTGGTTGGACGAGAACAAGACGAGCCCTTACGAATTTTATCAGTACTGGCGCAATACGGACGACGCGGACGTGGAAAAATGCCTCAAACTTCTCACGTTCCTGCCGCTCGAACAGATCGCGCAGTTGTGCGCTTACAAGGATGAACGGATCAACGCGGCAAAGGAAACGCTTGCGTACGAGCTGACCAAAATGGTGCACGGGGAAGAGAAAGCCAAAGATGCGCAGGCAAAAGCGAAGGCGGCGTTCGGCGGCGATACGGAGAATATGCCGCAGGCGGACATTCCTGCGGATACGGCGACGGTGGCGGACGTGCTTGTGGCGGCGAATGCGGCGAAATCCAAGAGCGAAGCGAGGCGGCTGATCGAAGGCGGCGGCGTGAAGATCGATGACGACAAGATCGAAGATGTAAACGCGGAGATCCCTGCACAGGCGAGAGCAAAGGGCGAATTTGTACTGCATAAGGGCAAGAAAGTTCATATAAAAATACGGCTTCAATGAGTTATCTTAGCGTATATTCGCCTTGCACATATGAAAAGGTGATCGAGAGATCGAGATTTATTGCAAATTGCGCGCATGCGGAATCGGAAGAGGAAGCGCGCGCATTTGTTGCAAAGATCCGTTCGGAACATTCTCTTGCAACACACAACTGTTTTGCGTTTATTGCGGACAGGAAGGGGAATCTGATGCGCTTTTCCGATGACGGAGAGCCGCAGGGCACGGCCGGCATGCCGATGCTGGAAGTTCTGAAAAATAAAAAATTGTACGAAACGGCCGTCGTTGTAACGCGCTATTTCGGCGGTATCAAGCTGGGGGCGGGCGGACTGGTGCGCGCCTATTCGGGAACGGTATCCGAGGCACTTTTGCAGGCGGATATCCGCGAATATACGTCCTGCCGCGAACTTTCTCTTACGGTTTCGTACGAAAACCTGGACGCACTGAAGAAATTTTTGGCTTCGCATGAGTGCACGGTCAAGGATACGTCCTATGCGGAAAATGTGCGGGTAACCGTTGCCGTAAAAGCGGAGGCGGAAGCAGGGTTTACGGACAGCCTGCACGATTATATGGCGGGGCGCGTAAAGACGGAACAAGGACAGGAATTTTTGTTTCCTTTTCCTGTCGTAGCAAAAGGGGAGTGAAGAGAATGATTGTCCGCTGTTATAAATGCGGCAAAGAATTTTCCGTGCGCGAAGGCGTCCGTTCGGACATTTGCCCCGCGTGCATGTCGTTCATCGACGTAAAAAAGGCGCAGGCGGAAATGCGCGGCGAAACGGCGCTTTCAAAACAGCAGCCTGAAAAGTCGGAAGAATCTTGCGCGGCAAAAGACGGTATGAAAACGCAAACAGCTCGGCCGGCCGTTGATATTTACAGCAAGACGGCGCAAAGCAAGCCGGGCGTTTCTGCCGTAACGGAAAGATCTGAAAAATCGGAAAAAGGTGCGGAAGAAAAAGAAATTTCGGTGAGTGCGGGCAATACGGCTTCGGAGCGGAAACTGACCGCACGCATTTTACCCGTCGAAATAAAAGGTCGCGGACAGGAAAAGGCGAGCGTACAGCCCGAAAAAGAAAATGTTTTTGCGGTTCGCGAAACAACCGTTGCGCAGAAAGGAAAATCGGACAGTGCGGGAACAGATTTACGAGGTTTAAAACGCGCCGACGCGCAAAAAGAGGCGGCTGCGTATGAAGAACGACTGTCGCAGGCAGAAAAATTTTTGAGAGAAAACCGCTTTTCGGAAGCGCGGGAAGCATTTGAAGCGTGCCTGAGAGAAAGGGACGATTGGCGGGCTGATTTCGGGGTTGTATTGTCGGCTACCCGCGGATTGTACGATCTGTCTTTGTTTTCCGAGGTTTCGGATCATGCGTCGCGCGCATTGGATGAAATGCCGCAAGAGGCAAAGGAAAAACTCGGCGAACATTACGTTCCGCAATTGCAGCGGATGCGAGAGGAAACGCAAAGAGCGCTGGATGCACGCAAAGACAGTCGGGCGGAAGAAGATACGCGCAAGACAAAGAAAAAGAGCGCTTTGGTTTTTCCGTTTGCGGTGATCGTGATCATCGCCGTATTTTTCGGGAATATTGTGATCAACGAGGAGTTCGGAAGCCCGGAAGTGGTGTTTTCCGTCTACGGCCCGATTCTGATCTTGCTGGTGGCGGCGGCTGTGTTCGCGATCGCCGCATATGCGGTGAAACAGTCCAAAGCCGCAAAGAAACGCGAAAGCGAACTGAGTAAAATGCGGCAAAGTCGGAAAGAGGAATGCGAACGGCTGAAAGATAAATTGTTTACGATCGATTATCTGTGCGGCCGGTTTCAGAATTGAAAGTACATAGGATCGGAATTTTCGATCGATTCAATTTGAATTATCCGAATTATAAATTATTTACAAACGACGGATATTGTGATATAATGATTAAAAATAGCGAAAGCGGCAGCATTCGCGGTAAAAAGAAGGATACGGATATGAAATTCATCAAGGCGGAAAAGCTGAAAGAGAAACCTGCCGATCAGAGCAAACTCGGGTTCGGCAAGATCTTTACGGATTATATGATGACCATGCGTTATAAGAACGGCGCTTGGCAGGAACCGCAGATCGAGCCCTACGGTCCGGTGGAATTTGACCTCGCGACGACGGTCTTCCATTATGCGCAGGGTATTTTCGAAGGCTTAAAGGCTTTCAAAAACGAAAAGGGAGAGATCCGCGTATTCCGTCCGGAAGAAAATTTCAAGCGCATGAATCGTTCGGCGGAGCGTATGTGCATACCGCAGATCGATGAAAAACTTGTTCTGAACGGGCTGTTCGAACTTTTAAAGATCGAGCGCGACTGGATCCCGACGGCTCCGGGTACGGCGCTGTACATTCGCCCGAGCATCATTGCGACCAATGCGGCGCTGGGCGTGCATGCCAGCTCGGAATATCTGTTCTTTATCATCCTTTCGCCTGTGGGCAGTTATTACGCACACGGGCTTGCACCCACGCGCCTTCTTGTGGAAGATTATTATACGCGCGCAACGGTCGGCGGAACAGGTGAAGCGAAATGTATCGCGAACTATGCGGTCAGCCTGAAAGCAGGGGAAGAAGCGGAAAAGAAGGGCTTTGACCAGGTGCTTTGGCTGGATGCAAACGAAAAGAAATATGTCGAAGAAGTCGGCTCGATGAATATGTTCTTTGTGATCGACGGGGAAGTCGTTACGCCTGCGTTGGTGGGGTCTATCCTGCCGGGGATCACGCGCAAGAGCAGCATCGAACTTTTGCGTGCGCACGGGTATAAAGTGAGCGAGCGGCGCGTATCCATAGACGAAGTGATCGAGGCGCAGAAAAACGGAAAATTGAACGAAGCGTTCGGTACGGGTACGGCGGCGGTGATCTCGCCGGTCGGGATGATGGAATACAAGGGTGTGGATTATACGGTCAACGGCGGTGAAATGGGCAAGATCACAAAGTGGCTGTACGATACGATCACGGGCATTCAGACAGGTCGGCTGGAAGATAAATACGGTTGGGTCGTGAAACTGTGATGTTTGAGAAATTTTTCAAAAAGAAGCCCAACGAAAAAGCGATCCGCAAATTTTGGAAAGATTTTGAGGCACGGTCGGATCTGTATATGAATATTCTGGAAAACGAAACGGAAGACGGGGACGATTATCTTTGGATGATGTCTTTGATCAGGACGTCGTTGAAGCCCTGTGTTCTGGATACGACGGTCGGCTGTGATTTTCGCTTTGATCGGAACCGCGACCCCATGCGGTTTGTGTTTTTACACATGAACGACGCGTACTTACGCGCGGTGGGCGAAAAAATGAAGGAATTGTATCCGCAGTCTCTGGCGGGAAAAATTGAATTTGCCGTCGAAGAATAGCGGCAGCGGGCGAGTCTTGTTTCCGCACCTGTTTTCAGGTGCGGAAATTTTAAAATTTACAGAAAAACGGGGGTACGTATGGCGCAAATAACGGCGATCACGCCGCAAGTCAAGGACAAAGAACGGGTCAATGTATACGTAGACGGCCGATTTTATTGCGGGATGCGTCTGGAGACTGTGATGGCGAGCCGTCTGAAAGTGGGCGACGAGATCGCGCCCGAAAAGCTGGATGAGATCCAGGAAGAAAACGAGCGTGCGCAGGCGTTGGACAAGGCGATGACGCATTTATCTGCCACGATGAAAACGGAAAAGCAGATGCGTGATTTTCTCAAGAAAAAAGGCTATGTGGACGGCGTCTGCGATTATGTATTGGAAAAACTGAGGGAATATCATTTTGTGGACGATGAACAGTATTGTGCGCAATACGCGGAGTCTGCAAGCAAAAATATGGGGGCTCGGCGCATTGCGATGGAGCTGAAACAGCGCGGAGCGGACGAGACCGCCATTGAACAGGCATTGAGCGGACTGGCAGGGCAGTCGGACGCGGCGAAAAGCGTAGCGGAAAAATATATGCGCGGCCGCGAATTTACGAAAGAAAACCTTTCAAAAACATTTCGGTACCTGATGGGCCGCGGTTTCGATTATGAAACCGCAAAAGATGCGCTTGTTTCTTTGGGTGCGGATACGGACGAGGAATAGAGGGGGGACGGTATGCAGAACGTATTGACATGTGCGCAGATGCGCGCGGCAGATAAATATACGATCGGAACGCTGGGCGTTCCCGCGCAAGAGCTGATGGAACGCGCGGGCAGAGCGATCGCCGAAGAAGTGCGTACGCTTTTGGAATCAATGGAAGGGCGTAGCGTGCTGGCTGTCTGCGGGGGCGGCAACAACGGCGGAGACGGCTGGTGTGCGGCGCGTCTGCTTTCGGATTGGGGATACGAGACGGCGGTATATACGCTGACGGATAAACTTTCGGCCGACTGTGCCATGCAGAGAGAATTGTACGGCGGTAAAGTGTATTCGCAGTTTCCCGAAGATACGTTCGACGTGTTGATCGATGCCGTGTTCGGTACGGGGTTTCACGGCGAGCCCGAAGGCGTATTCGCGGATGCGATCGAGCGCATGAACAAGAGCGGAGCAAGAATCGTTTCCGCCGATATCCCGAGCGGTTTGAACGGCGATACGGGCACATATTTTTCCTGTGTACAGGCTGCGGTTACCGTTACGATCGGGGAGCTGAAGGGTGGGCTTTTGCTTTCAAACGGGCCGGACGTATGCGGAAAAATCGTGCGGAAAGATATCGGGATCCGACTTCCGGAACGGGCGATGGCAGGCAGGAGCGAAGCGGAAGATTTTGTGAAAATTTTCCCGCCCCGCAAAAAAAATACGAACAAGGGAAGTTTCGGAAAAGCGGTCATATTGGCGGGCAGTCTTGCATATTCGGGCGCGCCTCTTCTTTCGGCGGGCGCTGCGCTCCGCTGCGGTTGCGGTTATACGCAGCTTGCCGTGCCTGAAGAACTTTTCGGATATTATGTAGGGAAATTTCCCGAATTAATTTTGACGGGCGCGCCTTCGGAAGGGGGAATGCTTCGTTTCGAAGAGGATTTCCTTCGCGGACTGATGCGCGGAACGGACTGTATTGCAGTCGGGATGGGGTGCGGCGTTTCGAAACAGCTGCATGAGATCCTGTCCTTTTTGCTGAGTGAGTATCGCGGTACGCTTGTGATCGATGCGGACGCGATCAACACCTTGGCGGAATACGGAGCGGATATTCTGCGTGAAAAAAGCTGCCGCGTGATCATGACGCCGCATCCGAAGGAGTTTTCGCGCGTGAGCGGCAGGGAAATGAGTGAAGTCCTGACGGAAGGAGCGGTGCTGGCGAAACAGTTTGCGGCAGAATACGGCGTCGTCTTATTGCTGAAAGGACATACCAGCGTGATCACGAACGGGAAATTTTCGGTGTTCAATACGGAAGGGACGCCGGCACTGGCAAAAGGCGGAAGCGGCGACGTTTTGTCGGGGATCATAGCTTCGCTGGCGGCGCGCGGTGTGAACGGAATGGATGCCGCATCGTGCGGTGCGTTTTTGTTGGGCAGAGCCGGAGTTTTAGCGCAGAGGCGGTTCGGGGAATATTCCGTAACTCCGGGCGATGTGATCCGCGAATTGCCTGCGGCAATTTTGTCTTTGCGCGAATTTTAAAAACAGAGTGGTATAAATGCAGCCGGAGCTGTCAATACTAATTTCGGGAAACATGACCGAACGGTTTCAGCGTTTTCTTACATATACTGTAAGGGGAGTGTTTTCCGAAAGAGAAAGAGCGAGGTTGCAACAAATTATGGATATCAAGAGAGGGGAATTGTATTACGCCGATTTGAGTCCCGTCGTAGGCAGTGAACAGGGCGGCGTGCGTCCCGTGCTGGTGGTGCAAAACGATGTCGGGAACAAATACTCTCCCACGGTCATAGCGGCGGCGGTTACGAGCAAACTGACCAAGGCGAAACTTCCCACGCACATCGAAATTGCGGGCAGATCTTACGGCCTGCAGCGCGATTCCGTCATTTTGCTTGAACAGATCCGTACACTGGATAAACGCCGTCTGAAAGAGCGCATCGGCGCTCTGCCCGATTCGACCATGCGCCGCGTAGACGGCGCTTTGCTCATCAGTTTGGGCTGTGCCGAACCTCATTCGGCTGCCAATTGAACAGCGGTATATTCGGCGCGGGCGCGCGGCTTTTCGGCCGCGCGCCCCTTATAATCTCAACAGCAACTGTGCGCCCGAAATGTACACAGGCCTGTTTTTTAATTTGTACCGAATAGCGAAACGTTCACACAAAAAAGTGAACGTTTCGCTCATTTTTTGAAAAAAATCGCAAAAAATTTTTGTACATCTATTGATTTTTTTTATAATTTTCATTATAATGTTTATGACTGTGAAAAAAATGAAAAACAGAGGTCTGCTATGAAAAACGGTTGCAAAGACAAAATTGTCAGCGGCAAAACAGCGCTTGGCATCGAATTCGGTTCGACGCGCATCAAAGCCGTGTTGGTGGATGATGAGAATCATCCGATCGCATCGGGAGGGCACGAATGGGAAAACCGTTTTGAAAACGGGATCTGGACTTATACATTGGAAGACGTCTGGGGCGGTTTGCAGCATTGTTATGCGGAGCTGGCGGCGGACGTAAAGAAAAAATACGGCGTTGTTCTTACGAAGATCGGGGCGATCGGAATTTCGGCGATGATGCACGGTTACATGGTGTTTGACAAAGCGGGAGAACTTCTTGTGCCGTTCCGTACCTGGCGCAACAACAATGCGGCGCCGGCGGCAGAAAAACTTTCGGCGCTGTTTAGGTATCATATTCCGGCGCGCTGGTCTGCGGCGCATCTGTATCAGGCGATCCTGAATAAAGAAGATCACGTTTCGAGGATCGATTTTCAGACGACCCTGGAAGGGTATGTGCACTGGAAACTGACGGGGCGCAAGGTGATCGGGATCGGAGAAGCGTCGGGAATGTTCCCGATCGATTCAAAAACGCGCGATTACAATGCGCAGATGCAGGCAAAATTTGACGCTTTGCTTGCGGAGAACGGGTTGCCGTTCAAGCTTCGCGATATTTTCCCGAAAGTGCTTATAGCGGGAGAGGACGCGGGAAGACTTACCGAAGAGGGCGCAAAACTTTTGGACCCGTCGGGAAATCTGGAAGCGGGGATCCCCCTGTGTCCGCCGGAAGGAGACGCAGGGACGGGCATGGTGGCGACGAATGCCGTCAAACCTCGGACAGGCAATGTATCTGCGGGAACGTCGGTGTTTGCGATGATCGTGCTGGAAAAAGAGCTTTCCCGACCGTATGACGAGATCGATCTCGTTACGACGCCTGTGGGCGATCCCGTCGGAATGGTGCATTGCAACAACTGCACGTCCGATCTGAACGCCTGGGTAAACTTGTTCGGTGAGTTTGCGCAACTGGCAGGGATCCGTATCGATAAGCCTGCTCTTTATGATATGCTGTATTTTCAATCGGAAAAAGGCGACAAGGACTGCGGCGGGTTGCTGGCGTATAATTATGTTTCCAACGAACATATTACGAAGGTATCGGCAGGCAGGCCGTTGTTCGTGCGCACGTCGGAGAGCAAATTTGATCTTGCAAACTTCATGCGGGCGCATTTGTATGCGTCGTTGGGGGCGCTCAAAACGGGTTGCGATATCATGCTGAAAAAAGAAGGCGTGCAACTGGACGCGATCACGGGCCACGGCGGGCTGTTCAAGACAGAGCGCGTGGGACAAAGTTACCTTGCGGCGGCGATCGGCGCGCCCGTTACAGTCATGAAGACGGCGGGCGAGGGCGGAGCCTGGGGCATTGCGATCCTTGCCAATTACCTTATCACGAAAAAGGAAGGCGAGAGCCTGGAAGATTACCTCGATCAGCGCGTTTTTGCGGGGCAGAAAGGCGTAACGCTGTCGCCCGACCCGGCGGACGTGGAAGGGTTTGATGCTTTTGCTAAGCGGTATGCGGACGGGCTTCCGATCGTGAGGGAAGCGGTCAAGTGCATGAAAGAATAAAAATATACGAGATGTCCAAGATTGCGGATAAAAAGAAATCGGAGAAAAGTGCTATGTTAGAAAAATTAAAAGAGAAGGTTTTACAGGCAAATTTGGATCTTGTAAAGCATAAACTTGTGTTGTTTACATGGGGCAATGTCAGTGAGATCGACCGTGAAAGCGGACTTGTCGTGATAAAACCGAGCGGTGTTTCATATGAGAATATGACGGCGGAGGATATGGTTGTCGTGGATCTGAACGGAAAGGTCGTGGACGGAAAACTGCGCCCTTCGAGCGATACTCCGACGCATCTGGAATTTTACAAAGCGTTTCCCGATGTGGGCGGCGTAACGCATACGCATTCGACGTTTGCGACCGGTTGGGCGCAGGCGGGAAGGGATATTCCTTTCTACGGAACAACGCATGCGGATTATTTCTACGGCGATATTCCCTGCGCGCGTTCTCTGACGCAGGCGGAAATCGAAGGCGAATATGAAAAGAATACGGGCTTGGTGATCATTGAGCGCTTTACGAAAGATCACATCAAACCGCTGGAAGTTCCGGGGGTTCTGATCAAAAGCCACGGCGTATTTGCGTTCGGAAAGGATTCGGATGCCTCCGTTTACAATGCTACGGTTATAGAAGAAGTTGCCAAAATGGCGTTCATTACCGAGAGTGTCAATCCGAAAGTGCAGCGAGCGGACAAGTTTATGATGGATAAACACTATTTGCGCAAGCACGGCAAAAATGCGTATTACGGACAAAAGTAAAACAAAATACTCTCGTGCACAGGGAGGAGTTGTCTGATTGTTGCAGATTTTTACCGTATACGTTGTCTTAGAATTCTGACGAAACGAAGTATGCATTATTAAATCTGTATTTAAAAAATTTGCGCAAGAAAGTGTTTTAAACTGCGTTTTTTGCGCGAAGATAGAGATCAATTTATCAAAAATTTGCGAGGTATATAAAAATGAAAGAGAAGGTCGTTTATTGGATCACGGGATCGCAGACGCTTTACGGAGCGGATGTATTGGAACATGTTGCACAGCACAGCGAAGAAATGGCGAATTACGTCGACAAAAAAATGCCGGTTACTGTGAAATATCTGACGACGTGCAAGAGTTCGGATGAGATCGTGGCGGCGGTGAAGAAGGTGAATGCAGACGATGACTGTATCGGTATCATCACGTGGTGCCATACGTTTTCTCCCGCGAAGATGTGGATCCGCGGTTTGAGCATGCTGCAAAAACCGATGTGCCATTTTGCGACGCAGTACAATGAAAAACTGCCGTACGGGACGATCGACATGGATTTCATGAACGAAAACCAGGCGGCGCACGGCGACAGAGAATTCGGCTATATCGTGTCGCGTCTGCGCATGGACAATAAAGTGATCGTCGGGTATTACAAAGACGAAGAAGCGTTGAAACAGTTGGCGGCGTGGTGCCGTGCGGCGGCCGGATTTGCTTTTTCCAAGAATCTGAAAGTGTGCCGTTTTTCGGATAACATGCGCGACGTTGCGGTAACGGAAGGCGATAAAGTGGAAGCGCACATCAAGTTCGGCTGGCAGGTCGATTATTACCCGATCGGCGATCTGGTCGAATACATCGAAAAAGTAACGGAAAAAGAAGTCGATGCGCTGATGGCGGAATATGAGAAAAAATATGTCATGAAGACGGATCGCATCGACGTTGTCCGTGAGCAGGCAAAGTATGAAATTGCGATCGAGAGATTCTGCAAGGAAAAGGGCGGCTATATCGGTATCGTGGATCATTTCGGAGCCTTGCACGGATTGAATCAGTTGCCGGGCATTGCGATCCAGGATCTGCAGAGCAAGGGGTACGGCTTCGGCGCGGAAGGCGACTGGAAGGTTGCCGCGATGGGTGCGATCATGCAGTACATGGCAGACCAGAAAGGCACGGGACTGATGGAAGACTATACCTATGACTTTGCGGATGAACTTGTCCTGGGGGCACATATGCTGGAAGTTTCGCCGCAGTTTGCGGGGACGAAACCGGAGATTCAGGTGCATCCTTTGGGGATCGGCGGAAAATCGGATCCGGCGCGCCTTGTATTCGAGGGTATTCAGTCTCCCGAGGCGGTTGCTGTATCCATGGTCGATATGGGAGACCGTATGCGCCTGATCATTCAGAAGATCGAATTGGTCAAATGGCCGCACCATATGCCGAACTTGCCGGTCGGCGGGCTGATGTGGAAGATCAAACCCGACTTCAAAACAGGCGTGGCGGCGTGGATCTATGCGGGCGGCGCACATCATACGGTCGTATCGTCTGAGCTTTCCGTACAGGATATGGTCGATATGGCGGATATGTGGGGCATAGAATCGGTCGTTATCGACGAGAATACAAAGATAGAACAGTTCAAGAAAGATCTGCAGTGGTCGGACGTCGTTTGGCAGAACAGAAGAAAATAATACGCCGTCAAAAATTTTGAACGGCACAGTGCTTTCTGCAAGAAAAGGGACAAGGTTCGGAATGGAACGGCGTCCCTTTTTTAATGGTGTCTGCAACTACTGAACATTTTTGAATGTTTGACCGAATATTTTTACGAGACTCGTAAACATCCCGAAAAATTTATCGGGAAAATTCAGAGGAAAGGCTTGGATACGGAAATTTCGTAAGTAAAATATGACGCATGCGTGAATTTTAAAAAAAGTCTTGCATTGTAGTGTTTTATATATTATAATGAACTGGAATTGTCGTGAAAGCATGACGGGCGGCGGAAAAGGAGAAAGGATTTTGCTTTACAAAAAATATGAGTTCGGCGATACGGCAGTGTATTACGTGCAGACGGAATGGGGGATCGGGCTGAGTCTTTATCCTGCCAATGTGGAGATCGGGGATGCGGATGCGCTTTGCTGCGACAGCATGGTTCAGGTATCGCTGCGGGGCGATTACAATCTTGCGGACTACACACAATGGGTAACGATGCGCAATCGTTCCAGTGTGATCCTCCAGATCGTTTCGCAGAAAAAAGAGGGAGATAAGGTGCAGACTTCTCTTTCCGACGGAAAGGGAAACGAGTATTTGCACGTGCTTGAATTCGACAGGAATACAGGTGTTTTTTCGGTGAGGACAGAATATACAAACCATACCAAAAAGACGCAGGTTTTGGAAAGCTTGCAAAGTTTTTCGGTGAGCGGTATTTATAGGGTTTCGTCGGAAAAGATAACGGATGCGGGACTGAAATTAGTGCGAATGACAAGTGCATGGAGCCGTGAATGCCGATTAAAGACAGACGAATTCTGCAACTTAGGACTGGACATGAGCTGGGCGCGTTACGGGGTGAAATGTGAACGGTTCGGCGAGATCGGTTCTATGCCGAATCGCGGATATTTCCCCTTTGCGGCGATTACGGACGAACAGAGCGGATTTATTCTGGCGGCTATGCTGGAAGCGCCTTACAGCTGGCAGATGGAAGTATATAAAGAAAAAGAGACCTCGGCTTTTTCGGGTGGTGCGGCAGATTATGAGTTCGGACACTGGTTTAAAAAGATAGCGCCAGGGGACAGTTATCGGACGGATTGCGCTTTTTTGCGTGTGCGGTATGGAACGGTAAATGAAGTCTGCAATGATTTTGTTCGTTTTCAGGATTCAAGACTTTCCGTCCCGAAGAGCGAAGAGGATATGCCGGTGCTGTTCAACGAATATTGTACGACATGGGGCGTGCCGAGCGAAAAGAATATAACGGAAATTTTAGAGAGTATCCGCGGCATACCGTTCGGGTATTTTGTGATCGATGCGGGATGGTATAAGCCTGAAAAATGCGGTTGGTGTAATGCTACGGGCGACTGGGTGCAGAACAGGCAATTATTCCCGAACGGTATTTCAGAGGCAGTGCGCAGGATACGGGAACAGGGGATGCAGGCAGGGATATGGTTTGAATTGGAAGTGGCGGGGCGCGACAGCGAAGCGTTTCGTAAAAAGGACATGCTTCTCAAGCGGGACGGCAATATTCTCACAACAAAAAACAGACGCTTTTTTGATCTGCGAAAAAGGGAAGTGCAGGATTATCTGAAAGAGAAAGTCTGCGATTTTTTACGCGAAAACGGGTTTACGTATATTAAAATCGATTACAATGATACGTACGGAATGGGCTGCGACGGAGCGGAGAGTCTGGGAGAAGGCGGAAGAGAGGTTGCGAGGGAGAGTCTTCGCTTTTTAGAGCGGCTGAAGGAAAACGTGCCCAACATTGTGATTGAAAATTGTTCTTCGGGCGGAAGCCGTATTGAACCGAAACGCATGCGTGAAGTTTCAATGTGCAGCTTTTCGGATGCGCATGAGTGCAAGGAGATCCCGATCGTAGCGGCGAATGTTTCGAGGGTCATCCCTGCGCGGCAGAGCCAGATCTGGGCAGTGATCCGCGAAAATGATACGATCGATCGGATCGTCTGGTCGATGACTTCGGCGATGTTCGGGCGGATCTGTGTTTCGGGCGATGTTCACAAGATCAATTCGGCGCAGAAAGCGAAGATCAAAGAGGGAATAGAATTTTATAACGCCGTAAAGGATGTGATCCGATATGGGGATATTGCGGAATCGGAGTGCGGCATAACTTATTTTCGTGAACCGCAAGGGTGTCAGATCTACAAGAAAGTATCCAGAGATCTGAACAGAATGTTGATACTGGCGCATTTTTTTGAACGGCCTTATACTTTGAGTGAATCGGATGTGGTCGGTTACAAGCTTGCGGCGGCGTATACATCGCTGGATTTTGACGTAAACAACGGCAGGCTGCGGCTGCGCCCGAGCGGTGAGTACCAAAGCGGTGCGTTTTTATTTGAACGCATTTAAAAAAGTTGAAAAAGGAGGAAATAGATGCAGGCGATTGATTTTAAGCAGGTGAAAATACGGGACGGTTTTATCGGCAGGTTGCAGGAACTGAATGCGAGTGTATCCGTCTACAATATTTACAAACGCTTTAAAGAAACGGGAAGATTTGCGGCGCTGAAATGTATTCGCGACGATGCGCACAAACCTCATATTTTTTGGGATTCGGATGTTGCGAAATGGCTGGAGAGTGCGGCTTATATTCTGGCAAAAAAACAGGACAAAAAACTGAAAGAGCTGGCGGATGAAGCGATTGCGGATATTTGTGCAAACCAAAGGCAGGACGGTTATTTCAACAGCTATTTTCAGGTATACGAACCGGAAAATATTTTTAAAAAGCGTACGGAGCATGAATTATATTGTGCGGGACACCTGATCGAAGCGGCGGTGGCGCTGCATGAGTCGGGGGCAGACGACAGGCTTTATGAAGCCATGCAGAAATATGCGGATTACATTTACGAGCGGTTTTATGTCAGGAAAGATACCGCGTTTTATACGTGCGGACATCCTGAAATCGAACTGGCGCTTGTAAAACTGTATATGTCGACGGGAAAGAAGAAATATCTGGATTTATCCGATTATTTTGTGGGAGAACGCGGAAGACATCACGAAGAGACATATGCGTTTGCATATCCTCTCTATCATCAGGATCATGCGCCGGTCAGAGAGCAGAAGACGGCAGAGGGGCATGCGGTGCGTGCATTGTATCTGTATTCGGCGATGGCCGATCTGGCGCGGATCAAGGACGATCAGCCGTTGGCGCAGGCATGCGAAACGCTGTTTCGGGATATTACGCAGAAAAAGATGTATATTACGGGGGGAACGGGTTCGACTTACCATGGGGAAGCGTTTACGTTTGCCTACGATCTGCCGAATTTTTATGCGTACAGTGAGACATGTGCGGCGATCGCTTTGGCTTTTTTCTGTGCGCGGCTGGCGGAGCTGAATAACAAAGCGCAGTATCACGCGGTGTTTGAGAAAGTGCTTTACAATAATATTCTGGCGGGGGAGAGTAAAGACGGAAAGGGATTTTTTTATGTGAATCCGCTGGAAATGCATGAAAATATCGTGGATTATAACAACAGTCTGAAAACGAAGTTGTTTTGTCCTTTGCCCGAACGCGTGGAGGTGTTTGATTGTTCCTGCTGTCCGCCGAATGTTACGCGGTTTATAGAGAGTATCGGGAATTATATTTACGGCATTCAGGACGGCACCGTTTTCGTGAATCAATATATTTCTTCTGAAACGGAGATCGCAGGGACAAGGATCCGCATAGAGTCGGCGATGCCCTATGACGGGAAAGTAACGGTTCGTGTGAAAGGAAAGGCAAATTTGGCACTTCGGGTGCCCTCATGGAACGGCGGTATTGTGATGAGTGTGGACGGAAAAGAAGAAAAGCCTTGCGTTTGCGATGATTATATTCGTGTATCCTGCGAAGGGGAGATTGTGATCGCGTTGGATTTTCAGATGAAGGCAAGATTTGTTTATGCAAACGAAAACGTGTGGTATGACAACGGCAGAAAAGCGGTGGAATACGGGCCGATGGTGCTGTGCGGCGAGAGTGTAGACAACGGCAAGAATCTGCGTTCCGTGCGCATCGCTTCACTGGACGGAGCGAACGTGAAAACGGGTGAGGATTTTGTCTTGGAAGTGCCCGCCGAAAAGATGCGTACTTCGGATGCATTGTATTCGTACGATCCTCCTTATGCGGAAAAATTTACGTTAAAGCTCATCCCGTATTTTGCATGGGCAAATCGCGGAAAGGGAGATATGCAGATCTGGTGGCTGTAAAAAAATGTGGCTTTGATTATAAAATCGGTATACGTTTTTAAAAAATATATAAAGATGTGTAAGCGGTTTTAAAAATAAGTAAACGGAAAAAATTGTAAAGGCAGCCGCAAAGCGCAAAATGCGCTTTGCGGCTGCCTTTGTTTTTGTCAAAGACAACCACTCACTGAGTGAGTGGATAAAGAGTTTACAACTATG
>ERZ1108162.20-NODE-20-length-128399-cov-495.779483_pt1 | contig 128399 bp, 133 predicted proteins | sample MGYA00403698_ERZ1108162 | MGnify/ENA primary metagenome ERZ1108162 (study PRJEB35170, sample SAMEA104062405) | human gut metagenome | biome: human gut; feature: human-associated habitat; material: faeces | place: Denmark | collected 2012-04-30 ... | reverse complement strand
CCCGCCGCCATATTTGTTATACATGAAATACCCGCAACTTTCAAATGAAGATACCTGGCAAAGATTGACTCGCAAACCGTACTCATACCAACCGCATCCGCTCCCAAAGTCCTGAATGCACGTATTTCACCAGGCGTTTCAAATGAAGGTCCCAAAACCTGCATATAAACTCCTTTATGATATGTTATATCAGCAAAATCAGACGCCTTTACCATTGCAGCTATCATAGTTTGATCATAAACGTGGGACATGTCTATAAACACAGGAAAATCATCGGTGGCTTTTACCCCAATCAATGGATTTCTGCCTGTCAGATTGATATGATCCGTCAAAAACATCAAATCACCTACAGAATACGCAGGATTAATACCTCCGGCAGCATTTGTAAGAACAAGCGATCCCACGCCCAGCTCTTTCATAACGCAAACAGGCAGAACCGTTTCACCTATTTCCCGTCCTTCATACAGATGGTATCTTCCCTGCAATAATACAACGGGAATACCGCTCAGTCTTCCGAAAACAAGATTCCCTTCATGCCCTGCAACACCGCACGGAGGCATTCCTATTTTCTGATAGGAAACAACCGTTTTATTCTCCAACACATTTATAACTTGGCCCCAACCGCTTCCAAGCACAAACCCGATCTGCGGAAACTCAAACTCAGCTTCGCTTTTGATCTTTTTTACTATCTCCGCCGCCCTCGCTTTACCGCAATATTCATCCATTTGATTCACCTCGTAATTTATCACATATGACACTATTCTGACCCAACCCGTGCCTTTCGGCAATATAATCGGCAATATTATCGAATCCGCACATCGTACCAAGATTTATCGGGGGCACATTTCTCCCGAAAATCAAAAGCGGTACATATTCTCTGGAATGATCCGTCGAAGGCGTTGTCGGATCACAACCGTGATCGGCTGTAAGAATCAAAACATCGTCCTCTCTCAAATTACTTTCCATAGTCGGCAAATTTTTATCTATCTCTCTCAAAGCATCGGCATACCCCAAGACATTGTTCCTGTGCCCGTAAAGCATATCGGTATCGACAAGGTTCACAAATACCAAGCCTTCTTGAGATACTTTGATAAGCTCCTGTAAAACCTCCAGTCCTTGCGTGTTATTACCCGTATGGAAACTTTCGGTTATACCCCTGCCGTCAAATATATCTTTGATCTTTCCGACCGCAGTTACAGATATGCCGGCTTTGTAAAAACGATCGAGTAAAGTTTCTCCGGGCGGTTCCAACGCAAAATCTTTTCTGTCTTCCGTGCGGGTAAATTTACCGTTGGCATGAATAAACGGACGCGCGATCACCCTTCCGACAGCACGGTCTCCCTGCATTACCTCTCTCGCTTTTTCACAAATACGGTATAGACTTTCCAAAGGAACTACAGAAGTATCCGCAGCTATCTGCAATACGGAATCCTGTGAAGTGTATAAAATCGGACATTTTGTCCTTAAATGTTCATCGCCGAGCCGCTGTATTATTTCCGTGCCGGATGCGACCTCGTTTCCCAAAAAACGGACTTGGGTCGCCCTTTCCAAATCTTCCACAATATCCTTCGGAAATGCATTCGGAAACACCCTGAACGGGTGCGCCAGTACCAGCCCTGCGATCTCGTAATGTCCAGCAGTCGTATCTTTTGCAAAAGTCTTTTCCGATAATCTTCCATAAGCCGCTTTCGGATTCTTTGCAGGGATGATTTCACGCCCGTTTGCAAACTTTTTGGCAACCCCGTCAATATTGTTCAACCCCAGCGACGCAAAATTCTCCAACTGCAAACCTGTTTCGCAAACTATGTTGCCGTAAGTGTCAGAGCCTTGATCTCCGAATTTTTCCGCATCGGGCATGGCACCGATACCGAAGCTGTCTATTACCACTAAAAATGTTCTCATAATAATCTCCGCTTTTATTATAACACTTACTCCATAATTTGCAAGCTATATTTTTCAGATTCTTTTCCGACACACATTTTTTACGACCCTCACAGAAAAATAAAAAGCCTCTGCTTCACAAGTACTGCAAAGCAGAGACTTTCTCCGTCAATTTCCGAGCATGTTTTTAATACTGATTCCATATCCTCGCGTCGGATCATTGAGAAATACATGCGTAACCGCTCCGACCAGTTTCCCATTCTGTAAGATAGGACTGCCGCTCATACCCTGAACAATACCTCCGGAAATATCCAACAGATCTTTATCCGTAATTCTGATTACAAAGTTCTTGTTTTGACGGTTAGAAATATCCACTTTTACGATCTGAATGGAATATTTCTTGGGAGTAATACCGTCCACTGTCGTATAAATGACTGCACCGCCCGGCTGTGCGTCCGAACTTGTTTCCGCCGATTCCAATCCGGCAAAATCGTAATCTTTTTCAAAATTGCCGAAAATACCGCTTCCACAATTTTTGTCTGCCGTAGCAATTCCTTTATCATTCAGGAACAGCCCTTTTAATTCCCCGGCTTTGCCGCGTTCTCCGCGAATTACGTTTACAATACTGCAACGATAAATGGATCCGGCATTCAAAAACATAGGCTCTCCGCTTTCATCAGCTACAGCATGTCCGAGCGATCCGAAACGCAACGTATCTTTTTCTATATAAGTAACAGTGCCTATCCCGGATACACTGTCGCGGATCAACACACCTAACTTATATTTTCCGCAAACAATATCCTTTACCGGTTGAATTTTTTTCTCAATCTCGTCATGATCCCTGCGGATGATCACTTCTGCGCTTTCACCGCCTTTTACCACCAACGCACTGTCGATATCCGCCGCCGAATTTATTTTGATTCCGCCGTAAGAAACAATCATATCCCCGACGGCAAGGTCAGCCTGCTTTGCCGGACAGGCAGTACCTTCTTCCGTAAGAACCTCACATACTCCAACGATCTGTGCGCCGCCTAATCCCATCGTAAAACCGGCAGGCATTCCGCCAATATAAACCTCACGTTTCTGCGCAAAGACAACTGTCCCTGCACAAGAAAAGAAAAATAACAATATACATGCGGCAAAAACCGCAGTGAATTTTTTTATAGAATTCCGCATGAATCCCTCCGAATACCGTATGCTCTTACTTTGCGTAAGAATTTATCGGTTTATTCGGAGAAAAAATTTCCATGACAGGATTTTTTCGACAAAAAAATTCACTCTTTAAATTATACCAAAAATTCAGTTGTCCGCAAATATGAAAGGCTTCTCTATAATAACTATGGATGATTTTATTTGCTGTCTGACCGGAACAACTCTGCTATGATCTTACAACATTTCTCAATCCCCACGGTTCCGCTGTTTAAAGTCAAATCGTAATTTTGTGCATGCTCATACCAACTTTTCGGACTTGAATTCAACTATAATTTACCTGACTCAATTTGCAATAGTTATGCACACCGGAGATTTTAAACATATTGTGTCCATCACAGTCAAATCATACTTTTGGAAAACCACTATGTTATCCGAATTTTCGTTTGCACAGACAATAAAGTCATCCACAATATTAAAATCCTTTGGTGAATCACCATTACAAGAAAATCTTTCGCGCAATTGCAAAGTTTGAGCTTTTACATCGAAAGCGAATATTGAATTTTCTCCTCGCACCGAAACATAAAGGTTTTTTCCTTCCGCGAGTCTTATTGCTACTGCTGTTGATTTCTTATCCCTACACGGTAATTTGTATGTTTTAATCGGTTTCGCGTTTCCATTTGCATATTCGAATACTGAAACCGACGGCACCAATTCATTTGAGGTGTAAAAAAATTTTTTATCTTCCGAAAACACCAGATGTCTTACACCATAATCATCAGGAACTTTTGTCTTTGAAATTTCATTCAAATTCCTGTCATAAATAAAGATCGTATCTGTTCCCAAATCACAACAGAGCACATATTTATGATCGGAAGAAATTGCCGCAAAATGAGTATGGGCCATTTCTTGTCGTGAAACATTAACTCCATACCCGTCATGAAAAACGACTTGCTTACAGTTTTTTACAATATTTCCGCTTAAATAATTTGTTATATAAACATCTCTATCTGCAGCAATATGACAAGCAACTTTCCCGAGCGTATTTTGAATTTGCGAGCGATCTGAAAAATCAGATTTGCAAGAAAAGTAACCACTGTTCTCACTTTCTTCAAACGGCGCGTGTAAAAGAATATGCAATCTTTCATTTTCTGAAACTGCATACATAGGCTGATCACAAGGTAAATAAGCGAGATATTTAAGTTTCCCCTGATCCGATAGTGAATACTTATATATACCGCCGCCGTTTCCCGCTTTTTCGCATGACGATATATATAATTCCTGCTTATTAGAGTGCGGTTTGTGTATCATTCGGGTTGTTTCTTGCCGCCTCATATTCGTTTGACCAGTCTAAATTTCTGTACTTTTCACCGCGAGGATCCGTATTTATCCAATTCACAAGCATATCAAGCATCTCAACCGTCCAAACTTCTTTGTCTATCTTTATCAAAAGTACTTTCCTTTATAAAAATTACAGAACAATCTTTCGCTACAACTATCAATCGAAAGAATCATCATTTCCACACAACTGTAATCACAAAAAAAGCAATTGCCACTTATTGGTTTTTTTGAATAATCTTTATCCCTACTTCCGATTACCCTTTTATTACGCATAAAATATTTTTTAACAATATTATATGAATTAAGAAAAGCGATAGATGACTATGTCACTTTTTACAACACAAAACGACCTCACTCCAAAAATCAAAACAAAACCCCTATGGCAAAGGAAAAGGAATACTATTCCGAGACATAGGGGTTCAAATCATGGAATTTTCATAATTTACTGATCTAAATGAAAAGTTTTGCTAATTTACAGTCCAAATGCAATTTTTAATTGTAGACGCTAAAATTGCCAAAAAACGCTCAATTGCAGCAGTTTTATCGCAGAAAATAGAAAAACACCTATTGCTGTCCAACCTCAGGGGTTCGGATTGCAATAGGCGTATCAGTGCTGCCGCCCGCGGAGGAAGTGATCTTTACGTCGTATTCAGTATAGGACGGATTGCCGAGGTTGGTGAGATATGTACCGCTCTCCGCGCGGTACACGACGTGATACTCCCCAACGTTTTCAAGCGTTATGGAATTGTTCGTAATCTCTACGTCCGTCCGCTCGCCGCCCTGAACGTAATACGCCGAAATGCTCACGTCAAGATTTTCACTCCCCAGCGTTGCCGTTGCGGAAGGTATGGGAAATACCGAGCCGCGCGACGCCTCGTAACTGTTGCCCGCCGTCGTCCGGATAACGGGAACGTACTCCGCGGGGCGTTCGCCGACGTCAATATAATCCCCCGTGCGCGTTCCGGCAGACAAATCAAGCGTGATGGAAAAATCCACCGTCATGCTCATAGGTACGATATATGCCGTGAAGGAAAGACTGCCCTGCAAGCGTTCCGCAGACATGGCATAGGTATAATACGTCCAACCGCTCTCCGTCCGCACGGTATAACCCGTCTGCATATTCCCGCTTTCCAGAACGAGGTCGTCCACGCTCGAACTGTGCCCGAAGGTCATGTAGTAGTTTTCGCCGCTCTTTTCTACGGTTGCCGAGGACGAGAAGTTATCCGCGCCCATCGTAAGACCGTCCAAATTGACGGGAACGGAATATGTGCCGTCCGAACTTGAAACGGGACTTTCCGCCTATGCTGTAAGCCCGCCGCCCGTAAGGACGGCAAACAAACTTAGCAGCATACACAATGCGGCTATGGCCGCAACAAAAATATTTCTTCTTTTTACCATACGAGATTGCCTCCGCATCCTCGAACACGGCGACGAGCTGTAACATCCTGAACGTGCTTCCGAGCGCCGTACCCGTCGTATTGCAAAGTTCGGATTCCACGGTATCGTTCGCAAGGTCAAATATGTTTCCGATTCCCGTGACGATTCCGTTTTCATCCATGACGGCAATATACCAACCGACGAATGTGTATCCGCCTTTTGCAACGGGTTTTTTTACGCTTGAGACATAATACCCGTCGTTTACTTCTTCCCGCAGGAAAAAGCTGTTGGAATACTGACTGTCTGCGGAATGTTTTTATGGCCATAATATAAGCCTGCGGAAACTGCCACAGGCTTTGATGTTACAGATATTGAACAATGCGAAATATTTTCATTTTCGGGTTATTTGAGCTATTAACTTTAATTCTACCAGCGACATGTAAGCCGCATGCATTACGACGCGATTGTTACTTGCTGCCCGTAAAATGGACATCCCTGTCCTTAACTTTCTAGCTTCATCGCTTTGCCACTCTTTAATTATTGTCCCTTTTACTTTTCTATCCTCGCTTTTTCTTCTCTCTTTTGCATTCTTGTTGTTGCCTTCTCTGCTCTTTTTTTTGATCATCTGCAAGCCTCTCTTGAACCCGCGGACGGAATATCCGCGTATTTTGCTATACAAAAAAAATGTGGCAGGCGGGCATTCGCGCCAAAACGACTACAAGCTGAATTACCTAGGTAAAGTAAAATATCTATTTAAAAGCAACTTTATAGCGATTGTCTTTTTATAGCGCGCATAATTCAAAAAAATACTAATTTTTGTTTGTTTTAAATACCTCTCAAAAATATTTTATATTAAACCGTCAACAATCATTTGCATCAACCGATATGCTCCCGTTTTACCGACAAAAGGTATTCGGAAAGGTATCTGTAAATGATAATCCAATCCGCTCTTTTCCAAAGAAATCGCATGCGAAAATTGTTTTGCAAGACGATCAAAGCCGATAAAAAGCACATCGTTTCCTTTACAAAAAGATAAACATTCATCTTCGTTTACGGTCTTGAACCCGGTCGTAAAATAAGGGCACCAATATTCTGCATCCACATCAAATAGCTGCAAAAAGCTACGCAACGCCCGCAATTTATCGGCCGTTGCAAAACAAATGATTTTTGTTTTAAAAACCGATAAAATATTTCCGAATTCTCTGCATACTTCCGCAAAACGAGCATCTTGCCTTGTTCGAAAGGGAATGCCGAAAAATGCGGCAATTTCGGAAAGTCCGTCCGATTCCATATTTTCTCCCAGCGGATAAAAACGAAGGTATGGAATACCACATTGCTGTTGCGCCTCAACGGCAAGCTTTACTCCAGCATCCGAACAAACAATATTTAATCCTGCCCTCCCAAAATCCTTCCAATCCCAAACAGAAATTACCTGCGACAAATCGAAATTACAGACAAGCCCGAGTTTTTTATACAATAATTTTTTTATATATGCTGCATCTGCCGCCGCAAAGCAATCAAAAGGTCCTGCACAAAGCAAATTATAAGTGTACTCTTTTTTTAATTGATTCGAATCCGCCATTTTTTTAAACATATTCATATAAAAAAGTTGTTGTCCATCCATAAAATTTGCATCCTGACGCACCTCGGCCGTAAACACAGGCAGATCGTATTTTTTCTCGGCTTCTTCAGCCAAAGCCGTAAATTCTTTCCCCAAAACTCCGCCGATCGCATTCGGCAAAACAAATACGCCGTGATAGCTCCCTCTCTCAGCCAGTTCTCCCACGGCGTTAAAGAACCTTGAATCGTCGCCGAATATGATTTCCGCTTGCGTTAAGTGAGTGGAAAAAGCATTGCTCCCCTCAAACCTCGTTGCTAAACGAGTTAAATGTCCGTAATTATATAGAGCATGTCCGAATGTGGAACGATCTAAAATAGCCAGATCTTTAAACTGAACCGCACAATAATACATAGCGGAACGCGCCGATGGCAAACAAAATAATTTTTTCAACGGCATAATGCGACCATCCTTTGGAGCAAATGCAGAAGTTCCCTGAATCCGAACCGCACCCCTTTTTTATTTTCTTCGTCAACGAGATCGAGCGTCCTCGCATCATCCGACGAAGGCAATGCCGCTGCCGCGTTCATACAGATCTGCGTTTCTCCGAGCTTACGGCAAATTTCATATTCCGTGCGCGTGAACCCCGCCTGTATGAGAAAAGGACATTCCGCCCCGCAGGAACGTAAAAAAGAAGCGAGCGACAAAGCGCGCGCCGAACGTATATTCCACCGGCTGCCACGCAAATCCTCTGCCAGCCGTTCCATTTCAAGCATTTCCTCGCCGGATATATCAAGTTCGGTACACGCGTCGGCATAATCCGCCAAAGGATGAAAGCAGGTATCGTCGAAAATATGAATATTATATGTTTTTGCCTTTTCTGAAAGCATTTTGCGATATTTGCGCTCGCATATAATATGTTTTTCGGCCTTCAGGAGATCGGCAGCCGCGGATATGCTTGCCGGGGTGCCCCGCCAAATACTTTTCCCGCTCTGTGTTCCCGCCGGAAAACCAGAAAACAGAACGCTATATAAATCTTCCAATATATCCGACGGATCAATGCGTTCGTAATCGGCGGCGGAAAGATATACGGCACCCGTCTTGTCACATAATGAAACTAAATCGAGTCCTATAAGCGATGGAATACAAGTTGAAATACAAACGACTTTTCGGCCCGAACCCGCCATTGTACGCAGAACCGTTTCGACACCGACGGTATCGCCGAACACGACTTCGCGATCCGAAAGTTCATAAGCCCAATTCAAACGCCCGTTCGGAAAAAGATTTTTACGCGAATAATAGGCACACTCGCCCACGCCGACAACAAGCACATCGGTGCCGTCCATATAAAATAATTCTTCAAGGGCAATATGCATAGCACAATGTTTCGGGGAGGAAACGGCACCAATCGGCAGATGTGGAAACATCTTTAACGAATTTGCTTTGATAAATTTATCCATGGGCTATTTTCTCCGCAAGTTTTTCGTATTCGGCACACATTTCGCTTCCAGGAAAAGCCTCAACCACCGTTTTGCCCAAAGCCTCGGCTTTTTGCACTTCGATACTGCGGGGAAGCGTAAAAAAAACGGGAACGCCCATTTCTTCCGATGCGGCGGCTACCTTTTCTTCTTCCCTCTCAATATTTTTTTTGTTGACGATGATCCCTTTCAGCAATGCTCGACAAGAACTTCCGATATTTTTAACGGCGCGGACAATATTTTCCGCCGCATATAACGACATCATTTCGCCAGATGTAACAATATAGACTTCATCGGCATAGCCGCCGCGAAGCGGCATTGCAAACCCGCCGCACACTACGTCGCCGAGGACATCGAACAATACAAAATCAGGGGAATATTTTTCATATATGTTTAATTCAGAAATCCGTTCAAATGCAGCAATAATACCGCGCCCTGCGCATCCCGTTCCGGGCTGCGGACCGCCCGCTTCCATACAGAAAACGCCCGATGTTCCCCGAAACAAAAATTCCGATTCATCTTCGCCCCCGCCCGCCCGGATACATCCCAGCACCGTAGCCGGACGTTTTCCCCCGTTATGCATGACGGTGGAATCGGATTTCGGATCGCAGCCGACCTGAAATACTTTATATCCTTTTTTTGCCAAAGCAGCGGCGACGTTGGAAACGGTCGTCGACTTACCGATCCCACCCTTGCCGTAAAACGCTATTTTTTTCATTTTTTCTCCGATCTTGCGCCGTATGAGAAAACTTTATCCTCATACGGCGCAACAGTCTTTTCTTTCTATACTTCCGGCAAATCATGCCGCCTGTTCCTGCAAATATTCCTCGATAAAGTCTGTTTTCGCCGTTCCGATCTCGCTGACGACAGCAGTGCATACCCGTTCAAGCCGAAGCATGCTTGCCTCGTAGTGGCCGTAATTATCTTCTATCGTATTGCTGTCGAAAGAAATTTCCAGCGAACTGCCCGACCAAAGCGAAACGGAAAGTACGCCGTTATTCAATGCCGCGCTATAACCGATCACCGCGTCTTCCTTTTCGGAAAGGAAAGGTATCCATTCATAGGGGATCATGTCGCACCCCGCCGCGGAAGCATGCACAAACCACTCGGAGGAATTCGGGATACGAAGCGCGCCCATGCTTTCGGAAAAGGCAAACCCGCCCATGCCGAATCCGCCCGCCGCTTCATAAATACTCGTTACGGGACCGAACGGGCCGGTTACGGCGCCCGTAAGAACGACTTTTCCGTCCGCCGCCGTAAATTCATATACGGCTCCGTCTACAAGAATGTATCCCCGTTTTCCGTTTGTGTCATAAAAATATTCGGACGTATAAACGAATTCATAACTTTCCCCGCCTGCGGTAACGGTCAATTTATACGAATCCGATTCTCCGTACATGGCTGCGCCGATTTGTTCGTCCACAAACGCTACCAGGTCGCCGTTTTCTGCGGCGGGCTGAAAATCCTTCTTCTCCAATTCGGAATAACGGGTCTGCAGCAACGCCGTGAATTCATTGCACGAACGCTCCCCCAACTCTCCTTTTACCGCCGACTTAGCGGCAGTTCTCACCGAATTGAACGCATCGTAACTTGCTGCCGTGTAGTCCTGCGCATTCACCCCTGCGTACTGTACGAGCAGTGCTTCCAGGACGGACGTATCCGCAATGTTTTCCAATCCGGCAACGGCTGCTTCAAGCGCGGCGACCGCCTCTTCGACCTCGTCCGCCGTGATCTCCGCTTTTTCCGCCAACTCTTTCGCGCCGAGCAAGGTGGCCTCCAAAGCCTGTATGCTCGCGGACGTTTTACCCGCCCTGTCCGCCCCCTCTGCGGCAGCAACGGCTTCGGCGAGCGCATTGCGGTCCCCCGATTCCACAAGGTACCACACAGCGTCGTCTAACGCGGTATATAGTTCCTGCACCTTTGCCGCGGAAAGATCGCCGGATGAAAGATATTCCTCCGCCGCCTCGATCGCCGCCGTAAGATCGGCAAAACTCGACGCCGTATACTCCTCCCGGGAATATGTTTTGGCTTCTTCGATATAAGCCCGCAGTTCGGCCACATCTGCCTCGGAGGCCCTTTTCTCCAAACCGTTCACCGCGGCAGTCAGCGCAGAATATGCCTCCCGCGCCATTTCTTCGGTGGCGGCGCTTGCCGCCAGAACATCTTTCGCCTCGGTCAACGCCGCCGAAAAAGCGGAAAAACTTGCCGAAGTATAGTCGTTTTGAGAATAATCCTCCACTTCGCCGACCAGTGCGGACAACATTGCGAACACATCTTTCTGCCCTTCGATAAACTGTTCCACTGTTTCTACACGCACGTCCTGCCACTCTTTAAGCACCGCGCGCAGAGCAAGCATTTCGCGCTCCGGCTCGTTCTGATAGTATTTACCGGTTTTCCAAAGGGAGATCACGAGCTCTCCCGCCCCGTTTTCAGTTACGGATACCGCCACTATAGGTCTGTTTTCCGCATCGTAATTTTCTATCCCGAAAAACCGCACGAGAAATTCCGTGAATCCATGCGCTTTTTTGAGATCAAAATAAAATTCGTCGGTTTTATCGCGCTGTTCCAATCCGTAATAGTCATATGCGACAGGCTCGGCAAAATTATAATAAAATTCGATATCGTCAAGAGTGTACCCGCTCTCTCCGGCGATCTCCAAAGTTCCGTTTTCCGTAACAAATGACTGCGAAACACCGTACAAATCGGCAATACCGCCGCCGGTTGCCGTGGAATACCAATAATTATATCCGTCTTCGTTATACACGTTATATACGCTGTAATTCGTATACTTTTCCGCCTTGTCGAACATATCGGCGTCCGGATATGTATTATAGACCTCAAAACGCATACCGTATGCCCCGTCAATTTCAAAGCCGTCGACAAGAGCGTATAGCCCGTCGTTCATTTCGGGATCGGCGGCCGTTTCATAGCCGGGATTATTTTTGATATATTCTTCTATTGCAGGTATATCCGTGCTCCCTATATCGGTGACTTCGTATTTCAGCAAGAGATCGTCGGCCGACTGCCCGTAAAAACCGAAAGTAAGCACGGTCCCCTCGTCGTTCATTTCCAGCGAAGTACCCGAAACTTTTTGTTCAAAATCCGGCTGCGCGTCATATCCGGAAAGCGTTGTATTCATAAAATACCGGACAAAATTGGGGTTTTCCGTATAATAAACGTTTGTGCCCCAAATATTGTCATATCCGGCAGACGCCTCTATCTCGTAATCGTAAAAATCGCCGATACTGTACGCCGCGCCGAGTATTTCGTCTTCTTCCAGATAGAAGGGCGGCGCCCAATCGAGCAGATACGGGCCGCCCATGCGCACCTGCCCGTTCTCCGTGCGCCAGGTATGGACATAGCCGTCATAAGAAACAAAACCGCTCTGCGTATATTCGTTATAACGCGCGGTATCCGTGTAATAAGTTTTATATTCGAGCGGCTTTCCGTCCGTCCCGCCCAAATAGTCGGTAATGCGCAGCGTGTAATTGTTTTCAAGCTGCTGAATGTACGCGGCGATAGCCGTAAGCGAATAATTCGGCTCAAACGTGGGAACAAGCGCTTCGACGGCGGCGCGAAGGGCGTCTTCGCAGGCGTTAAGTTCCTCCTGCGTTGCCGTTCCCTTCTCCAAAAGAACCCGCGCGTCTTCCAACGCCTCTGAAAGCGCAGCAAAAGATTCCTCCGTATAACGGCCTTCTTCGTTGTCCGGATAGTTGTTTTCAACATATTCCACATAGCGTTCCAGCGCAAAACTGCTGCCCGGGCCGCCCTTGTTTTCAGTTCCGTCATTGCAGGCGACGAGCGCAAACCCCGCCGCAAATACAAAACATATCGCCAATACAGATACAAGCAACACGCTGAATTTTTTTCCTTTCATATCGGATCCTCCTTTTTTTCGTTATTCGATCATAAAAAAGTACAGGCAAAAACAGGTAAACCGTCAAACATTCGCCATACTTGCACCGCATACTGCGGAAACAAATCTTTGAACGCCTCCCGCAGGCTTTCCGGCGTAACGGTTTTTTTCGCCCAAAATTCGATTTGACGGTTTTTCAGCGAACCGTGAATCTTTTCCGCCGCAACTGAAAAATCAATCGCTTCTTTCGCCGAAGAAATGCGCAGACTTTTTCCGTCCGCCGTTTTCGTTTCGCCCCAATAATCGTATGGCTCCCGGATCTGTGCGGCAATTTCGGGATACATTTCGGAGCGATACGTCCACCGCTCGCCGAAAGGCGTGCACAGATCGGTAAGGAACATGCCGTAATCCGGTACGATCGCCCGGATCGTTCCGCCGTCTGTTTCAAATTCGGCAACGGACGCCCCGTTCGTCGTACAGGAAAGATACCATTTCCCCTCCGCCATCACATAGTTATATGCGTGGGCGCTGAAATCGCGGTCCACATCCGTTACTCTTACGCAGGGAATGCCCTCCAACGCCGCGAGCAGACAGTACGCCTTTGCCTTGCCGTCGCATACAGCGCGACGGTTGAAAAAGACGCCTTCCAGAAAAAAACACTGGTCGCGGATAGAATCCGGCATATCGCCCGCCCCGTATGTTTCATAGTCATATAATACATCTACGGAAAGAAAAGCGTAGATCGCTTTCAGCTTTTCGGTATCCGTCATCCCGTCATACACGATCGTCCGCAGCACTTCTTTTGCGTCTGCAAGCAATGTCTGCGCCGTACTGCCGGCTGCGGGGACGGGCAGATAACCTTTGCCTGCGGCATACCAAAGTTGTTCCGAATTTTCTACCGTGACTTCCCCTCGGTTTTTGAGCGCAAGGGGGAAATCCTCAAAATCATCCGCCCGCTCGCGATAATACAAATAGCCGAAAGGCTTTATGACAGTACCCGAAACGCTTGTTTCGCGAGGAGGACGATCGGCAAAGTCGCGGCATTGAAAATCCAACGCGACAATGCGATGCGTATAGTAATCTTCGTCAATGACTTTTACCGGATAAAGCGCCGCCAGATCGGATACGCCTATCGCGCGCATACACTCCTGATAAACGTTGTAAAAAGTTTTTGCGTACTCTTCGGAAACGTCGAACGCCACCGCCTCGCTTATGCGGTAAAACGCGAGATAATCCGCCGCATATACAAGTTCGGAAAAACTTCCGATCTCGCGGGCCGGGCGGGGCAGATCCGTTTCGGAAAGCCCGTCGGCAAAAGTGTATCCGGCGGCCGCTCGTTCATACGATTTATCCGAGGAAAAAGGTTTTTCAGGTGAAGCGCAGGCGGAAAACAACATCAGTACGACGATCGGCAGCACCGCGAAAAAAGCCGCCCGCCTTTTCATGCAGTTCCTCCTTTGCCGGCACGGAACAGGAACGCGTAAAGCAACTTTCCGCCGAAACTGCCGTTGTTAAATTTTTCTACCTCGTATTCGTTTTGTATGCGGCTCATAGCTTCGTTTGCCGTATCGTAAGAGCAGTTCAGTTCGACCTGCATGGTAATGCCGCTATTCTTTGCCGCATCGCCTACCGTCCTTAAAACCGCCTCCGCCTCATCTGCCGAATCGGGCGAAAAATTATATTCCCCCGACCGCGTTTCTATCTTCGTTCGCGCCCAAAAATCATACTTTTCAACTTTCTTGACCTGCTCGCCGATAGCCGGACGCACGTCTGACGCATATCCCCATGAAGGCGAAGAAGTTTCATAATCGGTAAGGAAAAAAGCGTCCGTATGACAATGATAACGCAAGCCGTCCAACGGTTTTACCTCCGAGCCGCGCGTGGGACAACACAAATAAAATTGCCCGCCCACATTCACATAAGCATACGCGTGCCCGCTTCCGTTCGACACGGCGCCGATGTGGTACGCTTCGATCCCTTCCAGCCCGCACAGCAATACGAGCGTTTTTGTCAAGCCGTCGCATACGGCGTTATGATATTCAAACACCCCCTCCAAAAAATATGCCGCAAACTCAAAATGCTCGTATTCGCTGTGACGAACCGCTTCGTAATCGTATGTGTTTTCGCAAAGGATATACTGATAAATATTCTGCACTTTTTGCAGATCCGTCATATCTTCGCGCAACAATCTGTTCAGTATCCCGAGGGCGTCCGAGAGGATCTTTTCCGCGGCGCTTCCTTCTTCCGGCACGGGCATATACCCGCACTGCACCGCATAAAACAGCTGCTCGCTGCTCCCGACGGGAACAAAGCCTTTATTCTTCTGATACAGCGGAAAGTCTGTGAGGGAATAACCTCTGTCCCGCGGTTCGGAAATGACGTCGCGGTAATATATGTAATTGACCACTTTGACGTCTTCCGGGGCGTTTTCATGGCCGCGGTACCCATACGGAAAGGACGCGGCGCGCACGCCGACGAGGTTTTCCGAAAGCCGTCCCGTATCGGCGACCGACCAGAAATTGTGAGAAAGCGCTCCGTTCTGGCCCGCCCACAAACTTTCCTCCCAAAAACCGTCCCTCAACTTCCGGCCATATTCTTCTCCGACCGCAGCGTAGCGCGTTTCTGTGCTCGGATAAAAAATACAATAATCCATAAAATCGCTCAGATCCTGGCGGCTGTTTATACTTGCGGGCGGGGCGAGTTCGCACAGGTCGATCCCCGCAGGGAAATCCGGCTGTACCGGAGAAAACCCGATGCCGTCGAACCCGCCCGCGGGGCCGGAACATCCCGCAGCCCCGAACAAGCAGAAACCCAGAAGAACCTCGGCAACTACCGCGTAAAATTTTTTCATACCCCCTCCTGCGTTTCCCGCGGCTGCAACAGATCAAAGGATATGCACATCGGCTTGCCGCTCCGCGGGTCGGAAACTATATCTCCGTCTATGCGGAAACAATCCGCCAGCATTCCGTGCGTCATCACTTCTTGCGGCGTACCGAATTTTTCGACTCTGCCGTTTCTCATCGCCAAAAGATAATGCGAATAACGTGACGCTAAATTCAGATCATGGAGAACCATCACGATCGTCGTGCCCTGCGTTTCGTTAAGTTTTTTTAATAACTCCAACACTTCCAGCTGATGGCACAGATCGAGATACGTCGTCGGCTCGTCAAGCAATATGATCCCCGTCTGCTGCGCCAACGCCATGGCGATCCATACCCTTTGCCGCTGTCCGCCGGAAAGGCTCGCGATCTCGCGATCGCTGAAATCCGACATGTTTGTCACCGAAAGCGCCCAATCTACAATTTCCTTGTCCTCTTTGTTAAGTTTCCCGAATCCGCGTCTGTATGGAAAACGGCCGTAAGCGACAAGTTCCGCGCACGTCAGCGTACCCGGTGCGTTCGGCGTCTGCGGCAGGATCGCCATCTGCTTGGCAATCTCCCTGCTTTTTGTGCCTTGCAGATCCATATTGTTAATGATGATCGTGCCGGACTTTGAACGTATGATGCGCCCGATTGCTTTCAGAACGGTCGATTTACCACACCCGTTAGCACCGATGACCGAGGTTATTTTTCCGCTTTCAACGGCTATATCCAAAGACGGAACAATTATATTCTCATCATATCCTATCTTTAATTTTTCGGTAACGATACTGTATTCCATAAGATTATTTCCTGACAAGAAGATATAAAAAATACGGGACAGAAATAACGGAAACAACGATGCCGGTAGGTATCCCCGCGAGGAAATCAAGCGATTTTACAAGGATATCCGCCAGCAATACGATGATACCTGCCGCGGCACCCGCGGCGGGCATCAGCACCCGCGCGTCCGTCCCGACCAATTTTCGCGCGATATGCGGCCCGATGAGCCCGAGAAAGAAAAAATTCCCCCCGAACGCCACCGCCGACGATGAAAGAGCCACCGCGCAAAAGGACAAAAAGACAAACTGCCTCCCCACGTTTACGCCCAGCCCTCGGGCAACGTCGTACCCGATGTTGATCACGTTCAGAGTCATTCCCCCGCGGAACGTTAACAAACCGAACACCGCGATCCATATTGCCAATACCGTGACATATTTCCAATCCGTTCCCCACAACTCGCCGGACTGCCAGCGTTGTAAAAATTCCATTTGGTTTTCATCGAGTATCAGCATCAGAAACGTACTTACCGCGCTATACGCGCTGCTCAACGCTACACCGGTCATAATGAGCCGGGTAGGTTGTAAAGCCTGCTTGCGTTTCGTACCCAAAAGAAAGATCAGGCCCGCAGAAAGAAGGCCTCCGCCGAGCGCCAAAACAGGCATCAAAACGGCGTTGTTCGACTGCGTCCGCAGCAAAGCCACATATAATGTGACAAACAATCCCGAACCGGCACTTACGCCCAAAGTTCCCGGAGAAGCCAAATTATTGTGCAGAAGATCCTGCATCACCACGCCGGATACGCCCATCCCCAAGCCAACCAAAATTGCCAGGCAGACACGCGGAAGCCTGTATGTAAAAAGCGCCAAATTCATTTCACGCGTTCCGCCCCCGAACAATGTTACGAAAACTTCCCGCACAGACATCGCAAACCGCCCCGTATTGCAGCCGAGCAAAAACGTCGTCAATAACAAAACCCCTAAGATTATATTAACGATGACGCCGCGTTTTAATGGAGAAAATCTTGTTTTATTAAGAAAAATCCGTTGTCTTTCTCGCATATGGATCCTCAGTCAAATGTGTCGCTGCGTTGCCGGCGGGAAACAAAAATAAAGAACGGGACCCCGACCATCGTAATCAGTATACCGATAGGAAATTCGAGCGGCGCAATGACGATGCGGGCAATAATATCTACGACAACGACTAAAAGCGCACCCAGAACGGCAGATGCCGGCAATACATAACGGTAATCCGTCCCTACGATCGGACGAACGATATGCGGGATCATAAGTCCTATATATCCGACGGGGCCGATAACGATGACCGCGAGGGCTGAAAGAACGAGTACAATGACGGTACTTGTCAATTTGATCAATTTCACGTTTGCGCCGAGACCCGTCGATACGTCTTCGCCCAAATTCATTACCGTGAGCGACCTTGCGATGACCAGCGAAAGCAATACCCCCGCGATAAAAAACGGCCCGGCGACCCGGATATCCAACCAAATGGTACTTGCGGAACTGCCCGCAGTATATTTCATCAATTCGCCGGAAAGCCCCTCTTTCAGCACGATTCCCGTAGTGACCGAACTGAACAACGTGGATATAGCCATGCCTGAAAGGACCATGCGCTCCGCCGTATGCCCGCGCCGCCCGATCATGGCTATACCGTAAACAAGCAAAGTTGCGACCCCTGCCCCCAAGCAAGAGATCCCCATGCGCTCCAAACGCGAAATATTCGGCATAAACGCCATCGCCACGATAATGGCAAAGACCGAACCGGAACTGACGCCCATCAACCCGGAATCCGCCATCGGATTTTTCGTGTTTCCCTGCATGATCGCCCCGGCGAGCGCGAGCGACGCGCCCACGACGACGTCAGCGAGCAGGCGCGGAAGACGGATGTCCCGCACGATGACGTCGTTGAAATCCGTTTCGTCATACCGGAACAATCCTTTTATCACATCCTGCAAAGTGAGGCGTTCCGCTCCCAAAACGATAAACAGAGCGCCGAACAGGAGCAGCGCCGCACCGCCGCAAACGATAACTATCAAAAACTTAAAACCGTTGGAAAGTTTCCCGGTCTTTTGCGTTAAAGAAACAGGTTTCATTCCGCCATTCCCTGCCGCAGCGCCGCCAATATCCCGTCGTACTGCGCTCGAAGATACAGCACGTCTTTATCCGCATACAGCATTCCGTCCAAAAGGCCCACCCTGTCCTCCTGCACCGCTTTCAGGCTGCGCCAGCCGGGATTGAGCGTAAGCTGTTCGGGGACGGAAGGCCCCGCGCCGAACACCGAGGACATCACGTCTGCATAGATCACGATATCTCCTTCATAGCGGCGGAGCACCTCGTTGCTGATGGGAGAAAACGGCGTGTTGTTCGGGTCGTCCAGAAACTCCTTCGTAACGTCGAGTTGTTTCAGCCCGAGATAATCGTACAGGATCTTGTTGAAATACCAATAATCCATCGGCGGAACGGAAACGCCGTTATTCCCGTAATAAAACACGGAAACGGTTTTGTTCTCTATGCCGAGAGCGCGTATTTCCTCCAACGCCTCTTTCTGCGTAGCTTCCGCAAATTCGATGAGCATCTGCGCGTTTTCCGTAAGACCGAATATCTCGCCTATATACGACAGCCTTTGCTCGAAATCGTATGATTCGCGCCACAACGGAATGACGGGAGCGATCTCTTCCAGCCGTTCGATATTCCGCTGGTCCATCAGCTGATTGACGAGGATCAGCTCCGGACGATAGCTCAGGATCTCTTCCGGATCGAAGGGCTGATTTTCTTCGAGCAGTTCGACCCCCTCGAAAAAAGATTCGTACCCCTCCGTGATCGTGTAGCCGGACACCGCGAGCGGGCGGATCCCAAAAGCAGCCAAATCCCCTGCGCAAGCAATCGCCACAATGCGCCGTGTATTCAAATTGTAAGTAACGTTGTTTCCGTTAAGAGTCGTGAATGTATTCATTTGTTCCGTTTCCGGACGCGTATCCTGTAAAATGGGAACTGTTTCATAAGATAACTGGTCTTTGCTCTCATTACAGGCGGAAAACACGCCGAATAATCCGATCAAACAAACCGATGCCAAAAACAAAGCGATCCTTTTCATAACAAACTCCATTAAATTTTTTCTTTTCAATCGAAAAACTCGATAAATAAATTTTACTTTTTTGCCTGCATGCTCTTGCCGCAATTAAAAATCCATACGCGAACTCTCCGACAAAATTAAAGTTCGCCCACGCGAACATCGCCTCCGAAAGACGGGACGCTCTTTGTGCGCCCCTGCTTTTACCTATAGTCCGCATATGCGAACTCATACCCCGAAAAGAAAGCGCTCGCGCGCCCATTCGGGAAAGGTGTACTTTTCCCAAAATTTGCTTTTGAGAGAGTAAACCATATTTAACTATTACAAAGTATAGCACATTCGGCGCTTTTATGGCAAGCGAATGAATGCTGTAAAAGTACACTTTTTCAAAAAAATTTTTTCGGAGCGTTCGGCAGCGGATGCTCTTTTTTTATGTTCTTATCCGCCCGTCCGCTCCCCTTTTTCTTTGCAATCTGCTATGCTTTCATAAAAAACGGAGGTATTCTCATGACCTATGCTTACGCCCGCGTGTCTTCGCGCGACCAAAACCTCGACAGGCAGCTATCCGCTTTCCGTTCCTTCGGCATTCCCCCGAAACATATCTTCTGCGACAAGAAAAGCGGCAAAGACTCCGAACGGAAAAACTATCTGCGCCTTATACGAAAACTCAAGTGCGGCGACCTGCTCGTCATCAAGTCAATTGACTGGCTGGGCCGCAGCTACGATATGATCATTGAAGAATGGAGCCGCATCACCGATAAGATACGGGCGGATATCCTCGTTCTGGATATGCCGCTTCTGGACACGCGCGCAAAACCCTGTTCCCTCGTCGGCAAATTCATATCGGACATCGTATTGCAGGTACTGTCTTTCGTGGTGGAAAACGAACGGGAAAACACCCGCGCTCGGCAGGCGGAAGGCATTGCCGAGGCAAAACGAAAAGGCGTTCGTTTCGGACGTCCGCCCTTCCGCTATTCGCAGACCTTTCTCGACACAGCCGAAAACTATTACAGGAAAACCATCTCTTTGGAAGACGCTCTTCTCTGCTCGGATATGACCCGTTCCGCTTTTTATTACCACTATTACAAACTTTGCAATTCGGGCATATTCACCGTCACCCCATGTGTTCAAGAAAAAGATATTGAACCTTAATATCTCGGCTCAATATCTTATTTCGTAAAAATACATTATAGGACTTGCTGCTTTTATTCGATATATTCAGTTCATTTTGTGTCCTCTGTTTCATCTAACCCTGCTTGCAATTTCCGAGCATTTGCCACGGGTTACCCCTTTACACCGTTTCCGTCTTTTCGATGCGCAGCCATGCCTTTTTGCAGAATACGGGATTATAGAGCTGAACGAACTTCGCGCCGCCCTTTGATTTTTCCGCGCGCTCGACGATCTCTCTGTCGTCCATCCGCGTCAGGCTGTCCTTGCCGCGCGATTTCATGACGCTCTCCCGCCTTTCTTCCGCCCTTTCCGTAGCCAGAGCCGCCGCTTCGCTCGGCAGCATATATATCTCCGACTTCTCTTCTTCTACCGATTCGAGCGCAGCTTCCTTTTCCATCACCGCTTCTTTTTGCAGAACATACTTGGCGATTTTATCCGCGTCGGCGATTGCCGTAAACAGCGCGTTCGGATCGCTCTTTATCGCCGATTTCCAGCTCCCGACATACGCGCCGCTGTTGCGCACCGCGTTTTCGTCCACGTCGATACCGAAATCCTGCTCCATAAACACCGAAGCAATCTCCGCTCGCAATTCCTCCATCGCGTATTCTTCCGAACTCCTGTCCGCGTTCAAAGGTCTGTTCAGCCGCGTCTCGTGTCCCGTAGAATGCCCCATTTCGTGCAAAGCCGAAACCTCCTTTTCGGGAATGCCGTCAATGAGGTCGGCATTGAACACCGTATAATACCTGCGGATCGGATAGACGTTTTCGTCCATGTACGCCTGCCGCTCGTCCGCACTCATCCCGTCCAACACGCTGCGGTCGAACTTCTCATGCGTGTCCCTGTCCCATAAATCGAAGAACTCGACCGAAACGCCTGCATTCTTGCCAAGACTCTTGCCTTCCGCATCCGTCTTGAACGACCAGTCCCGCGCTTTCATCTGATTGAAAGTCAGCCATCGGTTATCGCTGTATCCGCGCTCCATCGCCACAAGAAAAAGATACAGATTGTTTACGCCCCTGTACTTCTTTCCCGTGACCGCGTTTTCGGGTGCACCGCGCGTCCGCCAGCCCTGCTTCCACAGCCCGCCGCTGTCCAGATTTGCGACGAGCATATCCGCGAGCTGCTTACGCTGCGGCGAGAGTTTGTCATACGCGCTCCTTTCCGTCGTTTCGCTCATATCGAATTTTTACCTCCTCTTGTAATGCGGGCGATTCTTCCTCGAAGCCGTAACCCGTATCGTCCCCGTCGTACAGTTCCTCGAACGTATAGCCTTTCGGCACATACAGTTCCACTTCTTTTTTTCTCTTCATTTTCACGCTTTCCTCCGAAAAATTTTTAATCAATAACTTTTATGCTATTGACATATAATATCTTATGTGCTATAATATACTTGCAAAAAGATAAAAGGAGATTTTTCTTATGCCTGTCATCTCACGCTTCTACGGTATGGTCATCAAAATGTACTTCCTCGCTGCCGAGCACAATCCGCCGCATATCCACGTCGTGTACGGCGAATACCTCGGCGTTATTGACATCCGCACGAGCAAAATGCTCGAAGGCGACCTGCCGAACAAGGCGTTGAAGATCGTTCAGGAATGGGTGGGCATACACCGCGACGCCCTGCTTACCATGTGGGAAACGCAGAACATTACCCCGCTCCCGCCCATCGAATAACTGAAAGGAGGTTTCGCTATGTTTCATAAGATCACTTCCCTTGCCACGCTACACGATTACATTCTGCTCGTCGGGTTTGCAAACGGCGAATTCAAACAGTTCGACTTAAAACCGCTTATGGAAAAATATCCGCCCTTTGCTACTTTGAAAGACGTGGACGGCTTATACGAACAAGCCAAGATAGACGCGGGCGGGTACGGAATCGTCTGGAACGACGACCTCGATATTTCCGCGGAAGGGATTTACGAAAAGGGCGTTGCCTGCGCCGCACCCGACGATGTCGAAAAGTACAGGCAAAGCCTTCTTTCCGCCCTCACAAAGGCGCGGCAGGACGCAGGGCTGTCGCAAAAACAGCTTGAAATCCTTTCCGGCGTTGCGCAGCCATGTATCGCCCGTACCGAAAAAGGCGCGACGGACCCGAAACTTTCCACCCTTTTGAAAATGCTCGAACCGCTCGGTTTGACATTATCAATTACAAGCATTTAACCCTCGGCAGCGGCTTTGAGCCGCTGCCTTTTCTTTTTACTTTCCGCCCTTATCCGCGCCGTTTGCGGGGCGAGGTTTGTAACTTTTCTGTTCCCGTTTGGGCTGAAACCTCTCCGCATTTTCGCGCACCGCTTTCATTGCCGTATGCTCATAGTATTCGGGCGATTTTTCGGGGCGGTACAGTCCGCTCGTCGCGTTGATGCGCAGCATCTGATCGACATCGCCGTTGCACCAGAACGCGAGATAGGTCATGAGTGCCATATCCGAATTGGAATGGTTGCGCTTCAAATCCTGCCCCTCATAATAGGCTTTGAAAGTCGCTCCGTTTTTCGCCGAACAAGCCTTTTCCACGACATCGCGGTCGGACATCGAGGACAAGCCCTCCACGCCCTGTCCCGTGCCCTTCCATTCCGCGTGTTTGCCGCAAACTTCTTCCAGATGCCCTTTGATAGGCAACAAAGACGACGACTGGTGCAGTGAGTTCGGCAGCGTTACCGTACAGAGTTTCGGCGGCGGTATCCGCAGAATCGCATGAGGTGGACGGAAATGAAAGTATATCTTGTAAAACTTGATTGGTCCACCGAAGACAGCAATGACGTCGAATTGTCCGTCTACGGCACTTATGAAAAGGCTTACGAAAAGTTCAAAGAGTTGATCGCAAACGAAATGAACCCGGATAATTCTTGGGTAGGCGAACTCGAATGGGAAAACGGCGTTCCGAAAGACGACAAAATCGAACTCGACTTTCTAGATCGCCGTAGCGACACTGATGAACCCGAATGCTATTGGATGATCACCGATACTTGGGATTACGGCGCCTATATCTCTATCGAAATCAAGGAGGTCTTATGAAACACACAAACGAAGTACAAGCCATCCTGACGGCGATATTCGCCATCAACAGAACGAGCGAACACGGGGACAAGGACATAACACTTGTCCTCGATTATGCTTTCAGACGACTTTTCGGCGCGAACACAAACCTACTCATCCTCTCTTGCATCGGAAAGACAAAGGAACAGATTATGCCCGAAGTCATGCAGCTGCTCGAAAGCTGCACGCAATATAAAACATACTTGGAGGAATACAGAAAATGAAACCGTTCAAAACACAAGCACACATCCACTCCCTTGACGGAAAAATGGACGAAATAACAGTCTTGAAAGAACTCGAAAATAACAACTATTTAGTGGATTATCGCGGGGTGAAATGCTCTGCGATTTTTAATCCCTTCAACTGCACCTACTACGCAGACGACATATACGGGAGGCTCGAAAAATGAAAGTCATCTTCTATCACTACAACTCGACGAGAACGCTCTTCCTGTCTTACAGCGACGGCAACGGCGGTTATACCGACCATGCCTATGTATTCTACTCTCTTCGGGAAGCAATACAGCAATTCCGCCGCGAATACGGATTGCAGCGCAAACACATCCGCGTCATCAAACTTTACTACGGTGAGCGGCCGCTCTTACACTTCGAAGTACCGCACGGTTTCCTCGCCTTTATTCCTATTGCACCCGGTTACGTCTTACTCAGTCGATGTATGCTCTTGCGTACATCGCGGTGGGAATGCGTTTGCCGTTCACGTTCTTACGGTCGGCAAATGCGGCTTCAAACTCTCTGTTTCTCTTCGGCGTACAGCGATAATATGTATCGCGGCTCATCAGATACGTGCCATACACTTCGTCATAGCTGAATGCCACGCACTGCTTGACTATGTACTCGCGCGTTCTGTAAACGTTCGTTGCGCCGATCAGAAATTCGGGAATCCGTTCCGTCATGACTGCTTGCCCTCCTTTTCGTTTATTTTCTCTAAAAGGTACTCGCACAGCTTCCGGTTCAGGTTCTTGATATACCCTTCCGAAAGCCCCCAATCCAGCGCGACGGCAAGCTGCGTGTTGTTCTCCGTGTATATAGCGACATACAATCCGAAGAGCTGCGCCGGCGCATCCTGCACCAGATCGTTGTACCGAGCCACTTTCTCAAGCACTTTGTTTTTGGACACCGTTGACAACGCCCTGTCGAACATTGCTTTGTGTCCGTAGTAATACTTCACTTCCTGCAATTCGTCCTTGATATCCTGTACGACACTTTTTGACGTATTTGAAAAACTTTTTTAAGATTTTTTCGGGACTTTCAGAGCACGAAAAAAAGCCCGAAAATCGGCTCATTTTCCGATTTTCGGGCGATGGAAACTTCAAACAGAAGACAGAAAGAGCCTTCGCAAAGTTCCTGCTCGATATTTCATCGAAAAAAGAACTCTGTGAAGGCTCTGATATCCTCTCTTAAGAGATAGACTCCAGCATGTTCACACTGCCGTGCGCCGCGCTGTAGGATTTATGGTATTTCACACCTGCAGACCGGCGCAACCGCCGGCAAGGCTCATTTTTTCCGCACGGAGATCCGCTTTATAAACTCCGCGATCGCCGCAAGCCCTTCCTCGCGGTGCGCCGCCTCGTTCAGAAATTCGTGGCGAGACCCTTCGATCAGATGCACGGAAACGTTCTTCACGCCGATCCCCTTATAATATTTTGCCAGCCGCTCTACGCCCCTGCCCATATCTCCCACGGGGTCGTCTTTGCCCGATATGAGCAAAACGGGCAGATCTGCGGGCGCATCTTTATTCTTTCGTCCCTTTCGCTTTTTTGACAGCAAAATATACGCCGACCGCGATCGCCACGGCTGCCAAGACCGCCCCGATCGAAATGGCTGCGATCTCCCAACCTTTCAAACCGCCGCCGTTATCTTGCGAGGCGCCTCCTGCCGTCGAAGCAACCGCAACGGAAACGGAGGCGCTTTTTTCGGGATCCCACGCAGAGGTCGCCGTTACGGTAATATGCTCCGCCGTTTCGTCTGCGCCGACGGTAAGCAAACCGTTCTGATCGATTTTTGTATTTGCGCTGGTCGCTCCGGAAATTTTCCATGCGACCGATGTATCGAAATCACCGTTTCCCTGCAACTGAGCGCTAAACTGCAATGTTTTTCCCTTCTCTACGGTCGCAGAAGAAGGTAACACCGTAACGGACAATACCTCGGTTCTTGCAAATTTCAGGTATTTATACGCGCCGAAGCTGTCTTCATTGTAATCAGACTCGTTTTTCCCTTCGGTATCCGACGCCGCAAATATTTTTATTTTTTCCGCGCAAACGGGGGCCGCAATGCAATCTACCGCGCCGGTGCTGCCGTAAGCGGAGAGCGCTCCTCCTCCAACAAAAATGCTCCCCTCCGTACTGACGCCGAAAGCCGATCCGTTCCCGTCTTTATTCACTGCGCCGGAAATAACGCTGCCGCCTTGGATATCGACGTTACGGTCGGCATAGATCCCGATCGAGAGCATATCTCCGCTGCCTTCCGCATAAGCTTCGACTTCGCCGCCCGTTACTACGACGTCCGCTTGTTCGCCCTGTGCATAGACCGCTTCCACATCGCTTGCGCTCCCTTCTGAAACTTTTACGTGCAGCTTGCCTCCCGAAATCCCGATCCTGCCTGCACCCGCAGAACTGCCTCCCTGCGCCCAGACGCCGATGTTCGGCACCAAAACTTCCGTTTCTCCTCCATAGAAAAAGACGTTGCCGCCTTTTGCGTCTTTGTTCACCGCCTTGATGCCGGAAGTCGAAGAATTTTTATAACTTGAAACATAAAGTTTTGCGTCCCCGCCGACCTTTATATCTCCTCTTTTCGCATAAACGCCGCTCGATCTGAATTCTTCCGCTCGGACATTCCCTCCTGAAATCTCCACATCGCCGTTGACGGAATAAATACCGTGGGTCTGCCCGTACGTCTGAATCTTTCCGCCGAGTATTTTTACGTTGTTTATGACCGTCAGACACCCTTCCCCGAAAGCGCTGCCTGCGTTCAGAGAGATCGTTCCGCTTTCCAAAACAAAATTGCCGCTCTTTGCGTATTCCTCTTCATTTCCTGAAAGATCGTTGTCGGAACGGACGTAAAAAGGTATAACGTCGTTATTTTTATCAGACGCATTCTCGCGGTCTATCGTAAGCGTACCGTCGCCGGAAACGACTACGTTCGAATCGTAGAACAGCAAGGGGTTGTTGTTCGATTGGCTGCGAAGATACACGCGATTGTCGCCTTTCAGAATGAGTTTCACGTCTCCCGTCGCCGCGACTGCCGCATACGCCCAATTCTGCGACCAATAATTTACTTTCGTTCCCGAGTGTATCTCCGCATTTTCAAGAACGATCTCCGCGGTGCCGTCCGTTTGAGCGGGAATATATGTAACGCTCCCTTCTCCGGCCTTATAGACCGTGGTTTCCTCCGGAGCGGCATTTATAAAATCCACGCCGCTTTGGGTGATATCCGAAGCTCCCTCCGCTGCGGCATATGCGGTTTTCTGCCCTTTACTGAAAAAAGCGCAAAAAACGCACAGCAACAAAATCGAAGCAGCCGCCAAAATTGTAAAAGTTAGTTTTTTCGAGTTCATAAAATTGATTTTCCTTAAAAAATTTTCTGATGAATCCGTATAATCAAGACGCAGCGATTCCTTTTTCCGCCCCGGCAAAAACTCCGACGAAGCGTTAAAATCAGCGGCTCTTTTATCCGAAAACAAATGCTCTGTTTTTTGCCGAAAGACGAACTTACCGTTCCTTTTGCATTAAAACAGTGCGCGATGTTCTCTTAGTTTATAATAAAGAAAGCGGAAAGTCAAGTATAAAAAACTATATTTGCTTTTAAAACGACCTTCTCCGCCGTTTCCGCCCGTAAAACTTCGCAGCACTTTCAGCTTTACTGAATAAACGGCTCAAAAAAAGAACGGCCTCACGCATCGCTCTCCCCCCCCCCGTCAAGCACAAGCCCTGCAAAGTCAGTTTAATTTTTTATTATTCAAAAGGGTTTGAACAGACGGACGAAGCATTTAGAAAACTTCATTGCGAAGGTCGGGAGATCCTGCCGCGAAGTAATCTACACATACGGTGCTTCCCGATTTGACTTCGCGGGAAGGCTCGAAGTATTTTCGTGAGGCTATCGCGTCTGCGCTCCGGGGCTGTGAACGACATCCGCCTTAGTCTCTGACCGACTGTCTTTTATCTCACACGATGAATAACGTTATCTACCACACCGAGTATTTCGCAATGATCGGTTACAATGTCCGGATAGCACCTATTGCCTTCTTCGTCCGTTGAATCATTCGCGGCACGAAGAACAAAACGCCCTTTTTTTGGTAAGAAAATCTTTGTCGTGGCTTCATCGTCTATGAGCGCTACGACTACTTCTCCCGCCTCTGCCGTATTCTGCCGCTTGGCTACAATGATGTCCCCGTCATAGATGCCCTTATCTATCATACTGTACCCTTTGGCGTGAAGCAAAAAATGCTCTTCGCTGCCGAACAGTTCGACGGGTAAGGCATAGTTACCCTCTATATTCTCCTCTGCAAGAATAGGCATACCGCAGGCGACCGTACCGACAAGAGACGCCGTTCTCGTTCTGCCTGAAAACAATCTCGGATCTATGGCTACGGAGCCGTCTTTATCCTTATTTATTAGTCCCCGCATTTCGAGCTGCCTGATATACCGCCCTACCATACCGGGAGAAGATATTCCGACGCTATGCCCGATCTGCCTGTATGTAGGCGACTTACCGTTCTCCTTCTGATACTGCTTTATAAAATTCTGCATCTTTGCCAAAGTGGTTTCGTCATACAGTTTCATCTTATGCCTCGTTTTTAACGGTACTGTCTGTATCGTTATACGATAATAGCACATCGACAATTTTTTGTCAACGATTCAGAACGGCATAAATTTAGGGTGTCGCCATTTTGCGACACCCTTTTTCTTACACTCTCATCAGCGTAGCGTTTTTACAGACTTGATAACGCTCTCATCACCAAGTCTATGTCCTTATTCTCCAATTCATGAATGATATGGAGATACGTCTTTTGTGTCGTCGTCATACTCGAATGCCCCAATCGCCTTGCGACGCTAGCGATAGACACGCCTGCAAATAAAAGCAACGAGGCATGAGTATGCCGTAACCCGTGAACAGAGATGATCGGAATCTGCGCTTGTTTACACCTACGGCGCAATACATCATTCACCGTGGAATTGTAAACCCTGCAATTCACAAACAATGGCTCATCCTCCGGTTTATCTTTTATCAACTCCGAAAATTGCACCACGGTTTGCCAAGCGTGATCTCATGTGTAACGATAACGACGAGTTTTGTCCTCGATATCTCTTTGAGAATATCCATGACTTTCATGGTGTTTTCCGCATCGAGATTTCCCGTCGGCTCATCGGCAAGAATAATATCCGCACCTTTGATGAGCGCACGAGCAATTGCCACTCTTTGCTTCTGCCCGCCCGAAAGAGCATCGCCCTGTTTGTTTTTGAACCGCTCCATATCGACGAGCGTCAGGACTTCTTCGCTCCGCCGCTCTATTTCAGCTGCATCCTTAAATCCCGCGATGTGCATGGCATTGCGCATGATTTCTGCAATGGTATAGCCTCTTTCAAGGTAATAATTCTGAAAGATAAATCCTATCTTTGCATTGCGGATCTTATCAACTTTGCCTGCGACATTTTCGCCGTCGATATAAATTTTGCCTTTGTCCTGTTTATCCAGACCGCCTATAATGTTCAAAAGCGTCGTTTTGCCCGAACCGCTTTTGCCGTAAATGGCGACAAGTCCCTTTTCGGGAAGTTCAAAAGAAACGCCTTTCAGAACTTCATTGCGATTGCGTGAACGGGGATTGAATACTTTGCCGACATTTTCAATGCGTATCATTATTTCGACCCCCTGCGAAGCGTTTTGCGGATGCTTTTTCCGTTCAGACTCTTATTGAACCCGAACGCAACTATCTCCACTATCAAAAGCAACATAACCTCTATAAAGAAGTAATTGCCGAATGAAATGAACGTAAGACTGCTTCCCTGTATAACGGTTGCAATGAGCGAAACGAGAGGCAACAGCACAAGCGCCGGTAAAAATATCAATGCCATTTGCACATATAAAGAACGGGAAGAAACCTTATTCGGAATACCCAGCGTTCTGTACACGGCAAAATCTGCTTCAAAAATCTTTACGCTGCGCATAAAGATGATACCGATCAGCACTCCGATCAAAAGACTTACCGCAATCAATGCAACATACCAAAGTACATCGGAGGTGAATACATCTCCCGCACTCTGAACATAAATTTTGCTTGTAGACAAAAGTCCCATATACCCGTCAGGGAGCTTGGTGATAGCATTTCTTGCAATTTCATCCGAAGAAAAGTACAAACAGACTTGCGTCGCATCCGACATATTGTTTTCAAACATGGCGGCATAGTCAGCTTCGCTCATTTCGACAATAAGGCCGTCAACACCTTTGTTCTCGCCGCTCGCATCGGCAACGAGATATGCCTTATCTGCTTTTGCGGTAAACACCGCCGTCTTTCCCACTACATTGAAATAATCGGAATTTACAAGGTTAATACTACCGTTTGACAGTGCAGGATTTATCGCAAACGTATAAACCGATGTTTGCTCTTCTCCGAACCGGACCGCACTGTTGATTGCCTGAATTTTAAGTCCGTTTTCTGCAAGCGCATCATAGCCGAGATATAGCCGCACGTCGTTCGACGTCAATGAGGTTTTCACTTCAATGCTATCAAGACCGACGCCCGCATTTATGAATGAAGAGACAATGGCTGCCGCATCACTGCTTGCCGATTGCGGCAAAATCAACACCCCTTTATCTGATGAAAGATTGTATTCATAGGGCGAATACAGACAAGTGACCGAGTAGTCATCCAGCATATCGCCTCTTTCGGGAACGGTTACGGTAAATTCCGACAGCGTCCTGTCACCGAAAATATATACCTATTGTGAATATATCGTTGCTGTCGTATATCTTTCCGACTTTTTTGAGTTTTAATAACACCGCGCCCTCCGGGTTCGCCAAAGCGAACATATCACCAAAAAATTAAGTTCGCATTAGCAAACCGCTAACGATTTTAAATCGGTATCGCAAAACATTTTTAGTTCGCAATACCGAACACTCTTTATTTAAGCAAAACATTCCTGTTAAGTCAAGAATCGGAACACGCTTCTGTTAAATATTTTCAGATGAGAAATATTCCCTGACAAGTTCTTTTCCGCCCTCCTTTGCAACGACGCCGTTTTTGATATAAATTGCCCTGTCGCATAATGCTTCGGCACAGCGCACGTCGTGCGTTACGGTTATCATCGTGTTGCCCGTTTCAATATGCAGGCGGTTGAGTATATCCGTCATGGCGCACAGTCCCTCATAATCCTACCCGACCGTAGGTTCGTCCAATAAGAGCACTTCGGGCTTGCACGCGACGACCGCCGCAATGGATACCCTGCGCTTCTGTCCTTCGGAAAGAGATTGCGGGTGGCGCGCAAAAAGGTGTTTTACGCCAAAAAGCTGAGAAATTTTTTCGGCATATTCCTCGCTCCATGCTCCGAACTTTATTTCCCTTTCGACCGTCGGCATAAAGAGCTGATAGTCGGGATTCTGATACACCACGCCTACTTTTTTATACCACGCTTTGCTTGCCCTGCTCTTTTGCCCGAATTTCTTGTCGATATACTGCGCAATCTTTCCGCCCGTCGGTGTATTGAGCCTTGCAAGAAGGCGCATGAGCGTCGTCTTTCCGCAGCCGTTTTCGCCGAGCAGTACCGTTCTGCCGCCTTTGGGAATTTCGCAGGATATACCCTTTAAAATCTTTCTGTCCTTTACCGAAAAGGCAACGTTTTCAAGCACGAACAGCGGCGTGCTTTCTGCAAAAGGCGGGCATATATCCTCTATCTTCGCTGTCTGAGCGGAAAGATATGCCTTCGTGTCCTCCACCCTTTTTACCGTCTTTTGCCCTGCATGCCAGACGGTATCCACATAAGGAAGTACCATATCCAGACGATGTTCGATGACCACCACGCAATACCCTGCCTTTGCAAGCGAACGGAGTGTATTCATTAAAAGTTTTGCTCCGTCCTTATCGAGGTTGGCAAGCGGTTCGTCCAAAATGATGATCTTCTGACCCATGGCAAGCGTGGACGCCGTAATAAGCCGCTGTTTCTGTCCGCCCGAAAGATTGTTGGCATCCTCGGTTATGACCTTATCCAATCCGCCGTTTTCTTTGATAAACGCGGAGAGGTTGACTTTTTCAAGCGCGGCAAATATCTCTTTGTCCGTCGCGTTCTTTTTTGCAAGTTCAAAATTTGCACGGACGGTATCATTGAAAATGTACGTATTGTACGAAACAGAAGCAAGGCGCAAATAATATGCCGTGCGCGAAACACTTTCAAGCTCTTCTCCGCCGATAAGCACTTCTCCTTTGTCGGGGCGGCGCGCTCCTATCAGAAGGTTTACGACCGTGCTCTTTCCGCAGCCGCTTTCGCCGACGATAGCCGTCATACCCCTTTCGGGGAAATTCATTGTAACATCTTTTAAGACATCGCGCTTTTTATCGTAGGAAAAGGTAACGTTTTTAAGTGAAAGTTCTCTTCCTGCCACTTCTTTTTCTCCCCACACGGGGTCGGGCTGGTTGAGAAGAGAAATAATCTTTTTACCCGCGCTTGCGCCGTTCATCGCAACGTGGAAAGCGCTGCCGAGCGCGCGGAGCGGAAGGAAAAACTCCACTGCAACGAGAATGAGAAAGAGCGCCGAAGCCGGTGCAAGCTACTCGTTCATAAGACCAACGATAGAAATCGCAATGCCTGCGCCTGCTCCGCCGAACGCAACCAAGTCCATGATGGTCGTGCTTGCAAGCTGCATTACAAGAACTTTCATCGTTATTTTGCGGAACTCTTCGGCACTTTCGTTCATCTTTACCTGCCTTGCCGCGTCCGCCCTAAATATCTTTAATTCTTTTAGTCCCTGCACGCTGTCTAAAAAGCCGTCGCCCATCGAAGTGTATTTGCCCCAATACTTTGCAAATATCTTTTTTGCATACTTCGATACCGCCACAATGGACACGGGAATGAGCGGAACGCAGGCAAGCAGCACGAGCGAAGTGCGCCAATCTATCCCCACGCAGATCGCAAACAGAATAAACGGCGCGATCATCGAAAAGAAAAACTGCGGAAGATATGTCGAATAATACAGATCGAGCTGCTCTATCCCCTCCATGGAGACCTGCGTAATTCCCGCCATGCTCATTCCGTCCGTACTCTTGACGCCGAGCCGAAGAATTTTATCGTAGGTACGCTCGCGCAAGTCCTTTTTCACTTTTCTGCCCAACACATCCTTCAGATCGCCCGTAAGGCGCGAGGCAATATAGCGGACGATGATTGCAACGACCGCAGTAATTGCAGGATAGATATACATCAATGCCGCCTGCTTTTCAATCAGAAGATAAACAGCCCAGCAGATGCTCGCCGTTATTCCTATGTTCGCAAGCATCCCGAATATCATCAAAAGAACGACATAGGCGACGTACTTTTTATTTTCGCCCATCAGCTTTATAAGTTCTTTATCGAACATTGCTTTTTTGCTCCTCTTTTTTTAATTTCTTCTTTTGTCTTTTGGTCTCAATAAGGTGCTTTACTGCTATTACAGGATGATATAAAATCATTCGCGGTCCCGAAAACTTCATTACGTCTTTGATTTTTGCGCGCATATCTGGCTTATAGCAATGTATTTTGCAATTCGAGCAGAATGGTTTCTTATCTCCCCACGGGCATTTGCTCCTGCGCAGTTTCACATATTCCAAAAGCTCGTTGCACTCTGCGCAAAGTCCGTCTTTGCATTTATGTTTCTTTGCGCAATACAACCGTATCATAAGTTCTACGACTTCCAATTCTTTACTCTGTTTCATAATTATCCTTCGCGCTTTTGCCACGCCTGCACGATTTTACCTCTGCTTTCGTCCGATAGAACGCAGACAATTCGCATCGCCTCTTCTTCCGCCGTATCTTCTTCTATCCCTGCAAACTGAAGCATTTTCTCTTTCAGGAAAAAGATTGCCTGCTCATACTCTTTCAAAAAACCTCTTCCTTTCTCTGTGAGGTAAATTTTCCTGTCTTTGCTTTTTTGAACGTATCCGCCTTTTTCCAACCGCTCAAGAGCACGGAAGACACTGACCTTTGTCACAGTCATAACGTTTGTTATATCTTTAAGCCTTGCAACATTGTCTTTTTCCACTTCCCTTACATTCCATAAATAACGAAACTCTGAATAGGTCATATCCCCCTCCCTTTCCGTGTTCGCAAACGCGAACGCATATTGATTTTTTTAGCGGAACATAAGTTCCGCCTTGCCTTCTTTGATGTTCGTTATAGCGAACACATACCCTTAAAAAATATCGAATTGCTCCTTTTTGTAAGTTCGCAAAAGCGAACACATGACTCGAAAAAAGGAAGCCTCATTCGACTTCCCTTTTATTATATTCTTTTCCCTTTATTCTGTCAACGATTTGTTAGCAAAAAATTAACTTTCGTTCACAAATTTCTTTATGATTTCAAACATTTCTTCGGAAATCACGTGTTCGATACGACAGGCGTTTTCTTCCGCCATCTCCGCACTTGCCCCGATTTTTTCAAGCGCTTTCGTCAACACACGGTGACGCTCATAGATATTCTGCGCTTTTTCTCTGCCTTTTTCGGTAAACTCAATGACTCCGGTAACCCGATCCATCGTAATGTAGCCGTTCTTGACAAGGAGATTCATGCCGCGCGAAACGCTTGACTTGGCGTAATTAAGCTCTCCCACCACGTCTACGGAATGAACATTGGCACTTTTTTGTTTTAATAACAGTATCGTTTCCAGATACATTTCTTCGGATTCGCGTGTTCGCATACAGCACCCCCTTTTCTTTATTCTAATCGATTTCACACGATTTGTAAAGTTATTTTGATAGCCTCATGCTAACTTTTTTCAGCCAAGTGCAACATCCAGCACCATCATCACAGCAAAACCGATCATAACGCCCCATGTTCCGAGATGCGGATGCGTGGAAAGATGCGAATCCGGAATAAGATCTTCCGCCACGACAAAAATCATTGCGCCTGCCGCAAAAGCCAGAAACCACGGCTGCAGCATCGTAAGCGACGAAGCAAGAAAGAAACCGACAATCGCAAACACAGGCTCTACCGCGCCGCTTGCCGTTCCGAACAAAAAGGCTTTTCCCCTGCTCTGTGTCGCCGATTTCATGGGAAGAGCGACCGCCGCGCCTTCGGGAAAGTTCTGAATGGCGATACCGATCGCAAGCGCCAAAGCGGAAATATACGCGGAATATTCATCCGTTGCCGCAGCCGCACCGAATGCAAAGCCGACGGCAAGACCTTCCGGTATATTGTGTATCGTCACAGCAAGAAACATTTTTGTGGATTTTTTCAAAGAACTGCGCGGGCCTTCTTCCTCGTTCGTTCCCTTGTGGAAGTGCGGTACGACATGATCGAGCAACACCAAAAACAAACCGCCCAGCAAAAAACCGATGAGCGCGGGAACAAAATTCCACTTGCCCCAACTTTCCGCCCCTTCTATGGACGGAATGATGAGCGACCACACAGACGCCGCGACCATGATACCGGACGCAAAACCGAGAAATAGCGTATTTACCTTGTCGGATATATCTCTTTTGAAAAACCAGACGATCGCGCTCCCTGCCGTCGTGGCAAGAAAAATGACCGAAAATCCTAAAATTATCATTGCCGTCTGACTCATATCATCCCTCCGTCTTTGCTTTTATATTGATCTTTTTACCCCCTCGACCGCACACCACACTTTGCGTGTTTTATGAATTTTGACATCGGAAAAACCTGCTTTTTTCAGAAAGGCAGCGAGCTGCTCCGCTGTATAGATCGTCATGCCTTCACAGCGTTTTGCCCAGAATTTTCCCTTTTCTGGATCGGTCATTTCAGAGGCAATCATGACTTTGCCGCCTTGTTTCAATACGCGGCAAATCTCTTTCAGTCCGCGTACCGGATCCGGCCAGAAATATATGGATTCAAAGGACACCACCCTGTCGAATGTATCGTCTCGATAAGGCAGATGCATGGCATCGCCGTATAAGATACTGCACCTGTCCGCAAATTTTCTTGTTACTTTGCGGCTACATGCAACACTTTCTTCCGAATAATCAATTCCATCGGCGCGGCTTTGGGGAAAACGCTCCAAAATACGGACAAGATTTCCGCCTCCGCCGCAACCGACGTCCAAGACGCTTTCCCCGTCCAAAAGCGGACAAACTTCAAACGCCCAAAGGCAAAGAGGTGCATGACCTTTGTTCATTGCACTCACTACCCATTTACCGAATTTACCTTCCGGTTTTTTGCAATTTTTTAAGAACTTTTTTAACATATAGCCTTGCACCTCTTTCCTTAAACTTTCTTACCCGATGGCAAGTTTTCCAATTACTCTTGTCTCTTTCGCGTGAACAAGCCGCGTTTTTCGTACGGCTGCGTTTCTATTCTGCCCACGCCGTATCCTTGTTTTGCGATCGCCTCTTTAATGAGCGCTGTATTCACACTATCCTCAGCGATCACCTCGGTTCTGCCTTTTGCGTGAGAAGACGCGACTTTTTTCACTCCCTCTACGCGACGCACCACGTCATTGACGTGCGTTTCGCACATCCCGCAGCGCATCCCCTCTACTTCCAGCGTAATTTTGAGCATACTTCCTCACTTCGCCGCTTTTTCGCCAAGTGCACGACAAGCGGAAAGAGCATCGGAGTCCGGAGCACCGTATACGGTAACACCGTCCGCTATCATAACGCCACCTGCCGATTCCACTCTCTGCTGCCATGTGCGCATCCATTCGCCGTCCGCCCATTCGTAAGAACCGAACAAACCGATTTTTCTGCCCGAAAGCGAACTTTCGATTGCCGCAAAGAACGGTTCAAACTCTTCGGGTTCAAGCTCTTCGTTGCCCATAGCGGGACATCCGAGAAGTAGCACATCGCAATCCGATACGTCTCCCGCTTGCGATACGTTGCAAAGTTCAACCTCTGCCCCTGCCTCCTTCGCACCCGCAAATACAGCATTCGCCATTGCTTCCGTATTGCCCGTTCCGGACCAATACACGATCAAAATTTTCATATAAAACCTCCGTGAAATTTTTATTCTGAACACGTTTTCGTGTTTCATCCGACTTGAAATATCTCTGTGAGCGAATGTCCCGCAAGCATCCTTTTGCAGATACAATCGGTACATCTTCTGAATCTCTCAAAGATTTTTTGTTTTTCGTCTAAATCCGCATATACTTTCCAATACCCACAAAGCCCCGTCTTTGCGGTAGGAGCATCTATAAAACCCTGCACGTCTTCCAAAGGATAACCGAGAAAAATTCCTATCTCGTGCGGAAAAGCATCCCCTTGCAGCCTTTCCTTCAAAAGTTTGACCGACCGCGCCGCCGACTCACAGGGATATCCCCTATCTTCTAAAAACTTTCTGTTTAAGGGACAGCGAAGCAACTTTTCAAGCGCACCGATATGGTACACATAAAATAATACTCTGCCGTTCATACGCCGCATACAGACAAACACAAAACCCTTTGCCCTAAACTTTGCCGCAAAATAAGCAAGCGTTTTTATATCATCTTCCCTTACGGTAAACAAACTTGCCGGTTTGATGCGTGCAAACGTAATGCCGCAATGCCTTCCGAGATTGAATTCCGCAGCACTCATTGTCTGACCTCCCTTTCTTGTTCGCATATGCGAACTTATATGTATTCTATCATTCTTTTCGAGAAAATGCAAGCGTTTGAGGGCATAAGTTCGCAAATGCGAACTTATGCCCCTCTATAATATATTTCAGATCATGTTTTTTGTTGCATTTTTCGAAATGTCTGAATGAAAACGCCCCAATAATGTTTTAGATTTGTTTTTGAAACACAAACATTCCATCACCGCCGTCGCCAATAAAATCCTGCCCTGTCGAATTTTTTAATTCGCATTGATATTCCACAATATGAAAGCCACATTTGTTTACATAAAAATAGATATTTCTTTTATCAAAATACGGGGTACAAGTTTCCCATACTTTTGAATTGGGATACAACCTTTCAATTTCAGTCCAAATTGAAAACCCTATCCCTTTACTTTGAATGCACTTGCCTTCATATAGGCTGAAAACAAGCGCGTTACAGCATAATTTTTCAGCGACAGTTTTTTATACCTTCCAATTTCCGCTCTGCTGTTGCAGCTTACACATCTTCGTATACAATCCGCCTTTTGCCAAAAGCTCCTGCGGAGTACCCTGCTCGGCAACTTTCCCCTCTTGCAGAAGAACAAGTTTATCCGCCCCCTCTACGGTGCGCATACGATGCGCGATGATGAGAACGGTTTTTCCTTTGACAAGCCGTGAAATAGCCTTTTGGATCTGCGTTTCGTTTTCCGCGTCAAGCGAAGCCGTCGCTTCATCCAAAAGAATGACGGGCGAATCTTTGAGGAGCGCACGCGCAATTGAAATGCGTTGTCTTTCACCGCCCGAAAGCATAGAACCGTTTTCTCCGATCATCGTCTGATACCCTTCGGGTAATTTTTCCACAAACTCATCGCACTGCGCTTCTTTTGCGGCTGCAAGCACTTCCGCATCCGTCGCGCCCTGTCTGCCGATTCGGATATTCTCCATGACGGTGTTATTGAACAGAGTTACGTCCTGAAAGACGATAGAATATGCCGAAAGTAATTTTTCGGGATCGACGTTTCTGACATCCTGACCGCCAATTGTAATTTTTCCGCTGTCGGCATCCCAAAATCTTGCCGCAAGTTTCGCCGCCGTACTCTTTCCTCCTCCGGACGGACCGATCAAAGCAGTTACTTCCCCTTGCTTTGCCGTAAAAGACACGTTATTAAGCACCTGTTCTCCCGTGTTATACGAGAATGAGACGTTTTCAAACACAATGTCATAGTCTTTTGTTTTCAATTCGTCCGTACCGGGTTGCACGGGATAGTTTTCTATAGAATTCATCCTTTCTATGGGAATTCTGGTAGAAATAATCGCCGCAAGATTTTGAAGTGAGCTTGCGAGCGGATCGTAAAGCCGCGATGCCACAAGCAAAAACATGAAGAAAGAAAGTACGGTGAGCGTACCCTCCGCGAGCAGAATTCCGCCGACAAGCGCAACCGTACCCATACCGAGTTTCAAAATCATGCTGGCGGGAACCACAAACATGGCTGCGCCAAGTTCCGATTTTATCATTCTGCCTTCCATTTTATCTATTTTCTTATCTAAAACATCGAGATATTTTCCCTCGGCATTGTTCGACTTTAGGTCGCGCATGGTTTCCAAGGCTTCCTGAATACCGTCCGCCACCGCAAGTTTGGCTTCTGTCTGTTTGCGCGTAAAGTAATTCTGAACCTTACCCGAAAAGGCAACGATTGCAAGCGACACAGGCAATACCCACAATACGGCAAGTGCCATTCTCCAATCAAAGACGAACAAACAGATTGCAACGAGCACTGTTGAGATCATAGCACCGAAAAACTCAGGCACCCAATGCGAAAAAGACTGTTCCAGCGTTGTACAATCAGCCATAATTGTCGTAGTAAGATCGGAAAGATCTTTTTTACCGAAGAACGACAGCGGAAGTTTGCGAAGTTTCTCCGCCAAAGAAATACGCCGCACCGAACTTTCTTTATATGTCGCATAATATGTTGCCCCATATACCCATCGATACGAGAACAAAATGAGCAAAACGCCCGCGATCATTCCGACAATATAGATCCATAAATGACTTTGCGGAACTCCGCCCTCATACAAATCGGATACAAGAAAATACAAAAGACTTACGGGCAGCATAAGCATAAGGTTATGTACTACGCAGGAAATTGTAGCAACGATCAGGTCTTTTGCGCCCTGCCGCGAAAGCGCATATTTTTTCATAATATAATTTATCATCTTACACCTCCCACTTTCCAAGTTACGGCGGTTCTGTACTCTTCGTACATTTCGTTATAAATTCCTTTCTTTGACATTAGTTGTTCATGCGTTCCTTGTTCGGCTATTTTCCCTTCTTTCAATACATAAATCCTGTCGGCATTTTGCACGGTTGTCAGCCTGTGAGCAATCATTACCACCGTTCTGCCTTCGGCAAGTTTTTCAAAAGCCCGCTGCATTGCCGCCTCGTTTTCAGGATCGGCAAATGCCGTCGCTTCATCCAGAACAAGAATCGGCGCGTTTTTCAACATAACGCGGGCAACCGCTATTCTCTGCTGTTCTCCTCCCGAAAGATACACGCCTTTTGCCCCGATCACCGTATCTGCTCCCTGATGGAACTTTGCAAGTATTTCATCGCACTGCGCATCGTGCAATGCTTCCATGACCTCTTCACGCGATGCCGACGGTCTGCCCATTCGTACATTTTCATAGATAGAAGTTTTCAAAAGCATGCTGTCCTGAAAAACATAAGCAACAATATCGTTTAACTTCTTTTTTGAAATGTCCTTCACGTTCACTCCACCGACTTTTATCTCGCCTGACGTCACATCCCAGAACCTTGCAATCAGTCCTGCGGCAGTTGTTTTCCCTCCGCCGGACGGGCCGACGAGTGCCACCGTTTCTCCCGCCTTTACATTCAACGAGATACCGTCTATGGCGTTGCTCTCGGAGTTGTCGTAGGCAAAGGTTGCATCCTCAAAAGCGATTGAGTTATCCTTCGGTTCTACAGGCTTTGAAGTCTCAGGCAGCGGTCTAATCGCTAAAAGTCCCTCTATCCTTTGAATCGCATCGCTTACAATCATATTATTTTCACTCATAAACATGACTCTCATCAACGTGACCGAGATAATAGGCGTGAAAATAATATAAAAGATCAGATTAAGAAGAAACGTCGAGTCTACGCCTCCCGCTGTAAAAGTAATCCCCGCTATAATCAGTGGCACAAATACGCAGTTGATTGCGGTTGTAAACGCGACCATCGGCCACATGAGACTTTTTGTATATGCAACTACCCACTTATGATAACTGTCGATCGAACCTTTGAATCTTTTGAAAGAAAATACCGTCTGTCCGAACGTCTTAACAACGGGAACGCCGCGAACATATTCCACCGCCTCATTGTTCATGGTTTCAAGCGAGCTTTGATATTCTTTCATCTTCTGCGCCATGCCTTTGCCCGTCATTCTGGACATAATGATAAAACCGAGAACAGTCGGAATAAGACTCAACAGTCCCAACCGCCAATCGAAAACAAACAACAAAACAAGCATTCCTACGGGTGTAAGAAATGCCCCGACCATATCGGGGAGCTGATGGGCAAGAAATGTTTCCGTCGCTCCGCTTGACTCGTTGACAATCCGACGCACCCTGCCGCTGCCAAGCGAACTCATCGCTCCTACCGGTAAACTTGCCAGGTGGCGCATCGTCCTCTTTCGCATATTGCTCGCCACTCGGAACGCCGCGATATGCGAGCACATCAGCCCTCCGAAATAAATAAGCATCGAAGCAAACGCACACCCTACAGCCATCCAGCCATAAAAAGCTATATTTGTTGCGTTTGAAAAATTGCCTTCCGCATTGATAACATCCCGAATGATAAACCAGATAAATACGAACGGCATGAGTGCAATAAGCGCACTTATCCCAGACAATGCCCATGAAAGATATGTAAGAACTTTGCGACGTCCGGCATAGTCCATCAATACGGGAATATTACCTCTTTTCTTTGCCTTGCTTTGCATAAAAACCTCCTTTATATTTAGTTCGCATAAGCGAACTTATACCCGGAAAGAAGGGGGCATCTCTGCCCCTTTAATAATGCGCCTCAATCGATTTCCAATAACCTCTGCCAACCGGCAAAGAAGAAATCGCAGACAGCATTGACATATTCTAACGCATCTTCTTTGGGAAAATCATGCGCCACAACCTCGAAAATACCGTTGAACAACGCGCTTGCCAACATATGATTTATGTCTCTGCGCACCGTTTTCACCGATGTACCGTTTTCTTGCAGAACACGCATAAATCTTTCTGTACTGTCCGTTTCATATTCTATCATACGGTCGATGTAACGGTCATAACTTGAACCGGCACTATGACATACAATGAGCTTGAACGTATCGAAATATTCATAAATTATATCTATCACCGTGCGCATCTTGCTTGATGTATATGTTTGCATCTCCGCTACCTGTTGTGTTGCGGGAAACTCGGCAAATCCCTTTTGCATAAATTCCTCTTTTGCACACTCCAGAATCTGCCCTACCGCTTCTTCATCCTTAAACTTCATTCATTACCTCCGATAACATTGTTATTATAACACCGTTATCTTATTCTGTCAACAGAATTTAGGGTAAGTGTATATATAATTTTTCTTGCACAAAGAATCAAACAAGGTTCAAGTCCTGTTTTAACATAAAACCAGGTAAAAGACAGCATAAAATCGAAACCTGTTTTTGCGAAGCACAAAAGTTGCGTTTTTGCCCGAAAAGCAGCAAAAAACCCTGAAAAACTCATCATTTTTCAGGGTTTTTGCAGTGGACAGCATTTTTATCCACTAAACATGTACAAAAATTATAATAAAGATATTTTTGCTATTTATCAGTAAGTAAATGAACTTACCTCAAATCAAACAAATATCTTTTCTACCTATTTATTATAACATGTTTCTAAAAATTACACAAGTAATTTTATATGAGTTCTTGCCTGTTTCCCCGCACTTTTTTAGTGGCTTTAATTAGTCATTTTTTCTTGCTCACCACTGTATTGGATAATGAGTTTGCATAGTTCATGACAATTACCCGAATTTACCGTCTGTTGGCCAAAAAATCTACGCATTACTCGTCGATCTCTTCATAGTAGTACGAGTAATCTATGCCTTTCATAACAATTTCGCGGTCATCGATTTTCGAAGTTTGGGCATTTTTTATCAATTCAAAAATGTGAGAGGCGTCAACCGGACTTTGTTTCATTGCGTCAAGATATTCACGTTTATCGATCTTGCTCCAATCGGTGCATGTATGCAGATTTTTTTTCAAAATAAGGTCGAGCCAGATTCTTGTACTTCTGCCGTTTCCTTCCATAAACGGATGAGCAATATTCATCTCCACATATTTTTTTACAATGTTTTCAATCGTATTCACCGGCATTTTTTCTATATGAGCGAGATTTTCATTTAAATACATTGCGGGCGCAAAAGCAAAGCCTCCTTTTGCTATATTCATGCCTCTGATTTTACCGGCAAAGTCATAAAGCCCTCCAAAAATGTACGAATGGATCTGCTGCAGTCCCTTTACCGTGCCGACTTCTATCTCATTTATAAACCCATTTTCAAACAGATCGTAAGCTTTTTGCTTGCTCTTTTCATCGATAGAAGTCCCCATCCCCTTGAGCCATTTCTCGAATACAAGTGTTTTTTTGCTTGGAATGATGGCGATGACGGAATTGATCCCTTCTTCGTCCACTACATCCGTCAAATATTTTTTACCGTCTTTTGCTGTCAATTTCAGTTGTCGACAAATTGTCGACAACTGCGGGTTTCGACGCTTTATAGCATTCCAATAGGAACGGGGATTTTTGCTCTTGGTAAGTGCTTCAGCCACATCGGTAGCGCAAAACCACCATTTGGACGTCTCCTCATTCCAAACGGCTCGCACGGGAATATCTTCAAAAAAGCGAATAGATGTTTTAATCATGTTTCAGTCTAAAACCTTTATTTTGTCAAAGGAAAATTTTTCATTATCATTATACCATTTTTCAGCATTGTTTTCAATATGTTTGCCGTAAAATTATGGAGAATCATTGCCTTTTACTTATACGAGCATTCTCATCTGCCCCATATCCGGTAAAAAATCAATACTTTCTCGCCGCAACGGCTGCTTCATTTCCATGCCGTCTCGAAAAACAACTTTGATCTGATCCTTTGACTCTATCACCACACATTCAATGAGTTTTCTGACCACCTCGTCATTATAGGTCATCGGACAGTTTTTCAATCCGTCTATAACTGTATAGATAGAATCGAGGCGGTTCTGTGCTATTTTTTGATTATCTTTTTCTTTATGGATCAGCCTAAGTTTTTCTTGCAACTCATTTTTTTCATTAATGAGCTGTTGTATTCTGTTTTCATCAAAACCGTCCATAGTATCGGCGGATGCGGTGTCGATCATGGAGTTAAATTCCGCATCGATTTGTGCGATACGGAATTCTATGTCAATACTATTCTCTTCTTTCTCTGCTGATCCTAACGCCAGCCGAATATGTTCTTTTAACGTTTGCAAAGTTTCCCCGTTCATCAGAGCACTGCGTTGGATCGCTTCCATGATTGCCTCATGCAGAACTCCTTCCTCGATCGTCGGAGAATTATGGCAATATTTTTTTCCGAAGTCCAAGCGGCTGATGCACCGCCAGACGATCTTCTTTTTCCCTTTAATCGTCCAAGTGCACCTGCGGTACGGTGTTTTGCATTCGCCGCATACAAGCAGTTCCGTCAGGGCATATTTCCCGCAATATTTTCCGAGTTCGGTTTTTGCCCCAACCTGTTTGACTTTCTTTTTGCCGGCTCGTCTTGTCAGTTCCTCTTGTACCTTTGCGAAAGTCGAATCGTCTATGATGGCGGGATGATTGTTTTTGACATAATACTTTTTACGTTCACCATTATTGAGCTTTACTTGTTTGCTGATGCAATCGACGACAAACGTTTTATTGATGATCGCATCGCCTTTGTATTTCTCGTTATTGAGTATTGAACGGATCGTCGTAGACGACCAATTGTCCTTTCCTCCCGGTGTGAGTATTTTTAAAGTATTCAATTTCTTAGCGATTTCGGACATACTGTCTCCCGCAAGATATCGGTCATAAATAAACCGAATGACCTCAGCCTGCTCAATATCGATAACCGGCTTCCCGTCCTCTCCCTTTCTATAACCGAGGAAGTTCTTATAATGAAAGGAAACCTTCCCTTGTTTTGCGCTTTGCTCTTTGCCCCACTTTACATTTGCACTGATGTTTTCGGATTCACTCTGCGCAAGACTGCCGTAAAGAGTTATATATAATTCTGCTCCGGGCTGCATACTATGGATTTTTTGCTCTTCGAAATACACATCAACATCGTATTTTTTTAAGAGTCTCGTATAGTGCAGACAATCTTCCGTATTCCTTGCGAAGCGTGAAATGGATTTTGTTATGATCATATCTACTTTTCCTTGTTTGCAGAGTCTGATCATCTTATTAAATCCATCGCGTCTTTTTACGCTTGTACCGGTAATACCTTTGTCCGCAAAAATTTTTACAAGTGTCCAATCGGGATTTTTGTTTATCATATCGATATAAGCGGCGCGTTGCGTTTCGTAACTGTTAAGCTGCTCCTCCTGTTTTGTCGATACACGGCAATATGCAACCACACGTTTCTGCCTGAATTCATTTTGGGCTTCTTTTTGCGTGCTGCTTACGGGCGGGATCAAATATACTTCTTTTGTTTTGTGAACTTTATCGTTTTGCATCACCATAATCCTTGAATGAATTGACCATTTTTCAATTCGAGTTTTATATGACTGTCTGTTTGGAATATTACTTTGTAAACCGTTTTATGAAACAGTTTTAGCGGAAATTCATCCGAGATTTCCGAATCTTTAAAAATATTTTGCAGCCATTGCGATTGTATAAAGTCTGTTGGAATCGTCTTATATTTATCGGACACGCACTTCAAAACTTTTGATAAAACGTCCGGTTCATTCCCTTGCCTTATTAAAATGGCGGAGAGTTCATTTTTCAAACTCTCCGCCATCCTTTTTTCGTTGTTATCATTTTTGTTTAATTGGATAATTGCCGGATCATTTATCATCTTGTTTAAGAGTATGTGTATTTCATCTATCAATTCGGCATCATCCTTCCTTATCACTGTTGTACAATTCGGCATTTTACAAAACCAACGGGACACGGGGATATCCGGCGTTTTTCCTCTCCTAAGCATTTCGCTGTTACAATGCGGACATTCAATCGGAACGTTTAAATGATAGATCTCATTTTTGCGATCCGTATTTTCTTGCTTGTTTTTAGCCTGTTTAATTCCGTTGCAAGCCTGATAAAGATCCTCTGAAACGATTTGAGGAAAGTTTCTCTTTCCCAAGTACCTTTCATCCTCAAGTATTCTTTTAAGCCTCGCTTTATTCCATCCAATTGTACCCGGTTGGTACTCTATTTTTCTTTGATTAAGAAACTGCGCGATTTTAAGCAATGAATTTCCTTTACAGTATGAGTCGAATATCTCTCTGACAACAATGTACTCTTCTTCCTTGTTACTTATTATTCCGTCTTTGTACTCATAGCCGTAAGGCAATACCCGTATTTTCTTCATAGACTTGACACCTTTCTGATTGATCGATTTCTTCTGTGAATTCCAAACCAGCATATAGATAAAACGTCATTTGTGAACTGCTCTGAACAATGATCTTGTCAACGAGTTCGGAAAACAGTTCTTCATCGAATTTGCTTGATAATGAATACTCTCGTAATGTTTCATTTAGTGTCGAAATTGCATTTATTGATTCTTGTTTTTGAATGCTTATCAATTTCTTTCGCGCTTTCCGCAGTTTATTCAATTCAAATTCTACTTCAGATTTTTTGATATTCCATTCTTCGGTTCCGAGTGCTCCGCTCGAATACAGTTTAGATAAGACTGTTTGTTTGGCGCTATAATCGGCTATAGATTTATCAATATTACGGATATTCTTTTGACTGTCGGTATAATCGATGTCCTGTAATGTTTCTTTTAACGGCTCGATTAAAACCGTGCGATACGCTTTCAACTTATATAGTAATTTTGTGAATGTATCATACACAGCATCTTCTTTCACCCTGCGGCTCTTACAACGGCTGTTGCCGGATGCTTTTTTCATACAAATCCAATATGCGGTATCGCCGAGTTGTTGTCTGCGAAAGGTGCTCCCGCATTCTGCGCAGCGCAGTTTCCCGGACAACGGGAATTTCACTTTTCCTGCCGGTTCATTATTGCGTTCTGCGATCAATTTCTGGACTGCATTGAACGTATCTCTATCTATGATTTCTTCATGATTATGCTTGACATAGTACTTCGGATATTTACCATTATTCGGCAATCTGCGATATGGCAATGTATCCGTCGAATAACTTTTTTGAGTTAACGAATCGCCGATATACTTTTCATTTGTGAGTATATAACGGATTGTATGAGCGTGCCAAAGCGTCTTTCCATAGCGCCGAGGAACTTTTTCATCATTATAAAGTTTTGCGATCGATTGAAATCCGTACCCTTTCATATATAAGTCAAAGGTCCTTCTTATGATGGCGGCTTCAGCTTGATTGATTACCATCTCTCCGTCGATCAGGTCGTAACCGTACGCAGGGCAAGTACAGACGAACTGGCCCTGCTCCATACGCTTTCGATAACTCCAACGCATATTCCCCGATATAGCCTCGCTTTCTTGTTGTGCTGCCATACCGGGAAATGTAATTATCATTTCCATGTTGAGTTTATCGGAATCGATATCTTTATCCTCAAAATAAATGCTTACGCCTAAATTTTTCAGAGCCCTTATCATATGAAGCAGTTCTTCGGTATTCCGAGCGAAACGCGATATGGATTTACATATTACCCTGTCGATTTTACCCATACCGCAATCACGGAGCAATCTCTTAAGTTCATTGCGTTTTTCCATTTCTGTACCCGTGATCCCTTCGTCCGCATAAATATCGACCAATTCGTATTCCGAATGCTCTTTCACATAGTTTGTAAAATGCAGAACCTGCGCAGCATAAGAATGCTCTTGTTCGTCCGATGAACTGGATACTCTTGCATAAGCAGCAAGACGAATTTTTCGTTTTTCGCACGCCGGGGTTGGCGTTATGTCTATTATATTCAATATAATCACCTCACCTGTTTAGCAGTACAAACAATACCATATAAGTTCAAGACAGTCCAGCAACAACTACTCAAATAATGAAAATGATAATTATTCCGTGATCCCGTAATGCCGGGCAACGAGTTCCCTGATCTGTTCATATTCCTGTTGTGTTATCAATGCCGTTCTTAAAAGTACTTCCAGTAAATGAACACTGTAAAAGAACGCCGCGGTTCTCTTGTCCTGCTCGCGGTTCATAGGCTCATCCCCTGATCAGACGGAGTCGGTTCCGCATCCAATATTTCCGGCAAAAATGTCTTTGCTAAAAATTCCTTATCTTCGGGATCGATTCGCGCAATAAGGCCTTTTTCCTCGTATATCAGTTTTTTTTCGTTCTCTTTTATGAAGTTGAGCAGGGAGCCTAACTTTATCTTATCTCTTGAAAGATAAGACAAACTCGGACAAATGATATAGTCAAACGGTGTTTGCGACTGAACCGCAAAAGCGCAGGAAAGCGCGAACTTGATGCCTATGTCATCCCCCTGTACGATCGTAGTCCCGACGATGCTGAATCCTTTACGTTCATATTTTTCCTGTATGGCTTTGAGTTTCCTGTCGATCGCTTCTTCAGCGGCAGGTTTGCTTGTCCTATAAAATATCCATGCCCGACGGTCTGATTCGCTATTCTTCACATCTTCGTTGATTCGAAGCCTTATGCTTGTTCCTTTTCTCATTTTATCAATGCCTCCAAATATTGGATTCCGAAACTGACGACAATGGCCCGGTCGACCGATTCCATCGTCTGCTTGTCCAAACTGCCGACAAATTCCGTAAGACGTCTCTTATCGATCGTGCGGATCTGTTCGAGCAAGACAATAGAATCTTTGGGAAGCCCGACCGCTTGAACATTGACGTGCGTAGGCAGTTTGGATTTATTTTGTCGGCTCGTTATAGCTGCCACAATCGTCGTTGGACTATGCTTATTGCCCGTATCGTTTTGCAGAATAAGCACGGGGCGCAAGCCGCCCTGCTCGCTCCCGACGACCGGATTCAGTGCTGCATAATATATCTCGTTTCTCTTGATCTCTTTCATCTTCGGTCTCCTGATAAGTAGAAAGCGGCCGCAACATTTCTGTAAACGACCGCTCTGTATCAATCGTTTTTATTTGTCCGAACTTGTCCCTGACTTCCCCGAACATAAGGGTTTACGCATCTTCCGGCCATGCCTTTGGCCTCATAGGTTTTTCACCTCTCCGTGGTTCTCACCGAGGCGCCCTCTTTGGTTGCGACGGCTCACAGGGTTCTTCCCTGCTTCAACGCTCGACCGATCGACCGGACGCAAGTATCTTTGATGCTTCTGCCTGTTATCGCCTGCGATACGGATTGCGCCGTATCGCATGGATCCTTTCGGCACGGTTTTCCCCCGCGCCCGATCCGTTTGGCTTGCCCCGTTCGGGGACGGCAGAAGGAACGTAAAAGATGCGAAGTGTATTCAATTTCGGAGACCATAGAAAAAGCCCCCTCACTTTCATTGCCGAAAAATGAGAGGGCCTATGCGCTCAAAAATTTAATTTTCTATAAAATTTTTGAGTTTAAGAAGAATTCTCGATATCTTCCTGCTTATGTTTGATTGATTAACGCCATACTCTCGGCTTATCTCCACTTGCGATAGCCCGTCGAAAAAGTGTTTTTTTATCAATTCGCGCTCTTCATCGGATAACGCAGAAAGCGCCGCTCTCAACTTTTCTGTAAAATATCGAGCCCGCACTTCTGCCTCTACATCGCTGTTTGGATCGGAGAGGATATCTTCGCCGTTGAATTCATCCGTCGTAAGTGCGTCATATGAAAACGTGCCGAACTTTTTCGCTTGTTCCTCTATGTACCGCTGACGGCGTTTATCTTTATAATAGGATATATAATCTTCCTCCGTTACCTCCATGAGCATACCGTGAAGCGACAAAAATCGTTTATCGCGGTATTGCTCATTTTCTTTTTCTCTGCACTGAAATTCTCCGTAAGAGATTTCCGTGTATTTCCCTTCTTCTAATATGAATACCTTTTTAGGTGTGTATTTCACCGTCTTGTCCTCCTGTTTCGGTTTTTGAATTTTGAGTTCAAAAACCGGACAGGAGGCCCGCGGATCGGCGCATATAAAAAAGCACACGGTTTCAAACACGGTATACCCGTTTGAATCTGTGTGCTTTTTGATTTTAATTCATATAAAACATGGATTGTCAGTTCACTATCAAAGCGAAAAAAGGGAAAACTCGCTTTTACGATAAGCAGCCGAAAAAATTTTCTCTCTAATCCGCCCTTTCCCTCTTATCATAATTGCCGCTAATTAAAAGCAGCAAACAAGCGTTATCCCAACGCATAAAATTACCCCACCTCCTTAAAGCAGGAAGCGGGGTAATTCTTTTTTGATTCTATACGGCAAAACATCCCGACATACCACTTTTTTTTATTTTGGCGGGATTCGTCCTCCGTTTTCATTTGTTAATGAACCAATAGTTCATGATAATTGAATTGCTGTGCCATTTTCAATATGAACTATTCGCTGTAAAATAGTATATGAGGTGAACTGATGGTACATATTAAAAATGAAATGCTCGGGAATGTCATTAAAGAAGCACGGCAACGTTCCGGATTGACTATGGAAGAAATCGCTGACCGCATAGGGATAACGCCTCGGTATTTGTACCGCATTGAAAACGAGGGCAAAAAGCCGAGTTTCGACATCCTCTATGCTTTGATCCGCGAACTGTCTATTGCTCCCGATTTGATCTTTTATCCCGAAAAACCGACAAAAGATGCGGAAGTGGAAGAACTAATCCGTAAACTGTATAGATGCGACCGTCATTTTTTAGACGTTATACAAGCGACTGTCGATGCCTTATTGCATACCTCCAAACAATAATCAATTTTATAATCATTTTTTACAGACACATTAAACACTAATTTAAACGATCGATAGCAACTGTATTTCAGTTGCTATTTTCATGTCTTCGCCAACAAAGCAGCCCCTACTATCCCTGCCAAATTGCCCATTTTTGCAACGAGCATCTCTACAGGAGAATATATAAACTTTCCAAATGCTAAATCCCGTACTTTCCTTTTTAATGGTTCAATAAGGATTTTCCCTTCTCTACTAATGCCTCCACCCAATAGAATTGCTTCCGGACGAAATGCATTTACGATATTTGCTATTCCTTCGGACAAATAACGGATATATGCGTTGACAACCTTTTTTGCAGTTATATCCCCTGCCCGCGAACCATCGAATGCCGTTTTGCCATTTACGTTGGCAATATCTCCTCCGCACAAATCCCATAACTTGCTTTGTCTGTCTTTTTCCATTGCTCGTCTTGTCTGCCGAATAAGAGCCGTCGCCGAAGCATAGGCTTCAAAACAGCCGCGCCTGCCGCAGGCACATTTTTCTCCTCCGAAACGGATCACTTACCCAATTCCGCGCCAGCGCCCTCGCACCCTTCGTTCAGCTTGCCGTTCAAGACAATGCCGCTGCCAATTCCCGTGCCGAGGGTGATAAGGACAACTGATTTATATTCTCCGCCCGCGCCGCAGGCATACTCCCCGTATGCCGCCGCATTCGCATCGTTGGAAAGCGTTGCCGAGCATTACCGACAAGTCCTTTGCCAACGGCTTCTTCTCCCAGCCGAGGTTCCCGCTCGAGCGGACGACACTCTTCTCTCCGTCCACCACCCCCGGCGCCCCGATACCTAAACCACATACCGGTGCGCCATGCTCTGCGGAAATCTTCCCTGCTAATGCCGTACTTGATATACGCCCCCCCCCCCGAGATCGATCCCAATGTATGTTTTCACCTCATACACTCGCTGTCTAATATTTATACTTCATCACATCTCTCAATCGATTTTATAAACGGATTTTCCGCCATGATCTCCTGCAACCGCGCCGACGAATACTCTTCGTCCGTGTTTACTGTCGCATGGTAAAGTGTTTCTTTTCCTTTCCGTTCTATTATCAGACGGTTAAACCGATCTGTCTGAAACAACTCTTTCACCTTCCCGCACTCCTCGCCGCCGTTCACGAAACATATCTTTATTTGAAAATACTTTTTCGTGCGGAATACCTTGCAGTTTAAATGAAACAAGCATTGCACGGCGATGAGGATAATGGTAGCCCCCGCCGCCACAACATATAATCCCGCCCCCGCAGCCATTCCTACGCCCGATGTTGCCCATACGCCTGCGGCGGTCGTCAGCCCGTGTATTTCATGCTTGCGGTAGATGATGATCCCCGCGCCCAAAAAGCCTATTCCCGATACGATCTGCGCCGCCACACGCGATGCGTCCGCCTCGATGCTGTCGCCGAATCCGTACTTTGACACCACCATGATCAGCGCCGAACCTGCACACACGATTGTATGTGTGCGGATACCCGCTTCTTTGAACCGAAGTTTCCTTTCATACCCAATTGCAAAACCTAAAACCACCGACAGTAACATGCTGATAAGATATTGCAACTCATTCAAAACATTTTCCCACATTTTGGATCTCCTATCCTGTATTCGAATGTAGCCCAAAAGACTTTTCGGTAAGCCGCTTTATTTACTAAACTTTTCGATTTCAGGACACACTCGTTCATAACGATGCACACCGTACTCTGCAGAAACAGGTAACTCACCCGGCAATACAATCTCTGCAACAACGCCTTCCGGTACCTTAAACGAATAAACGATTTTACCGTTTGTCCTTTCGTAAGCGGATACGATTGTACCGTGTACGCTATCAAACCGCGCGTGCAGCGATGACACGTTTTCACACGGATGCGGCACAAGCCGCACTTTTGCAAACCCTGCTTCCGTCTCCTCGATACCCGCAATACGGCGGTACACAAATTCAATGACAGAACCGTACGCATAGTGGTTGTAGCTGTTCATGCCGTCGGGATTGGGTGTGCCGTCCGGCATTAAAGAGTTCCACCGCTCCCAGACCGTCGTTGCACCCATGTTCACCTCGTACAGCCAGCTCGGATATCCTTCGTTGAACAGCATGCGCTCCGCCGTTTCAAAGTATCCGTTATCGGCAAGTGCAAACAATACGAAAGGCGTGCCGATAAAACCCGTAGATATCCTGTATTGATGTTTTTTCACATTTTCATTGAGCATGGCAGCAAGTTTTCCCCTATACCGTTCGGGAACGATATGAAAATGCAATGCAAGCGTCTGTGCTGTGACCGTATCAAAGGCAAGCCGTCCTTGCGCGGTAAAGTATTCCCTGCGCATGGCTGCAAGAAGTTTTTCGCGCTTTTTCGTATAGAGCGTTTCTTCATCCGCCTTATCCAACAGGTGCGCCGCTTCCGCTGCGATACGCAGCGTTTCGGTCTGCATCACATTCGTAATGAAATATTCGTTCGTTCTGCCGTGCAGCCCGTTATCGGCGAATTGTTCGTTGTCAAGTGCAAGCCAATCTCCGAACTCATGACCGCGCACGATCAGTCCATGCTCCATCGTGTGTTCGCGGGCGTCAATGAAACGCTTTATAGTCTCATAATTTTCAAAGAGAAAAGAGGTATCGCCGTACATTCGGTACAGCACCCACGGCACCATGGCGATGGCATCGCACCAAAAGGCGCTCGTGCGCTTGCTGCCTAACACATCGGGAGCGATATGCGGGATCTCGCCCGTTGTCGCCTGCCCGTTGCGCACATCCGCAAGCCATTTGCGCAAAACGGCGCGCACATCGTAATTATATGCCGCCGTGCGGCAGAATGCGTTGATATCGCCCGTCCAGCCCAGCCGTTCGTCGCGCTGTGGGCAATCCGTGGGGATATCCACAAAATTCCCGCGCTGCCCCCAGATGACATTCTCCAAAAGCCTTTCAAACTTTTCGTTATTCGTTTTGATCCATCCCGTGCGGCGCATATCCGTATGCCGCACGACCGCCGTAACACTTTCCGCAGGCAGCTGCGCACCCGTAAGTTTCATATAACGGAACCCGTGGTAGGTAAATTCGGGCGAAAGCGTTTTCGCGCCGCGCACGGTAAAGGTATCCGTCGCCTTGGCTTCGCGCAAGTTTTCGGTGTAAAAATTTCCGCCGACGAGTATCTCCGCAAATTGCAGCGTGAGCGTGCCGCAAAAGTCTTCCGCTGTTTTTACTTCGACGACGCCTGCTATGTTCTGCCCGAAATCGTACACCAATTCCCCTTTCGGGGTATGGATGATATTCTGAACGGGCAGCCGTTCGATACTGCGCACAGGTTCGCACATCTGCGGCACAATCTTTTCACGTTCGTACGGAACAACAACGGTGGTCAGCGGCTTACAGGGCACGGTATAGTCCTGCGTTTCGCCGTCATATATGCCCGAAAAGCGGATAAAACTTTCCCGCGCCTGCCATGTTTCGTCCGTACAGATACGTAAACAGCCTTCCATACACAGTTCGGCGCAGACGGCAGTCTGTTCCCCGTAGCGCTTGCGCGTACATACCACGCCACTGCGGTACCACCCCTCGCCGACAGTCAGCTCCAGCACGTTCTGCCCTTCGCGGAGCAATTCTGTTACATCGTACTTTTGCATTTGCAGCATTTTATCATATGACGTCCAACCGGGAGCAAGATAGGCGTCTCCCACACGTTTACCGTTCAGCTCGGCGAAATAGACGCCCAGGGCGGTCGCATACAAAACCGCCCTGCCCGTCTTTTCCAACACAAATTCTTTCCGCAACGAAAAGACATTCGTCTTTTCCTTTACGCCGATAAATTTTACTTCTTTCATGTCTTTTTCTCTTCAAAATGTGCGGCAATGAGCAGGAACACTTCGCGCATATCATGAACGACCGCATCGGCAAAGGTGAATTTCTGACGGAATTTTTCATCCGAAACGGCATCGTACCCGATGCAATACAGCCCTGCCGCCTTTGCCGCCGAAATGCCTGTATCCGAATCTTCCACGGCTATAGCCTGTTCCGCTTTCGCCCCGCACAGTTCCAGTGCCCGCAGATATACGTCCGGCGCGGGTTTTGCCGTGGAAACGTCGTTTCCGCAAACGACTACATAAAAATACTTTTTCAGCCCCGTCACCTCTAAAACTGCCCGCACATATACACGGTCAGACGAGGATGCCACGGCAAGCGTAACCCCCGCCTCGCGTAACTTTTGCAGCGTTTCGCAAAGCCCCGCCGTCGGACGCAACCCGCTCTTTTTCACGATTTCGATCAGCAAATCGAACTCCTGCCGCGTCAGTTCATCGGCGGTATACGGTAGTCCGTTTTCGCGTATCACCTCCGCCCAGAATTCGCGCTTACTGCGCGCATATGCTTTTGGGAGGATCGCCGCCACATCCAGATGCAACTTTTCCAGCAGCGCCCGGCAGGATTCGCAATGCAGAGGCTCGGTATCCGCCAACACTCCGTCCATATCAAAGACAACAAACTTTGCCATGCTCTACCCCTATCCGATATGCACGACCGCTTTGACGATCTTCGCCTTTTCCCGCACGCTCCTATCCATGGCGGTCTGAATGTCATCCAACTCGAACACGTCGGACACGACGCCTTTCAGGTTGATTTTTCCTTCGGCGACCGCTTGGATCGCCAGCGGATAGACATGACGGTAGCGGAACACCGTTTTGAAGGTTACCTCTTTATCCAGCGCGCGGCTGATCGCAAGGTTCATCATACCGCTGCGACTGTATCCGACAAGAACGATGTTTGCGCCCTTTTTGACGCATTCGATGGCGCCGTTTACGGCAATGTCGTTGCCGGACGTATCCACGGCAAGATCTACGCCCTGCCCGCCCGTAAGTTCGGCGATTCGCTTTTGCAGGTCTTCTTCTTTACTGTTGATGACATCGGTTGCCCCCAGTTCTTTCGCCTTTTGCAAGCGGGAAGGGAGCACGTCGCTCACGTACACCTCGGATACGCCCACTGCTTTGAGAGCCATGGCTGTGACCAGCCCGATGCATCCCGCACCCGTGACCAGCGCCTTTTGCCCGAACTTCGCCCCGCCCTGCATGGCGGCGTGGAAGCCGACGGCGAGCGGCTCAATAAGCGCGCCCTCCATGGTGGAAACGTTATCGGGCAATTTGAAGCAGAGCGCCGCTTCGTGCGCGACGTACTCGCAGAATACGCCGTCTACGGGCGGCGTCGCAAAAAACACCACGTCGGGGCAGAGGTTGTACTTACCCTGCTTGCAGAATTCGCAATGCCCGCACGTTTTGCCCGGTTCCAGTGCAACGCGGTCGCCGACCTTTACGTTTTTCACGTTTTTGCCGACCGCAACGACGGTGCCGCCCGGTTCGTGCCCCAATACAAAGGGCGGTTTTACGATGTAGTTGCCGATCTTGCCGTCTTCGTAATAATGCAGATCGGAACCGCAGATACCCACATATTCGAGTTTTACAAGCGCCTCGTCGTCTTTGGGGACGGGCACGGAGCGCCTTTCAAACCCCATTTCCTCTACGCCGTTCATGACGGCGACTTTCATCGTCTTTTCCATGCTTTTCTCCTTTTTCTCTTTTAGATAGAAAAGGGAGAGAAAGGTCTCTCGCAAACGATCTTCCGTTTCTCTCCCCTCTGTTATTACTGTGGAAACGATTATGCCTGTACGCCCTTCCACTGCGGGATGCGGTTTTCTGTTACCGTGAAGTATTCGGTATCGAACCCGCTCGCGTCAAAGCCCGTAAGCTCATACGTCGTGATGTCGAAGTCCGCAGCAGAACCGTCGATGACGGTAACTTCCGCCGTAAAGGCGCTGTTGTTCCCGTTGTGCGCAAACGCCTGATTGCTTGCATTCCGCGAAATTGCAACGACATTCTCGCAATAAATACTGTTGTAATAATTGTTCGGCACCCACGAAGTGACCAACGCAGAAGTTGCCGCTCTCGTACCGTTGCCGGGTGTTCCGATGATGACGCAGTTTTCGATCGTGATCTCTGCAGCCGTAGCAAACAGCAGACCGCTGTGGTTTACGTTCGTTCCGCACGTAACGTCAAAGTAGCAGTTTTCCAGCGTTACGCCGTAAGCGCGGTTCGCCAATGCCGCCGGACGCACCGCAGTTACGCCGATATCCGAGGCAGAAGTCGTATCGCTGAGACGGGCCACAACGCCGAGATTCTTGATGACCGCGCCTTCGCCGATATCGCCGAACAAGCCGCTCAACGCCGCCTTTTCGGCAGTGATCGTATAACCGTTCCCGTCAAAGACGCCGAGGAAACCGATATCCGTATATACATTATCGAAGGACGCCTCTAAATAAACACGCTGCATCAGTTCTTCTTCGATCGTAAAGCTGCTTGTGAGCAGAATATACTCGTCTTTGCCATAAGTGTATTTTACGCGCGCACCGTTCTCCGACTGCCCGCTCCACACATTGGATTTGCGCCAATCCATGAACTCTTCTGCTGAGCCGATCGTCTTTGTTACCAATATTGCCGTAAATTTGTATGCCATGTTGTCACTGCCGATAACATAGAACTCGTTTTCCCCGAGGCTCACGTCCGTCCAATCCAGCACTCCTTCACTTAAAATGCTTGCCGAAGCCGCAGCCGAGCCGCAGCGGATATCCGCAATGGTCTTATCGGTGGCTGCTCCCCAAATATCTTCCGCGGTGAGCGAAGAAGCAAGGTCGGTGACCGATTTGAGGAACACCACGTCTTCCGTAAGTTCGGCGTCCTGTACGGGCATTGTAACATCAACAGTGGCCGTGGCGGTATATTCCTGCTCATCGTAGGTAACTGTGAGCGTGATTTCCGCCGTGCCTTCGGCAATACCCGTGACGACGCCTGCATCGGAAACGGAGGCAAATGTATCGCCAGCCGTGAGGCTCCACTCGACTTTTTCAGGCGTAAGCACTGTGCCGCGGTAGGTAAAGGTATATCCGAGTTGCGCCGTATTGCCGTCTGCATCCGTTTCGGTGGTGACCTCTATGCTGTTTTCGGAAAGCGCCAGAACAGGTTTGAAGTCTGCCGCAGTCTTGTTCCACTGCGGAATGTAGCCCTCTTCCACAAAGAAGTACTCGGTATCGAACCCGCTCGCGTCAAAGCCCGTAAGCTCGTACGTCGTGATGTCGAAGTCCGCAGCAGAACCGTCGATGACGGTAACTTCCGCCGTAAAGGCGCTGTTGTTCCCGTTGTGCGCAAACGCCTGATTGCTTGCATTCCGCGAAATTGCAACGACATTCTCGCAATAAATACTGTTGTAATAATTGTTCGGCACCCACGAAGTGACCAACGCAGAAGTTGCCGCTCTCGTACCGTTGCCGGGTGTTCCGATGATGACGCAGTTTTCGATCGTGATCTCTGCAGCCGTAGCAAACAGCAGACCGCTGTGGTTTACGTTCGTTCCGCACGTAACGTCAAAGTAGCAGTTTTCCAGCGTTACGCCGTAAGCGCGGTTCGCCAATGCCGCCGGACGCACCGCAGTTACGCCGATATCCGAGGCAGAAGTCGTATCGCTGAGACGGGCCACAACGCCGAGATTCTTGATGACCGCGCCTTCGCCGATATCGCCGAACAAGCCGCTCAACGCCGCCTTTTCGGCAGTGATCGTATAACCGTTCCCGTCAAAGACGCCGAGGAAACCGATATCCGTATATACATTATCGAAGGACGCCTCTAAATAAACACGCTGCATCAGTTCTTCTTCGATCGTAAAGCTGCTTGTGAGCAGAATATACTCGTCTTTGCCATAAGTGTATTTTACGCGCGCACCGTTCTCCGACTGCCCGCTCCACACATTGGATTTGCGCCAATCCATGAACTCTTCCGCTGAGCCGATTTGCCTGGAAACGACCAGCGCCGTAAATTCATACGCGACATTATCCGAAACGGCGTAGAATACGCGATCTTCCCCGGCAGGCACATCCGTCCAAACGTATGCAGAATCGTTTACGATGCTTGCCGACGCTGCTGCCGAACCGTAGCGCAGGTCGGTAATCGTCTTACCCGTCTGTTCGCCCCACAGTTGTTTTGCCAGAGCGGTTGCGTCATAGGAGGTATCGGTCTTATCGAACAGCACATCCTGCGCAGGGGCCACGCTATCCGTAGGAATGGTAACGTTGACGGTGATCGTGTCTGTATACTTCGCATTGTCATAGGTGACGGTAAGTGTGACTTCTGCCGTACCTTCGGCAAGTCCCGTGACGATGCCTGCATCGGAAACGGAGGCAAGTGTATCGCCGTTTGTAACACTCCACTCGACCTTTTCAGGGCTGACCTCCGCGCCGCGATAAGTGAAGGTGTAATCAAGCTGTGCGGTATGGTTATCCGCTTCCGCATCTGTGGTAACGTCTACGCTGTCCGCCGTGATCACTGCCTCAGGCTTGTAATTTTCCGCCGTCTTGTTCCACTGCGGGATGTAGCCCTCTTCCACAAAGAAGTATTCGGTATTGAAGCCGCTATCGTCAAAGCCGCTGAGCCTATACGTTTCGATATTGAAGCCCGCCGCACTGCCGTCTATAACACTGACATTGGCAGTAAAGGCGCTGTATCCGTTATAGGCAAATGCCTGGTTTCCGGCATTCCGAGAAATTGCGATCACGTTTACGCATTCGATGCTGTTATCATGATTGTAAGGCACCCACGAGGTGACCAGTGCGGAAGAACCAGCCGCCGAACCATTGCCCGGCGTACCGACGATAACACAGTTTTCAATTGTGATATCTGCCGCCGCCATGAACAAAAGTCCGCTGTGATTGACATACGTACCGCATGTAACATCGAAGTAGCAGTTTTCCAGCGTTACACCGTAAGCGCGGCTTGCCAATGCCGCAGGGCGCGTGCTTTGATTACTACCGCTTGCATCAGGCGCAACAGTCGTACTGCTCAGCGTCGCCACAACGCCGAGGTTTTTGATAACCGCGCCGCTGCCGATATCACCGAACAGTCCACTCCTGCCCGCCTGTTGTGCCGTAATGGTATAGCCGTTCCCGTCGAACGTACCGAGGAAGCCGAGTTTATTGTCCGTCGGTACGGTGTCCGCAGAAGTCTGCAACCAGATCTGATGCTGCAAATCATCCGTAAGGGTAATATCCGCCGTCAGCAGAATGTACTCTCCTTCACCGTACGTATAGGCGTCTTCCATTGCCGTGTTGCCCATCGTATACGTTTTGGCGTTCTTGCTCGTTTCTTCGCGCCAGTCCATGAACTCTTTCGCCGTGCCGATTATCTTTGTAACGACTGTAACAGGCAGAATGTAGCCGTACGTATCAGTATCCATAAACGAAAGGACGTGCGCGCCGCCTGCGAGCGAAGAGATATCGATCTTTCCGTCCGAAAGGATAGACGTATCGCTTTCCTCGGCATACACAGCGTCGGTTTGGTGCGTGGCGTCTTCGCTTACATATTGTTGCAGCACATCTGCCGCGCTGCTTCCCGTAAACAGGTATTCCGCGTCGCTGTCTTCGGTGAGATCAACCCACGGATAGGATACGGTCACCGTGCGGCGAAGCGATTCGTACACGTTCACGCCGTCATTATACTCGCACCAGATTTTTGCGGTACCCTCCGATTTGGCAGTGACGGTGCCGTTATCCACCAATACGACATTTTCATTGTCCGTATGCCAGGTTACGGCAGCCTCTGTAACTTGCTCCGCTTCCTTAAAGACTTTCGCGCTAAATTCTGCGGACTTTGCAAACACGTTTTCCTGCACGGTGCCACCCCATGTGTACAACGCCGTTTCTTCCCCGGGGACAAGGACGGTATCCTCTTCACCGAGAAGCTGTACCTCGATATCGTCGTACACGACGACGGAAACGGGGACTTCGGTGCAATTGTAGCCGTTCCAAGTTGCGGAAACGAGGACGGTCGCCCTGCCCGCCTTTTTTGCTGTTACCCTGCCTTCGGACGAGAGTTCGATAACGGACGGATCGGAGTCTGCCGACGTGACCGCCTCATAGGAGATTACGGCATCGGACGTATCGTAATCGTAAAACTCGACCTCGGCGACGATGTCATAATAGCCGGGATCTGCCGCCCTGTACGTGAGCGGGATGGTCTCGTCCGCGACTGTAAGGCGCGGCACGATGCCTTCGTCTGTGACCGTGACAGAACAGGAAGCTTCCTGCCCCTGCGCCGAGGCAGTGATTTGCGTTGAGCCTTTTCCGACGGCGACAACCACGCCGCCCGAAACGGTAGCGACAGATGTATTTCCGCTCGACCACTCCACGGCATCCGCCGTAGCTACGCCGTCCTTATAGACGGTGGCAGATAGTTCGCCTCTGCCGTAGCGCTCCAATTCCAACACCTGCGCGCTCAATCCGATCGTATAGACGGGATCGGGCGTCTCTTCCTCTTCGCCATTATTGCATGCTGCCAGCACTACCAACGACAGTGCCATCAGAATACCGAGTAACAGCGCAAAAAGCCGTCTGCATTTTGTGGTCATGGTTCTATTTCCTCCCTTGATTTTTTACTGGAAATACGCTTTATTGCAAAAATCCGTTAATAAAAGACGACATAGTCTGGCTTTCGCTGAAATAATTGATCTCCCACTTGTCAACGAACGTACGATAATCGTTCTTATATCCGTTTAGCGTCAATGTATCGAACGTACTGCTGTAATGCAGGATAAGAAAATACAGCGGAGAAACAAGTTCTAATTCAATATTGTCTGCCGCCGTCGTTTCACCGTTCTCCAAAAGCCTGTCTCGTGCAGCATACATCCGCTCCGTCATTCCGTAAACGAATGCCCTCGGCCAGAACTTTGCACTGTTGTCGCCGCCTGTCCCTATCCCTCCTGAATAATTAAGCTCTTTGACCTGGTAATTATTGTACAGAAGATAGGAACGGAAAATATCGTACATTTCTCCGCCTTCGCTGCCGTACATACCGTTAAAGAATTTTTCGGTGAGTTCTGCAACGTCTGCATAACAGTTCCAGCCGAGTTTGGCATTGAGGTATCCGCCCAAAACCGCCCAAGCTGTACTGTTTCGATTGAAATACTGCGCCTGATTGTAGTGGTAATAGACTTTCTCTTCATATGCGATCTGGTACAGCCTTTGCAGATAGTTGTACGAATAAAACGGCAGCATGGAGTTACTGAAAACAGTGTCGTACGTCCAGAAAAACAGCGTTTCGGAAAGTTCACCCCAATCCGTAAGAGTGACATATTCACCGTTTTCATCAAACGTTCTTCCCGTATAGCGAGCAAAGAACGGTGCGAAAAAGGGAGCCACCCGCGGATGCAGCTTCATGTCTTCAGAAAAAACTTTGTTTCCGTTTGCGTCCGTGGTGTACGGCGCCTGCTCGGTGGCACGGTACACGAGAGTGGTCAGGATAAACCTGTCTGCTAAACCCCGCATATGTTCGGCATGTGCCTGCTCTGCTTCGGTCGCATTTTCCTCCGCCTGCGTATTTGCAAACTTGGCTTTAAGGCATTCTGCTAGGTCATTGATGAACAGGATGAGCGTAGCCGACTGTGCGCCGTACTCATCTATGACCGCTTTGCATGCATCGCAGGTACACCAGGAGGTGCCGTCCTGATCCTCCAATGAAAAACTTGCCACATAATACGACTCTGTTTCATCTGCATCGAAATTATCATACAACGCCTGAGCCGCTGTTTCCACGAGCTGGTCGTATTCGCCGCCCTCTTCATAATCGCCGTGCGCGGTAAAGCAAAGCTGTGTTGCTATACCGTCCGCAAACCATTCGTCATGATCTTCGCCATACACTGCCTCGGGGATATACAGCAAACTTGTATGGGTGCTTGACGTCTTCCCGTTGTATGTAACGGGAAGTTGGAAATCGTGCCTGTACACCGTACGGTAGCGATACTGTGTTTCTATATTGTAGTTGGATGCATACCCGTAACCGCTTGCGCGCACCGGGATATCGGGACGCTCGACGATGTGGTAATCGTACAGGGGCAATTCAGCTACCTTATCCAAATCATAGCTGTCCTCAAAGTAATAATCAAAGTGCAATGTATGTTCGAGGAACCCGTAAACGCCGTTGAGCGTACCTTTATCCTCTGCGCCGAGGATATACACGTTGCTGCCCTCGGTTTCGATGACGAACCCCTGCGCGTCAACCGTAGCGTAATCGGCAGAAATGCCCGCAGCCTCGGCTGCCGCTGTTTCCCCGACGGAGATATATTTGCCGCTTGCACTATATGCGGTATCTTCCACGATCTCAAATGCCGCGTCTGTCGCTTCGCCGAGGAACAGCTGCAATTCGCGCGCAGCCGCATTCACAAGGCTGGAATAAGAAAGCCCTGCCGGAATAAGTATTTTATATTCGGTAGTGCCGTTTTGTGCAACCGTTTCCGTCGTTTCGGTCATTTCGATCACATGGTTTGCAGCATTGGGAAGTGTTTCGTCCGTCGTAGTGCCGCCGTTCTGTCCTTGTTTGTTATCGTCTGCGCAACCCGCCAGTGCAAGTCCCATAAAGCATACCGCCGCCAACAGAAGCGCTGTTAATTTCTTCATCTTCTTTCCTCCTTACGAAACGACGATGTCATAGTGTGCAAAGGTGCAGTTGCCCGCTTCGTCGGTAACAAAGTACCAAACGCTATACGTACCCGCCGTTTCGGGAACGAAACTTTCGCCTTCGAGCTCCGTAAACACATTCTGCGGAGAGCAAACGTAGATACGCACCGTGCAGTTTTCTGCTGCACTCACGTTGTCGGTCACCGTAATTTCGGCAATATTGATGCTCTCGTTCACGTTCGCCTCCCCTGTATGGCTGCCGAACGCGACCGTAGGACTGTCTGTATCGACCACGTTAATCGCATACAAATACGTTGACCTGTTGCCGACGGAATCGGATACAACATAACTTATCGCATAGGCGCCGTAGTCGGAAAGGCGGATCGTATATTCGCGCTCCACATCGGAAACGTTCTGCAATACAGTACCGTCGACCGAAGTAATATATTTTCCGTTCAGCGTAACGCTCATGGAAACGGTAATATCCGGGTCGAGCACATCTGCCGCATAGAACGGTGCAAGCGCATACTCGCTGCCGATCTTCTGATACCCCTCGGAAACGGGGGTATTGAACTGCGGCGCGGTCACATCCTGCGCGGTGCCGTTCGGCATGATATACCCGATCGTCTGGTTATTCACACGGGAAATCGTGATCTTCGGCGTTCCGGTAACGCCGTTGAAAGAGATACTTAACCATGCGCGCATGGAAGGGAAACCTTCCCAACCGTCGCCGACGGAATAATAATTCGCGCCGCCGTCGATACTTGTGCCGAGCGATTCGTCGCTGTATGCGAACGAGATAGTGCTGCCGTAAAACTTAGTCGTGAACACGTTGCGCGCCCCGTTGCTCTCCATTACAATGCTGCCGTCGCTCTGCGCCGACAAGACCGTTGTCAGAACGACACTCGGGTCTTCCTTGTCCGTGAGCGTGATCGTAACGGAATCAAACTCCGCATCCGCAGGTACGGTGAACGTAAGCCCGAAGTCATACATCATCAATGCGTTGATAAAATCAAGGCTGTATAAACCGCTCTTTTCCGCGACCGTATAGGATACCTGCGCTTGTTCGACAGCCGCATCCGAGAAGCCCGTGAAATACTTATAGATATTGACGCCGCTTGCACCATAGCCGACATCTTGTACGGGTACTCTGTACTGTTTTACGGTGTCCCCGAGAACATAGGTGAACCAGCATTCCGTCCAATCTTCGGAAACGGTGACCAAATTTCCCGTAATGGGCGAAGCGCCGCTGTATTCTTTCGTTTCAGTGACGTAAAGCGTAGCGGGCGTTTCCTGCGCCGTGCCGTTTTCAAACGTGTACCCGCACAACTCGGAGAGCGTGTACTGCGCACCCTTGATGATGTAGCGGGGCAGCTGCGGCTCGACAAGCAGAATCGGGTCGCCGTCCGCGCTCACTTCCACGTCAAACTCGTCCGTATATTCGTTCGTATAATCGCGGTACTCCAAAGTGAACGTATACATTCCCGACGCCATCGGGCGGTACATTACCTTATCCGTTGCGTTCTCTGCCGAAATTTCGGCGACCGTTTCACTCTCGTCTCCGAAAGAAACGCGGAGAGTAAGATACCAGTTGCCGTTCGCGTTATCGACAGCGAATGTTCCAAAATCCATCTCCTGCCCCACTGCAAGCGATGAAGGCTTTGTGTACGATACCTTCATATCCGTTTCCGGTGTTCGCTCTTTCGCCTCAAAAGTGTACGTTTTTTCCGCAATGTTCCCGGAATAGTCCTCAGCAGTATAAACGATCGTATATTCACGTGTCTGTGTAGGCGTAAAACTGCCGTTTTCCACCGCTACGAGCGCCTGCGTGCTCGTGCCGTAAGAGGTATAGACTCTGACCGCGACGGGGCACTCGCCGGCATAGCTGTCAAGCGCGGTCGCAGAAGGAACGGCAAACGGCTTGCCGATCACGGCGTAATCAGCCGCCGCAAGATCGGAATCGTCCACAGTGATTACCGGCGCTTCGGTATCGGCGATCGTTCCGTTTTCCGCAAGCGACATTCCCGCAAGATGCGTGAACAGCATACGGCAATGCGACTGTGAATAACTGCCCGCCGAAACAGATACATAGCATTCCCCCGTCGTAAAGCCCTGCCAGAGTGTTGACTGCAAATTCGGATCGTCGAGGTCGTTGGCAAGGTTCACGCCCTGCTGTATATTCTCGCCGTAATAAAAGCGCTTTGTTTCATAGTCAAAACGGCAAATAATATCCGTCGTTCCGACATCCTCCGCATTTATTGTAATAGTAAGAGGATTATACCCCTGCATGGAAGCTGCAGCCTTTCCTCCGTACCCGTCGTTCTGGTGGCGTTTGTAACTTTTGCCGTCATAGGTAAAGTCGCCGTTGCCCGCGGGCATATATTCCAGTCCCTGTTTCCCCTGCCCCGATGAATAGAACATTGCAAACACGCGGCAGGTTTCCGTCGTGTTCCCGTCCGGCGAATAGCGAAGTTCGACGGTGAGGGTGTTGCTGCTGTCATGCACGTCGGTGAACGTAATGTACACAAACTGTGCGTCTGCCGTACCCAGCGTATGCGGCAGGAAAGATACACGGAAAAGGTCGTCCTCCGCCGTATAATCGCTCAGGTCGATGACGGTATTCGCGTATACCGTTTCGTTCTCGGCAATGTCGACGACCATGCCGCTCCTGCCTTCCGCAGGATACTCCGTCAGCGAGGAAACCGCACCGAACCCGATTTCGGTCTGCTCTCCGGAAGCCGTATATAAATATTGTTTGACCGTGAACGGCTCTTTGTACTGCGAATCGGTTTCTCCGTTTTTCGCCGTATAAAGTAATGTATAGCTGCCGAAATCCGTAAGCGTTACGGAATTGCCCACATACATACGGCCGTCGGGGGCGATGAGAGCAACGTCCGTTTCATACGTTTCGTTTCCCTCTTTGATCTGCGCCTTCGGCAAAGCAATTGTCTCGCCGACAAAATGCTCACTTTCCAAAAACGCCGTCAGTTCTTCGCTCCCGCATTCCGCGCGCACGGTTTTCTGCGCCGAAAGCGCAAACCCCAGCCCGAGCGCCGCGCACAGGCAAACCATGACGAACATAAGCGGGAGCGTTATCCCGTATTTTGTCCGTCCAATCTTTTTCATCATTCCTTAATTCCTCCCAGAGATACTTTATTCATAATGCGGTCTTTGAAAATAATAAATACAATAAGAATAGGGATGACCATAATGATGCAGGATGTGATGCGCACCGTCGTATGCGAAAACTCCTGCGTCGGTGAAGTTGACAGCCACTGAATGCCGTTTGAAAGCGTAGGATGATTGGGAATGTACAGGAGCGGCGTTCTGTAATCGTTCCAATACATAATCAAGTTCAGCAAAAAAATCGTGAAGAACATATTCGCTACCATAGGCAGGATGATATGGATCAGGATGCCGAACTCGCCCGCGCCGTCAACGTAAGCCGCGCCAGCATAGTCGTCGGGCAAACTGCGGAACGTTGCATAAAAAACAAGAAAATATGCACCGAGAAAGTTGAACTTCAATACAAACATGCCGATCATACTGTCATACAGTCCGATATTCTGCAACATCTGTATCGTACTGATATCCGTGCCGACGACGGGAATAGTCATGGTAATGATGACAACCCAGTAAATGACGCTGCTGAATTTGAAACGAAATTTTGCCGCAAGATACGCCACTATACACTGTACTGCCGTCTGAATGAACGCGCAACCGACGGCATACAGCAGGGAATTGAGGATCATATCTTCCAGATAGAATGTGGTGCCGTTAAGTTTAACACGGAAATTTTCGAATACAAAAATGAAATTTTCGAACGTCCACTGCTCTGGTAAGCCTACAATGTTCCCGATCGTATCGAATTCCAAAATGCTCTTAAACGACGTCATGAACCCCCACAAATAGACAATGATAAACGATAACGTCAAGAGCGCGAGAAAAGCGAACACGATCCAAGAAAAAACATTCATCTTTTCTGCAGCTTTTATTTTCCGCCGCAGCCAGTTGCGCAATTTACTTTCTTTGGCAAAAATATTATTCATGCCGCCACCTCACTCAAACCGTTCGCCGATCTTGTTCATTACTTTGCGGAACCCTATTGTCAGCGGAATGGTGACCGCGGAAACGACTAAACCGAAAGCGGCAAGATACGGGTATTCGCTCAGCCCGCTGTTGCCCGCTTCCTGCGTATTCAAATACAGATAATACCCGATCGTATATAATTTCCGTTCCGCCGAAGCCCCGTAAAAACTGAACAGGTACATCTGATTCGTAAAGATATTCGCCACGTTCACAACCGCCAATGTCACAATCGTAGGATACATCATCGGCAAAACGATCGAAAAGAATTCACGCAAAGGACGAACGCCGTCCAACTTTGCCGCTTCTAAAACGGATTCGGATACGCCAGACATCGTGCCATTAAAAATCAGGATATTGGCGCCGAATCCGATCCAGACAGAATAAACCAACAACGAAATGAGGCGCACATTGAGATCGGATGAATAAACAAAACCCGATACTGCCTCTCCGCCTATCATTTCAATAAAGGCGGGAATGTTGTTTTCCGTAAAATATTTGAACAACGATACGACAACAATCTCCGATATGATCGACGGAAGAAACAGAAATAACTGAAACAGCTTTCCGAACCGCCACTTTTTCATTATGTAATAAGAAAACAGTAGGCTGCCGCAAAAGCCGATCCATCCGACAAGAAACGCCAAAACCGAGTTCCATATCGCATTTACAAGATAGCTTTCCGTCGCAAAATTATGGAAAACCTGCTCGAAATTTTCAAATCCTGTAAAAACATATGAATAAAGCCCGCTTTGTCCATCGGTCAGCGTATAAGACTTGAAGGCAAGCAAGATCGAGTTGATGTGCACGCCTAAATAAAAGATGCAAAACTGCAACACGGGCAACGCGATCAACGCAATATAAAATATCTTCCTTTTTCTGTTAAATGTAGCGAGAGATTTTCCTTTTTTTATTATTTCCATAACTTACCCCCAAGTCTTAAACGTATCGCCGACCTTTACAAAACGTTGATCACGAAATATACGCAGAATAATCTTCCTTCCAAGTGTTCTCTGTCCAGTTCCAGCAGCCGACAAAATACTGCGCAGCCGTAAGTCCGCCGTTTTCATCGGTGAGCGCCGTCCACGGATAGGTGTAATCGCCGTACGCGAGAAGATTTAAATAGTTAAAATCCGACATGTTTTCATAATACAATTTATTTGCGGAGATTTGCGAAACAACGTTGCCGCTATCGTGCATGCTCCACACGTCTTGTGAAAACGTCGTCATATTCTGCAAAGTAGCGTCCGAAACTTTATAAATCATCGCGCGCGCCGTACCCGTCGTTTCGGTGAATTCCTCCAGATTTTCTGCGGAATAGCAGAACTTCAAAAAGGCTTTTGCCGCATCTATCTTTTCGGGATCGATTTTTGCTTTGATAAAACCGTACGCACTATATATATCAAGCGCAGTGCCGGAGGCGCCATGTGTATTCGTATCGTTTTCGTCGATCTTCGCAGGGATAGGCATGATACCGAAGTGGCGGTTTTCTTTCTTAGCCTGATCCAGATAGAGCTGTTCGCTGCGCGTGAACGTGCCGTTATTGGTCGCTTCGTTTTCCCACCAGTTGCCGTCCATCAGCATGGCGATCGGAGCATTTTTGAATTTTGAGTTGACAAAATTCTCCTGCGAAGCCAAATGCGATGTCGTACCTTTAAGGCCTTCCGTATCGAAATATCCTCCTTCATAGAGCTTTTCCAAAAAGGCGAGTCCGTACAATTTGCCGGGCGTACGCTGCAACAGATAACCATTCGCATTTGTGATATTATCCGCCGTTTCCGTTTCATAGGTATAGCCGAGTACGGAAGAATCATCCGCTTTAACGCTATTATCCACAATATACTCAACATCCTCCGCTGCAAACGTATAGCGTGCTTCCGTGATCGTCTTTCCGTCATAAGCGGCAGCGGCACTGCTTACAAAGTTCGCCGAATATTTCGGGGCATGTTCCCCCGTCAATGTGACCGGCGTTATGGTTTTGACCGTTTTCATATACTCGCAAAGGTCGAAAAATTCTTCCATCGTGGCGGGCAACCCATCGTCATACGAAGGTTTCACCCCGTCAGGTCCTGCAGACAGATTGCCGCTCGCGTTAGTATAACTTCCGTCCTCGGCAATATACAGGCGCTCATCGTTGAACAAGTCCTTATCGTACACAAGCCCGGCAAAGGTTTCATAGTGCGGAAGAGCATAATATTTGCCGTTGTACAGCAAACCTTCCTCATGCGTTTTTTTCAGGCTGACTCCTTCCTGTTCGCATACCTCTTGCACAACGTCGGAGATATCCAAAAAATCGCCATTCCTTACGTTGTCGTAATACGAAACCTCTTCGGTAAAGAAAATTTCGTTGGGAGACGTGTTAAAATTCAACATATATCCCTTATCTCTGTTCGGATCGATAAAAATCTGTACGCCCGTTTTGCCGTTTTCGAACGTATGATCCGCATATTCCTCTTCGAATGCGTCTGCCGCATCATACAGCCACTGCGTTCCGAACCCGCCGTCGTAGTTGGATACGTACAACTGTATCATGTCGGGGTTGACCGCCTCTTCACCGTCATCACGGTTGCACGCCGTCACGCCAAAGGCGACGGATGCAGCCATAAGCACTGCCACACAAGTTACACCGATACGTTTTAACATTGAAATAGCCTCCTGTTATATTTTTACAAATTGAAAACAGAGAAACATCCTTCCACACTACGAACGTGTTATTGAGAAAAAGAGAAACATTTGCCCGCGCCGGCAGGCGTGTTACAGATCGACGGGGCTGTCGCTTTTCATCGACTCATCTGCCGCATAAACGAGCAAATGCCCCGTGATCGAATTTTCAATGGACGTATACGATACAGACGGCTTGCTGCCGAGCATAATGCCGCAAAAATCTGCGACCAATCCGCGGTCGCCGCCGAAGTGACCACCCGTTTCACCCTTGCGGTCTTTGAAATCAAACCGCTGTTCGGTGTATGTGGACGTTTTTCTGTCATACTTGCGCAGGCAAAAGAATCCGTCCTCCACCTTTCCCTCGATCTCACCGCGGGTACCGCTGATAAAGATGCTGCGCCCTGCCTTCATGCAGCCGAGGGTGAGCGAATGAACTGCCGTGCTGCCGTTTTTGAAGCGGATCGCCACATTCTGATGGTCGGCAATGTCGCCGCCCGCCTTGTATGCGCACACCCCGTGCGGGTTGTACGTTTTCAGCGATTCGATCTTTTCTTCCATCGTCACGTCGTGGTAATCTTTGCCCGTACACTGCCACGGGTACCACGGCAACAGGCAATTATCCAGATACATAGACTGCACGTCATAAATACACTGTTTGCGCACATCTTCGGGGCAATCTACCAAGCAGCGCGTTCCCGCGCCATTCGGTGCCTTTTCGGGAATGAAAAAATCCCTGCCGCCGTAGCTGAACACCTGCGCGGGCCGTGCGGCTGCGTTCAGCCAGCACAAAAGGTCGATATCGTGGCAGCACTTTGCCAAAAGCAAAGACGAGCCGCACTCCTTTTCGCTTTTCCACTTGCCGCGGATATACGAAACGGAAGAATGAAACGCGCCTACCCGCTCGTCGGTGCAGATATTCACGATCTCGCCGATTTCGCCGCCCAAGATCAGTTCTTTGATCTTCCGGTAGAACGGCGTATAGCGCAGAACGTGGCAAGTCATCAGCTTGCATCCGTGCGCTTTGGCAGTATCGTAGAGCAGCAGCAAGTCTTTTTTGTTGTTTACGAGCGGCTTTTCCAAAAGCATATCGTAGCCCTGCTCCAAAAAAGGCACCGCCGTTTGCAAATGCAGTTTGTCCATCGTACCGTTTATGACGCAATCTGCGATTTTACCGCGTGCGAGCAGCTGGTTTTGGTCACGGAAACACATCGCTTCCGCTACCCCGAAATGCTCCCGCACATATTGCAGCCGCACCTCATCCGGATCGACAGCGGCAACGATCTCCATCTGCTCGAGTTTGTGTACGCCTTCTTCCGCATAGACGCAGGCGCGATCCCCGCAGCCGACCAACACCACTTTCAATTTTTCCATCGGCATCCCTCCTTTGTTTCCGCAAATTTGTTCACCGCTTCTTTGTTCGCGGAAACGGCTTTGCGCCTATTTCCTGTAATCGGTGATGACTTTTGTTTCGCCTGCGCGGATCATATCCGTGAGATCTTTCAAATCTTTCGCACGGCGCGGCGCAATGATGCCGCCTTCGGACGGTCTGTTCTCCGTATAGTGCATATCGGAACCGCCCGTTTTTTTCAAATTATACGAATCGGCATACCAATCGGCGCGGACGTTTTTATCGGGGTCGATCGCCGTATTGCACACCTCTACCGCGTCTACATGGTGCGGCAGAAGGCGGATCATCTCAATCCAGTCAGATTCGAGGAAGGGGTGCGCGTGAACGATGAAGCCGCCGTCGCTGCGGACGCGCGTCAAAAGTTCTTTGAGCGGAATGTCGCACATATCCTCGTTTTTCAGAAGCCACTCTTTATTCAGGTTGAAAAAGAGGAAGTCGTTTCCTTTATCCGAATATTCCAGCCCGAAAAACACCTGAAAATCCGTGCCTTCCGCAGCTTTTGCTGCCGCTTCGTAACCGCTGCAAAACACATCCATCTGTTCTTTCCACGGCGCGTTCAGCGGGCGGGTGATACTGCCCGTAAAATGATCCGTGATGCACACTCCCGCATAGCCGAGCGACATGTAATGCTTGACCATATCGCTGCCGCTCATGCGGCTGTCACTGCTGCCCTCGCGCGTATGTACATGCAATTCATACTTGTACTCTTTCATCTTGCTTCTCCTCTTTTTTTGAGTTTGATACTATATGCAAAGCGTTTGTATCTTTCGGCTGTAAAATAAACGTACCGTTTTTGTGCGAACGCACTTCCATATCTTTGAAATCGAAGGAAACGTTTACCCCTTCCGGAACAAAATAATCGTACCGATACGAGCCGTCCTGTTCCCTTGCCCAGCGCACAAAGATCCTGCCGCGCACGCTGTCGTAATGCCCTTCCGCATGCGTAATTGCGCCGCTCGGATCGAAGATCGGGCGCAGCGCAAGTTGCGCAAAACCGCCTTCGCCCGCCTCTGCGGAGGGCCGGATCCCCAAACAGTATTTAAACATCCACTCGCCTACCGAACCGTAGGCATAGTGGTTAAACGAATTCATGGATACGTCGCCAAAGCCCGTTTCCTTTGAATAGCTGTTCCACCGCTCCCATATCGTCGTAGCCCCGTTGACGACGGGGTAACACCAGGAGGGGTATTCCCTGCTCGTGAACAGGAGATATGCAAGCGCCGTTTCCCCCAAATCGCACAGCACGGGCAGCAGATGTTTTACGCCCAAAAAACCCGTGGTCAGTTTGCCGCCGTTGCGCTCGATTGCCCGCAGAAGATGCGGGCGAGTCTCCGCAGCGTCCGCCAGCCCGAAACGGTACACCAACAGATACACCGTCTGCGTGTCGCTTTTCAACCTGCCGTCCTTCTCCATGAACCGCGCGCGGAACGCCGCGCGTATTTTTGCATGCAATGCAAGGTAGTAAGCAGCGTCGCCGTCGCCCGCGATCTCGCACAATTTCGCCGTCAGATATGCGGAATACGCGAAATAGGCGGTGGAAATCAGCGATATATCGCTCTCTTCGTTCAGTTCCAGCCAGTCGCCGTAGTTGAAACGTACGGGGCGGATGTAATTTTCACTGCGGGAAAGGCAATAGCCGACAAACCGCTTCGCCGCCGAAAGATTTTCCTTTACGACGGACGCATCGCCGTACATACGGTAATATTCATACGGCAGGACGGTGACTGCATCTCCCCACCCCGCGGCACCGAGACGCCCCTGCAAAACGGAATGGTCGTGATGCGGCACGATGGGCGCGATGCCGGGCACGGCGCCGTTGCCGCACTGTACGTCACGGATATCGGTAAGATGTTTTTTATAGAACAGGCGGCAGTCCATATTGAACATCGCCGTGCCGCAGAAGACCTGCGAATCGCCCGTCCAGCCCAGCCGTTCGTCCCTCTGCGGGCAATCGGTAGGGATGTTCAGAAAATTACTGCGCTGCCCCCATACAATGTTTTTGTACAGCCTGTTCACGACTTCGTCGTTGCAGGAAAATGCTGCTGTTTCGGCAAGATCGCTGTACGTTGCAAGCCCGTCTATGCGCAGAATCTCCGCATCGCCTTCCATCGAAACTTCCACATAGCGGAACCCGTGGAAGGTGAACAGCGGGCGGAACGTTTCTTCCTTTTTTCCTGCAATGATATAAGAATCCGTCGCCTCCGCCGTGCGCAGATTTGCGGTATAGAGCGAACCGTCCGCGCAGAGCATTTCGCCGTAGCGGAAGATGACTTTTGCGCCGCGCGCACCGCGAATCCGCGCTTCGACGATCCCCGCCATGTTCTGCGAAAGGTCGTAGATCGCCCGCCCCGTTCCGTCCTTATGTAAAAAAACTGCGGGAAGCCTGTGCTTTACTTTCGTTTTCGGGGCGATCGCCCTGTCGAGATAATAGAGTTTCCACAGATCGGAAGAACCCGTTTTCGTCTTTGCGTTCTCCCATGTTCCGTCGTCGTATCCCGCCGCCGAAAAATCGCCGAGGGAAAGACGCGCATCCACCTCCTCCCCCATCAGAAGATCGGAACGCAAAATTTCCCCGTGGGCGGCCTTCCAACCCGTATCCGTTTCGATAAACGAGCGCGTGCCGTCTTCATAGTCGATGACAAGGCTGGCAAACACCTCTACCCTGTCGCTGAAAACCTGCCGTTCCACTTCGTAACCGAGGTTGCCGACCGCCCAGCCGTCTGCCGCAACGATTGCAAGCGCGTTCACCTTTTGCAGTTTATCCGTCACGTCGTATTCCATATATGGAATACGCTTTCTGTAATCCGTCCAGCCTGGCGAAAGAAAATCATCGTCCGCCTCGCTCCCGTTCACATACGCTTTGAACACACCGAGCGCCGAAACATACCAAACGGCGCGCTTTACCCTTTTTTCTGTTTTGAACTCTTTGCGGAAATACGCGGCGGGCGCACCGTACTTTGGCTTTTCGCCGCGGCTCACCTCGTCCAGATAGATCCAAACACCTTTATCGTAAAACACCGGATTTTCTCCTTTCCGTTAAGGTCTGACTGTTGCGTTAAAAAACGCAACAGAGGGGTACCCCTCTTCCCTTTCTTTTTATTCAAGCGTCAAGCTCTTTTGTAAGCGCCGCCGCGTCCTCTTTACCCCATTCGGGGTACGCCCCTTTCTGCGAAACAGCAAGCGCGCCGCACGCGTTTCCCCTGCGCAAAACGACATTCGGATCCGTCTGACCGCCGTCTATCGAAGCGAGAACCCCCGCCATGAACGCATCGCCCGCACCGTTCGTGTCTTCTATCTTTTGTACGGTAGCGGCTGGAATGCAATAGATGTTCCCCGCCGCGCACAGCATGCTGCCGCGGCTGCCAAGCGTGAGCAATACCGTTTTATGCGCGCCGGCGACCTTGCGCAGCCTTTCTTCCTGCGACGCGCCTTCGGCAAACATCGGAAGTTCTTCTTCCGAAAACTTGACGATATCCGCCGCTTCAATGTATTTGCGATACAGCCAAACCGCCTCCTCTTCGCAGGAAAAAGTGTCCGAACGGTAATTCACGTCAAAACTGACCTTTTTGCCGCAGGCATGCGCACAAGCGATCAGTTCGTCCGCAAAGACCCGCCCGTGCGTTGAAGACAGCGGCAGCGAACCAATGTGAACGATATCTGCCAAGCGGACGATCCGGCTGATCTCCGCCTGCGGCAGGTACGCATCCGCCGTGTTTTTACGGTAAAAACTGAACGTCCGCTCGCCCGCCCCGTCCACTTCGACAAAGGCGAGCGTCGTATTCCGTTCTTCCTCTCTTTGTAGATATAAATAACCGAATTGCTGCTTTTGGGCTACATCGACGAGAAAGTTCCCGATCGCGTCCTGCCCGACACTGCCGCAAAAACCGCAGCCCGCACCCAATTTTTTCAAGCAGCAAGCCACGTTAAACGGCGCGCCGCCCGCAAAACATGTAAATTCCATATGCCCGTGACAGGTACGCCCCGTCATATCGGCAAGTATCTCTCCCACGCAAATGATCATATTGCCCCCGACACCTCTTTTTCGCTATGCCGCCCGATAAAACGCGGATCGCTTTACGCCTTTTCAGGGTTCACTTCGCACGCGGCGACCGCTGCGTTTGCCTCCCTTATGCGGCGCAGCCCTTGTCGGGACAATTTCGGGCGTCGGTCGTAATAATACAACCCGTTCTGCTCCTGTTCAACGTCGTATAACTGTGTATAGCAGAACCCGGAAAGCTGCCCGCAGCCGAGCAGGAATGCGACCGCCTTTTCATAGCGGGCGACGAATTCTTCTTCCTTCTGCTCATTCTCGTAGCCCCAACCGTCTGCAGAATTACCGAAACGCACACCGCCGAACTCGCTCAGATGCAAAGGCTCGCCTTTATATTCGATTCCCTCGCCGGGAAGATACATCTTATCAAAAGACGGCGCACCGCGTTCGGCATCTTCCATATGCGCCTTTAATTTTTCAAGCGAACCATAAAAATGGAAATCCGCCACATCCGTCTTATGTCCGTGCAAACCGCCGCTCACATCTATGCAAGGCCGCGTAGGATCAAGAGACTTTGTAAAAGCGTATGCGGCATCCGCAAACCGCACATCGCGCACCCAGCGTTCGTCTTCGGGATCGCTCCACATTTCATTGAGCGGGCACCAGGTGACGATACAGGGGTGATTGAAGTCGCGTTCCACTGCTTCGCGCCATTCGCCGAGGAATACGCCAAGCGCATCCAAATTCCGCACGCGCATCCCCCAGCTCGGATATTCGCCCCAAACCATATACCCGTATACATCGCAAAGGCATAAAACTTTGGGATCGAATACCTTTTGGTGCAGCCGCGCGCCGTTGAAGCCGAGTTGCAGCGCCAACTCTATGTCCCGCACAAAATCATCCTCGGAGCGCGGTGTATACACGCCTTCGGGATAATACCCCTGATCCAGAACGAGACGTTGAAATACAGGTTTTCCGTTCAATAAAAACGTTTTGCCTTCGTAACGTACGTCGCGCAGTCCGAAATAACTGTAAACCGTATCTTCGCCGAATTGCAGGCGCACGCGGTATAAGCGGCCCGCTCCGAGTTCCCAAAGATGCTTTTCCGTTAGTTTCGTTTCAAATACACCGCGGTAGTTCAAATGCCCGCCGCATTTACCGACTGTTTTACCGTCGTATGTGATTTCTGCCAGAAACTCCCCTTCGGTCTGTGCGGTGACTTCCATTCTGACCGAACAGTTCTCCGCAGACGGATAAAAACGTATACCGAGTAACCGCTCCTGCGGCACGCATTCCAGCCAAACGCGCTGCCAAATCCCCGTTGTGCGCGTATACATGCAACCGTAAGACTGTTCTTTCCCTGATTGCTTGCCGCTGGGAAAATTCTCGTGCACGTCGTCATGAACGGCAACTTCGAGTAAGTTCTCCCCCTCTTGCAGCGCGTCGGTGATATCAAAAGAGAAAGGCGTATACCCTCCGCAATGGCTGCCGACCGATACGCCGTTCACATACACTTTGGCATAACGATCGACCGCACCGAAATGCAGAAAGATGCGCTCATCCTTTTTATGCTGCGACGCGGCAAAAGTCTTTCTGTACCGCAAATCATACACAAAACCCTTTTCTCCGATTCCGGAAAGTTCGGATTCTACACAGTACGGAACGCGGATCGCTCGATACGGCTTACCGCCGAGCGATACTTCCCACTCTCCGTCCAAAAAAGAAAAAGCTGTCCGCGCGAACTGCGGCTCGGGATAGCGCAAAAATTCTTTCATCAAACTTGTCATACTCATTCAAACCTCCCCGCGCGATGAGGAACAGACATAAAAGTTCCATAATTGTTTACCGAAAAATGAGCTTTGTGTGCCGGTCTATCGGTAAACATTCATCCTTTTCCACCGATTTAATCCGACTTTCCGCTTATATTATATCATAGACAGCATTTTTTGCCTATGGGGGTAACCCGCACAGTTTTGTGGGGTACATTAAAAATGCAATGAGCAAATATCCGCAGACAAAAGCCGAAACCTTTCATTTTATCGGGCATTCCATACCGCCGAAAGACTTCTCTTTTGATACATCGCCGCACTTTTACTGTCATTTTTTCGCTTATTACAAACTTTGCATGAACTTGCCATACAAAAAAGAGGTCGCTCGACCTCTTTTTGTTGCACGAATTATTTATCCTTTTCTGTATTTACCCGGCGATACGCCGTACTCCCGCTTAAATATTTCGTAAAAATATTTTTTATCGTTATACCCTGCTTCTTCCATAATCTCTTCCACCGTTTTATCCGTAGAAAGGAGCGCCTTTCTCGCCCACTCCAACTTTTCTTTCTGGATATATTTCTTCATTGGCTGGCTGGAAATACCGTTGAATGTTTTCGAAAGGTATTCGGGAGAATAGAACAGCAATTTTGATAAATAACTTGCGGAAATACCGTCACCCCTGTTCCTTTTGATATACTCCATCATTTCCTCATAAAGCCGCCTTTGCTTGTCGGAAAAATCCCCCTTTACATCATGCCCATAGCGAAAAATCTCGATAAGCGCCAATTTAAGCAGCGAATGGATCGCTTCAAGATAACCGGGACGTTCTTCCTTCTTCTCTTCAATGATTTGCCTGATATACGGCACCACGCTCTTCGCCTTTTCCTTGGGTAAACTTAAAAAACCACTCTCTTTCATCAATGCGCCGCCCACTTTTTCTTTCAACATCGTGCGGCAGGCATATTCGATGCAACGATCCCCCTCTTTCAGAAAAAAGTCAAAAAATTCGGGCAGAAACAAAATGTTCCAAACGGAGATCGTAGGCGTTGTCGCCCGATAACTGTGCGAAGCGCCGCTGTCGAGCATCATGATGTCCCCCGCGCTCAATTGAAAGGTTTCCCCGTTCACCCAATGCTGCGCTTCCCCTTCTTCCACATAGGCAAGTTCTATAAACTCGTGCTTATGCTCCGCCTCATACAGCGTTACGCCCTGCACCACCGCAACTTTTTCTTCGCTGTTTATATATTTATCCTTTTTAATTACTTTCGGATCGTTCAAAGTCTTTCCTCCGTAGCCCCGCTTATCCATTATATTTTCGCGCGATAAGATTAGTTTGTTTTAACAGGTCTTTGTTTATAATTCGTTCCGGTGAAGTGCGACATTATCACAACAGCGCCTTGACGCGACGCTTTATAACTTCCGATAGTATGCGCAATCGGCTGTCACGCCAGTTATAGCGCGGATGCTTTTTGAATTTGAAATTGATAAGTTTGCGCAGTTTTTCCTTTTGCGAATGTCCCATCAGTTGCTTTGCAAGCTCTGTAAAATCAGAATAGGTTGCGGGAACGCGGGTTTTGGCATAAGTCTCCCAATCTTCCAAATCATCATCCATCGCGTATGTCAAAAGCGACAAACCGTGGTCGAATAAAGGTGCGGGTGCGCAAATCGTATTCGTGCGGTTATCAACCAAAAAACCAAAATTACCGAAGTGGCGATCCGTATTCAAGACAACGGCATCGAATACAATCATATCGGCAAAAGCCTCGTAATAATCACCTCCGAGCGATTTGTAATACTCGATGACCGCTTTTATGCCGCCCTCTTTCACTATGTTTCCGACCGGCATAAAAGAGTATTCTTTGCTTGTAAACAGTTCACAGGTGGAACACAACCGCCCTTTCCATTTAGATAAACCGTATTGCACGGCGTCGATCCCCATAGTCTCGGCTACCTGATAGGCATAGTATTCGCAGTACGGCTCGTTGCCCGAATTAGCAAACCCTTCCGTGCCCGACTTATATAAAATGATTTTGCCGTTTACTCTGCGCCAGCATTTGGCAAGCATTCCGTTTGTCGTAAATTCCGGCGATGAACGCAGCGAAGTTTTTTGAAAACTGCCATACCCCGTAAAAGCGATATGGGAAAGCACATTGCTGAACCGATTGTCGTATAAATTGTTTTCCGAAAACTTTCCGCCAAAATTTTCATCAACGATCCAATAGCAGTCATTGAGCGAAAGTCCTTTGCAAAAGTCTATGATTCCCTTTGTATCTTTTTCATTCAGACCGAGTTTTGCAAGAAAGTTCTGTACATACGCACGATTCCCTGGAATCGTCCTGCGCTTTAACCATTTGGCTAAACCTTGATCCGAAATCTCCAAATCCAACGGCAATAACGATTTGCTTGCGCCGTTGACGGATAAAATTTGCGCGGAAACCCCGTCGACGTCTTTTTGCATATCGAAACGCAACAAATCGGTATCAAATTGTTTGAGAATATAACTCATTCCTTTTTCTCCCCATCCGCGGCAAGACCTAACAATCTGTCATACTCATCCGGAGACAGTAAAATTGCAGTCGGATTATTGTTTTTCAATACGATAATCTGCTTTTCTGCTTGTAACCGATTGAAAATTTTCGATGCCTGACCCTGATTGAACATTGTGACCGAAACCAAATTATTAAGCAAGTTTCTCTCTGTCATGATCCACCTCTGCATACATTATAACAAATTAGAAAAGAAATGTTAATAAAAATTCTTAATCTAATTCAAATTTATTCAACTTCTGTCTTGAACTCTTATTAAACTCATTTTTTGACATTCCTCCAAACTTTCAATGAGCCCGGTCACAAATGCTTCCATAAAATATAAGGTTGAAACAAAATAAAAAGTATGACAAAAAAGCCCAAGCCACGAGCCGACTTAAGCTAAAAATTGGATGGGTATGGCAGTTAGGTAAGCACGCCGGCCGAATCAGCAATCACATAACCGCGAGATTTCAGCAGAGCAATAGCGGTTGCGAGCGAGAAAATATGTTAAATATGTTCAAGTGGGACAGCGTTGTGAAAGTGGTAAAGATCGGGGCTGTACGGGATGTTGGATTTGAGAATCGCATAAATAGCGGTAAGTAGCATCCTACAAATAGCAATGGTCATAAGAAATTTTCTTCTTTCTGCCGTAATAACTTGTTCCAATGGGCCGTTCACATTCTCCTGCCACCATGACAGGTGCCACCTTTCAGTATTTGGGCAGACTGCGCCCTTGTAAGTAAAGAGAAATTCAAAAAAGTATGCAAGCGGGAGAGCAAACGCTCTCCCGCTCTTATCATACCCTTTTATGCCTCGTCCTGATCGGACGCCTTTTTCCTTCGAATAAAGAAGAAAACCAAACCGCCAGCAACCAGCAAACCGAGAACGACAAGCAGGACGATGAGCGTCCAATTCGTTCCCGCCTCGATGGTGAAGGTATAGACGGTACTATTACCGCATTCGTCCGTGACTGTTACACGGTATTCCCCTTCCTCCGAAATCGTTTCTCCGAGTTTGTACCCGATTTCCTCTTCTCCGCGATAGACTTTGACTTCCGCTGTTTCGGACGGTTCGGAAAGGACAACGCCGCCCGTCGTCTTACCGCCGTTCTCCACGCCGTCGATTTTGAGCGTCGGTGCGGTGCCGTCCACGGTCACGGTAAAGGTATAGGTCTTGCCGCCGACGACGATCCCCACCTCATACGTCCCGTCCTCGAAGAGTTCAAGCGTGCCGTAGTTGAGCCGTTTTTCCTCCCCGTTCACGAGTGTCTTTTCAAAGCCGGGGGTGTCGTCGAAGTTATGCTCGAACTTCTGCACGAGCGGCTCGACGATCGTGAAAGACATCTCCGCCTTATTGCCGAGCCCGTCCGTGACCGAAAGCGTGTACGCCGCGGGTGTGTCGATTGCATCGCCGAATTTATATTCCATGACCTCGCCGTTCCTTGTGAGAACGAGCGTAATTTCCTCGTTTGCCGTGATCGTAACGGAGTTGGAAAGCCCTTTATCGTTCACATTGATATCGAAGTCCGCTTCTTTGTCTATGGTGAACGACACTTCCGTCTTGTTCTGCGCGAGATCCGTGACTGCAAGCGTATATTCTCCGCTCTCCGCGATGACTGTTCCCGACATATACGCGCCGAGCGACTTGCCGTCCTTGAACAGTTCCGCGGTGAGCCCTTCGCCTTCGAACGTAATACTGACGTCTTCGCTCACCGATCCGCCGTCTGTTACGCCGCCAAGCGCAACTTCGGGCGCCGCCGTGTCTATGACAAACGTATAAGTTGTGCTGTACCCGTCGAAGTTTGCAAACGTAATCTCATACGCCCCGTCTTCGGTCAGTTCCTTGCCGGAAGTATATTCGATCTGTTCGCCGTCCTTCTTCACGATAACTCTCGCTTCATCCGTCCACGCGAACGTCACGGTGCCGTTGGTATAACCGCCGTTCTCCACGCCGGAAAGAATCCCTTCGGGAGCGGGCTGTCTGTACTCGTTTTCCGAAACGACCGCGTCGATGCCCGTGCGGAATTCGTCCGTTACGACTATCCTGTACAGTCCCGACGTGCGGAAACGATAGGAAAGAACATCTGCCGAAATCGTCGTGCCATAATCGTCCGCCGTCAGAAGTTCCCAGGTATCGCCGCCGTTTGTCGATTTGTAGATTTCCAACGTCTGAATGTGCGATTCCTTATCGGTACTCTCCGTTATGGCAATGTCGAGCGTCTTATTTTTACCGTTCTCCGTCACTTCCACGATCGGCGCGTTGCGGGAGATGACGAGCGAGAACACCTGCGATTTGCCGTTGTGGTTCACCGCCTCCGCCGTATAACTGCCGCTGCCCGTAATCGTGTACGTTTCACCGAGACTGAAACTGCCGATAAGCGTTCCCGCCTCATCATATACGTTGAACATCGCCATCCCGTCGTATGCGTCCGCTATGGACACCGTTACGGCGTCTTTGAAATAGTACGTCCTGTCAAACGTTACGGTATTGGCGCTGCCCTCGCCCGTCGCGTACAGGATCTGCGGCGCCGTGCGGATAATGATGAGCGAATACTCGCAGGTATTGCCCCACTCGTCCGCGACCGTGAGTACACTCTCGCCCTCGCGCTCCACGAGCGTTCCCTCGAACGGTTCGCCGTTCAGATAGCAGACGATGTTCTCGCCGAGTTGTACGGAATTGGCAAGCACTTTCTTCCCGTCCGAATACGAATACAGGTTTTCCCCGTCCGAGATCGCCGCCGGCTCTTTTTCCCAGTAGTAAAAGCTCTCGATCCCCACGGCGGCATATTCCGAGATGACCTCGTACAGCCGTTCTTCGGTAAAGTACGCGACTTCCTCTTCGGGATTCCCCGATTTCTTATAGATGAAGTACTTTCCGTTAGCCGCGTTCACGCTGTCTTTCGCGTCCATCGCGATGCCCGTATCCCACGTTTCGCTGTTCCACTCGCCCGTGCGGACGAATGTGTATTCCCGTTCCGCCGCAAAGTTGAACGCCGATTCATACGTCGCAAACGAGAAAAACTCGCCTGCCGCATCGGGCGCTTCCCAATACTCTTTCTGCAGCGTTTCCGTCAGCACGTTCTGCTTGGAAGAAGTGAACTGCGCCGTCCACTCGTTCCCCGCCGCATCTGTGCAGATGATCTCATATACGCCCGTGTCTATGGTATAGATCGCAGTTCCTTTGGTATAGGCTTTCCCGTTCACGGTCACGCTTACGATCGGGGCGAACTGTTCGGGATCGCCGTCTTCCCACGTCAGCACAACGTCGCCGCTCGTTTTCCCGTCAATTACGTTGCCGACCGTGAGCGATTCTTCCGTCCTGTCGATGACGATGGTGTAATGCTCCGTAGCCGTCCCCGACTCTGTTTCCGCATAGAACGTGTATTTGCCCGGCTGGTAGTATTCGACGCCGGAGATATATTCTTCGAACTTATCGCTCCCCGGCCGCTTCACGAAACAATCCCCCGCGCTCTCGAACCGGATATGCTCGGCATTGGTATAGCCGCCGCTCGCAATCGCCTCGTCGTCCGCATATAACTGCGCAGCGGGGATCGTCCTGTCCAAAGTGATCGTGTACGTCTCCGAGGTGTTCCCCGCCTTATCGACCGAATAGAAACTGTACGTTCCTTCGGCCGTGAGCTGCGAACCCGAAGCGTAACTCGTATAGGATCCCGATCCCGGCTTTTTGACATACGTCGTCGAAAGGCCTATGGCGTCATACGGCACGAACCTGACATATGCCGCGTTCGTCGAATCGCCCGACTGCACTGCATTCGCACCGCCATACAATGTTCCCGTAGGTTTCGTCTTGTCGAGCGTGATCGTTACCGTGGAAGACTGATTGTTGGCGTAGTCCTTACAATAAAAGAAATACGTCCCCTCGGTGGCGAGTTGCGTTCCGCTTGCATATACCGTGTATGCGGAACTGCCCGGCATCTTCACATAGCAATCCGAAATGCCTGATCCGCTGTCGCTCGCCACATACCTGATATAGTCCGCATTCGTATACGCGCCGCTCGACTTGGATACCGTGCCGCCGTACAGCGTGCCCGTAGGGATACTTGCATCGAGATAGACTTTATATTCCTCCGATACGTTCCCCGCCTTATCGGTCGCACGGAAATAGTACCACCCGTTCGTACCCGACAAACTCGTGCCGGACGTATAACTTATCCAGGTCGAGGATCCCGGTTTTTTGACTTCGTATTTCGATACGCCGCCCGTATCCGTCGCCGTGTATTTGATCGCGCTGTTCGCGTATCCGCCGTTTGCGACCGTCTGTCCGCTCGCGTTGGTCACCTTTCCCGAAGGCTTGACCGTATCGAGATACACATTGACAGTATTGCTCGTCTGACCTTTTACATCGGTAGCATAAAAATACCATTTGCCGTTGTTCGAATCCGTGGCCGCGACCGTATAAGAATCGTTATACGACGTCGAATAACTGCTCGAATTCGGACGTTTATATTTTATACTGCTGAAATTCTCGTCCACAGCCGTATAAACGATCTGCTTGTTGGTATACGAACCGCTCGTAATAAGGTTGCCGCCGGCTTTCATTGTACCGGACGGGACACTTTTATCCACCTCGAATTGGAACGTATAGAAGTAGTAAGTGAAATCGACCAAAAAACTCGATGCATACCTGCAAGAGTATTGCAGTTCATACATCCCGTCCGTGAGCGAGCCGGAAAACAGTGTCAGATTCCCGCTGCCGGATAAGGATTTGCTCGTATATGTCGAACCGTTGCGGAGCAGTTGGAATGTCCTGTGGTCGCTCACCGCACTCGTTTCCACCGTGATATTGAACGTCGACCAGTCGAGAACTGCGCCTTGCGAAAGCGTGCTTGATGCGCCGGTGGTGCCCGATCCGTACATATAGATCTTAAAATTGCTCGGACAGCCCGTTGCCATTGTCGTGCCGTAAATTGTTTTGCCGTTTGTCAGGTACTTTGCCGTGGAATACGTCAGCGCCGATGCTTCCTGCATATTTAACCCGAACAGGCAAAGCCCCAACGTCAAGAGCAACGCGGCAAAAAATGCGCCGAGCAGGATCAATCTTCTTTTGATTGCCATTTTTCTGTTTTTCCTCCCGATTTTTATTCATTGTTTTGCTGTGTCATCTCATTTTTTCTCTGTTTTTACATTCTCTCTTTCCCTCCTTTTTTGCCCAAAATTAAAACCGCCGGAGCGGCGGTTTGTCACGGAGGTCTGATTTTTTGTATCTTATAACACAGGCTGCTTTTCCCTCCGTTTTTTCTGTATCGCTGCTCGGTCGTGAGCAGTTTTTCCTTTTTCAAATCGCGGATCGCCCTGCGCACGGTGGATTCGGAGAGTTTAAGTTCCTCCGCGATCGTGGGGATCGCGGGCCAGCACTCGCCCTCTCTGTTCGACCTGTCCGCGAGGTACAGATACACCGCCACCGCCCTATGCGGCAGATCCGCCGCATAGAGAAAATCCAGACGGCTCACTCGTTCCCCCTCCTTCCGGGCGGCGTCGTGCGGATCGGCACCGACTTTTCGCTCCTGCGGTACGCTTCGTGCATTCTGCTTTCCGTTTGGCTCATCCCGCCGGGAAGACAGCGCCCGGCGGTGTCTTCCTCTTCTTCGAGAAGGTCAGGGCGGTACTTTTTCACGATCCCGTCAATGATCTCCTTCTTGTCCGCATATTCTACTTTTCTGTTTGCGTTCTCCGACACCGTATACGGGTGTTCGGGATCGAAGGTGATGCCCCATTTGTAAAAGAGTTTGAGTTTTACTTTCATCGGATTCGCGCCTGTTTTCATCACAACGAACTGTCCCTTCGGCATGGATTTGAGTTCGTCCGGCGTCATGAGCGGCCGCTCTATCATCTGTAAACTCTCGGACGGATCGTTCTTGCCTCGGCTCACCGAACCGGACAATGCCGTCCGGCTGCCGAGCGCTTTGGAGAGCGTTTCCGCCGAGGTACTGTTCGGCGCAAATCCGCCGAAGATCGTGAGCTGCGTATTGTCCACGATGATCTCCTGCCCCTCTTTGCCGTAGTTCTTGTCGAGCTGGCTGAAAGACTGTATGATCGGCACGATTTGCAGCCGGCGCGAACGCGATGCGGAAAAGATCATCTCCGCATCTTGTATTTTGGGAAGCGTGCCGAACTCGTCACAAAAGAAGATACAGCGGTTTTTCAGTTTTCCTCCGTTCTCGTCCGCCACCGCCAATATCTCGCGGTACATCTGCTGTATGATGAGCGAGATCATGAAAAAGGTGTTCGGGTTCTCTTCCGGCATGATGATGAACACCGCCGATTTCTCCGCGCAGAACATTTCCGCATCGATCTCCGTATCGAAACACAGAAGTTGTTCGAGTTCCGAATCGAGAAACGCGTTCAGCCGCGAGAGCGCCGTGGACATGACGCTCGCCATCGACTGCTCCGCCGTGTTCAGCGCCGCGCCCGCAAACCATTTCGCTTTATGGTCGTTCGGCAGAAGATCGACGAGCTGCTGAAACTGATTCTTGCCCTTGCGGTTGGACGGCGCAAGCAGTTCCTGTATGATCTTGAATACGGACACGATGTGCCGTTTCTGCGGCGCACAGAATTCCGCGACGAGCAGGATCGTCGCCGTGAGGATCCCTTCCGCCGCGTCGTAAAAGTAAGCGTTCTGCCCAAACGCAGCAGAGTCCATGCCCGACAGGATAATGGTCTTGGAAATGATCTTCGCATACTTCTCCGCTTTCGCCTTATGCACGAGCTGCCCCGTCCTACCGTACAGATCCATATATTTGTTCACAAGGTGCAGAAGGTTATTCCCGTTCGAGCGCGTGGGGTTACGCAAGTCGATGACGGATACATTGTAGCCGTACTGCCTTGCGACCGTGCCGTAGTTGCGCATGACGTCGCCTTTTGTGTCCGTGGAGAGGAACGACATCCCGCTCGCACAGGCATATTCGATGCACGGGTACAGCCAATACGCCGTCTTGCCGACGCCTGCCGCGCCGATCATGAGCGCATGAACGTCGCCCGTATCCACCATTGCCACCGTTTTGTCTTTGCCGCCTCTGCACCCGACGACGATGCCCTGCGGCACGGGTTTTTCTTTCCCGCCCTTTTTCAGCGGCGTCACCGTAGGCGTTTCCCGACGCATGGCCTGCTCGCGCCACTTCTGCGGAGTGAACGGGATTTGACGGTACGTCTTAACAATTTCCGACCTCGTTGCCCAGCGCGCCGTGCCGTGCTGTCCGTCTCCGACCGTCTTGCTCTTGATGTGATTGAGGTTATAGATGTGCGCAAGCAACGTGATCCCACCGAGTACGCACGCCATAACTGCCGCTACGACCACTACTGTGCCAATGCCGGACATTGCTCATCCTCCGTTTCGTCTGACGTTATCTCTTTATCGACTGTTTTTTCTTCAGGCTCCCTGCGGCTTATCCTCTGCTTCAATAATAAATCCTCGTTCCAATCTTTTAACTTCGGAACGAGGATATCTGCTTGTACGCCTTTACTTTCGAGGTTGCCTTTGATCCGCTTGCTTGATTTCCTGCCCTCTTCGTCGTTGTCAAGGCAGATGCAGACACGCTTGATTCTCGGATCGTCTTTCAGCAGCTGCATCGCCACCCTGTCCGACACCCCGCAGCACGCCGCATAACTGTGCTGTTTCCAGTCCTCTTTATTCATGGAGATAAACGACAACATATCGATGGGCGCCTCGAAAAGATACAGCAATCCGCTGCTGCCGTACCAGTGAAAACTGTATTCCGGCATTCCGAACGGCACATTGCCTTTGAAGGTCGATTTCGTTCCCGTCCCGCGCATATGCGCATGGAGCGGCTGTCCATTCGGATTGTAGCCGACAAATACCGCGTTATGGTACTTTTCGGATTCGTAAATCAATTTCTTTCGGAAAAATTCGTTCAGCACCTCTCTGTCGATGCCGCGGCTCTTGGAAAGATAGGCGTATGCTCTGGCCGATGTTTCGTTCCGCCTCGGCATTTCAAATATGCCGTCCGCCTTTTTCTCGACAGGCGGCGCGGTTTTCAATTCGCCGCCTTCTCCGTTCAAAAGAAATTGCATCGCTTCGGTATAGCTTTTATCGAAGAACCGTTTTACGAAGTCGATGGCGTTTCCGCCTTCTCGTTCATACTGATGAAACCATAGGTTCCCGCGGATCGACACTTTTGCCGTACCGTCCAGCCATTCGTATTCAGAGCCTGCGCGCCTGACTTTCTCGCCCTGCCGCTCCAACAATGATACGATATCCGTCTGCCTCGCCCTGTCTTTTTGCTCGTCTGTAAAATGAACGTACCCTGACATTCTTTTCCTCCTTTCTAAAATTAAAAGGGAACCGCAATTGCAGTTCCCTTACAGCCTGTCCCATTTTAAGGCATTTGGCTTAAATTATCACGATACAGATAAAGCGCATCACTTAATTTTTGATTTAATTGAATAAATTCAATAAGATATTTTTCCGTAATTTCAATTTGAACATTTCCTTCTTTTACTTTTGTTTTAGATTGCAATCGCTGTTTTCCTGCTTTATTTGTAATTTGAAAACTGTGTATGATTCTGTTTCTCCTACACACTATATCATCAAATAAATTCGCTATATTATTTCCTGCATTCAATGAAATCGTTGCCTTAACGACTGGGCTTAACTGCCCAGATGTTAAATCATTTAAATCATACCAATTATATTTTGTTGCGTCGGTATGCAATATGTTTTCTATTACAAATGCATTGTTTGAAGCAAAAACACAAAGGGCTGTTCCCAACAATTCCCTATATTCTTTTTCCGGCAATGCTTGCCTTGTTAATTTGCTTTCGTACATATAATCTCCTATTTTATAATTTATACACAATATTATATCACGCTAATTTTAATTTTACAAGGCTATTCTTGTTTCAGTCCCTGTGCCTGCTTTTTCTCGTCTATCTTTCTCCGCAGTTTTTTATCCGTTCTGTCAAGTCTGCTCCTGCTCTCATCCTCCGGCCAATTTATAAACAACCTCAGAACGCTTTGAAACAGCCGTGCCGCCGCAACAACCGCAAAGTAATTCCTGTTTTCTCGGATACTTTCCAAAAGTTTTTCGGCATACTCGTTCCCGTGCGCGGCAGAGGCTTTCAGATACGCCATGCCCGTTTCCTCGTCGCGCGGAACGTCTTTCCCGAAAAAATACAGTCTGCCGAGCTGATATTCCGCATAATCGTTCCCGCCTGCCGCCGCGATCTGAAAATACCGTAGCGCTTTTTCTATATCTTTCTCTTCATCTGTGAGGCAGATCTTTCCCGCGAGGTAAGCCGCATTCGGATACTCGTCCGCAGCCTTCGCAAGATATTCGAGTGCTTTTTTAAGATCCTGCTCCGCGCCTTCGCCCTTATAATACATTTTACCGAGTACATACTGCGCAGGCTTGAAGCCGGCGTCGGCGGCTTGTTTCAGATAACGGATAGCCTCGGAGATGTCCTGTTCCAACACGTCCCCGTCCAACAACGCCTTTCCGAGCGTGTATGCGGCATGCTTGTTCCCGCGACCAGCCGCACGGCGAAGATAGGTTTCCGCTTTTGCTGTGTCCAGTTCGACGTCTTCACCTTTCAGATACGTCTTCCCGAGAAGGTACTCGGCGAACTCGTTATCGTCCTCCGCCGCTTGCGAAAGCCATTGGAGCGCGGCCGCTATGTCTTTCTCTATTTCATCACCTTTGAGATACATTTTGCCGAGCCGATACTTTGCCACCGTATTCCCGCGCTTTGCACACACCTCCAAAAGCCATGCCGCCTTGTGCGGTGAGTAGCCGTCGTTATCGTAATCGAGCAGTTCCTTTGCCCAGAAATACAGTTGCCATGTCGTTTTGAAATTCGGAAGATACTTTTTCTCAACTTCCTTATCCGCAGGTTCTGCCGCTTGGATCTCCCCATTAAGTTGTTCTGTGTCAGGCATAGTACCGCGAACAATATCCATTGCCGCACGGATGACCGCATTGCGCACCGACTTGAACTCACGGTTTTCGGACAGTGGCACGCGCGGCGGGAGCGTTTCCGTATAGGTGCGTATCACTTCCTCGCGCCGTTCGTACCACAAGTCGTACAGTTCGGCAATGCGTTCGTCCTTCCCGATATCGTCAACGACGGAGCGCACGAGCGCTTTCACATCCTCTTTTAGATATCCGTACACCTTCTTACCTTTCGTTTTGGAAAGTTTGCCCGCAAGACGCACGAGTTTCTCTTCGAGTACGGGATCGTCGAATCCCTTTTCGTTGATGCGCGCTGTGATCTCGGCGATGCGTTCCCCGCTTTCCTTTTTCAAGTCGTCCCTGTGCTGCGTCTGCTTTTCATATACACTGACAAGGTCCTGTGCAAAAATATCCCGCGCGAAGACAGACCGCAGATTTTGTACGCCCTTTTCCGTAAGATACCCTTCGTTTTCGAGTTTCGAATACACGATGAGATGGACGTGCGGGTGGTGGCTCTCGTTATGGAACGCCGCGTACCATTGCAAGTTTTCCATAGGGATCTTGAAATTCTCTGCGATCTCCGGCGTTTCGCTGCGCAGCAGTTCCCGCCACCGTTTTCCTTCTCCGAATCCGAGCCGTTCCGCGTCTTCCCTGCGAAGAGACAGGATCACCGTCCATACGTTCCCGTTATACCGATTGAGTTCTTCCGACACGGCGCCGAGTTTTACTTCCACCCCGTCGTCCGTGAACAGACCGTGCGATCCCATTCGCTCCGCGCGCGGGCGCGTGGCGATATAATCGGCATACGTTTTTCTGCCGGCAGCCGCACCGATGTTGTCCTCGATAGCGCGGGAGATGAAGTCCGTTGCGTTCCCCGCGTTCGGCTTGGCGAGGTAGTCTCTGTACTCGTGCATCTCTTTCGTGTCGGGAAAGTCTTTGACAAGTTTTTGAATGAGTTTGACCTGATTCACCGTAGCGGGCGAGAAACGGAACGATTCGTCTATCTTTTCTGCACCCTCTCGCGTGGCAATGTACTTTGCATACCCGCCCGTGCGCTGCTTTCGGTTCGGTTTGAGGTATTTGAATTTGGTGACGAGCCGCGCCATGCTTTAGCCCTGCTGCCAATCGAGCGCGTCCTCGAACGAGAAGGAACCGTTCAGCCGCTTGACCTCTTTCACGCACTCACCGCGCAGGCGTTCGAGCGCAATCTTGTCGATCCCCCTGTCCGCTGCCATGAGGTTCATCATCACAGCCATCTCCACCGCGAGTTTGAACAGCAGCCTGCCCTGCTTGCTGTCGCTCTCCGCGACGATGCCTTTGAGCGTAGAGGTGACGACGTTCGGAAGATAACTTTTATTTTCTTTCGCAGACAGGTACCCGGCATAGAATATTACCGCTTTTTCTATGAACTCGCTCTGCGACGCGCAGTTGTCCTCTTCCATATGCTTTGCCGCCAGCTCCAATACAGACGGTCTTATCCATAGTTGAAACCGCCGCTTGACTTCTTTTCTATTCGCTCTTTCGTTTTTCTCTTTCAACTCCGTTTAGCACCTCCACAAGCACCGCATTTTCATCTATCTATAAAGGCGTACAAAAACGGCACCGACAAAAGCGTCAATGCCCCGAATACGGCACCGCATTTTGCATCGGTACAAAAATGCACACAACGTATCACAACAAAACGGACGGCGTTGCCGTCCGATGTGAATCGAGGCGAGTGCCGTTTTCGGCACCGCCTCTTTCTCCTGCTTAAAAATCGACCTTACTTTTCGACCGAAAACGCCTCAAAATCCTGCCCGGCAAACGGCTCGCAGAAACGCCCGAATTTCGCCCAAAGTTCTTTTTCCGTGCGCTCGTCTGTCTTTGCCCGAAACCTCGGCACACGCGCGCAACGCGGGGCGGACATCGGTTTTTCCGTCCACCTTTACATTCCTTGTACTGTTCCGAGAGTCTCCTCCGTTTCCTCGCGTTCGGGTACGCTCTGCTCGGAATCGCGTAAATCTGACCGCAACGTTACACAAAGTTCGTCATTATAAAATGCAACGAACGAAAACTCTTTTCGCTGTTTCAGCTCTTCTGCCAGCAATTTGCAGAAGCCGTTTTCCGGCGTCAGGCTTGTGCCAAACCGTTCTTCCAGTTCAGCATAGGTTATCTTTTGTATATTTCCTTCGCCCGATTTTATTTTTCCTATTAAATAGTCCGATATATTCTTCATGTGTTCGTCCACAAGCAATCGGGCAAACGGAACCAAAGCAGCATACCGCGCATATGAATAGCCCTGCGTGTCTACAAGTATTCCGTCCCTTTGTCCTTCGCCGAGAATAAGGATGCTGTCATAATCCATGTGCTTTCTTTCCTCAAAATAATCCCGATCGCGCAATAAGTTATTGTATAACGAAAAATACTCTTTTTCCGTTAAAACAATAACGTCGCCTACCGTATACGAATCTGTTAGAATCCTCGGTGCCTTGCGCTCCATGATTGCATTGATTTTCATTTTTCTTCTGCCCCTATACTTCTATTGTACCGCTTATCATAAACGCGGTACGGGCTGCCCCACCATATCCGCCGCGTTGATCTCCCGCCCCTGCAAGTAATCCCTGAAAAGTTCTTCCCTCGCCTTTCCTGAAATTTTAGGAATCGATTCGGCTCTCCTATATGCCTTTTCAGCATCCTCCATCTCATAGCGGACGGGCTGAGCAGTCCCGCGTCCTTTGAATGACATCGTGCAGTCTTTAAAGTTTAACTCCATGACTGCTTGGAGCAATGGATTGTCAGGTGCGCCTGCGACTATATCAAACAGGCGGTCGTCCATAACGTACGCGTCGATAAAATATTCCAACAACGAATCCAACGTACTGTCATCCGCTTCCTTCAGCATATCTTTCAGCTGTCCCGCTACGCCGTAAAAACTATTGCTCCCGCTCGCCGTAAAACAAACCGTTTCTTCACCGTCAGTAAGTCTGACCGCGATGAATCGATCTTGTTTCTCTTGTTCTGCATTGATCTCTTCCTGTATCTGCCGTTCTATCTTCGCACGTTCGTTCTTCGGTACTTTATCGGCATAAAGTTTGCCGATATATTTTTCGAGCGATTGATCCAAATCTTCTCCCTCTGCATAAAGCGCTACTTTCAGCGCATCGAGTTTGCGACGGTCGAACCGGATCGCGATCTCATCTTCTTCCATTCCGTTTTCTCCTTTCATCTGTTTTTCTGGTAAGCATTCGCCCGCTTACATATTCGGCATGAGCGACACGTTTTGTTCCTGCTGCTGTGTTTTCTGACACATCAAGTTGTTTTGGAACAGTTCTCTGCATTTTTCTTCGGAGCGGCCGCTGTCCTTACGCGCCTGCTTGTATGCCGCAGACAAATCATAGAGCGAATAATCATTTACGCCGCCGCGATCTTTGATACGGAGCGTGTTCTCGTTCAGATCGAGTTCCATCGCCGCATTGACATAAGAAACTTTTTCTGCTGCCACTTCGAATATCCTGTATTCGCGTTCAAAAATAAATTGGCTGCCGCTGAAATAAAAACATAGATCTGACAGCCGGTACCGCCCGCAGTTATTCATCAGCCCCGCGCTCTGTTCGGCAAGATAATAGAGATCGATCTTTCCGTCTGCCGTCATGCAGAACGTTTCGCCGTTCCTGCGCAGCCGGATCGCAACGAAGCGATCCGCCTCGTCATTTGCGGCAACCCCTTTTTCTCTTTCTGCCATTTCTCATTCTCCCTCGGATGCGCCCACGGCAGAGGAGGGTAAAGGTTTCGCTCGCTTCGGTTTTACTGCGGGCTGCGTTGTACCCGAACGCAGATCGAGATACTCTCTCACCCCGGCGGGAACGGTTTTGTTATAAAGCGCGGCGAGCGCCGCTTCAAGCTCTTCTTCCGCCGTTTGGTTTTTCTGTTCCAAATAAATTTTGAGCGCCGACAACTTTTCTTCATCGAACGTGATCGTGATCGTCGTTTTCTTCATGGGTTCCTCCCCTTTTTCCGTAACTTTTACTTTGCGAAACGAAAAAAGAGACGCGGTTTGCGTCCCTTTTTTAATGTATCCTTATCTTTATTTCCGAATAATCATAGTCGAGTGCGTTAAATATCCGCTTGGTCATGATGTGTATCAGGCTTTCCGTATCATACCGGCTTTCCATGTATATCCCCTCGCCGATACGCATCGGGTTTTTCAGTTCTTCGGCCGTATGCGCCATGATGGGACGCGTTCTTCCCTGCATATCCTCAACGATAGCTGATAGCCTGTCGTGCATTTTTGCATCACAATCTTTCAGCAGTTTTTCTACGGCATCACGCCATGTCCTTACGGTTTCTTTCCGTCCGTTTGAATAGATGATCGCACTCGGCCTCAGCCCTTTGAACTGTTTCGGTGACATCATCAGCGACAGTTCGTAACTTTCTTCCTTTTCTTTGCCTATCAATGAAAGTTGCAGTCTTTCAAATATCTCGTCAATTTCCGAGTGCAGTTTTTTCCTGCATCGGGTCAGGTACTCCTGTATTTCCGTTTCGCTCATATGCTGTCTCCTTTATGCGTTTTGCTTTGTGACTCCTCGCAGAGATTTTTTGTACCACAACGATATACTATTTCTTTGCATAAGTCCAGCACAAATCCGATAATATTTGTATCTTTATTTCATGGTCTGACCTTTTTCTTCCAGATCTCCTTTACTGTATATCCGCGCCAAGTAGCGAAAGCATGGCTTCCGCACGTTCTCTTTCACTCTCCCCGTCCGGAGCAGTGGCTGCATACAACGCCTGCTGTGCGATATCCTCTTCCGTAATAATCTCGATTGTTTTCTCTTCCTCGTCCTGTCCCTTTCTATTTACTCTTTTCATCATCTAAGTCTTCCTCTTTGATCGCGTCATTGCAGATGCGGTTCTTCCTCTTCGTTCATGATTTCGGGATAGTACTGCTCACAGTAATACTCAATAAATTCTTCTGTTTCGGCATTTGAATTCACGCTTGCGCCCGGATTGTCTATGAATACGGAATATAGCTCACTCAATATATTCCCCCGGTCGTTGTAGAGAGCCTTGTACACCTTATCTTCAAATTCTGCATCTCCTATAAGTGTACAATAAAATTCTGTCTTTACGGATATTTCATGCGCATTATTGAACGCACTTTTCGCATCGGACATATATTCCGCCTTTAAGTCGTCATATTCCTCATCTAAACTTTTCCGAACCATCGCCCTATAATCCAATTCTGCCGTATCGTCTTGCGGAGTGATATTCGGACAGTGCGTTACGGTCATTTCACCCGCTCCTGCGATTATGAGCGTGCCGATGATTTTCGTCGTGCGGAACGCTTTCAGATATGCGTTCATGAGTTCGGGATCCGTTATCTTTTTGAATCGGAGTTTCGACTGACTGCTGTCTTCAAGCAGTTCCGAAAGAGCGTTCCCTTCTTCTTCCGCCTGAACGGAAAGTCTTTTTACGACAGTTTCCACGCGCTCCGAGGGCATATCCTCGTTAAGCAGAAAATACCCGCCGTTCAGATCGATGAGCGTCTTCAATTCCGCATCCCACATTTCTCCGGGGAAAGTATTGCTCGTCAGCAAACCGCGCGTGGCGAGATCTTTGACCGTATCTTCCGTAGTTCCCGCATTATAGCAGATCGCCGCGTTTATGATCTCGTTCGGAAGCACACACGTCCGCAGACTTTTCTGAAATACCTCCGCGCCGAAATTCATTCGGACACACGACAATGCGTTTGCTATCTCCTGCAAGATATGGTGCATTTTTGTTTTGTATCCCTGCGCAAGCCCGTCTGCAAGTTCTATCCAATGCAGGATCGCCGCATCGTCCTGCGGATCCAGCCATTCCCGCATCTTGCTTATAAATCCTTCCATATTCTTTATTCTCTCCGGCATATCTTTTATATCCCGATCCTTCCCCGCGCCGCGGCTCAGCATGGCGCCTATCTGTCCGAACGTACTCATTCTTCCGTTTCCCCTTCTTCTTTCTGCTTTTTAACCTCATCCACGATGTCACGGAACTCTTCGGGCAATATAGCCGTACCGAATTCTGCATTGACCGCGGCAATCAATTCTTCGTCCGTTTGCTCTTCCGCAAAGCACCCGACGAACCTGTCCGTAAAGTTTTCCTCCTCGCTGAAACGAAAAAGAGAATACGCATACAATATTTGTGCCTCCTCGATGCGCTCTTCCGAAAAGCCCGCGTCACCCATCTTCTCTTCCACTTCTTGAAATGTTGACTCAAATTCCGGTTGTCCCTCCCCAACCCAATCGTAGATCGGCCCTGTGTCTATCACAATTTCCGTATCTCCGGAAAAGATGCCGAGGAGCGCGATGATCGGCATACAGACAATGACCACGCTCCCCAAAACGATGCCGCATACCGTTTTCAGCACATTCTTGTTTGAACCGACCGCGACCGCAACTTTTTTGAGGATCGCTGCAACAGGTACTGCCATTTATCTCCCTCCTGCCGTACCGAACAGCGCCGATTTATATGCCGGGGCTATGACCTGCAAAAGATACCGCTCGTTACCGCAGCGGTACAGACAGGTACCGCGCTCCGGATATTTGATGAGTTCGAACTCGCTCGGTTCCACCTGCAAGGCATCCATATACTCGCGCGGATTGACCTGCCCCGCATTAAACAGAAACTGATGCGTTGGAATCGAGAACAGCGGCTTGGTATATTCGCGCACCGACGGCAGAAGGAAGTCCTCGATGTTTTGGCTCGCTAAGATGAGCGAGGAATCCTTTTTCCGTACCCGCTTCATCGCATTTCGGATATATTCGATGGCCGTCATATTCGTGAGGAACAGATACAGTTCGTCCACCGACGCCGCCGTGTTTCCCTCCCCCAGCAGTCTGTCCGACATATACGACAGGATATTGAACAGCATGGCGTCTTTGAGCCGCTTGTTCGTATCCATGAGTCCCTTCACGCCGAAACACACGAAATCGCCCGCGCCGATGTTCGTATGCCCGTTGAAGTATTTGCTCTCCGCGCCCACGCACATGGAATGGATGCCGAGGCAAACCGTCTGCAACGTTTCCTCCGTATAGAGTTGCTTTCCTTCTCTGTCGTAGGAATGGTATTCCTCTTCGCACAGACGGTAGAAATCCTCCATGATCGGATAGTCCGCCGATGTCAATGCGGCATAATCCGTCTCGTCCGTGACACCGAATTTCTCATACAGTTTGGAGAGCAATATCTCGATGGTATCGATCTGCGCATCGTCAAAATCTTTATAACTGCGGAAAAAGTCTTTGAGAAAGGCGATATGCTGCGAAAGCCGCGTCGTCTTTCGGAAGGCTTCGGGTGCAGACGGATCGTCGTCCGCCGTATCCGTCCATGCTTTCGGCTCCAACGGATTGATGGTGTTTTCGCCTGAGAGGAAATCGACATAGCTCCCGCCGAGCGCGGCGCACAGGTCGCCGTACTCACTCTCCGGATCAAGGCAAATGACGCGCTTGCCAGACTCGCGGATATTTGTGAGGATGAGTTTGAGAAGATAACTCTTCCCCTGCCCGCTGTTGCCGAGGATGAGGATATTGCTCGTTGTTTTATCCTCCGCGCGGCGGTCAAAGTCGGTGAGAATATTCGTACCGAATTTATCCCGACCGATATACAGCCCATGCGGATCCGTCTTGCCCGAAAAGCTGAACGGGTAAAAGTTCGCCGCCGAGCTTGCGGGGAGTACCCGCTCGAACTGCGCCCCGAACTGGTTTGAGCCCACGGGCTGAACAGACAAAAAACCTTCCTTTTGCCGGAGCGTCAGCCTGTCCGCTGAAATCTTCGAGCGGGCGAGGTCCATCATTACTTCCGATTGTAAATCCTTCAAAATTGCGAGACTCGGCGCTTTTAGTTCGATGAACACCGAGCAATGCAGCAGGCATTCCCTGTTTTTTCGGATATTGGCGAGCAGTTCGATGACGTCCTGCAAGTTCCCCTCTGCCTCCACCGTTTCGGAAACGTCGTTGCCGTTGGATTTGAGTTTGTTCTTCCGCGCGGCGTTTTGTATGATTTTCCGCTGTTCCATCGGCTCGACAAGCCGATGATAGATGCGAAGCGTTACGCCGTTCTTTTCCGCGAGCTTAGCGAATATAGCCTGCTCGTCCGTGGACGGCGGATATTCGCGCACCGCCCATGCGCAACGATAACTGTCGCCCACAATGTAATGGTCCGCATAAAATTTGATTGTACTCGGCGCGATACAGGCAAAGAAATCTTTTGTTCGGATACGCTCCGCTTTTTCTTCCGCCGCACGCTGTTTAGCTTCGTTCTTTCCCACCTTTACCTCCTTTTTCGGGCATGAAAAAAGCCGCCTTGCTCTTTCACAAAACGGCTTGTTTGTCTTTATTCTTCTTTTCTGCTTTTACATCTTCGGGATATAATCTTCCGCGACATTCTTCTCCACGTCATCTTCCGCGTGATCCTCTTGCGGCGCATGGCTTTCGGCAATCGTTTGCAAACTTTCAATATGCCGTTCGACCATTTGGGCAATCGCTTCTTTTCTGTTTTCGCTGATGAGTTCCTTTGCCCGCGGATCCGAAAACACTTCCCTCACCATATCGCCCGCATCGGACAATTTTGAAAAATCGATCCAATCAAACGATGTGACAAGTTTGACTTGCTCTTCGTGCCGTCTTTTGAACGGCTTGCAGGTGATTTTCTTCTCCGTATGAATTTGAGAGAGCAAGCTATTGTATCCGAGTGAACTTCCGCTGTCATAAATGGGTGCAAAACCGAGCCATTCCAGCGTTTCCGCGTTTCGCAACAACCCAAAGTTATTCAAATGCCTGTCTTCGTTGGCAATGATATAGTCAAGTACGAGCATCCTATCCAACGCAGGCACGACGTTCGGTGCGCCCAGCGACTTGCAGCAGTTGACGAAATGCTGATAGACGGACGTGCTGTTGTCTTTCTTCTGCGTCTGCATGATGCGCCACGCGCTGATGAGTTCGGTATCTCTCGTAACAAAATCTTCGCATACGCTATACGGTTCACCGTCTTCCCAGATGATGTTATACGGGACATGATCTATACCGAGCCTGTCCATGATCTTCGAGGCAATTACTTCGTTAAACGGCTGTTGACGAAAAGGATTGCTTCCGCCCTTGATAAGGCAGCGTTTCCCGTTTGCGATTTTCCACCGCTTTTTCAAGTAACCGTCCGTCGTATTATCGGGTGAATTAAAATTGAATGTTCCGATGTTGCTTTCTTGCCCAAACAACACATCTCCTACATCTTCGGAGAATGCATTTTCAAAAAAATTCAAATCATACCAATTGATATTTGAACTTTCCGGCAGAATCCAATATGAATCTGAAAGGCTGAGTCCATAACTGCGGAGAGGTAACACTTGCGTATTATTTATTTCCAACGCATACAACGCATCTTTGATTCCCTGACGCGTGTCCGGGATCGAACGGTCTCGCCACCATTCGTTTAGCAAAAAACGATCCGCTTTCCCGTTTCTTTCCGTTACCCCTACGGGCAAGCGGTCTCTATCATATACGGTACCGGTTTTAATTATACTTCCCGTTGTTTCATCAAAAACAAGTTCTGCTACAGCGAAACATTTATGCATCAGCATATAGCGCATTTCTCTTCTCCCAAATGAGCAAAAAGCAGGATTATGCAATCGAGCAGCTCTTTGCTCTTATATTGTATAGTTTTTTTCAAGTCCGCTTTCGTTACTTCTTCTCTATCTCCGGATTTTATCTGACACCAGCATATACTATTTCTACTATTTTGTCAATATTTACCTAAATCCCTTATTGTGTTCTCTCCATACATTCGTCGAAAAACTGTTCTCCGTCGCTGTCGGGCATCTGCTCGCCGTACATACTCGCATCGAAGTAAAGCGCCAATAGCCGCTTGATTTCGCTCTTCTCCATGCGCCGCACGTCGAACCCCTGTTCGGAAATTGCTTTTTGGATCTGGTTCGCCCGCGCGAATACCTGCTGCGCTTTCATGTTTCGGCATCGCGCTATAAATAAAAATTGTCGCGCCGTTGCCATCTCTGTTTGTATCTCGTCCAAAAAAGAGATGTCGCGCCTGATGAGCGAACGCACTTTCTCGTTTTTCTCTCCCTCCGCCCTTTCCATGAGATAGGCTTTATTTTCGTCAAAGCATTCCGCCGAATCCGTACAGAAGATCTCCACATCCAGCACGGCAGAAAGGACTAACGTCAGTTGCTGTATCTTCGTTTCCACGCTCGGCTGCGACAAAACCGAGATATTTGTCGGTCTCACTTTGAAAAACAGCAGTTCCCCTCGGTTCGTCTGTATTCCGTATTCTGTAAACGCTTTGATTCCGAGTAATTCCTGTACCGATACCCCGTTTTTCTTTTTCTGTCTTTTATTATTTTTTGTTGCCATCTCCTTTTCTCCCATAATGACAAAAAGCATCGCGCACGGCGATGCTTTCTTCCATCTTTTCTTTTATTGCGCCTGATTCCAGACACCCTTTTCCTGCATTTCTTCCCGAAACAGTCCGAAGATAAACAGCGGCGATTGACCGTACAATCCTGTTTCGTCGTCTGCAAAACTTGCTCCCGTTGCAGAGGTATAAAACATATCCATTGCTTCCTTTTCCGATATATTCTGTTCTTTGCTGATCATCTTTACTATCTCCGGCAATATCGTTGCCCGAACCGTCGCGTGCGACACTTTTACTTTACCTCCGTTGCATAACTCTTAACAAATGCAAGTTCCTGCAATGCAGCCTCTGTGCAGAATGCGATCTGATTATTGATTTTTTCGAATTTTAAGCGCTCTACCGCATCCTCCTTCCGCATAATACCCTGCATTACATACGATACCGTTTCGCCGACATTGTCATTTGCGATCTTTCCGATCACGACATCATAACCATGAGAATATGAAGAATCACTCCGGCAGTGAACGACCATTTCCAGCCATTCCATTGTAGCGCTTTCAAACTGCTTTTCATTCAATGATCCGGTCGGCGACCATTCATATACATTGACAATTGCCGGAACCGGGGCTTTTATTTTCCTTGACAGTAACTTAGCCCTTCGTACAGCCCAGCGCTCCGCCTGTTCTTTTATATCCGTCGTATAAAAAGCATAACCGAAATCACGCCCTATTTCACCCCTTATTATTTTAGGCGTTTGTATTTCCAATGTTGTTCCATGATAGACGATCACTGTTTTTTCCCTCCGAGATATTCATCGAACATCTGCATCAAATATTCCATCCCCATTCCATGTAAGTCTTCGTAATCCGTTTCTAATAAATCGAGAAGTTTTTCTTTTTTGAAAAGTTCATAAACTTGATCGCTTGTCTTTCCGATATGGTCGGCATAATATTCCACGCAAAATGATATAAAAGATGTTTTACTCATTTTTCTGTTCACCTTCCTGTCCGTTCCCCCACAGAAACTTCTGCCGCAGATAATCCGCGTGTTCCGGCGTGATCGCCCCGTCGTTTATTTCCGCAATGTTGATGCTGCCGTACAATTCACACCACAGGCAATCCATCAACGTAGAACCGTTTTTCAGGCCTTCCTTATATGCGTCCAAATCGTGCTGCAAATACCCCGGCAATCCATACTCATAGGCGCGGATCCGTTCTTCTTCCGCTTTCTTTTCCGCCGATTCTTCCATAAACGCCTCCATAGGGACATTCAATGCCTGTGCCAGCTTATATAACGTTTCTGCCGAACACTTTTCTATGCGCGTCTTCCCGCTACATAAATCGTTCAGTGTCGCGTGCGGTACCCCGCTTTCCTTCGCAAGCCGATATTTTGTGATCCTTTTCTTTTCTATGATCTCATTTAACCGCATCTGTGTTTCACCTTACGGTTATCATTATATCGGCATACCGAAATATTGTCAAGCGTTTAAGGAAAAATCATTGTCGCCATTCGTAATACTGCTGATCAGTCAGAAAATATTTGACCGCATAGCGGATATAGTCGAGTACGGTCATGTCTTCTTTGCGAATGGTGAGGAATGCAAAGCATAGCGTGACCGCGGCGGGAACAAGCCAGCCGAAATCCACGAGCAGGATCACGGACACAACCGCCAGAACGCATAGTATAAAAAAATCTTTCATCCCCCATAGCCACAGGTTTGCCTTTGCTTTCAGGTTCTTCGGATACAGATAATGCGTCATTGTGCGACCTCCTGCACTTCGTCATTATAATGTTCGCAGAATTCTTTCGGAGTCTGGTCGCACTCGATCTGCAATTTCTGCGCGATCATATCCTTTATAAATTCCGTCTCGTTCTTCGTCGGCTCATAATAAAATTCTTCGTAATTTTCATCGCTGTCAACCGCACATAAGATACTGACCGTATCTTTATAAGGATTAAAAAACACGGTCATGTTCAGCCATGTACCCTCCTGCGAATTGATATTCAAATGAAACTTTCTATCGACGTCGAACCATGTTTCCATATACGCGACGATAACTTGCTGCCACTCGTCATCCACTTCCAAATCGTCAATGCGCAGATCCTTTGCTTCCAATTCGTTGTTGCTTTTCATAGTTTTTTCCTCATTTGCCTGCCCTCGCGACCGTTCTCGAAAGATTGATCGCCGTCGTCGTGGCGTGTACCGCACTCATGAGATTGAACTTTGCCGAGCTGTCCAATCCGAACTGTTGCGCGATGCGCGGCACTTCGTTCGCGGCGAGCATGACGCCGAGTCCGAGCAGCATATTTTCGCTGAACGTCATCAATCCCAAAAATAAGAGCGTTGTCTGCATGAACGCCGTAAGACAGATCGCCGCGACCTGCTTCATCCATTGCGTGAATCCGTCCGAATACCCTCTCGGCACGGAAAACATATACAGCGAGCCCACCGACATCTGCACGAGCAGGATCCCGCCGCGCTTGATATTTTGGAAAAACACCTTGATCACGCAATACGCAAAGGCGATGAGTGCCAACAGATTGAACAAACTGCCCGTGACCATTTCCTGAGCAAAGTTGTGCTGTAAAATATACAGGCTCTGCTGCGCGATGCTCGTCGCCTTCCCGCCCGCAAACAGGCTCGCGAGATTGCCCGCAAACTCATGCTGCAGAGAGATACAGAATTTATACAGCGATATCGGCACGACGCCTATGAGCGAACAGGCAAAAAAGCCTTTCAGAATATTCAATGCGGTCGTCTTGATATTTGCTCTGCCGTTTTGATACTCGATCGCGAGATCGAAAACCGCAACGACGATTCCCGCCGCGAACAACGCCCAACCGAACAGCGTGAAAAGTTTTACCGTCGCTTGCACCCACGACAGATCGAAGATCTCCGCACCCATGCTGCCCATCATGGAAAAGAAATCCGCAATGGCGTCGAATACCGTTTCGTACATCCACTTCATCATTGTAGACCAAATGGTGTTCGAGATCGTTTGTCCTATCCCCGCAAATGCCTCCGAGATCGCGCCCGTAATGCCGTTTATCAAATCGCCCAACCAATCAAACATAGCATCCCCCCTTACATCCGCATTTCCATATCGGGCGATACGAACATTCCCGCATATTCCAAGACCGTCTGCGCGATTTGTTGTTTTTCTTTATCCGTGACAGGCGTGTACCAACAAGACCGCTGTCCGCACTCCCACATATACGGGTTTACGCGATCAGATGAATACGATTTTTTCTGTCCGATGATATCCGAAAATCTGAATATATGGCAATCCACCGCACCTTCGTCGCGTTTCAAGATAGTAGCTTTAATCGCCTCATAATTGTCGGCATATCCCATCGTCACAAACTGCACTTTTAACCGCAGTTCATCGTCCAGCTTTGCCAGCATCATCTTGCCGCAAAATTTGGCGTCTTGCAGGAGGTCTTTGTTTTCGAACATCTTGCGCATTTCTTTTTCAAAGAAGTTCATGCCACACCTCCTACCCGATGATATCCCAGATATACAGAGGCGCTGTCAGCGTAAATATAAGGCACGCGAACAGGATGCACGGCGCGACGAATTCGAACTGCCCGTGTTTGCGGTAATCGAAATACGCAGTGCCGAGCTTGACAAAGAACAGTATGGCGAGGATCATATCCACCACGGGGAACACGACATTGTTCACCACCGCTTTTATCTGCCCCTGCGCGGAATTCCAGGTATCCTCCACCGCCCCTGCGACATCGCCCGTTGCCGCCGACGCGCCTATCACTGACACAGAAAATAATGCAGCGATCAGCATCGTCACCGCTGCTACCATGAGAAACTTCCAATATCTCTTGTTCATCGGGATTCACCACCTCCGATTATTTTCTTTATTTCTTTCTCCCTGATCCGCTTTGTTTTTATCTTCATGTTTTGGCAGAACCGTATCTCTTCCCGCATTCCGTCCGTGATCTCGTCCCCGAATATCCACATTTCGTCGCAGAACCATAAAAGGCTCAACCCTGCGCTCATTCCGATCTCGCGTTGTTTCGGATCTGCGTCGTCGAGACAAAGCGCATAAAAATGCGGCACAACGGGCGCAACTCCGCTTCGCAGTGCGTATGTTGCAAAGCGGATCGCGCGTTCCAGATTTTGCTGTACGTTTCCGCCGAGCGGGGCGCAGATATATACTTTTTTCTTCATGCCCCGTCACCGCTACACTACTCTTTCATTCTCTTATTCGGGAATAAACTTCGCGTAGATGCTTGCTTCCACCTCCTCGTCCGCGATCTCTTCCGGCTCGGCGAACAGAGCCGAATATTTCTGAACTTCCTCGTCGGTTAAAGAACGGAAGTCGGCCCCGTCATCTCCTATAACAAAAAAGTTCCCTACAAGTATATCCGCGCCGCCCGCGATCCTGCGGTTTGCGGGCAGCCCGATGAGTTTCCCTTCTTCGTTGCAAACGATAAGCGTACCGTCGCCATTCGGTACAACTTCGATCATGCCGCCGACCGCACGCTGTTCCGCGCGCAAACTGTTTTCTATCTCTGCCGCATATGCGGGCTTGCCCGGCTCGACAAAGACGATGCGTAAAAGATCCTTCGGTTTTGTTGCGAACGATTCGTCGAAATCAATTTTCTTGAACCCGTATCGGTCGCAATAGAAAAACCCGTCTTCCGTCTTGACGATATCTGAAAGTGACAGCGAATGCCCCCTGTACAGCGGCGGGTGATCCGTGTTGAGAAGTTCGTACACACCTTCCAGGGTGGCCCTGTCGACATCGCCGTCGAACACCTCCTCATAGAGGGCGGCATTGACTTTATCGCTGCCCTGATACTTTTTCATCTCTTCCAAGCCCGCGAATTTCACATTCCGCTTATCCCGTTCGGATACGATTTGAAATACCTTTATTTTCATTGCGATCCCTCCAAGTTCACTTGCATTTTAGCCGCTTCGCCCGACCATTCCGCCTGTTTCGCTTTTGCCCATTCGGGAAGAAGGTCGAGTTTCACCACGCCCTGTATCTCGTCCCGCATGAACCATGCCCTTTCCCCGTCTTTTATGAACCGCCCGTACACCTTTCTGCCTATCGCGTTCGGATCGCAGCCGAACCCGCCTTCCGCATAAAACAGCTGATCGAGCGCGCTCTTGTACTCGTCTTTCAGACAGTCGGGACGGATCGCCACGATCTTGCCTTTGAGATCCATCTTTTCATGATAGCATTGATCCGTTTCGTATAACCCGAGATTCTGCCACGCTTTTCGGACAAGATCCGTGAATATATCCACGAGCCCCGGGTGCGACCGCAATGCAAAGTTCATATTGCTGAAGTTCTCATCTTTCGGCACGCTGAATCTTTTTGCCCATTCCTTATTCTCCCTGCTATACCTGCCGTCATGCTCGCCCTCGCGGATCGTGTTGGCGAGTATCCAATTCACGCGGTCGTAGCCGTATTCGGATATGACCTTTTTCACGCACTCTCTGTCCAACCGGTTATCGCCGTATCCGTCCGCGATCGCTCGGTCGATGTCGCGCGCGCAGGTGCAGTTTTCCGCATAACTTTCCGACCATAAGTTTAATTCGCCCGTGCGCTCCGCTTCCCGGCGGGAATACGGATAGATGGGCTTATACCTCGGCATTTATGTTTTCTCCCTGCGTTTCCGCCCATTTCACCGACAGATGGATAAGCGCCGCGCGCTGCTGTTTCGGCGTAAGACTGTTCAGAAAATCGTACAGCGTTACTTCGTTTTTTGCACCGCCCGGCTCCGATTTCGCGCAGTCGCAGATGCGTTCCCTGCGCACCGTCACCGTTCTGCCGTCCTCCGATCTCTCAAAAGACAACACGTCGTTTTGGCTGAACCCCACTTTCTGCCGGATCTCATACGGGATCGTTACCCGTCCCCTCTTTCCGAGTACACGATAGATCTTTTCCATTTCATACCTCCGCATCTTCGCATTTGTCTTTGCACGGGCAGCCGCCGCAATTCCCGTCGCAGTCGAGTTCGTTTACGGGACAGTTCTCGCAGTCGCCGTCGCAAACGAAGTCCGAAAGATCCTCCACCGCGCGGATACAGACTTTTTTCTCTTCCGCCGTGATCTCCAACAGGCTGCCGGGTCTGATCCCCGCATCTTCCAATGTCTCCAACGGCACGGACAACAGTACATAGTTCAATTTTTTATCTTGCATTTCAGAATACACTCCTTCAAAATTTTTTCATAGTCGAAATCGTTTCGGAACATGGACATCTGCCGCGGCCTGTTCCGCTCTCGTTCATATAGGTCATAATTCCCGATGAGCAGTTCCTTGAATTCCTTTCCCGCCGAATACCGTTGCGCCATAGAATGTATGCGCGAAAAGTCGAACACGGAAAAGCCGTCATACAATTTTCGGATCTCCGCGCAGTCGTTGTACGAGAGCAGGAATTTGCCCTTTATATCTGCAAGCGTGTCGCGGAGCCGGATATGGTCGTTCCAATCGAATTCCGTATCGTACATTTCCTCACTCGAAAAGTACGGAGGATCCGCGTAGAAGAAGCCGTCCGGGCGGTCGTAGTGTTTGATGAGCGTTTCAAAGTCCTGATTTTCTATCACCACGTTCGCCATCCGATCTTCCAATTCCCGTATCAGGGAAAACAGCCGCCGAAGATCGAACGGCTGCGAGGCGTATGATTTACAGCCGCTCGAATAACTGTAGCGCAGAAGTTTCAAAAACATCGCGGCCCTGCGCACGTCGTACTCGCCCGCAATGCGCGTCCGCAGTTCTTTGAGTTCTTCCGCTTCCGGCGGAGGAAGCATGAGTTTGGTCAACAGCAGTTCCTCGCCGAGATATTCGTCCGAAAATTCTCCGTGCTCGAAAAATTCTTTTATCGCATTGAAATCCTCGCGGGAATTGAGATTGCAGAATCCGAGCTCGCGGATCGTCGCCAGCGTCCGCTCTTTCATGCAGCGGAAGAGATTGACGAGGTTCCTATCAAAATCATTGTACACTTCGAACGGCGGCGGGCTTGGATTGCCCAGCAACACGCTCCCCGATCCGCCGAACACATCGATAAATCTGCCGTACCTTACGGGAAATACGGCATACAGAATGTGGAGAATACCCGTCTTGTTCCCCACGCGCGATACAGGCGTTTTTATTGTCGATCACCCCTCTTTGCGGGATCGTTCCCGAAAGAGAAAAAGCGGCACCGATCGTCTCTTCGGAAACGATCGATACCGCCCTGTCTGAATTTTTCTTTATTTACTGCCGCAGAAACATCCCCATGCCTTCGTCCTCGTCGCATGACGTGATGTTGACGTATTCCCCGATAATATTGAGTGCATCATCGTAATTTTTACTCAAAAATACGCGCCCCGTCATTTCTTTCGCTTCTTCCGCCATTCCGTTCCTTTTGAGCGTGCGCGAGGCGATGCCTACAAGATTGAAGATGTTTCCGTCCTGCCCGATGAGCGGACAATCCGGCTTTAACTTTTGATTCGGCTCTCCCTCGATAAACCCGCCCAAACGGTTGGGGACATAGTCCGAAAGCCATGTGCCGCCGTATGATCCGCGCGTACGCAGACGCCACATGGCAAGTTTGCCCGTATCGAGTTTCGCGCCGTCGAACGGGAATAAAAGGCAGGTCAATTCCCCGTTCGTGAATCGTTTGCAGTCTTCGATCCGCGTGCCGTCCAGCAGGATGCCCTCTTTTGTCAGTTCGTCGTTGATCCCATTCACCCACTCGTCAAGATCCCCGCCGCAGCCCTGAATGATGAGACCTTCTTTGCCCTTCATATGCCGAAGCATTTCCGCTTCTATCGCCGTTACGCTCATTGCGTTATTTCTCCTCCTTCTTTTTGTTCTTCTTCCTGTTTTTCTTGCGTCATAAATTCCTGCATCGTCTGATCATACCCTAAAAAATTCAGCCCCGTTTCTTCGTCCAGTTCGATATACCCGCTTTCTCCGAGATCGAGCGGTTCTTTCATAAGCAGCGTACCCGCATGGTTGACGACGACTTCCTTTTCTACGGTACAAAACTCTCCGTCTCCTCTGTCGCGCAGTTCGTAGCGATACAACCCTTCCGGAATTTCGTTCTTCTTCAAACGTGTATCGGAAAATAGCGCTTTGCGATCCATAAACTCTACTGCCTGCATTTTTTCGTCCCGGATATTATCTTGTTTCCGGCGCGAAATATTTGCATATAATTCTCCGCCCGGAGGCGATATGAGCCCGTAGGGCGTCCGTGCCGCACCCGTCCGTTCCGTTAATACCTGCCCCTCTTTCATGAAATTGAGATCGTCCAGCCATCTCGTGTCGAACATCGGATCTAAATGTCGGCAAAGATATTCTCTGAAATATACGTCTGCGTACTCTACTTTCGGATCGAGTTGGTATTGATCCAACCGCTGTATCTCTTGCAATGCATTGCCAAGATCGAAGTTCCTTTCGCGGCTCAACACCGCTTTGTATTTCATTCGATACTCAGGTGACATCTTAATAAATCGCCCCGCCAAATAATTCAGCGACGTAAAATCGGATAACCCGTTTATGTCCTCTTTATCGATTTGCGGGATCACCGATTCGAACTCGATGCAGGCACAATCTTCGATCTTTTCCGCGCCGAGCGATTTTGCGAGCCTGTCCGCCTCGATACGCATTGCGGGCAGCGTGAGCCATTGCGAAGAGTTTTCCTCCTTACCCGTTTCCGCTGCTGACGGAACAGATACTTTCAAGCGAAAAACATACCTTTCTTCCTGCTCTTGGGATGGAAGCGTGATCCCGTCATATACTTCCGCAAGTTCATACTCTCCGGCGACAACATATTTATCGCCGACAAATACGCCGCCGTCATTCCCCCGCATCCATCTCCCGACTGCTGCCCTGTCCAAGAGAGAAAGCGATCCTGTCGGAAGTTTCTCTATATCGGGATGCAAATCGTTTTCGATCACGAACTGTCCGAGCTGCGCATCGTTCGATACCGCGGAAAGCACAGAAACTTTGTCTAATCCGTAGGTCATATTGATAAGGTCTTTTATACTTACAAGTTGATTTTCGTCCTTTCCTTCCAAATATTTTTGCACTACCGCCTGTAACACCGGTTTTTCATCTTCATCCAACAGTTCAAGCCGTTTGGCAAAAAAATTCAGTTCTTTTATCGAAGAACCATCCAACCGTTTCCCGAGCAATCCGCGCAACGGTTTGCAATGGTAAACGGCTAATTCGTCAAACTCCTGATGTTCAGTATTCGTCCTTGCTTGCTGCAAGGAGTCCTCGATCTCCAATTCACTTGCGGGCAGTTCGAGTATTCCGTAATGCACCTTGCCGCCCGATGTTGTGTGCGATATTTCTAATTTTAACGTTTTTTCCATTTTAGTTTCGCCATTCCTTGTCTATCCTTTTTATCATTTCTCCGATCGCGGAAATGACGGGAACACTCACCGCATTTCCCGCCATTTTATAGAGCTGTGCATCTTTCAGCCCCGTTGCTTCCGCCTTATGGAACTGTTCGTCCGTAAAGCCTTGCAACCGCCAGCATTCGATGGGCATGAGCCTGCGCACCTTTCCGTAGCGGATTACCCCGTGCTTATCGCACGCCGTGAGCGTGAACATCGGCTCTTCCGGTTGTTTGAAACGCCTGCCCTGTTGCCTCGGATACTCTTTATCCGGCGTCAAAATCGCCCGCGGAGCATCCTCGATGAATACTGCCGAATGCTCGCCCTTGCGGTTACTGATCCCCGAATCCTGCCGCGCGGTGATACACCGCGCCGTGTCCGTCAGTTTTGCGCCCTCATTCATATCAATAAAAAAATATCCCTGCGAACTGCTCGTCGTCAGCGTATGCGCGATCTTATCGCCCACCCGCCCTCTGCGCGAGTTTTGGTTCGGATACGCAAGGTCGATACTGTCGCCGGGATATGCAAGCTGATAGCCCGCCTTCGTTTTCACCTTGATCGGCAGATTGATGTCATACAATCCCGTCTTGCCGCCAAACCCGCCCGCTTCGCTCGTCAGCGTTATCGACACGCCTCGCGGCGAGTACACCCGAGTTCCTTCCCGTCCGGGGAGTATTTGCATAAGAGCCTTTCCATTTGACTCTGTGAAAGAAAATACTTCGCCGGCGCTTCTTTCTCCAAGATATCCGATAATATACACTCTCTTTCGGGATTGGGGCACACCGAAATCCTTGCTGTTAAGCACCTGCCATGTGACATCGTACCCCAACTGAGAAAGCGCGCCGAGGATGGCCGCAAATGTTCTGCCTCCGTCATGCGATAACAAGCCGGGTACGTTTTCAAGCAGAAGATATGCAGGTCTTTTAACGGCAGCGATCCGGGCGATTTCAAAGAACAAAGTTCCTCTTGCGTCGGCAAAGCCGCCCCGTCTTCCAGCGATCGAAAAACTTTGACAAGGAAATCCTCCGCATAATAGGTCGAAATCCGGCATTCCTCTCGGTTCGATTTGTCTTGCGTCTTCATAATACACCTCCCCCTTTGGCTCATATATGGCGTTGTACGCCTGATTTGCAAACTTATCTATCTCGCAATGCCCTACGCATTCATATCCATCGATTGCCTCCAACCCGCTGCGAAACCCTCCGATGCCTGCGAACATATCAAAAAATCGGATAGCCATTTGCCATCCGACCTCGCTTTGTTTATTTTCTTGTGCCTACTCTCCTCTTCACCCCCTTACATACTCTGTGCGGGATCTTCCGCTTCGTCCGTTTCCTGCGCTTCGAAATTGAACCGTACGCCGGCGTCCTCAAATTGTTCTAAAATATAGTCCTGTATCCCTTTGGCTATATCGAAACTGATGGGTGCCTCTCCGTCCTCTTGCGGCATGAATTCTATCCCGAATGTCGCGCAATATTGTTTTACAAGATGCCAGCATTCCTCTTCGAGTTCGTCAAAATAACCGAGTCTTGAACAGTTTATCGGTTTTTCGGGAAGTTTGATTTGGCATCCGTCCCCAAAGTTGACATATTCCTCTTTTTCTTTTTGCTCTGCCATTATTTCCGATTCTGTGAGTACGCGGAAAGAATCCTCGCCCGGCACAACGCCGATCGCCAGTCCGTTGTCGAATACGACCTGCAACTGTCCTATGTCGTCGACAAGTTGTACCGTGCCGCGCGTTCCGTTCGCCACCGGCCGCGGATCGTTTGCCATGCTCAATAATTCGATACGCGTGCCTTTCGGATACATCTTTTTGTAGCGGGTTGCCGCTTCATGAAGTTTCTCCCATTCGTTCATTTACATTCCTCCTTGTTTGATATCGTTCTGTTCGAGATAATTTTCCGTCTCCACGTTATTGAGCTTTTCTGCTACTGCATTGACATCAAAAATGTTCTCGTTCTGCACCATCCTTTCAAACCGCTCCCGCCATTCTTTACTGTCGACATTAAAGTCCTCCACTTGATAGGTACAGTCCTCCGGTTTCTCTGCCCCGAGCCTGTGCAATGCTTTGGTGATCGACATCGGCTCTTCGGGCAAATATAGGTATTCCTTTTTGTCTTTGTATTCCGCTTCAATGCACAGCAACTCTTCTCCCGTATAGTGATAACACGGAAACACCTGCCCGTCGTAGATTTCCTGTCCTTCAACTTCTTCGTTGCGGAAAACTGTTCCGTAATCGGTTTGTATCCCTTTCTTCAAAACGAGCAAATCTTTTCCGATTTTCTCAAAATCTGTATTTGCCGCTTCTGTCATTGTCATGCACGGTTTCATCGAATACATATATCTGCGACCTACGGCCTCCGCATCATCCGTTGGTTGTACAAGCGTATAACAGCCAAGATTATAATGCAAATTGATGAGTTCTTTCGGCGTGTCATATCCCTCACACGCAGTTACGGCAAACAACGTGTTTTTCTCCGTCTCGTCTTCGCTGTCCATAAGTTTAGCGAGATAATTCACTTCGTCCAGATCGACGACTTTACTCTCCAACAGGCAAAGCGCGTCCGGCTCTACCACTTCCGTCACATAGGCTTTCGGCGAGGGAGAATTGACAAGCCCGATCGATGCGAGTGCTTTGCCAAGTTCCTCTTCCACACAGGGAAAGGCGATGTCTGTATTTTTCTCACCGTTCCGTATATTCAGCACGATCTGTTTCATTCTACTCGCCTCGCCCGCTATCCTTCGTTTCTGTGATACCGTATCTTCGGATAGATATTGCCGTTTCAATGATCTTATACAGTTTCGGGGAGATCACTTCCCTGTCGGCAAGATCGGCTGCGGTTATATGATCCGTGCCGAGCGTCAGGTCTTTTGCACAGCAGAGAAGCGTATAGCTGCTCTCTGTGCCGAATGTCAGTCGGATCCTGCCAAGCGGATATTTCCCGCCGTTGCTTTCTCGTTTTGCCGCGCGCCATAACGCCCGGTCTGCCGTCAGAAGATACAGTTTGCACATCAGCCGCCTGTCTTTTTGGTTCGCCTTTTTCGCCGCCCGGACGAATGCCGTTTTGTGCGCTTCGTTTTTGAAATACATCGCATTTCTCCTTTTCTTGGAATAGAAAAAGCCGACCGTTTCAAACGATCGGCTTTTATGTATAGAAATGCTGTTTATGTTTCGTTCAGTTCTACGATATCCGACAGCGGGATCTTCTCCCCGCCATCCATCACGATAACTTTCGCTATCTCATCTGTCTTTTTGATCACTCCCTCCGCCTGTTCATATCGCCCTCCTTCCTTATTTATATTATACCATATTTTTCTTGGCGGAATCTATCGTTTCTGACAGATAAATTTTTCCGTTTATCTGATCACGAAATCGTCCGGCGAATCGTATCGGCGGTATTGCGTCAAGCCTTCTTTCCCGATATACCTGTCCATGTCGCTTTTCTCCGTAAATGCCGTATAACGCTCATATGGATCTCTTTCCGTCCTTTTGTAAAACACCATATGCCCATACCCGCTCTTTGCCATCTTTTTATAATATTTTTCGTCTTCCGCAAGTCGGATCAGATCCCCGAAAAACAGTTCCGCATCCGGCGTGAGCTGTGCATATTCTCCTTGCAGAGGATGTTCGGCATAGTACTTCTTTACCGCGCTTTCGAGTTGGTTTTCCCGTTCTTTTTGCCGATCGTTTACCGTTTCGCCCGGCAACCGCAACTCTATGTCTGCCATTCCTCCGTTGCCGCTATCGTTATACCACCCAACCTTCTTCCCTTTGTAATAAATGCTCCCCTGCACACCTGTCCATTGCAACCCCTGAAATGTCTTTACGTTTTTCAGCTCGTATCCTTTTATACTTGCCATCTGATTCCTCCCTCTTCAGTTTTGTACCTGTTGTATATCCTGTTCTTGTAATTCTTCAATGTTTTGCAAATATTTCGGATCCACAACGACCTCCGATTCGTTTCGGCCTATAAATAACGCGAGGATATGTTTTTTGTCAATTTCCGCTTCGTACACCGTTCTGTCCTCTTTATAGCGGTGTGCAAACCATTCCGCAACCTCCTTATCCAATGTCCACAACATGGCCCGGATGTTATCTGCATTCAGCGACGTTACCCCGCGATAGACGGTTACGGCATCCTCCAACTCTGCCAATCTTTTTCTTTCTGCCTGATCCATTAAAATTGTCGGATCCGCCTGTTTGAACATAGAGACGAGTTCCTTTTGGGTGAAGTTCGGATCGCTGTTCGGATTCTCTGATCGAGCCCATGCGTCCGACAATATTTTGGAAAATTCCTCTCTCGACAGAAAGGGCGAGGTATATTTCAGGAAAGTCAAACCGTATGGCTTGTTTGTCATCATATAAATGTAATACGCGCACGTCGCGTTGTTAATTCGGTTTTTCATATATTCACGCCAAGCCGCCAAATCTCTTTCGCTGCTGCATATGTTTCCGAGTTGAAGCACGCCGTCTCTCGGAAGAACAGTGATCCCCGATGACGTGAACGGATGTTGCACGACTGCAGGCGAGAACTCCGTTTCGTGAATTTCTGTCATGAGAAGCGCCCTCGCTATCATTTTGACTTTTTCCAAATCCGTCTTTTTCTGCACTCGTTCTCCTCCTTCTTTTGGGCATTAAAAAAGCACACAGGTTTTCCTTGTGTGCTTCTATTTTCTATGTAATTTTCGTTATATGTAAGTTCAAGTCCTGGCACAATCGGAAAATGCCTCAAAAATATCTACGATATTGCGCATTGTTTGTAAAAAATTACGCCGTCAAAAAAATGCCGTTTTTGCCCGTATAAATGGCAAAAACCCCGGTAAAACCGGGGTTTTTTGAGTGAATATCTTTTTTATTCACTCATGATGGTGCGAGTGACAGGACTTGAACCTGCATGGGATCGCTCCCACTAGAACCTGAATCTAGCGCGTCTGCCAATTTCACCACACTCGCATGGATCTCAAAAAAATACACCGCATCTGCCCTTATTATTTCTGCAATATTATCTGCGGTTGTATAATTTTTTTATCGATCGTTTCTTCTTCCGGATGTAAATAATATGCGTTTCCACCACAACTTAAGGACCGCACAATCTTTCCATCCACAACTTCGATTGCGCTGTTGTCTTCCAACCCAATCGCATCTTGTTTATTATACAAGATAATTTTATCAAAGTCAAGCATTCGAAGGCCATAATGCGGAGAAATTGTTGATTTTATCCAATTTAATCCGGGATAAATAGAATAAGCCTCACCAGTGCCTACAATATCAGAATCTGTATACATTTGTTCAAACCAGCAAATAGCTCCGGCCGATAAACCGCAAAGAATTACGCCGCGATCATAAGCATCTCGTATTAACTCCAGCATCCCGGTTTTCTTCCAGTGCTCCAGCATAAAAACAGTATCACCACCGCCCACATAAATAAAATCCGCTTTCATAAATTTTTCTCGGATCTTATCCATGCTCATTTCACCATATACCGTCAATGCGACGTCTGCTTTAATATCATATACCGACGTATATGTTTTACGGAAACTGTTAAAATACGGCATGCTATCGTGGCTTGCAGTCGGTATAAACAGCCCGTATGCACGCTGATCTTTTGCATGTTCTTTCGCCAATCGGGCAATATACCCGTCAATCGGCAATGTTTCTTTTGTTTTCAGTTCACCGCCACCAATACAAATAAGACGTTTTTCCATACGAATCCTTCTTTAGCGTACTTTCTTTGTCCGAAAATCTTTGTCTCGTTCCAGTATAAGATCCAATGCGCTTAATACACTTTCCGTCTGCTCTATCGCATAAACAAGCCCACTGAGGTCTTCCTTTCCTTTTGTTTTGAATTTATAAGGCGTAAGCGAATTCCGCACACTTTCCAACATTCGCGCTATATTATCCAGATTTCCATCTCGCTCTTTTTCCGCCATCAAGGTAACAATATAAACAAGCTTGTCCGCTTTATAAATACATTTGGTTGTCTGCTTAAAAAAATCGTATGCACTTTGCTCAGACTTTTGTTCAGCCTTTAAAAATTGTTGCAGATCTTCCAACAGAAGATTTAATCTTCTTTTCAATTCCGCATGCGAAGGAAGCTTTGTTTTCTGCTTTATAAGCCATAAGACGATCAAGCCGATAAAAATGATTCCTATATATACTGCATATTTAATAAACAGCTCGACCGTCATTGTTTTTTATCTCCTTTATGCTGCGAATCCCCATTTTTTCTCGCTCGTTTCGACATCGGAACATTATCCGGAAGAGCGCATTTACCATCGGGAAGTAACTGTACATCCAATCGGTTAAACGGAATGGATATTCCCTTCTCTTTTAATGCATTGAAAATCGCATCGTATAAATCATACAGTGTATCCCAATAATTTTCATTTAGAGTCCAAACTCTTGCAGAAAAAATCAAAGAGCTGTCCGCATATTCTTTTAAAACAACGGACGGAAGCGGTGTACGCACCGTATATTTATAAGATGAAATACAATCTAAAATGATTTTCTTGGTTTTTGCAGTATCGCATTCATAAGGGATCGGGACATCTATAACAACACGGCGCAAAGGCATTGCACTATAGTTGATCATTTTTGTGCTTAGAATTTCACTGTTCGGAATTATGATCTCCTCATTGCTGTATGTCAATATTTTCGTGTTGAACAATCGTATATCCTGTACCAACCCATCATAATCGTTGATCTGAATATAATCGCCTTTTTTAAAGGGCTTTGTAAATATTATGATCACACCGTTTGCAAGACTGCCTAAACTATCTTTTAACGCCAGAGCAATCGCCAGTGCAACAGCCGAAAAACCGGCAATAATACCGGCAGTCGAAAAACCTAAGGAAGTTATCAATACAATGATGAGAATAACATACAAAACAACAGTAACGACCGAAATGATGAAAGAAGCCGCTGAATTGTCCAGCTTGCTGCTTTTTAAAGAAGCACTGCGGGTTATAGCTTGAACAATTTTTATAACAACCAGCCCCAAAACTAAGAATGCAATAGTTCGGACAATTGTAAGCCCTGTGTCCTGTACAAAGTTTAGTCCGATATTTTTGAGGACATCCCAAAAACTGCTCTCTGTCGTTTCCCCGGTGATTTCAGCCGCAGCTGCCAATATTTGATACATGATACTCTCCTTCAGAATCCTGCTTGTTTTTTCAAACGTGTCTTACGCTTTTCACATTCAGCAAAAATCTTTTCCAATGATTCGCCCAAATAATAATTTCCGCGCTCATAAACAATCTTTCCGTTTGCAACCGTGATCAAAACATTGGAATTGTCAGCACTGTAGACCAGATTTTTTCTTATGTCCGACAGAGGGCGCATATTCGGCGCCATCAGATCCAAAACGATAAAATCCGCAAAACTTCCGGTTTTTAGCTCTCCGTTTGAAAACCCTAATGCTTCAAATCCATTTCGTGTCGCCGCTTCCAAAGCCTGCTCAGCCGAAACAACCGATGAATCCTTCAGTGATTGCTTTTGAAGACAGGAATATAAATACATTTCCCGAAAAAACGACGACGCATTATTACTGGCTGTGCCGTCCGTTCCTAGAGCAGGCCGCATCCCCGCCCTTAACATCGAAACAACGGGCGACACACCGGACGCAAGCTTCAAATTGCTCCCCGAATTAATAATGGGAGTAACTCCGCTCTGACGCAACAATGCTATATCGTCTTTGTCGACGTAAACGCAATGCGCCGCCAACCCTCCGTTTTCAAAAAAGCCAAGCTTATGCAAATATTGGGGAGGCGTTAATCCGTTATGCCGTACCGTACAATCGCCAACCTCTTTTAAGGTCTCCGACAAATGTATGTACGTTTTCGCACCCGTTTCTGCCGCAAAATCCGCAACTTTCATCAAAAGGGCTTCGTCGCAAGTATATTCTGCATGCACACCGGGAAAATAGCGAACTCTGTCAGATATAGTACTATATAAACTATAATTTTTCTCTATTTCAGCTATAACATCTACATCAGATCCGGAATGATACGGGCAACACAATGCCAGCATAAGACCTGTTTTTTCAGCTGCGGCATAAGCCGCATCCTGAAAATAATACATATCAGCAAAACAAACGATTCCGCTCCTGACATATTCGGCAATCTGGAGCAATGTCCCCCAATACACATCGTCGGATGTAAGATTCTTTTCCAATGGAAAAATCCGATCATATAACCAATCTTCCAAAGATAAATCGTCCGCCATCCCCCGAAATAAGCACATAGCTGCGTGCGCATGCGCATTACAAAAACCGCTCATGATCAAATTGCCGCCGCAATCGATTTCTCGGTCATAGTCATCTTTTGGTTTTTCAGACGTTTCGCCTATATAATGAATTTTTCCTCCCCGCACATGCAGTTCCCCTTTAAAAGGAACTGCATCCGGAGAGGTCAGAATAATGGCATTGTAAAAACGAAGCTTATCCTTCTTCATACTTATTTAATTTTTTCCACAAGTTGCAGCAAATATTCCTTAAAAGGACCTGATAAAGCTTTATCTCTCAACGCAAACTCCACATTTGCCTGTAAAAACTCCAGTTTATTGCCTGCGTCATATCGTTTGCCTTCAAACCTGCAACCGACAAGACGTTGCTGCTTCGCAAGCTCTTGCAACGCATCCGTAAAGTATACCTCACCGTTGGAAGATGCCGGCGTACGCGAAATAATGTCGTAAATATCACTTTCCACGATATACCTTCCGATAACCGCATCGTTGGAAAATTTATCCTGTACCGCAGGTTTTTCAACGATAAGATCAATCGCAAACCGACCTTCCGAGATCTGTTTTCCGCGTATATTTGCATACTTTGGAATATCTCGATCCGGCACTTCCATCACTGCAACTGTCGGCTTACCTGTTTCGTAATAGCATTCCATCAACTGCCCGATCCCGGGCTTCTGATTTTTTTCCGTATAAATTATATCATCACCCAAAAGAATTGCAAACGGTTCATCCCCTGTAAACGCTTTTGCATACATTACTGCATTCGCAAATCCGCACGGATGCTTCTGGCGAACATAGTACATGTTGACCAGTTTCTCCATTTTACGCGAAATTTCAAGGAACTCCTGTTTTCCTTCTTGTTCCAACAATGCATCCAACTCCGGCGTATAATCAAAAAAATCCTCGAGAATTTTTTTATTTCTTCCCGTAATTACCAGAATATCCTTGATTCCGGCCGCAACAGCTTCTTCTACAATGTATTGCAATGTCGGTTTATCTACGATGGGCAGCATTTCTTTGCAAACTGCTTTCGTAACCGGCAAAAAACGTGTACCGAACCCCGCAGCCGGGATAACCGCCTTCGTTACATTCTTCATTCAATCTCCTCCGTTCCAGTATGTGAACTTTCACGAATATTATTTATTTTGTTCCGAAAAGTCTGTCTCCCGCATCACCAAGACCGGGGATGATATAAGCATGATCATTCAGATCTTTATCCAATGCCGCGATAAAAATATCTACATCGGGATGCGCTTCCTGCAAAGCTTTCAAACCTTGCGGTGCTGCAATCAGACAGCAAAATTTGATGTTCTTACATCCGCGCGCCTTTAAAAATCCGATCGCCGCAGCAGCACTTCCTCCCGTCGCGAGCATCGGATCAACCACGATCAGAGTTCTGTCCGTTGCATCGGAAGGTAACTTGCAATAATATTCCACAGGCTTGAGTGTTTTTGGATCTCTGTAAAGGCCGATATGCCCGACTTTCGCATTCGGCACAAGCTTTAACATGCCGTTGACCATTCCCAAGCCCGCACGAAGAATCGGAATAATTCCTAAACTTCTGCCGGATACCGTCTTTGCAATTGTCTTACAAATCGGGGTTTCGACCTCCACATCTTCCAAAGGCAGATCTCTCGTTACTTCATAAGCCATAAGCAATGAGATTTCTTCAGCCAGCTCACGAAAATCCTTTGTGCTCGTATTTTTGTCGCGCAACATGGTTACCTTATGCTGTACCAGCGGATGATCCATAACAAATACTTTTGCCATCGTAAATAATCTCCCGTATATCTTTTATTTTTTCTTGCAATATTTTTCTTCTATTGCCGTAATTTTATCTATCCGACGCTGATGTCTTCCGCCTTCAAATCCGGTCGTTAAAAACGTTTCCACTATCTCCAGCATAAGACCTTCTCCAATGATCTTCTGACCGAAAGCCAACATATTGGCATCATTATGCAGGCGCGTATATTTTGCCGAATACGTATCATGGCAATGTGCGCAACGTATCCCGGGAACCTTATTCGCTACTATCGAAATGCCGATCCCCGTGCTGCAGATTAAAATGCCTCGATCAAATTCTCCTGCCGCAACCGCCTCTGCCGCCGGCAATGCAAAATCAGGATAGTCGCAAGAATCTTTGGTATAAGTACCAAAATCTTTTACTTCATACCCTTTTTCTTCCAGATATTTTAAAAGCGCTTTTTTTAATTCGAGTCCGCCATGGTCGTTTGCAACCGCAATTTTCATTTCTTCTTTCTCCTGTCCGTCTATTATAATTCTGCGCCGCTGTCAGCGCTGAAATATTTTGTAATGATTATTCTGACCGCTTTTTCAATCAATTCTGCAGTCCTCTCATAAACTTCAATGCTCCTGCCATACGGATCGGGAATTTCAAATCCTGCTATTTCCGATATGCTGTATACATTGGAAAAACCATTCAGAAGTTCTTTCTGTCCGTCCGTCATGCAAATCACTAAATAACTGTTCTCAATCATTTTATGCTTCAGCTGCCGCGGTTTGAATTTCGAAAAATCAATACCCAATTTTGTAAGGCATTGCGCGCTGTGCTCGCTGATGCAAGAGCTGCCCTCCGCAAAGATCCCCGCAGACGCAGTATCCACAAATTTAATTTTACGTTTTTTTATTTCAGAACGAAAAATCGCTTCCGCCATCGGACTGCGGCAGGTATTCCCCGTACAGACAAATAAAACTTTTCTTCTCTTCATTTTATTCACCTGCACAAGCTTTGTTCATACGATTAAGAACTCCTGCCATTACACCGCCGGTCTCCTGCGGTCTGACAGCCAGAATTATATCCGCCACTTTTTCTCCTTGCCGCAGCAAACTGTAAAGTCTTGCCGCCATATCTTCTGGGGTCGTTCCAAGATCCAGCACATATTCAGACGGAAACAACGTTGCATATTTGCTCTCACAAAGAATGTACACACGGCCGCCTTGTTTTTTCTCTTCTTCGAATGCGGCAACGGCAGCTTTCGGATCATCAAAAAGTCGCGTTTTACACTTAGGCGCGTAATGTTTATATTTCATGCCCGGCGAGCGGACCTGCTCGCCCTCTTTCGGAACGTACACTTCGCACCGTCCGACCGCTTTTTCAATCATTTCTCTCGAAACAAGCCCCTGGCGCAAAATAACAGGATATTCGCCCGTTACGTCACACACAGTACTCTCTATACCTCCGGAGCTAGCACCGCCATCTAAAATCAAGGGAATTTTCCCGTTTAAATCGAAATAGACATGTTCCGCCGAAACAGGACTAACATGCTTTGAAATATTTGCCGAAGGCGCAGCAATCGGTAAATTGACATAACGTAAAAACTCCTGCGCACCCGGATGCGACGGAACGCGTACCGCCAAAGTATCCAGTCCGCAAGAAACCCTGCTGCTGACACGGCCTTTGCTTCGGTATACCAGCGTCAAAGGTCCGGGTAAAAAAGTTTGACGCAGAACTTTGGCATACGGTTTATCATCGTAGACCAATGAATTCAAATCAAAATTCAAATGCACATGGACGATCAGAGGATTATCCTGCGGTCTGCCCTTGATCCGATAAATGTTTTCAACCGCCGCGTCAGACCGCGCATCTGCGCCCAAGCCGTACACCGTCTCAGTCGGAAACGCGACCGCACCGCCTTCTAACAAAATTCTTTTTGCCTCGGCCAATGAATCCGGCGTTATTCCTCTTATAATTGTTTCCATTTTTATACCCCGTCCGGCGGTATTTCATCCGGATCAAACGGCGGAATATCATCGTCATCGGGATAATCCGGATCATCTTCTCCGTACCCTAAATCATCCGGTGCCGGTATATCTCGTGAATCACTGCCATCATCTGAATATTTTGCGCCGCCGTTTTCCATCTCTTGCAAAGCTTCGTCATAATTATCTGAGTCGGAACGATCTCTCGACTCCGGCTCACCCGGCTCATCCGGTAAAAATCCGGGCGGCGGATTCACATACCGAACCTGATCGCCCCTGAATCTGAGTTTCACCCTGCCCAATTCACCGTTACGATGTTTTGCTATGATAAGGTCTGCCGCATCCTTAATGATTTTGCCGCTCTTTATCTCTTCTTCCGTTGCCGCAACATCAGGCCTGTGAATAAACATAACAATGTCGGCGTCCTGTTCGATAGCACCCGACTCACGCAAGTCTGAAAGCTGCGGTTCTTCCTTCGAGGATATTCTTCGCAGCTGCGACAATGCAAGGACCGGCACGTCAAGTTCCTTTGCCATGATCTTTAAGTTTCGGGTTATCGACGAAATTTCCTGCTGGCGGTTTTCTTCCGCCCTGCGCTCTCCGCTTCCCATCAACTGGATATAGTCGATCATAATAATATCCAGTCCTTCTTTTCTGGCTTTCAAGCGCCTGCACTTTGACAAAATTTCCGCCGGGGTGATTTTAGACGAATCGTCGATATAAATTTTCGCTTTTTTCAGATCCGCACTCGCCTTCCAGAGTTTTTTCCAGTCCGACTGCGTCAGCTCTCCGGCAAGAGCTTTGGACATACTTACTCTTGCATAGGAACACAGCAAACGCTGCGCCAGCTGAATGCGCGGCATTTCCAAAGAGAAAACTGCACAAACACGGTTATCGCACAGCGCCGCATGCTCAATAATATTCATACCGATCGTCGTCTTACCTACACCGGGACGCGCAGCCAATACGATGAAGTCCGATTTTTGGAGCCCGTTCGTCATTTTATCCAGCTTCGTAAATCCGGTGTTAATACCACGCAATGCATTTTTATCTGTAGAAATAACCTCGAATTTATTCAAAACCTGGTCATAGCTGTCATCTTCACGCATGTCGACCAGCGTGGAAGTATCCATTGTCCTCGAAATATCGAAAACCTGTTTTTCTGCAAATGCTATGCTGTCCGCCGCATCCGTACCGTTCATCGCTTCTTCAATGATCTTTTGCGACGAACGGATCAATCTGCGGTGTACGCTGTCCCGCTTGACGATCTCAAAATATGTCTTGTAATTTGCTGCCGAAGGCATGATTCTGGCAAGATCTGTCAGATAGGTAATCCCGCCCGCTTTCTCCAATGTTTTATCATTCTCCAGCTGATCGGCGAGCGTAACAATATCTACAGGCTTGCGGGCATTGAACGTTGCTTTCATCGCACCAATGATCAACTTATGCGATTCCTGATAAAAATCATCTTCCGACAATTTATCCAGGATATCCGTAAGCGTATCGTTATCGATCAGTAAACATCCGAGCAGTGCCTGTTCCGCTTCCAGATTGTTAGGCAAAACATTCGTCTTTGTTGCCATAATCACTTCTCCCGCGGCTTAAACCGCTGTCTTTTCCCTGAGTAACTTTTTTTCTTTAAAACGCTTCCCTATTGTGCGGAAAATCTGAGCCAGGTCATCCGCCGACCCTCCTTCCAAACTGTTTTTTGGAACGATCAGGGCCTGCGTTTTCCCGATATATACGTAAAATAAATCTTTTCGCTCATAGATCTTCGCGATCTGCGTATATGGGATCTCATATTCTTCTTCGCGGTCTGCAACTTTCAGTTTCAGAGACATCGAAGTTTCATTAAAACAAAAAAATTGCTGCGTCTTTAAAAAAACCGTGTTGGCGCGTACGCGCTTTTCTGCCTTTGATTTCTCCAGTGCCTGCATTGCAAAGGGCATGATCACCGCAACAGCAAAAAGCGCACCGGCTCCCAAAAAAAGAATTTTGTTGCCGCTGAGGCCGCCAAAAACGCAGAATACAATTCCCAGCCCCAAAAACAAGATCGGATAAGCAAGCGATTGCGCTCCGCGTGCCACAAACAAATGAAACACGCAGAAGCGCTTATATTCCGCAAGATTGTTTTTATAAAAACCCTGTATCATAATCAGGACAATGACTCAAATTGCGCCAGAGTATCACGGAATTCTTTCATTGCCGCATCAAACGCATCGCGCTTTGTCAAATCAACTCCTGCCAGTTTCAGAAGTTCGACCGGACTATCGCTTCCGCCGGAAGAAAGGAATTTTTTGTAATCACGGACAGCCTTCTCCCCTTCTTTGAGAATACGGCTTACGATCGAAATGGCGCTGATGATCCCCGTCGCATACTTATAAACATAGAAAGAAGTATAGAAATGAGGGATCCTTGACCATTCATACGAAATTTCCTTATCATGCACGATCGCATCGCCATAATACTGACGGTTGAGATCCAAGTAAATTTTGTTGCAATATTCTGCCGTCAAAGGAGTCCCTTTCTCAGCGGCATCGTGTGCAAGATATTCAAATTCTGCAAACATTGTCTGCCTGTGCAATGTCGTGCGAACGGTATCCAGGAAATAATTGAGCAGATACTTTTTCATCTTCAGATCACTCGTCTGCCCAAGAATATATTTCAGCAACAAAACTTCGTTGACCGTGCTGGCTACTTCCGCGACAAAAATACGATAGTCCGCTTTCGCATACGGCTGATTTTCGTTAGAATAATACGTATGGATCGAATGTCCCATTTCATGGGCAATCGTAAAGACATCGTGCGTCGTCTTCTGATAATTCAAAAGCACGAACGGATGCAGTCCGTACATCCCCGTACTGTATGCACCGCTTCTCTTTCCGGCTGTTTCACAGACATCTACCCAGCCTTCCGCAAAGCCTTTTTTCAGGAGCGAGCAATACTCTTCGCCCAAAGGAGCAAGCCCCTTCACCACAAGATCACAAGCATCTTCATAGGAAAGTTTAAGGTCCGCATCTTCCACCAAAGGCGCATATATGTCATACATATGCTGCTCTTTGAGTCCGAGAATCTTCTTCCGCAATGCTATATAATCATGCATGTCCTTCAGGTTTTCATGAACAGAAGAAATCAGATTTTCATAAACGCTGGCCGAAACATCCTCTCCGTCCAACGCTTGTTCCAGACAGGAATTGTACCCGCGTGCCCTGCACAAAAATACGTCTTTCAAAACATTTCCGTAATACGTCGCCGCAATCGTATTTGTCAATCCGATGTAAGCAGCGTAATATGTTTCAAACGCCTTCTTACGCAGTTCACGGTCAGTCCCGTGCAGCAAAACGCCGTATACGCCGTGCGTCAACTTGATTTTTTCGCCGTTTTTATCTTCCACTTCTCCGAGCTTGATATCTGCATTGTCGATCATGGAAAAAACATTGCGGAACTGAGCATACATCTCACCGCCGGATGCCAGCAGTTTTTCCTCCGCCGCCGAAAGAATATGCTTTTTGCTGCGGATCAACTGACGCAAAAAGTAATCGTAATCTTTGAGCCGTTCATCTTTACAAAAACTTTCCAGAGTTTCATCGCTCAGCGAAGTCAGCTCCGGCTCAACAAAAGATGTTGCAGAAGAGAACTTTACATACAAAGACATCGCACGCGCCTGCATCGACGTATATTTCGCAACTCTTGAATCCTCGTCATGGCGCATATGTGCATACAAATGCAGCCGTTCGATTTTTTTGCCCGCTTCTTCCGAACATTTGCAATATTCGGCAAAATTCTCTGCAGTAGTGAGTTTTCCCTCAAACCTGCTGAAATCGAGCATTTTTTCTGCTTCCGAATAACATTTTTCCCATGCTTCATCCGAAGCAAAGATATCTTCTGTCTTCCACTTGTATTTGTTTTCTACTTCGTTTCTTTCCATACTACATCTCCAATATCAGTTTTTATTGCTATGAATCGGCGCAGGAATTCTGCCGCCGCGTAAAATAAACCTTGAACTGTCCGTCGTATTGACCGGCATGATCGGAGCTCGGCCGAGCAATCCACCAAACTCAACACTGTCGCCGACATCTTTTCCCGGCACCGGAATTACACGGACTGCCGTCGTTTTGTTATTGATCATACCGATCGCCGCCTCGTCCGCAATAATAGCACTGATCGTCGTTGCGGGCGTTTTCCCGGGAATCGCGATCATATCCAATCCTACAGAACAAACTGCCGTCATAGCTTCCAATTTATCGATATTCAACAGCCCTCTTTCTGCAGCCTGGATCATACCGATGTCTTCACTGACCGGTATAAATGCACCTGACAAACCGCCAACGTGAGAGCTCGCCATCACGCCGCCCTTTTTCACTGCATCGTTCAGCATGGCGAGCGCCGCCGTCGTACCATGTCCGCCCACGCATTCCAGTCCGAGCTCTTCAAGAATGTGCGCAACCGAATCCCCCATTACGGGAGTGGGCGCCAAAGACAGGTCCACAATACCGAATTCGGCATTCAAACGCTTAGCCGCCTCCTTTGCGATCAACTGCCCTGCTCTTGTAATTTTGAAGGCTGTTTTCTTAATCGTTTCCGCCGCATCGGTCAGATTTGCATCGGGAATATTTTCCAGAGCATGCTTGACTACGCCCGGGCCCGATACCCCTACATTAATGACCGTACCGCTCTCGCCGACCCCATGGAAAGCTCCTGCCATAAACGGATTGTCTTCCACGGCATTTGCAAAAACAACCAGTTTTGCACAGCCTAAACCATCCTGACCTTTTGTCAGTTCCGCCGTTTTTTTCACAACTTCACCCATAAGTTTAACGGCGTCCATATTGATCCCGGATTTACTTGATCCGATATTCACCGAGGAGCAGATGCGCTCTGTCGAGGCAAGCAGTTCGGGTATGCCTTCGATAAATATTTTTTCGTAGTCCGCCGTACCTTTATGTACGAGAGCAGAATATCCGCCCAAAAAATCGATCCCGAGTTCTTTTGCCGCCTTATCCAAGGCTTTTCCGATCAATCCGGCTTTCTCCGGAAACGGTGCGGCAATCAAGCTTACCGGCGTAACAGATACACGCTTATTTACGATCGGGATCCCGTATTCTCCCGAAAGCTGCTGTGCTACTTTTACTATATTTTTCGCTTTTCGGCAGACCGTTTCATATACGTTCTGTGCAGTCTTTTCAGCGGTCGCCCCGATACAAGGAAACAACGATATACCCATCGTGATCGTACGGATATCAAGGTGTTCCCTTTCGATCATATCGATGGTTTCCAATACTTCAACTTTATTAAACATTTCTTCGGCCCTTCTCAGATATTATGCATAGCATTAAAAATTGCTTCATGCTGCATGCGGATCGACATACCGATCTTTCGCCCAAGTTCTTCACATTCTTTTGCAAGCTCTGAAAGTTCCATTTTCAGTTCGCTTACATCCACCAGCATGATCATTGCAAAATAATCCTGCAAAAGCGTCTGGCTGATATCCTCAACGTTCACTCCTTTCTCCGCAAGAAAACTGCTGACTTTCGCAATGATCCCGATCTTGTCCTTTCCCGTTACTGTTACTACTGCGCGCATTATTTCACTTCTCCTATCCGCAGCGGTTTTCGATTGGCATCTTCCTTCTCTTTTTCCGCCGCAAAATTTTCATCATGTCCCACGATTTCATATTCGATGATCACATTTCCCTGCGTAAGATAGCACACCTCATCCCCTTTTTGGAACACAGGCAATGCCTTTTCTTTATCGCAGTAAATCTTTCTGTCCATGTATTCCGATTTTTTCTTGCTCCATTCGGAAAAGATCAGAACATAAAAATCCACTCCGTCGCGCAATTCAGGCTCCTCATAGCGCAAAAATATACTGTTGTTGACCTGTTTCATACCGACAGAAACATAACTGATCAATTTATAATATCTGCGCGCACGATGAAACTTGATTCCCATAAAAACATAGGCAAAGACAACATACAAACAACTTACCACGCTCACTATGACCTGCGGAACGGGCTGCATCGGATCTTTGTACGGAAGCGACATAAAATAAGCAAGACATGCAATGCACACGACAACAAAAAAGAGCGTAACGCCTAAAAATCCGCGCAAAATATTTCTTTGCTGTTTGTAAGCCGAAATCAGGTCATCATCATTAAAAACAACTGTCATGTAAATTTTCTCCTGCTTTATTTTGTAATAAACAAAACTCCCAGCGTGTTTCTTCCGCAATGGCTCGTTATGATACTTCCCGCCACCGTAACATCGATCTCTTGAAAATCAAACAGCTCTTTCACCATCGATGTTGCCAATTCAACCAGTTCGGGATCTGCATTGCTGTGCGTAACGAAACAGCGTCGCTTATCATAAGAAGGATATTCCGATACAAGATCATGAATATAATTGCGGATGCAGCGGGACATTTTTCCGATATATTTCTTTTTCGGATAAAGCTCTCCGTTCTTCATATCGATCAAAGGGTGTATCGCCAAAACTTTTGCCCCGTAATAGGACAACGTAGAGCAACGTCCGCCCTTGTAAAGATACAGCAGTGTGTCCGGAACAAACGAAGTATTGACTTTACCGCGCAGCGACATGACCTCATCATAGATCTCCTGTGCGGATCTGCCTTCTTCTCTCAAATCGCATGCTTTCATCACAAGCAAACCTTGTCCCGTCGAGAGTGCTTGCGAATCCACAACCAATACCTTGCCGCCGAATTCTTTCGCCGCAGTCGCCGCAAATCCGTAAGAACCGCTGGCCTTGGCTGATATGTCGAAATGAATGACTGTCTTGCCTGCGTCCGTAAACTGTTTGAAAAATGCGATATATTCTTCCGTACTCGGAGCCGCCGTTTTCGGAAGTTCGCCCGTTTCGTCAAAATAACGAAAAATATCTGCAGGCGTGATGTCCACTCCGTCCTTATACGTATGTGCACCGAGAATAACACTCAGGCGCATCAGACTGATCCCGTTTTTTTCGAGCTGTTCTTCGCTCAGGTCGCAGGTACTGTCAGATGTTATTACGATGTCGCTCATAGTCCGTTTACTCCCTTTCCCCCGTTATCCGAATTGAAAAAATCCAAAAACGGCGGTCAAAATTTTTTTGTTTTTCAATGACCACCCGGTTACCACCCCGACAATGCTGTCCATCGGTATGGGGCCGAATGATCGGCTGTCGCTGCTTACACTGCGGTGATCTCCCATAACAAAGACCATCCCCGCAGGAACGACAATACAGCCGTCGACAATATAGTCTCTCTTCTCTCCCGGCGAAGGAAACGTTTCCGTCCATACTTCGCCAAGATAAGGTTCCTCGACGACCTCAAAAGAATCTGCTCCGGCGTTTTTACGATACAACACCCCGTTTTGAGCTCTGATCGCATCGCCCGGCAAGCCAATAACCCTTTTGATCAATTCGCTGTTATTGCTGATATTCGGGGTCGCATGAAACACAATGATATCTCCGTGATCGGGCCGATCCAAAGTATTGACAAACAAATAATC
>ERZ1108162.19-NODE-19-length-133730-cov-521.811296_pt1 | contig 133730 bp, 119 predicted proteins | sample MGYA00403698_ERZ1108162 | MGnify/ENA primary metagenome ERZ1108162 (study PRJEB35170, sample SAMEA104062405) | human gut metagenome | biome: human gut; feature: human-associated habitat; material: faeces | place: Denmark | collected 2012-04-30 ... | reverse complement strand
TCCCGTACCTCGGTATTTGCCTGGGTATGCAGATTGCGCGTCATTGACGAGCCGCGCTTCGTTTACAAAATTTTAACAAAAAAGTTACCGAACTCTTACAAAAGATTATAAATTCAGAAATATATACGGGGTACAATACAGGTACAAAATAAGCGAAAGGAGAAACAAAACAATGGAAATTATGAAAAGAGAGTGTGTGGAGAACATTCGGAGTCAATATGAACCCAAAAGTGAACAGATGACCAAACTGGAACAACTGCAGAATCTGGACAAAAAAGTCAGGCGTCCGGCCTTTGTATTTTCGTATATTTTCGGGGCGGTCGGTACGCTCGTTTTGGGAACGGGTATGTGTCTGGCGATGAAAGTCATCGCAAATATGGTACCTTTAGGCATCGCGGTGGGGATAATCGGCATTGCCATGGTTACGGCAAATTACTTTATTTACAGGGCGATCCTGGCGCGTCGGAAAAAGAAATATGCACAAAGTGTTATGCAACTCAGCGACGAGCTGTTGAATCAATAAAAAGAGGAGGATAAAAAAATGGCAAACGAATTTCATCCTTTTAAGGACATGAAAGAAAATGCAAAGCTGCAGCATGAGGTGGACAAAGCAAATTTCCGTGCGGCAAAGGCGGAATCCAAAGCGGTCTGGGAGGAGGCAAAGATGTCGCCCAAAGCACGGCAGAAAATGATGCAGGAAGAGCGTGAGAAGCAGATTGCGGAGGCGAATGCACGCATCGCAGCGGCGCAGGCGCGCATAGATGCGGCAAAAAAGCCCTTGGATTGAGTTTCCGATCAAACGCAACTTAAGTAAAATGATAAAAAACAAGTCCTGAAAGCCAAAGCTTTCAGGACTTGTTTTAATACAGAATGGGCGGTGCGGTCGGATTTGCAGGAGAGAAAATTTGAGTATAGCTATTAAAGCAGTTTGAGAAATTTATTGCGCAAGGCGGAAAATCCGATCGGTTATTGACACAGACCTTGTTTCATGTTATACTGAAATATGTACGGACCGTTTTTTACCGATCAAGTTTAAGCAATCGTATACAGTCTTTCGGATCGGGAAAAAAGGGAAATAATATACAGGTGAGGGACAGAATCGCATGATAAAGCTAACGCCCGTTTTAAAAGATTATATCTGGGGTGGAAAGAAGTTTGAAAAAATGTACGGACGGGATAACGGAGGAGAGAAGATCAGCGAAAGTTGGGAGATTTCCGTTCATCCGGACGGAATGAGCAGGTACGAAGGAGGTACGCTGGCAGATTATCTGAAGCAGAATCCGCAGGCGGTGGACAAAAAGGGATCGCCGTTTCCGGTGCTCATCAAATACATAGACGCGGCGCAAAATCTTTCTGTACAGGTACATCCGGGTGATGAATATGCCCGTCGCGTGGAAAACGATAACGGGAAAACGGAGATGTGGTACATAATCGGCGCCGATGACGGTGCGGGAATTTACTGCGGTTTCAAAAGGGATACAGACAGAGAGGAGTTCCTTTCGAAAGTCAAAGACGGAACGGTGGAAGAGCTCTTAAATTTTATTCCTGTGAAAGAAGGGGATTGCTATTTGATTGAAGCGGGTACGGTACACGCCATCGGAGCGGGATGTGTTATCTGTGAAGTGCAGCAGAGCAGTAATGTAACATATCGCGTCTATGATTATAACCGCAAAGGGGCGGACGGAAAGCTTCGTCCTCTGCATATAGAAAAGGCGGTTGAAGTTATAAATTTCAAGGCTTTCGAAAATCATACAGGCACGGGTGCGCTTGCTCGTGTGCAAGGCGGAACAATGCGCCGCCTGACGGGATGCAAATATTTTGAATGTCGTAAACTGGATCTCGACGGTATGTTTTCGGAAGAAAACGAAGCTACTTTTACGGCGATCAATGTGCTCAAGGGGACAGGCAGAGCGGATGGAAAAGAATTTAAAGCGGGGGACAGTTTTTTTGTCCCTTGCGGAGAAAGATACAGTTTGGAAGGAAATGCACAGATTATCCTGACAACGGAGGGGAGAGAATGAATTACTATATAGGCATCGATCTTGGCGGCACATTTGTCAAGTGCGGCATCGTGGACGAAAAGGGGAATATTCTTATCAAGGATAAAATTCCGACAGGGAACGGCAGACCTTATACGGAGATCGCCGCGGACATGGCAGATTTTGCTGCAGAGCTTGTTTCCCGGGCAGGCTTGAAGAAGGAACAGGTGAAGGCGGTCGGAATCGGAGCACCCGGGACCATTGACAGCAAAAACGGGGTTATTGTTTACAGTAACAATATCCGTTGGGAAAACGTGCCGCTATGCAGGGAAATTGAAAAGCGGCTTTCTCTTCCCACGTATATCACCAACGATGCAAATGCGGCGGCACTGGGAGAAAATTTCTGCGGTGCGGGAAAAGATTATGCAAGCATGGTCTTTATCACGTTGGGAACGGGCGTCGGCGGCGGCATTATCATCGATGGGAAGATTTTTGAAGGGAACAAATCTGCCGGTGCGGAGATCGGGCATGAAGTCATCCGAATGGGCGGCGAAAAATGTACCTGCGGAAGGAGAGGATGTTTTGAAGCCTATGCTTCCGCGACTGCTCTTATCCAACAGACGAAACGAGCTATGCAAAAAAATAAGGATACGTTACTGTGGAAATTGTGCGAAAACGATATTGAAAAGGTGGACGGCAAGACGGTATTCGATGCAAAAGATGCCGGGGACAAGACAGCGGCAAGAGTTGTAAAAAATTATATCCGTTACCTTGCGGAAGGTGTAACAAACCTTGTCAATGTATTTCGTCCCGAAGCCATCGTTTTGGGCGGAGGCGTGTGCGCGCAGGGGGAGAAGCTTATCAGACCTTTGAAACGCAGGGTGAATGCTTTGGCGTATGGCGGAACGGAATATGCGCCCGTAGCGATCACGACGGCAAGCCTTGGCAATGATGCAGGACTTTGCGGAGCGGCAAGGCTCGCCATGGTGAAAACAACGGGAAATTAAGGGTCGGATGTGATCCGAAAGAATTTGAAAACCTGCTGTTTTGTAATTCGGAGCATGAGATCAAAACTATGATCAGCAATACATAAAAAAAACTCAGAAATTTCTGAGGTTTTTATTATTAGGCAGAGTTAAAATCATATTGAAAGCGACAATATTTTGCTTTATCACTTCTGCTCTGCGACTTCCGGCTAATTCCGATATCTTATCCACCAAGAGAGAAGTCTTATCCTCACTGATAAAAGATGCAGCTTGCACAGCATCCATTAGAATCTGAATTTCTGCTAAACTAAACTCACGCTTTTCAACATAATATTCGTTAGCTATCCGCCGTACACATTTAATTTCATAACCATTTTCGTTAAGTGCTTTTATATCGGCATAAAGGGTTCGGCGATCACAAACTATCCCTATATTTTTTAAACGAAGCAATAATTCAGAAGTAGAAAGAGTATGATCCTTATCTGTTTCTTGCTGTAATATTTCCCATAATTTTAATAACTTAAGTCTTTGACCTTTTTTTAATGACATACACATTCCTCAATTTAACAAACAAATCTTTAATCGAAATTATAACACAGCATATAAATTTTGTAAATAGCTGACTGCACAAATGAAACGGCTGTCATGTTCTTATTATAAAAGAAGGACGGAGCGTACTAAATTAAATGAACGGCAAAAGAGTACAGGTGACAACTTCACCTGTACTCTTACATTATACTATATCTTTTTTATCGAAATGTAATTTGCGCAAATGGACAAGAAAAAATAAAGTGTCGAATTAAGCCGTCAAATCAATGTAAAATTATTCTCGCAAAAAAAGAAGCAGCGACCGGCGTTACAAGTCGGTCAACGTAATGTAGTAATAGTTCAACCTCGTATATGGTTAAACATCCGTATTCGTGGTATAATTTACAGGAAGTATTATACGGAATTCGGCATTAAATCGATGAAAATAACAAATTTACAGGTAAACAGACTTTCCGAACCGCTCGGGATAAGTACACTTAATCCCGTTTTTTCTTTTAAAGTCGAAGGCAAAGGCTACGGAGAAATAAAAAGCGCAAGAATCGACGTTGCTACGGACGAAACGTTTAAAAATATCGTTTTTTCCGAAACTTCGAGCGATATAAGCCCGAACGCGTTTCGTTTGCCATACGATTTTTCGGGCGGAATTAAGTATTTCTGGCGAGTTACAGTTGTAAACGACAAAGACGAAAACGCAAGCGGACAATCGTTTTTCGAATGCGGAAGAAAAAACTCCGAATGGGATATTCCGTTTATAACCACGGCGACCGAGAATACAGAATCGACGGCTTTCTATTGTAAATTTACCGCAAAGTCCGCCGTGAGCGCCCGTCTTTACATAACCGCGCTCGGGCTTTACGAGGCGTATATTAACGGCAAAAAAGTCGGCGACGAATATTTTACGCCGTACTGCGACGATTATCGCTATATTCTGCAATATCAGACTTACGATATCTCGGAGTATCTTTGCAACGGCGAGAATGAAATAGCCGTACTGTGCGGAAACGGTTGGTACGGCGGAAGATACCCGACGAACGGCGAAAACGGTGTTGGCGCGTTCGGTAAAGGTTTTATACTTTCGGCGGAGATTGTTTCAGATGGAAAAGCAGTTCTTACAACCGACGAAAAATGGAAAGAAATTCAATCCCCCGTTATTTTTTCCGAAATTTACGACGGAGAGATTTACGACGCGCGCAAAGAAATTTTTGACGAAAACGGCAAAGTATATGCCGAAATTATTTTAAAAGCAAACAAGACAAAATTTACCGAAAAGCCGAAAGCGAAAATAATATCGAGAATAAGTCCGCGCGTAACCGCAAAGGAAAGATATAAAGCAACGCTTATAAAAACGCCGAACGGCGAAACCGTACTTGACTTCGGCAAGGAAATAACGGGTTGGGTTGAAATTTCCGATTTTTTAACGCGAGGGGAAAAACTCTCCTTGACTTACGGCGAAATTTTGCAAAACGGAAATTTTTATCGCGATAATTTACGCACCGCTAAATCAACCTATTGTTACACTTCCGACGGCGATAATCGACTTATACGCCCGCATTTTACATTTTTCGGGTTCAGATACGTAAAAGTCGAAGGGGCAAAAATCGATAAAAAAACGCTCGATAATTTCGTCGGCGTTTCGATTCGGTCGGATATAGCGCAAACGGGGAAAATCGAAACGTCGAACGAAAAATTAAACAAATTTATCGAGAACGTATTCAATAGTCAAAAGGATAATTTTTTGGATATACCTATGGACTGTCCTCAACGCGACGAACGGTTCGGTTGGACGGGCGACGCGCAGGTCTTTTCGGAAACGGCTTTGTTTAACGCCGATTGCGCGGCTTTTTATTCGAAGTATCTAGAAAATATGCGGCAAGAACAACTCCGCTACGGCGGATCTTGTCCGTTTGTCGTTCCCGATTGTTTTTATGCCCGCGAAGAACTCTACGATGGAGCAAAGCCCGTGGAAAACAACGATTTTATGCTCGGAAGAACGTCCGCGGGCTGGGGCGACGCCTCCGTTATAATCCCTCGGAATCTTTACAAATTCACGGGAGATAAGGAAGAATTGAAGAAAAACTACCCGAATATGAAGTTATGGACAGAATTTTTGCTTCTTTCGGACGAAAACCGCGGCGGAAAACGCATCCGCGACTACGGGTTTCAATTCGGCGACTGGCTCGCGCTCGACAATCCCGACCCGAGCGACAAACGCGGACTTACCGATACGGGATTTATAGCGACCGCATATTATTACAATGCGGCTGTTTTAACGGCAAAAGCCGCAAAAATCGTCGGCGAGGAGCAGGAAGGCGAGAAATATGAAAGATTGGCGGCGGAAATTCTCGCCGCGATTAACAAAAAATACATTTCGAGAAACGGTATAATCGCTAACGATACGCAAACGGCTTACGCCTTGGCTATCGAATTCGGGCTTGCGGACATAAAATCCGCCGGCAAAAGACTTAACGAAAAAATTGCCGAAAACGGATATAAACTTTCCACGGGATTTATCGGCACGGCGTTTCTGCTCGGCGCGCTTACGAAAGCGGGTTACGCAAAAACGGCTTACACCCTTTTGCTTCGCGAAGAATTGCCGAGTTGGCTGTACGCGGTAAATATGGGGGCAACAACCGTCTGGGAACGTTGGGATTCGATTTTACCGAACGGCTCTATACGAGCGGGAGAGATGAACAGCCTGAACCACTATGCGTACGGCGCGGTGGTTTCGTGGGCGTATAAGTCGATTATCGGCATAAATCAAGAAGAAACGGCGAGCGGATTCAAGCGCGCGGTTTTATCTCCCGTATTTGATGAAAGATTGAAAAAAGTATACGGCGAATACGATTCCGTTTACGGTAAATATGCCGTCGGATACGAAATCGGCGAGGCGGAAGCATCCATTAAAATCGCCGTGCCGTATCTTTGCGAGGCAAAATTTTACGCGCCGAAAGGATACAAAATAAAATCCGCGGACGACGCGCCCGCGGAACAGAATATAAAATCGATGATTTTCAAAGGCGGAGAACATCATATAATTCTCGCGCGCGAAAAACGATAAATTATCGTGTGTTAAAACTATTTGGAAGTGATTTTCCTTAGTTCGTGCGGGGTTCTTCCGAAAGTTTGTTTGAACGTCCTGTAAAAATAAGAAACGTTGTTATAACCGCATTCGAAACATATTCTTTCGATAGACTTATCGGTATTTTGAATAAGTACCGAGGCAAGGGAAAGCTTTCTTTGGTTCATGTAATCGGTGAGCGTTTTCCCCGTTACTTTACGGAAAGTTCTCGAAACGTATTCTTTCGAATAGTTAAGTTCGGCAAAAATCTCCGACGGAGCGAGACAAAAATATTCGGGCATTTCGAGTTTTGCAATAAGTCCTAAAATCCACTCGGGCGCGCTGTTTCTCTGTTTACCTTGCAAATCGGCGTTGCGCTTCGCTTTGAAAAGTTCTGCCAAGGCGAAATAAAAGGACGGATTTTTTTCGGCGTCGGCGTTTCCTATCGTCTGCAATTCCGTTTCGAGTTTGTTCAGCGTTTCTATATCTATTTTCACTTTTGCATAAGCCGTATGGTCGGACAAGGGGTTGTATTTAAAAAATGTAACCGCTTTTTCGTATAACGGAACGGTTAGTGCCAAGTCTCTGTGTGCGCAGGCGTTATCGGGTTCGCGCAAAAAGCAATGAATATCCCCGGGGCGCAAGAAAACCGCGTCGCCCGTGGAAAGTTCGTCTATCTCGTTGTTTAAGCTGTGTTTTATCGTGCCGCTTGTTATGTAAAACAACTCGTAGAAATTGTGAGAATGATAATATCTGTCGCCTTTGTTCGTGATCTGAACGAGGGCGTCTTCTTTATTTATGTCGGGGAAAATATCGAAACTTAAATTATACATATCGTATATAGTATAAACAAATAAATCATCTTTGTCAAGAAGATTAGGTCAATGTAGTGTATAAAACGACCGCCTCGGTATATTGAATTCGCAATTCTTTTCAAGTACAATATGAAGTATAAAAGAGAGCAAGATTCGTATATTGGAAACCTGCTCGACGGTGAGAAAGTTTTTTTGACGGGGTACCCCGTTTCTCTTGCAAAGCAAGAGAAATCTCTTAACGGTAAAAACGTTCCTAAAAGAATATTCAAGGGGCGTAGGAGGAAATATGGTAAATAAACTTTCAAACAAGAAAAGCGTACTCATCGCAATAATCCTTGCATTGTGCCTTTCCATGGCGGCATTCGTTTCGCTTGCGACAAAAGCGTATGCGGACGAAACTTTAGTAGACGAAAAGCCGACGGCTAACGTTGTACTCGATATGGACGGCGCTCAGGCCTGGCTGGAAGTGGACGGCGCTAAAGTTGCGCAGTTGCATAAGGATAACGCTATCGCCAACGGATTTTTCCCGGGCGCAAAAGGCGAATCTATGATGATGTTTACCGAGCAAATCGCAAACGACGGTTTGGTTGCGGTAAAACTCGCGAACAAATATAAAGCTGAGAATTTCTCTTCCGTTATAATTCGTCTCGTCGTCGGAAACGGAGAAGACAGTAATACAAACGTCCTCACGCTTAACGGCTACGGTCTTTCCGACGCGGAATGTGCAACAAGCTCCGGTAATGCCGTAATCGAAAAGGGCGGCAACGTAAACGTAGATCTTGAATTGAGCGCGGCCGTTCTTGCGGACGCGGACGGATATATTTCCGGTTTCGTTATGAAGAAAACCGAAACCATGACCGAACAAACGGGACAGATTTTCGCAGATTACGTCGAACTTGTTCTTGCGGAAGAAAAGGCTCCTACGGAAAACGTAAAAATCGACATGAACGACGTTGATTCCTGGCTTGAAATCGACGGTTCGAAAACGAGCGATAAATTACATCAGGGCTCGGTTGACGATAACGCTATTCCCGGTCTTTTCCCCGGTGCGGACAACTCCACCAAGATGAATTTCACCGAAGCATTGGGCCATGAAGAGTATTTTGCGATTAAATTTGCGAAAAAGATAAAGGCTGAATACTTCGAAAAAATCAAAGTCGAACTCGTAATCGGAAACTGGGCGGAGACGGGCAATGCCGTAACTACCACAGCCTACGCTCTTACCGATACCGGATTTACAAAACCCGCGGGTAAAATAAAAACCCTTAAAGGTAACGTTTATAAGGTTCTTGCAATCGATCCCGCTTTGGTTGCGGACGCGGACGGATATATCGAAGGATTCGTCATCCGTAAAACCGAAACCGATACCGAGGCTACAGGACAATATTTCGTAAACGGCGTGGAGTTTTGCCTTGTCGGCAGCGAACCCAAGCCCGTCGTATCCGAAGAGTACATTGAAAAAGACATTTCCGAAGTCATGCCTGTAGGAAGCGGCGTTACTTTCGACGTAACGACCGACGCGGAAAAACTGAACGAAACTACGGTACAATCTGCCGTTAAAACCGCCGCTTTCGATAAACTTAACTTTAAAATAACGCCGAACGCAAACGGAAAATTCTCGACTTACATTTTGATGAAAGCTCCGACTGCGACTTCGACTTATGAGGACGGCGGTATTTTCTTCTGGATTTCGAACGACAACGTCGTGATCGGAAACAAAGAAAACAGCGAATCTGCGGTTGCGGCGGAATTCCCCGAAAACGCGTTCGTAAGCGGACAAACTACTACCGTTTCCGTAGCGGCTATTCCTTATTATCTTGACGGAACTCACGCGGGATATTATTGCGCGATTTACGTAAACGGCAGCGAGAACGCGCTCGTTGAAATTTATCTCGACATCGCGACATGCGAAACCGGCATTTACACCAATATTCTCACGCAAGATCTCGGAAGCGATTACGAGGTAGCGTATGCTTCGGCAAGCGCAACTCCGAAGTCTGCGACGGAAGTTATGGACGTTAAACTTGCTACGACGAGCGGAAAAACGGAATTTACCAATCCGAGAGCGGGACTTACCCTTTCTCATTTCGAAGTTGCGGGCGAAATCGTAGGCGACCTCGTTATCGAAGGCGACGCGACGTTCGATAAAGATACGAAATTTCTCACCTTCACGAAAGAAGGAACGGTAAAAGTTTATTATACCGTTAAGAATGCGTTCGGCGAATTCAAATCCAACGAACTCACTCTTACATACGCTACCGAAAAACCGACCGACAGCGGAGGTAAAGGTTGCGGCGGATCGATTACGGGCGTTTCGGCTCTCTCCGTTCTGGCTGTCGCGGCTGCGGTCGTTATAGCGAAAAAGAAGAAAAACGACTGATAACTGACTTTAAAACAAACTTCGGCAAGTCGCTTTTTAATGAGACTTGCCGAGGTTGAATTTATAAACGGGGAGACTAATAAATGAAAAAAATATTGTGCGCTATTCTTTGCGCGGTACTTACCTTAACATTTGTAGCGTGCGGCGGAGGAAACAGAGAAAACGGCGGTAATACGTCGGGCGGCGACGTTTACGTTAAAGTAATCGATAAAGGACTCGGCTCGAAATGGATAGAAAACATCGCTTCGGCGTATTATGAGGAAACGGGAATCAAAGTTCACGTTTCATCCGATCCGGAACTTGTTTCCAACTTGCTTACGCTCATGAACAACCCCGGCTCCGAAAAGGAAGATTTGTATTTCGTCGGACATACGATGAACAACTGGATAAAGTGGATAAGAAACGGAGCGATCGAACCTATCGACGACGTTCTCGCTTCGACTAAATACGGTACTTCCGCGAGATCGAGAGTTGTTGACGACTATATCGTCGATATGGGTGCTTATAACAATAAGTCTTATCTCTCAAGTTATGTATATTCAAGCTGGGGACTTATCTACAATCAAACTTATCTGAACAAAATCGACTCTTTCGGCGAATATAAAAAAGGCGAATGGCCGAGCACCGTTCAGGGTCTTATCGACCTTTGCAAAGCCGTAAAATCGGCGGGTCTCAAAAACAACAGAACGGGCAGAACGGTTGCTCCGTTCTCATGCGGACTTACCGTAAACTACATGGATTGGCTTTTCCACGGACTTTGGTACGAACTCGATCCCGAAGGTTATACCGCATATTATGAATACAACGACGTAAACGGCGGTTATCCCACATCGAAACTCGATACTCCCGCGGCGCTGCAAGCTCTCGAATCGATTTATGATTTGATCGGCGCGACTTCCGATACGGAAAACAATCTCGTATCTTCCGCGCAAAATCATACAGAATCTCAACAGTCGTTCGTAAACGGCGATTGCGTATTCACGTTCAGCGGAAGTTGGTTCGCAACGGAAATGAAACAAATACTCGGTGAAGTAGGCTTCACGGATTATCATTTCGGCGCGTACCCCGTTTATAACGCGGGCGATAAAACCGCGCTCGCCATGAATCTCCCCGGCGAAACGTTCTTCGTTCCGTCGGACGCCGTCAACGTTTCCGGCGCAAAGGATTTCCTCGAATTCGTACTTTCCGAAAAAGGAGTTGCGACAGCGGAAAAAACCCTTCAGTTCCCGATGGTGTATACGACCAACGAAGAAATCGAATTCAGCGCGTTCGGACAAGAAATAGTAAATCTTGCAAAATCGTCTGATCTCGTTTATCGTTTCGCAAAAACCGACGTTTTCAGAACGGGCGCGCTCGAACTGTTCATTGCGGGAACCAGTCCGTTTATAACGATGGCGAGAAATAAAATGACTAAAGAAAATATAAGACACGACGTTTTACAGACCGAAGCCGTTCACCACGAAGGACTTTGGACGGAATGGATGAAGAGAATTTAAATGAAAAATAATATCGTAAAAATAAAACGCAAAAGGAACTTAGGAAAAACGCTGTTTATTTACGGCGGACTCGCATGGCCGATAATTCATTTTATCGTGTTCTGGTTCTGCATGAATATAGGCATGGTCTACAATTCCTTTTTCACCGAAACGATCAACGGCGAACTGAACTTTGCCGGATTCGAACAATATCTCGACGTCTTTCGCTTTATGTTCGGCATAAAAGAAGCGGGCATGCTTTCGCCGAGGTCATGGTTAAACACGTTGTCCCTTATGGGGCTTGCGCTTTTTATAAACTTACCTTTAACGCTTTTCTTTTCGTACCTTATTTATAAAAAAGTGGCGGGGCATGCTGTTTTAAGAGTCGGAATGTACGTTCCGTGCGTCCTTTCAACCGTTATTCTCTGTTTGTTTTACAAAATATCGGTTTCCGGAACGCAAACTTATCAAAGTCTTTTTACGATACTCGAAAAACTCGGTTACAGCAATCGTTTCGTAATCGAAAACGGCGCGCTTGCGGACAGTCGGACGGCATGGAAAGCCATATTGATATTCAGCGTATGGGCGGGCGTAAACGGTAATATAATTTACTTTACTTCGTCTATGGCAAGGCTTCCCGACAGCGTTCTCGAAAGCGCGGAACTCGACGGGGCTTCCGAAATGAGGCAGTTTATTTCGATAGTAATCCCCATGATATGGCCCGTCATCACGACAATGAGCATAACGCTCATAAGCGGCGCGCTCGGCTGGTATACGCCGTCGCTTTTGATGGTCGGCGAGTCCATGGCGGGAACTACGGGAACGGGTACGGTAGCCTGGATGATAATAAGCAACGTAACGGGCGGAAACACCGTAGGGTATCCCGCCGCGCTCGGAGTCGTCATCGCCGTTCTCGGCGGAACGTTGGTTCTCGTTTTCAAGAGCCTTATGGGAAAAGCGTTCAGCGAGGTGGAATATTGATGAAAAATACTTTCGTGCCTAATCACAGAAAAAGCATAACGAAAAGAACCGGCATAGACAAAGCGTTCAGAATCATAGGCATTATAATCATGTCTTTGCTTTCTTTGTCTTACGTTTACATGTATCTCTGGCTTCTTCTGAACTCTTTCAGAACATCGGGAAACTTCATTATCGACTCGTTTAAACTGTTCGATTTCGGAAACTTCACGCTCGATAACTACAAAACTCTTTTTACCGTACAGATCGCGGGATCTTCGAGAAATCCCGTCTACCTTCACGATACGATAATAACGACGGTGGTTCTCGTCGTAGGGCAGGTTGCTCTTGCTATAACCATTCCCGCGCTTACCGCATATATAATCGCGAAATACGATTTTAAGTTGAAAAACGTTATTTATAACGTATCTATAGTGTCGTTCATAATCCCGACAGTCGGAAGCATCGCGACGACCTACCGCCTTATGATGAAATTGAATCTTTTGAATACTTATTTCGGCATTTTCCTCATGGCGGCGAGCGGATTCGGTCTTGGTTTCCTTCTTTTCAAAAACTTCTTCGCGGCAATCCCGTGGGAATACGCAGAAAGCGCGTTTTTGGACGGAGCGACCGACCTCGGCGTATTTTTGAAAATTATGTACCCGCAAGCGGTACCTATTTTGACGGCTATCGCGATAACGGCGTTTATCGGTTGCTGGAACGATTATAACACCGCTTACGTGTTTATGCCCAACAGACCGACGATATCGCTCGGCGTAAGCCAATTGTACACGAAAATGGAAGGAAAATTGCTTCTGCCCGTCGCGTTTGCCGGCATGACCGTGCTTGCAACCGTTTCGCTTATAATATTCACGATATTCAATGACCTCATAATGAGTAATTTCTCTGCGGGAGGGCTTAAAGGTTAATTGAACAGCAAAAACAAAATAATATCGGTCGCGCTTGCCGCGGGAATGATTTTTTCGCTTGCGGCGTGCAACAATTAATCAAATAACGGCGCAAACAGTGGAAACAAAGAAGATTATATGATTCTTAAAACAGAGTATAACGGCGCGAACGTCGATACCGTAGCCGAGCAATATTCGGCAATCAGAAAAATACTGATAAAAGGAATGGTAAACGATGAAGTTAAATAAAATTTTGTCAGTCTTGCTTGCTGCGGGAATGATTTTCTCGCTTGCGGCATGCAACGGAGACGGAACAAACAGCGATAGAGGAAACAATAGCGGAATGACTAAAATTATTTTACCCGATTACGATTTGAAAAAAGACGAATATAAAGTTACGATCAGCGGATGGCTTATTCCGTCCGATCTTAACGAAACAAACGTTAAATGGATTAACGAATCCGGCATAAGCACGCTTTTTGCAATCGGCGCGGGCGACGGAGTGCAGAGTTTTCATTCTTACGACGAAAAAGCCGAAAAAACCTTAAATCTTCTCGGAAAAAACGGCGTTAAAGTTTACGTCAATCCCGGCGTTTCCGACGGCACCGCATACCGCAAAATTTCCGAATTCAAGCAAAACGACGCCGTTCTCGGAATGTGCGTGGACGAGCCGAACAAATCGCAAATGACGTCTATGGCGGCGCAAGTGGATTGGTGGAACAAAAATTCAGACGGAAGGAACTTCTATTCCAATTTATTTCCTTCTTTTGCGCAAGTGGTTCAAAAAGAATTCGACGGCGTTTATTCCGACTATCTTAAATTCTATTGCGATAACATACTTTCGAAACTTACTTCGGGCGAAAAATGGCTTTCTGCGGACAGATATCCGTTGACTTATAACGAAAACGGCGAAAAATGCCTCGACGACAACTGGCTTTTCGACGTGCAGACGTTGAAAAAAGTCGCCGATTCTTATAGCGGAATCAAAACCAATTTCTTTATTCAGACAATGCCTTACGGAATCGACGAGGACGGCAACGCGAGCGGCGCGATTTACGGCTCGAGAGACAGAGTTCCGACTTACGAGGACGTTCGTATGCAAGAATACGCTTTGATGGCGTTCGGTTATGACGGAATTTCGTGTTTCTGTTATGCGAGTCCGCTTATCGGATTTGAATTCGCCGCAAGTCAGGAAGCTATGATAAGCCGTGCGGGCGAAAAGACGGATATTTACGAAAGCGTTAAAAAGGCAAACGGCGAAATACTTTCATTTGACCACGTTTTGCTTCAATTCGACTGGATCGGCGCGTTTACGAACGACGCAGGTCATACTACGACGGGTAAAGACAGAACGACGAACACTTCGTTCCAACTTCTTACGAGGTTGTCTTTGGACAGTATTCCGTCATTAAAAGAAGTTACCACTTCTCAAGACACCCTCTTCGGATATTTTAACGACGAGGACGGTAACGACGGAATTATGGCTGTAAATTACAACGAAACGTCGCTTAATCTTACCGACGAAATCGCTCTTACGTTCGACGGTTCCAAATACAACAAAGCTGTTTGCTATATCGGCGGAGAAAAGGTCGTAAAAACCCTCGACAAAGGAAAACTCGATTTAACTCTCGGCGTAGGCGAAGGCGTTTTCATTATCCCCTTTGCGGAATAACGATTTTCCGAAACTACAATGAAATATTTAATTTAAAAATTCGTTTATTTTTGAATTAAAATCGAGCATAATCTAAGCCATAGGAAAACGCCTATGGCTTTTATAATGTCTATTTGATTTTCGAACGTCGTTTTGTTTTCGCCGGATCGTCGAGCGTTTGTTTAATATTTGCTTTGTATGAAACAAAATGAGGCGGTTTATAAAATAAGAACATTTGTTTGTGTTTACTTGATTTTTTAATCCTTTTATGGTATAATAACAAATACAGGAAGTTGGGACGGTATAGGTCGCTCGCTTCCGTAAGTATCGGGCGTGAAGATTTTGCCCGAACCGTTCGTTCTCTATGCTGTGGAAACGAACGCGGATAGGCGTTTTGCTATCGCTTGTCCGAGAGAAGAATTACCGTCGTTTGCCATAGGGGTGCTAAAAATATAGCAACTACCGCGACGGGCGCTGAAACCGAAAAAATCAAGGGTTTCAGCGTGGGTTTTGTTGTTGTACGGTTTTTTAGATAAAATCGCCTAAAGTTTAATAATTCGGATTAAAATCCGTGCGAAGAACGAGCCTGAAAAGGCAACCGAAATCGCACGGATTTTTTTATTCTTAAAACATATTTGGAAAGTATTATTGTTTCAATCATTACATACGCCGCGAAGTGATCGAAGAACTTGTTTTAAGCGATATTCGGTCAAAAGTGGATTTAGTAATGCGAAACGTAAAGCAAGCGCGCGAAGATTTTCTGAGGAGAAAAGAACAAGCGGACATTGCCGAAGTCAATGCTGCTAAAAAGGCCTTAAAAACGAAACAACGCCGCTACTCAGAACTCGAAAAGTTGATTTTATCCGTCTATGAAGATAAAGTTTCTCAAAAGATTCCCGAAGAACTCTGTGTAAAACTTCTTTCAAACTACACAGAAGAACAAAACGCGCTAAAAACCGACATCGAAGGACTTGAAGATAAATTATCCGCATCTGTAAAAAACGAAACCGACGTGGACGAATTTATACGAAGAATCAAACAGTATATCGACGTTCGGGAATTAACGCGCGAAATGTGCGTGCAACTTATCGAGGGTATCACCATCGGCGCGACACCGGGAGATAAAACAGGCGCGCGGGAAGTTCATATCTATTATAAACTTTTAGGCAAAAATTGCGAATCTGAAAAATCTTTGTCCATTTGAGCAAACAAGCAATTCCGTTGCATGATATAATATTGTACCATAACAACTGTAGGGGTAGGTAAATCACAACTTGAAGATAGAGACCTTTCAATAAGGCGTGAAATTAGTCGCGTTTTGAAATTGATTATACATAGGGAATTTCAACGCTGCCATCTGTGCAAGTAACTTCCGAAACGTACCACAACCCTTCTGCCCAAGTGGCATTGCCGTTCACGCTGGTCTTGCGTACGGCATTCCATTCCGCCATAGTGCCGCGGAACTCAATTTCCTCCAGTCCGCTGCAATTGTAAAACCCGTAGCCGATGGAGGTAAGGCTGCTCGGAAGCGATACAGCGGTTATCCAGAAGTTTTCCCTTAAGCCGAGGCTTCCTAAACTTGTCACGCCGTCGGGGATAAAAATTTCGCCTTCTTTGCCCCAAGGCAGGTATATCAATTCCGTCACGTCTTTGTCGTACAGCAGTCCATCGACGGAGGCATAATATCTGTTGCCGTCTGCCACAACAATTTCGGAAAGGTTTTCGGCGTTGTCGAGCATTCCGGTATTGATTTCTGTAACGCCGCTTCCGACCGTAATTTTTTGCAAACCGTAACAGCCTTCCAAACAATCTGCGTCACTAAGTTTCGTCACAGAATTACTGAAAGTGACAGCCGTAAGTTTTTCACAGTTGTAAAACGCCGTACTTTCCACATTGCGACAGGTATCGGGCATAACGTATTCTCCTTCCATTCCCATGGGAACCCGGACCAACGTTGTCCCAGCCTTGTTATACAAAACGCCGTCCTGCGAAGAATAGCCGGAGTTATCCTGCAAAACATTGATTTCGGTCAGGTTGTTGCACAGGTCGAACGCATCGGAACGGATGGTATATCCCATAATCGTTTCGCCGTCGCCGGAAGTAAATGAAGAGGGAAGCGTGATTTGCTGTTCGTTTCCGGTATATTTGATCATCTCCCATTTCGAGGAAGTTTCGATAAATACAAATCCGTCCTCGGTCGTTGTCGTAATCGAACTGCCGCTTTCAGGGGTGTAGACGTTTACGGCATTTGCAGCAATTCCGCCAAAAGTGCTTTCTCCCGCAACAATATTCAATGCGCTTTTGTTGAAAACTTCCAAAATGGAACACTCGTCAAACGCGCCATCCTCAATCGTCGTTACATTTTCGGGAACCGTAAAAGTCACGAATCTGGAGCAGTACGCAAAAGCGTCTGATTCTATCGCTGTCACCGTTTCGGGAAGATTGATAGACGTAAGACTCTCGCAGCGGCGGAATGCCGAGTCGCTGATGATTGTCATTCCTTCGGGAAGCGTGACCGACTGCAACGCACTGCAACCTTCGAAAGCACTTGAAATATCGAGAGGTTCCGCAGTCTCGCGCGCCTGAAACGACACTGTCCTCAGGGATGAGCAATTAGCAAACGCCGCAGTAACATACTCAACCTTACTGGGGATCATGACAGAAGTCAAAGAGTTACAATTCATAAAACTCCATGTGCGTAACGACAAAAGCGATTGAGGAAGTTCAAAGTTTTGCAATGCTTCGCAATAAGCAAAAGCATTGCTTTCTATTTCCTGCAAAGTATCAGGAAATACAACCTTGACAAGATTCTTGCACTGATTAAAAGCGTATTTTTCGATTGTTTGAATGCCATATGGCATGATTACAGAAGTGATACCTTGATTTTTAAAGAACGCCTGTGTGCCTACTGCAGTGACAGGATAAAACTCGCCGTCCATTTCGGCATAGGCAGGGATCACGATATTTGTATCAGTTGCAGTGCCGATAGATTTTACCGTCAATTTTGCGTCAGCCCCGTTGCCAATTTTAGAATATTCTAACCCTTTAGTGTACTGCATTTCATATCCGCACACCGCGCAAATATTCTGCTCATTCCATTCGTGCTTTCCTTGTTCGGAAACAACGTCATGCCCGCAAGTAGATTTATGCCAATGAGTTGTTTCATCAAACGACCATTCCGTTTCAAAAGTATGCGTGCCAGCAGGCGTCGTTTCCGTCTTTTCATATCCGCATACGGTGCAGGTGTATTTTATCGTACCTGTCGTACCGCATCCGGAAGGGGTTTCCACAACACCGCTGTCCCACTCGTGTGCAGTTTTGTCGGAAACGGCATTACAATTTTCTTCAGTACAAACATGCCAATGATAGGTCTCATCGCTCGTCCATTCGTCTGAAAAAGTATGCGTGTGATCTTGAGATCCTGGCGGTGTGGGTGATGCCTGGTCAGAGCTACAGGCAGTGAATCCAATTGCGCTGGTGAAAGCCATAATAACGGCTAACGCCATGAAAAGTGCTTTCCTAATCATCTTTGCCCCTCCAAACTTTTTTATAGAGCAGGGCAAAACTAAAGGGCGCGTCCAATCAAAGACACGCCCTGCATTGTATCTCCGATTGTTGCGACACAATTTCCAAAGCAAGCGGAAAATAGAGATACGAAATGCCTTATCGTATCACTTGCTTTGAAAAATGAAATTATGTCGCAAACAGAGTATAGCATAAACTGACAAAAATAGCAAGACTAAGAATAGGTATTTCAAAAAAGTAAGAAATAAAAAACAAACTGTTTTTATATTTTTTCTTTTCTTGCTTGAAAGTACAATTCCAGTTAAAATTTCTTTATTCCCTATGGGAATTGTGCCTTTTCATATAGCTTCCTTATCGCCAAAAGCCTAACGGGGTATACGAAGCGAGATACCACCGGGAGGGAATTCATATCGAAGTATCTTCCAAAGACCTGACAATCTTAAAAAAGAAGTTTCTGGATGCGTTACAAAACTATGCAACGACAGGATGTGCGAAGGCAAAATCACAATTCACAGTTCTTTTTAACGATTTTGCAAAAAGCTGGCTTTCTCTTAAAGAAAAGACAACAAAGCCTTTGACTTTCAAAGAATACAAACGACTCTTTGAACACGATATCGCGCCTGCATTTGCTAATAAAACGCTGGCAGAGATTGACCGTGAATTTGTACAGAATTTTCTCTTTAATTACGTGGAACAAGATAAGTTTCGCACGGCTGAGAAATTGCAACTCATCCTGCGCTGTATCTTTGACCTTGCAGCAGACGATTACAAATTCAGTTCTCCGATGGCGAAAGTCGTTCTTCCCAAGCGTCAAAGTAAGAATGGAAGTGCATTCACTTATGAAGAAGAAAAGCAACTCGTTGAATATTGTATAGCCCACCGGGAGTTTTCAGCATCTGACGCTTTGCTTGTTCTTCTGTATACGGGTATGCGCCGGAGTGAATTAAAAACGCTGCGCGTTCTTGACGAACATTGGATGGAATGCGACACAAGCAAAGAGAAGATGGGGCAGAATATTGTCGCAAGAAAAATACCCATCACACCGATGATGCGTAAAGTTTTGCCGTATATCGATTTTGAAAAGGCAAAAACGACAAATGTAAACACGATCAATACAATGATCAAGCGAATATTCCTGCATCACCACACGCATGAGCTTTGATATACTTTTATAACTCGCTGTAAAGAGTGCGGAATCAACCCTGAACTCGTTATGTTATGGGACGGCCATTCATTCGATAAGGATGAAAAAACTTCTGTTATCGATAGGGGATATACTGACTATTCGGAAAAGTATGCCTTATCTGAGGCAGAAAAGTTCAATTATGAGCTATAAAATATCCTTGAAAACACCTAATTTAGTCCCAAATTGGTCCCAAATGCCTATATTTGCAATGTTTTTTGAAACGAATTTACAATTTTGTTTAACAAAAAAGCATAAAAAAAGAGGGTTGCTATCATTTTTTGATAACAACTCTCAAAATGGCTGGGGTAGCTGGATTCGAACCAACGAATGACGGAGTCAGAGTCCGTTGCCTTACCGCTTGGCGACACCCCAATTTCAAAGTACCTGCATATTCTATCAGATTTTTTTCTTAAAATCAAGCATTTTGATAGTCGTTTTTAAATTTTTTTTAGCTAATTTTGGGCCTCAATTTTGTCTTTTCGTGATTTCAAATCTCTTTGTACGGTTTTGTAAAAGAACATGAAAAAATTTCACAAAGTTCGTTACGTTTCATAATTTTTTCCTCGTTTTAATTTTTTATTGATTGTATTTGACATCGAAAGAATTATTTGATAAACTTTTATCGATAAAAAAATATCAATAAAAATTTATCGATATCATGCGTGTATCGGAACGGGTCTTATGGGGAACAATAAAGAGATAATAAATATATCCAAAGCAACGATTGGGCGGATGCCTGCATATTTACGATTTCTGAAAGAAAAGGAGAAAGCAGGGGAGCGTACGATTTCTTCTACGGCGATAGCGGAAGAGCTGAATTTGAATGCGGTACAGGTTCGAAAAGATCTTGCAATAATCAGTTCTGTGGCAGGGAAACCGAAGCTTGGGTTTGAGATTTCGGATCTGATTGCGGACATCAATCGCTTTCTGGGATATGATAACGTTACAGATGCAGTGCTGGTCGGAGCAGGCGGACTTGGCAGGGCGCTGGTCGGGTACGGGGGCTTCAAAAATTATGGTCTGAACATTGTCGCTGCGTTTGATTCCTCGCCGGAGTTAATTGGTAAAAAGTTTGGCGGAGTGCAGGTATATGATGCGGCAGATATAGCAAAGCTTGTACGTAGGATGAATGTCAAGATAGGCATTATAGCGGTTCCGCAGGGGGCTGCGCAGCAGGTTGCGGATGATTTGATCGAAGGCGGCGTGAGGGCAATTTGGAACTTTGCGCCGGCGAATCTCAATCTTCCGTCGAATATAGCGGTTAAAAACGAGGACATGGCGGCATCGCTTGCGATTTTGTCCATGCGCCTCGCGGAAATTTTAAACAATGAAAAATAATTTGCAAGGAGAGGTCAAATGGAGAACGAAAAAATCGTTGACACGGTCGATGCTTTGATGGAGAAGATCGCTCAGGTCAGGAAAGCTCAGGAAATTTTTGCGACGTACTCGCAGGAGCAGGTTGACAAAATTTTTACGGCGGCGGCGCTTGCGGCGAATAACCAGCGTATTCCGCTTGCGAAGATGGCGGTAGCGGAAACGGGCATGGGCATTGTAGAAGACAAGGTCATCAAAAATCATTATGCGGCGGAGTATATTTACAATACCTATAAAAACACCAAGACGGTAGGCGTGATTGAAGAAGATGCGGCATTCGGGACGAAAAAGATCGCGGAGCCGATCGGAGTGGTGGCGGCGGTAATTCCGACGACGAACCCTACTTCCACAGCGATTTTCAAGACATTGATTTGTTTAAAAACGCGCAACGGCATTATAATCTCGCCGCATCCGAGGGCGAAGAATTGTACGATCGCGGCGGCGAAAGTAGTGCTGGATGCTGCCGTGAAAGCGGGCGCTCCGGAAGGGATCATCGGCTGGATCGATGTTCCGTCTCTGGATATGACCACAACCTTGATGAAAACAGCGGACATCATTCTTGCAACGGGCGGCCCCGGCATGGTGCGCAGTGCGTACAGTTCGGGCAAGCCGGCACTCGGCGTGGGAGCGGGAAATACGCCTGCCATTATCGATGAAACGGCAGATATTACGGTGGCGGTCAATTCGATCATTCATTCGAAGACTTTTGACAATGGTCTTATTTGTGCATCGGAGCAGTCGGTGATTGCGGAAGATGCGGTCTATGATGCGGTGAAAGCTGAGTTTGTCAAGCGTGGGTGCCATATTCTGACGGATGAGGAAAAAGATAAAGTCCGTAATACGATGATCATTAACGGCGCGTTGAACGCTAAGATCGTGGGGCAGAGCGCACCGAAGATTGCGGAGATCTGCGGGTTCAAAGTAGAGCCTACGGCGAAGATTTTGATCGGCGAAGTGGAAAGTGTGGAACTGGAAGAAGCGTTTGCCCATGAAAAGCTGTCGCCGGTGCTTGCGCTGTATCGTGCGAAAGATTTTGATGAAGCGGTGGCAAAGGCAGAGAGGCTGATAGCGGACGGCGGCTACGGTCATACCTCATCTTTATATATTAATCAACTTACACAGAAGGCTAAAATAGCGAAATGGCAGGAAGCGATGAAGACGTGCCGCATGCTGATCAATATGCCGTCCTCGCAGGGAGCGATCGGGGATATTTACAACTTTAAGCTGACTCCTTCGCTTACGCTCGGATGCGGATCGTGGGGCGGAAACTCGGTTTCGGAAAACGTAGGGGTGAAGCATTTGTTGAATATCAAGACCTTAGCGGAGAGGAGAGAAAATATGCTGTGGCTGAGACTTCCTGAAAAAGTATATCATAAAAAAGGTTGCCTGCCTGTGGCGTTGGATGAATTGAAGAATGTAATGGGAAAGAAAAAAGCGTTCATAGTTACGGACGAATTCCTTTACAAAAACAATTATATCAAGCCGATTACGGATAAACTTGACGAAATGGGGATTCGGTACACTTGTTTTTATGATGTGGCGCCTGATCCGAATCTTGCATGCGCGAAAGCGGGTGCGAAGCTTATGACGGAGTTTGAACCGGATGTGATCATTGCATTGGGCGGCGGATCGGCGATGGATGCAGGCAAGATCATGTGGGTTTTGTACGAACATCCGGAAGTGGATTTCATGGATATGGCGATGCGTTTCATGGATATCCGCAAAAGAATATACACATTCCCGAAGATGGGTGAAAAGGCATATTTCATAGCGGTGCCGACTTCGGCGGGTACGGGATCTGAAGTAACGCCGTTTGCGGTTATCACGGATGAAAAGACAGGCATCAAATATCCTTTGGCTGATTATGAGTTGTTGCCGAAGATGGCGATCATAGACGCAGACTTTATGATGAACATGCCGAAAGGTTTGACGAGCGCATCCGGTATCGATGCTTTGACGCACGCTTTGGAGGCATATGCGTCCATCATGGCGACGCCTTATACGGACGGTCAGGCACTGGTGGCGATGAAACTGATATTTGAATATCTGCCGCGCGCGTATGAGAATGGGGCGAATGATCCGGTTGCGCGTGAAAAGATGGCGGACGCGTCGACGATGGCGGGCATTGCGTTTGCGAATGCGTTCCTGGGAGTATGCCATTCCATGGCGCACAAACTTGGTGCATTCCATCATTTGCCGCACGGAGTTGCGAATGCGCTTATGATCAGTGAAGTGATCCGTTTCAACAGTGCGGAAGTGCCGACGAAAATGGGTACGTTCCCGCAGTACGCATACCCGCATGCGAAGGCGCGCTATGCGGAAGTTGCGGATTTCCTTGGCTTTGGCGGAAAAGACGACGATACGAAGGTAAAGAATCTGATCAGGGCGATCGAAGAATTGAAGGCGAAGGTCGGGATCAAAAAGACGATCAAAGATTACGGTGTGGATGAGAAGAATTTCCTCGATCGTCTGGACGAGATGTGTGATCAGGCATTTGATGACCAGTGCACGGGAGCGAACCCTCGTTATCCGCTCATTTCGGAAATCAAGGATATGTATCTTAAATGTTATTACGGTAAATAAGGAGGGGAAGAAAGATGGCAGAAATTATTCAGAAAACGGATAAAAAGACGATCTATCGGGAAGGCAAGACGCTTGTAAAGCTTTTTAATGACGAATATCCGAAGTCGGATGTCTTGAACGAAGCGTTGAACACGGCGCGGGTAGAAGAGGGTACATCTTTGAATGTGCCGGCTGTTCACGAAGTTACCAAAGTGAACGGAGAATGGGCGATCATTTTGGACTATGTGGAAGGCAAGACGATGCAGCAGCTGATGGATGAAAATCCGGGTAAGATGGCTGAATACCTGGAAGAGTTTGTGGATCTGCAGGTTGAAGTATTGAATCAGAAAGTTCCTCTCTTGACGAAGCTGAAGGATAAGATGCACAGGAAGATTTCTTCCACGAAGTTTGATAAAACGACGCGCTATGATTTGCATATTCTGCTGGATTCCCTGCCTGAACATGACAAACTTTGCCACGGCGATTTTAATCCCGGGAATATTATTGTCAGCCCCGACGGGAGAAAATTTATCATTGACTGGGCGCACGCGACGCAAGGCAATGCGCGCTGTGATGCGGCGCGTACCTATCTGCTTTTCAAGCTGGAAGGAAAGGACGAGCAGGCGGAAGAATATCTGAAGCTGTTCTGTGAAAAGACCGGCATAGCGAAGCAGTTGGTGCAGAAAGCGTTGCCGATCGTAGCGGCGAGTCAGACGACGAAGGCTGTGCCCGAAGAACAGGCTTTCCTTGAAAAATGGGTAAATGTTGTCGATTACGAATAATCTTTCGATAAAAGAAGGTGCGAAAGTTAAACTTTCGCACCTTCTTTTTATTAAAATGCGGCAAAAACGAGAAACGTGCAAACATTTTGGCAGGTTTCCTGTTTTTGTTACGGCAGAGAAACGGGTAAAGATTACTTTGTCAGACGTACATGGACAGAAAATCATGGGCTGTCAGCGACGGATTTTATAAATTTCAGAACCGCAGCCGGAGAAGATCTTTGTGCAGATTAAGCCTAATCAAATGTAAAGACTTTTGAAAACGGGTAAATTAAAAGGGGTAAAAGATGATCATACGGCGCCAATTTGCAGGTTTTTACAGGTTGGAGTTAAAAAAATTAAAAAAAACGAAAAATAGGGCGTTTATGTTTTTGCCAAACGGAAAATACAGGAATATAATAAGCACTGTTTGAAAATTAAGTACGGCTTATCGGATTGACAGAAAGAATCTTACGGACGGGAGAAAAAGAAAATGAATGCTGATCTTACGGTAAATACGCCGTGGAAAGTACTGTTAAAATATGTATTGCCGTTGTTTGGCGGGGCGGTGTTTCAACAGCTGTATACGTTGGCTGATACGATCATCGCGGGCAGATTTGCAGGTCAGACGGCATTGACGGCGATCGGGGCATCCAATTCCATTGTGAATATTTTGATGGCTTTTGCCCTGGGTGCGAATGCAGGTTGTGCAGTATTGGCGGCGCGTTATTTCGGTCAGAAAGATAATGCAAAAGTCAAGACAACGATCTATACGGCATTGATCGCGTTTGCGGTATTCAGCGCAGTGTTGCTGGTGGCAGGGGTTCTCACCTGTCGGGTTACGCTGTACGCTCTGAAAACGCCGGGCGAAGCGATGAACGAAAGCGTTACATATCTGAACATTTATTATTTTGGTCTGCCATCTTTGATGTTGTATAATCTGGGAACGGGTATATTTTCAGCGTTGGGAGACAGTAAAACGCCTTTTTTGTTTCTCGTATTTTCGTCTGTAACCAATATTGTTCTGGATTATTATATGGTGCAGCCCTGGGGTGTTGCAGGAGTTGCCTGGGCGACATTTATTGCGCAGGGTGCTGCTTGTATTCTTACCCTTATTTTTGTGTTTTTGCGGGCGCGGAAGCTCATGGCGGAAAAGAAAGAAGAGGTACGGGCTTTTTCGGGAACGATCTTGAAATCTCTTATTTTGTTGTCGCTTCCGGTCATTTTGCAGAACAGTTTTGTTTCCGTGGGAAATCTTTTCATTCAGATTCGCATCAACGAACTGGCGCAGGCGCAGGGGATCGGAATAACATCCGGGTTTGCGGCAGGATTTAAAGTGATCGTGTTTGGGGTAACATGTCTGTGCGTTTATGCGAACGGGCTGACGAATTTCACTTCACAGAATTACGGTGCGCATAAATTTCAGAGGATCAAAAGCGGGTTTCGGGCATCGCTTGTCATATCTACGGTGCTGGCGGCAGTGTTTGCGGCGGTATGTCTGCTGTGTGCAAAACCTTTGATCGGACTGTTCATGTCGCAGGAAGAAGATTATGCGTTGGCATTGCAATCGGGCATCGCTTATGTTACGACAATAGCTCCGTTCTATTTTATTGTCAATATCAAGATCAATGCAGATGCGGTCGTTCGTGGATGCAACGGAAACGTAGGGTTTATGGTAAGTACTTTTTCCGATCTGATTTTGCGGGTTGTATTTGTATTTATCTTGACTTCTTTTCTCGGCTTTGCAGGCGTTGGCTGGGCGTGGGCTGTCGGATGGACGCTCGGAACGGTGATCGGATTGAGCTTTTATTTCTTCATACCTTGTCTGAAAAAGAAGAATATGAATCTGTACGACGAGGACGGAAATTTGAAGATTTCCGAGCAGAATATGATCGCATAAATTGTTGGCGGAAGGGCATACTATGGGAAAACGGAGGTTGAGTATGTCCGAAATTCTGCAATTTGTTATTGTAGCAGTCATAGCGGTGGCCGTATTGGCTATTGTTCTGAAATTATTCAAATTTGGGTTTAAGACCATCTTGAAGTTTGTGATCAATGCGGCTATCGGTATCGGAGCGATATTTTTATTGAATCTGATACCGAGTGTCGCTATACCCGTAAACTGGTGGACGGCATTGATTACAGGTATTTTTGGTATCCCGGGCGTGATCGTAGTATTGATTCTGAGCTTTTTTATTTAAAGCGACAAGGAGAGAGGGGTACGGCTTTGCGGATAATAGTCAAAGGTGCGGCGCAGCTCAAAACGAGTTGCGCCGCACCTTTTGTCTGAAGAACGGTGTATCGAGAGAAAATATTTTTTATAAAATTGTGTAAATGTTGCAATCCCGGACCCTATATGTTATAATATAAAGGCTGAAACTTCCGTAAGTAAGATTAAAAACATAAGCGGACACGAGGGAGGAAAAGAAATGAATGTCAAGGATAAGTCGGTGATCGTATTCGCCGGGGATTCAACGACGGACGCAGGAAAAACGGTAACGCCGGACAGATTGGGAGAAGGATATGTTAAACTTGTGCATGACGCTCTGATTGCATTTCGTCCGTGGGCAGAATATAGAATAGTCAACGCAGGTGTCAGCGGCAACAAATCACGCGATTTATTGGCACGTTGGGACGCGGATGTTATGGAATGCAAACCGGACGTGGTATTTTGCATGATCGGCATCAACGATGTGTGGCGTCATTTCGACGGGTTGGAATTTTCGGATGTTTTATCGAACGAAAAAGAGTATGAAGAGAATCTCATAAAGATTTGTGAAAAATCGAAGGGCGTAGAACAATTTGTTTTTATGTATCCTTTTTTTATGGAGCGAAATGTTTCGGATGAGATGCGAATGATGTCGGATGCCTACAGGAAAGTTATGAAAAAGGTTGCGGATCGGTACAACAGACCTGTATTGGATACACAGAAAGAGTTCGACGAATATATGAAAAGCCGTGCAGGGCAATCGATCTCTTGGGACAGGGTACATCCGAATCGCATCGGTTCCATGCTCCTTGCAAGACTTATTTTACGGGAGATCGAATGCTGGTAAGGTCTGCGGCGGCGTGGCTTATTAAATGTATGTTCCGTCGCTTAAAGCGGTATATGTATTTTTGCGAATAAAAGGAATGCGGCACAAGTTCGCGCAAGATAGCTCGGGAGCAGTCGTGCAGAGGAAACATGGTTAGATAATTATGACGATAGAGTTTTACGGAGAGATTTCCGAATATACAAAAAAACGTACGGATAAATTGAAAAAACGGTATTTCGGTCAATGGGTGCTGGCGCTTGCCGTTATTCTATTGGTCGCGACGGTGGTGGCGTCGATCATGCAACAGGCATTCATCATTTTGCTTGTTTGTACGATCGTAGTGGCCCTGATCGGGTCGGCACTTTATTTTGCACCTTTAAAGAAAGCGATGCCGCAGCCTTGGCGTGTGCGCGTAGTGATCGACGGGGATAATATCGTCTGGACGCAATACTTATCATCCGGCCAGGAAAAGCAGAAGAAAAAACGTATTTCGGACATCAAAAAAGTTTATCGGACAAAATACTGTTATTACCTGATTTATAACGATATTTCCAATGCGATCATATGCGAGCGCTGTTTGCTCAAGCGCGGGACGTTTGATTCGTTTGAAATGCTGTTTGAAGGGAAAATAAGATCTAAAACGATTGAATAAAAATAGCAGGGCAGCCCGCAGATATCTGCGGGCTGCCCTGGCCGTTATTATTAAAAACATGGATCAAAAATTGTGGACGCGGCTTTCGTCATAAAAGCCTTTCGCTGCGGGAGATTCATCCGGAACGCCGACGGCGATGATGGCGACGGGAATGCTGTCGCATCCGATCACCTCCCGAATCTGGGACGTGCGCGGTTCTGTCGGATAACATCCGCACCAGCAGGTGCCGTATCCTAAATCGGCAGCCTGAAGCAAGATGTTCTGAATAGCGGCGCCGCAGTCCTGCGGCCAGTAATCTCTTCCGGGCTGCAGATCGGGCCTGCCGCATACAATGATGGCGGCAGAAGCTGTTTCAAGCATTTTGCAGGAAGGATGAGCCTGCATCAGTTTTTGTTTGGAAGATTCCTTGTCCGTTACATAAAACTCCCAAGGACGGCTGTTTACGGCGCTCGGTGCGTACATAGCCGCTTCCAGCATAAGGTGAATGTGTTCCGCGGGTATAGCGGCACCTTTTTTATATTTGCGTATGCTTCTGCGCTTACGGATAATTTCAGTGCATTCCATGATAAAATCAAATCCTCCTCGTTTTTTTACATTATAAAATCAAATTTCGGATTTGTCAATCGGTGGAAAAAGAGAAAAACCCAAAAGTACTGACAGCGCGTAGGAATACTTTTGCGACGAGTTGCCTCGGAATGGTTGAGTTTTGCAAGATGATGTGTTACTATAAGAAAGAAGGAGTATCCAATGGACACGGGAGAAAGCATAGAAGAACTTTTCGAAGGGAATTTAAAGATTATACAAAATCGGTCATATTATAGGTTTACCAGCGATTCGATACTTTTAACACGCTTTGTCAGGGCTAAAAAAAGAGATGTTGTGGCAGACTTTTGTGCAGGGAGCGGAGTCGTCGGGTTGCATTTTTACGGATTGAATCCGCAGATTTCTTCCGTTACTCTGTTTGAGATGCAGCAAGAATTATCTGCTATGAGTGCTCGTTCGGTTGAATTGAATCATCTTGAAAATTTTTCGGTTGTATGTACGCGAGTGCAGGATATCGGGAAAGAGTACAATGAAAAGTTTTCTCTTGTCTTGTGCAATCCGCCGTATGAGAAAGGCGGCTTTGAAAATGAAGACTACAAGAAAGCTATTTGCAGGAAAGAGATCACGGTTACTTTGCCCGAAATTGCGGATGCTGCGGTACGTGTATTGAAATTCGGCGGGAGGTTTGCTGTTGTCAATCGGGCGGACAGACTGGCTGAAGTAATATTTGCAATGAAATCGCGGGGGATCGAACCGAAAAGATTGCAGTTCGTACGAGGGAAAGAGAATGCGAAACCGTATTTGATTTTATTGGAAGGAACAAAAGGAGCCAAGGAAGGACTGGAGATCCTGCCCGATCACATCAATCGGCGCGGTGCCTGTTTTTAATCGGATTAAAGCGTGAGGCAAAATATGGATGCCTTTGCATGATGAAAGGGTTTCGTATAAAAAAGGAGTTTACGTATGGTCAAATTTGTTGCAACGCCGATCGGAAATCTCGGCGATATATCTTTGCGGGCGCTGGATTCGCTGCGCGAGGCGGATGTGATATTTTGTGAAGATACGCGGCATTCATTAAAGCTTTTAAATTATTATGACATTAAAAAGCCGCTGGTATCCTGCCATAAATTTAACGAGCTGTCGGCGGCGGAAAAGCTGATTGCGATGGCGAAAGAAGGGAAAAATATTGCGGTGGTAACAGATGCCGGTACACCTGTCATATCCGATCCGGGTAATCTGATTGTGCAGGCGCTGCGAGACAGCGGAATAGACTACACGTTAATTCCCGGTGCTTGTGCTTTTGTTGCTGCTTTGGTATTGTCCGGCTTCCCTGCGGACAAATTTGCTTTTTTGGGATTTTTGCGGGGTAAAACGGCAGAAAAGAAGGCGTATTTGAAAAAATATGCGGCGTTTGAGGGTACGCTCATATTTTACAGTGCGCCGCAGGATGTCGATTCCGATATTTTGATGTTGGCGGATGCGCTTGGAAACAGGGATGCTTGTGCCGTTCGCGAGATCACAAAAATGCATGAAAGTTTGGATTATTTTAAATTGTGCGAAGGGCTTTCGGGAGAAAAAAGAGGGGAATATGTTTTGGTTGTGGCCGGCGCCGCAGCGCGTGAAAATCCTTTAAATGCTTTGACGGAGATCGAGCATATCAATTATTATATGGATCAGGGAATGGATGTAAAGGAAGCGCTGAAAGCTGCGGCAAAGGACCGAGGGGTTTCCAAGAGCGAGCTTTATAAATATACGATCAAGGATCATCCGAAAAAATAGTTGAAATGGAAAACGGAAACGTCTGCGGTGTAAAAGCAGACGTTTCCGTTTTTAATATCGTGTAAATGATTCAATTTGTTCAGAAAGAAAATTTTTAATCGATAGGTACGCGAAATCTTTCTTTTTGGCATGGAACGGTAAAATAAGTAAAGCCGATTTTTTTGAGAGCATGGCTGACCAGATCGTACTTTTCGCCGATTCGTGTTATATCGTGTGCGTCGGAGGCAAAGGAAACAGCTCTGCCGCCCAATTCAAAATAGCGTTCCAGAATATCTGTGTCCGGAATGAAAGGACTGCCGGCGGTCCTGCTGCTTGTGTTCACTTCCAAAATTTTGTTTTTTGCTATGATGCGTTTGAGAATTTCATCCAGAACATCTGAAAAGTCGGAATAGTGCAGCTTTGGGTCCGGATAAATTGCATTGCGTGAGCAGTAGCCGATGTGTGCAACAATATCATAATCATAAACAGCATCCAGGCTTTCCAAAACCCGATACAGGTATGCGTTGTATGCAAGTGCTTTGCTTCGTCCGTAACAGAAGTGCGGAAAGTAACAGTCTGCACCAAGACAGACGTGAACGCTGTTTATGACATAATCAGGCTTAAATTTATTCTCCGTATCCATATAACGTTCCTGTGTGCGGGAATCGTGATCAAAACCAAATTCAGCTCCGGCAAGTAAACGAATTTGGGGGGCATATTCTTTTTGTAAAGCACGAATGCATGTAAAATATTTTTTTTCTTCAATCGGAGGGACGGGCTTATCGTCTATGGTCAGCTTCAGGCGGTCATAATCATAATTAAAATGCTCTGAAATTCCGTAAAATGCGAGTTTCATTCGGATTGCCTGTTCGATCATTTCTTTTATATCGCTGATGCCGTCGGCTGAAAAAGTTGTATGAGTATGAATATCTGTCTTAATCATGGAAAACTCCTAAAATTCAATTCAATCATAAGTCTTTTATACTAAAAAGTCAAGTGCTTAAATGCATTCGGTCAACTTTATTTGTGTATCAAAAAAGCCTGTATTTCTTTATAAATAAACAAGCCTTCCGGCATAAAGTCGGAAGGCTTTCGAGAACTGTTTTATGAATTTGCACCGATTTGATAAATGTTCATTTTAATATTGGAATAGTTGAACGTACCGTCTTGCGATACCAATTGTACAGTCGCGGGAGTTGTTGTTACTTGGAAAATTGCAGATATGGTTTGCTGATTTGTATCGGAAGAAGAGTTAAAGATGGATTGGGCATCCGCACCGGCAATATTGCTTCCGTTTAATTGCATTTGAAGCAGGTTTGTTGTCGGGAAAGTTGCTCCTGTCCCGGGTGAGGCAGTTCCTGTATAAGTGGCTGCATAAATTCCTGGTTGATTGATTGTAAAGGTCGTTGTGCCGTCTGTATGCGTAATTGCAGTACCATTTTGCGAAGAGGTCTTGTCAAATTCAACAGCTGATCCCTCTTGTACCTGGGTGGCGGGTGTGGAATATGCGCTGATTGCTTGCGCTATCGGCGCTGATCCCGTTGCCCCGGTAGCTCCGGTAGCCCCTGTAGAGTCAGGCACTTATGGGAAAAATTTTATTGTTTTATTTTACTTTTTTGAAAGTTTTCAAGGGTTTCTTTATCAATAAATTTATAATAAATGTGAATTTCGCGTTGTTCACCTATGGCAGGTCGTTCTCCAATCGTAATGAATTTGATTAGTTGCAAACACATTTCACGGGTAAGGGTTTCGCACTTGCCATATTTTTTTAAGCGAGCAATGTATTCTTCCGCTTGTTTATCCTCTTCATCTGATTCGGCGAGCCTTTGTTCCAACTCGGAGATTTTTTCTTTCAAAGAAATTTTCTCAGCCTGGTATTTTTCACAAAGTGAAATACAAACGCTCTCGGGTAACTTCCCCAAAACTTTTTCTTCAAAAGCGGATTGTATTAGTTTATCCATTTCGGAAAAGCGTTGTTGGAAAGCTTTGAGTTGCTTTTCATCGGAATAGCGGCAATCGGCGGTTTGTTTTGCCTTTTCCCTTCGGAAATATTCTTTTGCTTTTTCTTCATCGATCATAATATTGCCAAGCATGGAATGGATATCTTGTAATACAATGCTTTCAATTTGTCGCTTGAGAATAGTGTGAGAGGAACAGTATTTTTTTCCTAATGTCGCATAAGTACGGCAACAATAAGAATCACTTAAATGATTTCGTGTACTTCCTGTGCTTTTGAATTGAAATTTTTTTCCACAGTCGGCGCAGACGAGAAATCCAGAGAGGGGATAGGTTATGTTTTGATTATTTACCTTGCCTCGCGAGACGGCCTGATTGATTTCCTGTACTTTGTTCCAAATATCGAGAGGGATTATGGCTTCATGAGCATTTTGTTTTAAAATTTGCTCATCTTTCGGTACGGGAACAATTTTATGATTTTTATAAGATATTTTTGTTGTTTTATGTTGTACTAATTCTCCGATATAGGTTCTGTTTTTAAGGATTTTGGAAATGGTTCTTGGTGCCCAATATGGAGAACTGCGCCTGTTTGATTTTTTACCGTCTAAACGAGTATAATATTTTGTGGGATTTGGAATACCTTCGTCTGTTAAAGTTCGTGCAATCGTGTTAATGGATTTTCCTTGCAGACGTAAATCAAAAATACGTCGTACGATTTTCGCTGCTTCTTCATCGATTACAGCCGTTCTCATTTCGTCGTTATCAGCTTTATAGCCGTAAGGATAACACGAGCTTGTATATTTGCCTGAACGCCAGTTTGCACTTAGTACCGCTCGTATCTTTTTTGATGTGTTTGCTGCATGCCACTCATTGAACACATTCATGATAGGCATCATATCCATACTTGTGCTGCCTCTCTCAGCAGTATCGATATTGTCGCTTATAGCAATAAAACGAATTCCGTAAGCAGGGAAAATGTAGTCGATATACTGTCCTACTTGAATATAGTTTCGACCGAAACGCGACAAATCTTTGACAACAATGGTATCAGCTTTACCAGCTTGTGCATCGCTCAAAAGTTTTTTTATTCCCGGTCGATTAAAATCAGTGCCAGACCAACCGTCATCGATATATTCTTCGACGATTGTGCCGCCGTTGTCAATAACGTATTTTTGTAAAATATTGCGTTGGTTTTCAATGGACATGGATTCGCCAGCTTTTTCATCATCGCGAGAAAGACGATAGTACAGGAATGTTCTGCCTAATTGGTTTTGCTTTGACATTTTGCCTCCTTTTGTGTTGTCAAAGCCATCAAAATTCAGTATGGCGTAATTATACCACGCCATACTGAATTTTACAAGACTTTTATTGGAGTTAATGCCTGATTTATTTCAAGCCCATATCACGTTTTGCGCAATCTAAGGCAAGTTCAAGAACTAATTTGTTGAGTTCTTTTTCTTCCGTGAAATGCCTTATTACAACATACTTTGTTCCTTCCGATTCGTAAGTTTTTTGTGAGGTTGGACAGGAAGCGTATTGCGCTTTTAATTGTTCTGCAGATTGATTCGTTTATTCATTCCCCCGAGTATTACAAATTAGGTTGAAGTCATAGAAATTACTCCTTTATATTTATATGTACGAAGATGCATTTGTGTATATGCAAAACAAATTTTTAACTTGTAGTAGCATTTGGTCAACGCATATCAATTCGGTCGCGTTCTGCGCCGTATGGAAACACTCGCTAAAACCACAAGGCTCTGTGAGTACGCTCAACCAAACGTACTCACAACTAATAAATTAAGAAAAGGGACGATAGTGCAACCTCAATAGAACAAGAAAAAGAGGCTAAAATAGGACAAAAGAAGGGGATATGGATATATTATAGGTATAGCTCAATGGAAAAGTCCCGTACCTGCGTTATATAGTTTCGTTTTTTTCCGCGCCCGCCGTGAGGTAGCTTGCGGTCGACTTGAATTGAATATGATAAAATAAGAAGCCCCCGAACGGAGTCGGTTCCGTCGGGGGTATCGTTTTTGTCGGGCGAGTCATCGCTTAGCGTATCGCCTACATATTTCATATAAATTTTGATTCTGTCTTTGTATACGATAACCTTTTGCAGTAGCAGGTCGAGCAATGGCTTCGGAGATTGTTGTATAGTATATTTCAGATAGGTTTCTATTTCTTCCCGTGAAATAGAGGCTTTGACTTTACTCTTCTCAAGCAGTATCTTTTCTTCAAGTTCTTTCTTTTTCTCTTCGAGTTCCTGTAATCGGTTTTTGGTACTGTCGGTAAAGATTCCCGCTTCTATTGCTGCCAGAAGATTGGTGATGGCTTTTGACGTGTGCTGCAATTCTTTTTCAAGGATGCGTAACTGAGTATCGTCTGCAAGTTGTTGTCTGTGTAATTCCATAATGCCGTTTACAACAACAGAAAAGTTACTTGGCTCCGTCAACGCTTTTGTAAGCGTATCGAGAACGATTTGCTCAAGCAGTTCTTTTTTCAGCGATTCATTTTGACAGCCTGTCCGCTTTTTTATAGAGCCGCATTTGTAGTAACGCCAAATCGTGCCGTTGGACGAAGTGCCTGTTGCGGAATGAAGGGGTTTACCGCAGTAGCCGCAGAAAACCCGTCCTTTCAGCAGATAATCGACATCGGGGATATGCTTGCCGTATTTATTGGCAAGGATACGTTTTTGTACGGTATCGAATACCTCTTTTGAAACGATGGCGGGAAAGATATTGTCATATGTTACGCCGCGGTTTGTGTGCAGGCCGATATATTTTTCATTCTCTAACATATAGTACAATACGGTAGTCGAAAATTTTTTGCCTTTATTGAGGATGCCGCGTTCGTTCAGTTCGTTGGCAAGATCGATGAGCCTTGCGCCGTTTGCATAACGGGAGAATATTTCTCTGACGATGGCAGCTTCTTCCTCATAGATAACGGCTTTTTGATTTTTGACGCGGTAGCCGAAATTGATGCGCCCGCCGGGGAAGTTCCCTTTGATTCGTGTTTCGCGTAAACCTCGGAGGGTTTTCTGAGATAGCTCTTCGCTGTAGTATTGGTTCATGCCTTCGAGGAGCGACTCAAGCAAAACGCCTTCGGGAGTTTCCGGGATATTTTCCATGGCGGAGAGGATTTTCACGCCGTTATCCTTTAAGTGCTTGCGGTGGATCGCCATTTCGTATTTGTTGCGGGAGAATCGGTCAAGCTTGTAAACGAGGACGTAATCGAACGATTTTTTGTCACTGTCTTTGAGCATCTTTTGGAATTGCTCGCGGTTGTCGTTTGTGCCGGTGGTAGCGCGGTCGATATAGGTGCCGACAATAACGATGCCGTTTCTCTGTGCGAATTCCCGGCATACCCTTATCTGGCCTTCTATCGACTGTTCGGTCTGGTTATTGCTGCTGTACCTGGCATAGATTGTTCCTGTTTTCATGTTGTACCTCCGAAAAGTTTTTGGAGTATTGTAGGAATTAAACTCGCAGCCTTTTTGCGACTTTAAGAAAAAAGTCCCAAAAATCTCAAAAAAGAACCGAAATATAAAATTTCGGAAGGCTGTCGTCTTTTCGACGGACACAACAAAACGGGAAAAGAGGGGCAGTCAAAGGCGAAGGGGGGAAGCCCCGAAAAATTATTGCGTTCAGGGCATAGAAAAGCCGAGAGGAAATCCTCTCGGCTGAAAGTTTTAAGTGATAATTTTTCCCTTTGACGGCAACGAATTTTTCCGATACAAACAAACGGCGAAAAGACGGCTGAGATGTCTTTCAGGTATTTTTTGATACGGAACAGGTGACTTTACGGTGACAAACAGGTTACTTTTGCATACTCACGTATCTTTACTGTCCTGTTTTATAATAGAGGCAGGAGGTCGGAGATGAAGAAACAAGAAAAGCAATTAGAGATGGAAGTGAACGGAATTCCCGATTTGAGTAAAGCACCAAAAGATTTACTGCAACTCTTTTGTGAGACGACGTTGGAAGTGATAGAGTTGTTAGATAAGGAATTACGATAGATTTATCAATTTGGTTTAATAGTCTTTTGTTTTATCCAGATGGGACTTGTCCAGGCAAATCTGCCGTCGTCAAGTTCCAATCGCAGATAGTAACAGTCTTCTTGTCTTTCGTGTTTATAATCGAAGAACAGTGCAGACGGATGTTTTATTATGCAGTAATCTTGTAAATTTTTTACTATGGTAACTTTCTTTATCGGTGCATCGGCAACGATATTATACCATATTGTTAGTTCGTCGTCTTTGCCGATTTCGAATTCTTCACCCATCCAATGCCCGTTTATTCTGAAATCTATTGTAATTCTGCCGCCCATAAAGCCGTAACATCGCCTTGCTTTCAAGGCGGCAAATATGCTTTCAAGCGTGTTTTCTTCTGCCCATACGCCTGTAAGGCCCGGGTAGTTGAATGGGTATGCAGTATCGTTAAGTATAAACCCGTTTTTGCAGAAGTGGTCGTCGGAGCCTGCAATGCACCCCATATGAGCGCCCCTTGCAAGCGCGTCTTGCCAGAATCCGCCGCGGCACATCGAATCATTTTCGTTCGCAGGGTTGCCCATATATTCCGTTGCGTCGCCACGCGAGTATATTTCTATCAGCGGCGTTAAAAGATTATTTGGAATAGTGCTTAGGTCTGCCCCCGCAGACAGATGATACGTGTCGTGCGGTACGATAAGCATATCTTTCCGTTCAAGTGCCGCGCGCAGTTCGTCGGCGGTTATTTCGCCATTTCTTTTACCACGGAGCATTTCCCCCTCGTGTGAACTGTAATAAATTATCATGTTGTTGTAAAAGGGGTAGGAGTCACGTTCGTAAGCAAGAATGGTGGTAAATTTCCCTGGCTGGTAGTACTGCTTTACTTTTGATTTTATTATGTCCCATTTGGAAGGGGAGCCAACCCACAATTCGGGCTTTCCCACACCTCCGTGGTCATGATCAGAAACTGCTGCAAAATCAACTTTCACATTGTCGCGCAGATTGATAAAATATTCGTCTATCGAGGGGTTCCCGTCTGAAAGATTTGTATGTCCGTGCATCTCTCCGATAAAGTTTTTATATTCGGGTGCGGGCGGATCGAACATATGCTGCGCTTTATCGAGCGCGGCGTATAGTTTGCTCGGTTCGCCTTCGCCGCTGTAAACTATGTCTGTAAAAGTTCTGCATCTGCCGGGCATATCTATACTTTTTGCTTGTTTTCTGTCGGGATGTGTCATCTCGTTTTTAATCATTGTATTACCTCATTTGGATTAGGTTTGCTATTCTGCCGGAAAAATCGGGGGAGGGTAGATAAATCTTTATTTATGGTAGCCGCTTTACGGTATTTGGAAGGCGTCAGCCCTGTGTCTTCCTTGAATATCTTTATAAGATGCGCGGAGTCGGAAAAGCCGCAAGACTGCGCGATTTCGGCTACCGATTTCGATGTGGTTGTCAGAAGCGTTATTGCCTGATTGACCCGCAGTTTTCGCAGATATTCAAACGGTGTCATTTTAAAGAGTTGTTTGAATTTTTCAACGTAGCAGGTGCGCGATTCCATGGCGTTACGGGCAAGCTCGCTGAGCGAAAAATTTTCTGAAAGGTGTTGCTTCATATAATTCGTAGAGTTGATTATGAATATATAATTTTTTTTGGCAGTGGCAATGTCTGTTGTATTGTATTGTTTTTCCATTAGAGCGGAAAGATAATAAATAAGAGCGATTTCATAAGTTCCAAAAATGATCTTATGTTCGGAATATTTGGCAAGCTCTATAAGCATATCCATTTGAGATGTCAGCTTTTTAAGTTGCAGCGGGTTCAGTTTAAGGAAGAATGCCGTTGATGCAATATGCTTTCTTAATTCAGGCTCTGTTTCGAACAGAATGGAGTAACCGTTGAAACTATTTAGTTCGGAAGAATACTTTTGCAGGAGTTTTTGTTCGATCAGAAGGTGAAAAATGCTTCCGGTGTCATTTTCCATCCAATAGCCGTGTGAAACTTTCGGCGGGATAACGAATACTGCTCCCGGTGTTACGGGAAAGTTTTTATCTTTTATATAGTGCCGACCGTTTCCTTCAACGATTATATTCAATTCGTAAAAATCATGCTTGTGCATGAGTAGCGGAAATTCATCGTTATGATAGTATGCAAGCCGCTCGCGCAAAGTAAAACGGGCGTCATTGAGATTGAATGATTCTGTCTTAACGTGTTTTGGTAAAAATTCGGGATAATCGAGCATATTTATCACTCCTTGGATTCCATTATAATTCTTTTTCACAAAAAAGTCTATCGTTTCTTCCATCTTCGTACTTATATACAATTTTTACGGACGGATATTCTATATTTTCTCTAAATAGAGTGCTATAATTAAAGTACAGGTCAAAGTTTATTCTCAGGAGGAAAAAGATGAAAAAGAGACTTGTGACAGTAAGCTTGGCTATGATGACAGCGATAATTTTGCTTATCGCGGGTTGTGGAGAAGGAAAAAATTACATTGAGATGTCTTATTACGATGAAACATCTTATGAAGAGGGAGCGGATTACAGCACCATAAACGAAAATCTTTTTTACCGCAATGAAAGAAAGGTTGATGTTGCCGACCCTTGCGTTGTGTATGTAGACGATGAAAACGACGCCGACTACGGCTTGTATTATCTTTACGGTACGACGGGCAACACAGGGTTCTTCTGCTGGAAGAGCGATGACCTTGTAAATTGGGAAGGCGTAGGCTATGCCCTTTTATACCGCAATCTGTCTACCCCGCAGGGCAAGGCCGTGAGCGTAGATTCGTGGGCGCCCGAAGTTATATACGACGGCGAGGCGGACAAGTGGTATATGTTTTTCAGTTCAACGCCCAAAGATTCTTCAAACAGTTTTATCCCTTACATCGCTCAAAGCGACAGCCCGAGCGGGCCGTTTGAACTTATCGATCATATCGATTCATATACGGCTACGGACGGCACGCCCTTAAAGGACATAGAGAATATAGAAACAAATAATTCGTATTATTATCAGAGGTATATGACGTTCGACCCCTTAAAGATGTCGCAGGAGCTTGAAAGGCTCGGACTTGCGGATATGGATAATACGAGCGATGTTTTAAGGGCGATAGACTTCCATCCCTATGTCGATTCCGCCACCGGCGACAAATATCTTTACTTCAATACGTCCGTCAATTCCTATATTATGGGGATAAAGATGAACAGTTGGACGGAGCCTGATTACGGCACGCTTACCATAATAGCAAAGCCGGGCTATTCAACGCCTTCCGCCGCCGAAAAGGATGTCCCTGCGGAAATGAATACAAGCGTAAACGAGGCGGCGTGGATGACCGAACACGGCGGCAAGTATTACCTGACATATTCCACAAACAGTTATAAGGACAAGACCTATCAGGTATGCCAGGCCGTTGCAGACAGTCCTCTCGGCGAATTCAGGAAACTGACCGAAGCCGAAGGGGGAATACTTATCTCAGCAGATTCTGCTTTAAGGGACGATGTTTCCGGCACCGGTCACAGCTCCATAATAAATGCCGGCGGGCAGGATTATATCGTATATCATGCGCATAATTCCATTGCCGAAGGCGGCTCTTCCCGTCATGTGGCAGTGGACGAAATAGAATGGGTAACGGTAAAGGATGTACAGGGCAACGACCTCGACGTAATGTATGCAAACGGGCCAACAACTTCCGTGCAGCCTCTTCCCGAGTTTGCCTCCGAGTATAAAAATATTGCGGATCAGGCAGAAGTTTCTGCAACGAGCGTTGCAGACGGCAGCTCGGTTTCCTTCCTTACCGACGGCCTGCTTTCCATAAACCGCTATGCCAACTACGATATGGTCGAAACTTATATAAAGGAGACGGAATTTTCTGCCGGAACGACCATTACGCTTAAGTTTGATGACTATAAGACGATAAGGGCGCTCATGATTTACAATTCCAAAAACATGGAGAGCGCTTTTTACGATATAGAGAGGGTGGAGTTCGATTGCAGGCTTGAAGACGGCACTTATGCCACAAAATATATAGATAATTTGTCGTTTGACATAGAGGCTTATACCTCGACCGACGATATAGATGTACTAAGGCCTGCGTCGTCTGCCGTTGCAGAATTTGACGAGATCGAGTGCAATGAAATTCGTATAACCATAAAACCCGCCACGGAGGAACAGATCCCCGTTCACGGGTTCAATGATTTGGCTGTACTTGCGGTATCCGAAATACGGGTATTGAGTAAATAAGGGGGAAACATCATGAAAAGCAATAAACTGTTCCGCATGCTCATGGTTGGTTTTGTTGCCGCAACGCTTACGGGCGCGACAATTTCTTTTAGCGCTTGCAGCATCGATGATTATCTTGAGGACGATCCTCCGTACTCATTTGAAAATCCTCCCGAACATATCCCGGAATATGATTCTACCGTGAAAATCGACGGCGTACTCGATGACGAAATATACTCGTCGTTAAAGTGGCTGGAAAGGGAGTATTCCGACGCAAATGTAACGATCTCTGTAAAAGCAACCGCTTTCCTCGGAGAAAAGGGCATTTTTATGATGTTCGATGTTGATGACCCTGACGTGTTTGTCAACCCCGAAAGAAGCGGTTCTTGGAACAGCGGCATAGAATTGTATCTTGCAAAACCCGGGGTGGACAAACTTGAAGGTGAGGCGTGGGAAATAGATCTCACGCCGGGATTAAACGTAGTGTCCACCAGATTGCAGCTCGGTGGCGTGTTCCAGAATATGTACACGGCGCAGGATGAAACTCCCTATATGCAATCGCAGGGTAAGGGCGGTAAAGTCGGTGCGGAAGAAGCGACTGGCTATACTATAGAGGCGTTTTTTCCGTATTCATTCCTCGGAGTGGAAAAGGATGAGCTTGAATATATAAATATGAATCCTACGCTCATTCGTACGTTCAACTATGAAGACCCTAAAAACCGCCTGTGGTACAACTTCGGACAGGAAACGAAGGAGGGCTACAACTGGGGCAATCCCGAAACATGGTGGAAGTTCGGCTCGAACGGCTTTATCTGCTACACGGTAACTCCCGAAACCGACGGAAACGGAACGCTTACCGCCCAGACGTTCAACGTGCTTGAGGGCGAACAGCTTGAAATAACGATAACGCCGAATGAAGGTTACCGTCTTAAATCTGTTACCGTCGGCGACGTGGATTATACCGATAAAGTCTTTGTCGAAGATGGTCTCAGCAAAATCATTCTCGAAAATATAACTTCCGACGTGACCGTCCGCGCGGAATTTGAAGAAGTCGCCGCCGATATGTTTGTTCTTTCGGGCAATATAACGCTGTTCGGCGATGCTCTTACTTCGCAGCAGGCGAAAGGTCTGTCGCTCGTCGTCAACTGCGGCGGCACCGTATACACAGCCGATATATCAGGGAACGGCAGCTACGCCGTGGAAATTCCCGCAGGCGAATATACTGTCGTCCTTTCAAAGGCAGACGGCTTTGTTCTCGCGCAGCTTGACGGCGAAATCACGGAAGATAAAGTTGAAAACTTCAACATTACCGATTCGCTCATCGCCGACATCTATGTGGGCAAGGCAGATTTTGTTCTGAACTTCGGCGACTACAAAATATCCAATACTGCGGGGCAGTTATACGACAATAAAGACCACGGCGAAATTTATGCCGCGCCCTCCGTTATAGAGAGCAGCTTCTATGCTCCAGATATTGCCGGCTGTGCCGACGGCACCCGCTTCGGATTCAGAATATACCTCAAAAACGCCAACGGAGGCGGCGCCTTCACCGTTGCCGACGTTGTGATAGGCAAAACAAACGGCAACTGGTATCTCGACATAGGCTACGATTTGAGGAGCACGCAGCGCAACGAATATATGCTCAACGAAAGCCAGCTTGCGGCCGTAAAAGAAGGTACTTTCAAAGTGCTTGTCGTAAAAGACGGCGCTACTCACAGGCTGTATGCGCAGAACGGCGAAAACTTCGAGCTCGCGGCAGTTTACGTCGATGACGACGACACGATGGTTTCATTCGGCACAATCGACCTGCTCGTTCACAACAACGCGGGCGGCGGCTCGGGCGAGTTCGGTATGACAGGCACCAGAGTATATGCGAATTACGATGAGGATATCACCGAAAGCGAACTTATCGCCGGCATTGCAGACGCTCCAATTCTGTTGAAACCCGATGTCGATTCTCCCGATGCGACGGTAGAGGGACTTGAAAATTATTATGCCATAGGCGATACGGTTACGTTCAAAGTGAACATAGCCGACGCCGCGCTCACGGTAGGCGAAGTCACCGTCAACGGCACCGTCGTTACAGCGGAAAACGGCGTTTACAGCTACATTGTTCCCGCCGATGCAAACGGCATAGATATAGTCGTTACCACCGAGGTGAAAGAGGGAGTAATAGTTCCCGAAATAGACGACGGCGGAGCCGTGGTTGAGGGTGTTGAGCGTACTTATAACGCGGGCGACACTATTACTTTCACTGTTAAGGGCAGCGGCATAATAACGGTAAACTCCGTAACGGTCAACGGCACCGCGGTAGAGCCTTCCGGCGGCGTATATACCTACGTCATTCCCGCCGACGCGCAGGAGGTCAGGATAGTTGTTGCAACTACCGCGCTTGCCGAAGTGCACGACGGGGCAGAGGACTTCAACGTATCGTTCTCCGAAGTCACTTCCGATACGATGGGCGATTTGTTCAGGCTCGGAGAGGGCGGCGATTTCCTCGCGCCCACGGTAATCGAGGCAAACTTCTATGCGCCCGACATCACGCGCATAACGGCCAACAATGTCAGGTTCGGCCTCAGAATGTATCTTAAAAATGCCGAGGGCGGCGGCGACTTCACCGTTGCCGATGTGGTTATAGCACGCATAAACGGACAGTGGTGGCTCGACGCGGGTTACGACCTCCGCAACAGCAACATAGCCATAGATATGGTATATGCCCTGAGCAACAGCCAGCTCAACGCCATTGCAGAGGGCACGTTCAAGATACTCATCGTAAAGGACGGCGCAGACCACAGGGTGTATGCGCTTGACGGCGACAGGTTCGAACTTGCAACTAGCTATCTTGACGACGACGCCACAATGGTATCGTTCGACAGCATAGTGCTGCTTGTAAACAACGCCACAGCGCAAAACGGCGTCGGCGAATTCGGTATGCACGGCGTAAAGGTTTATTCCGGCTACGACGAAAATCTTACCGACGAAGAGCTCGTATCGATGATTGGCGGAGCGGAGATAAGTTTCTCCGTAACTCTCGACGCCGACGGCGTAACCGTGGACGGGCTCGACGAAAGCTATTCAATAGGCGATACAGTAGAATTTACCGCAACGGCTGACGACCCGCTGTATGCCATCGACAAAGTGTTCATAAACGGCGAACTCGTCACGGTGGTAAACGGCGTGTATTCATACGTCGTTCCGCAGACGGCGAGCGGGATAGTCATAGAAATAACGGTTGCTCCCGTTCAGGGTACGCTCATACCCGAAGTAACTTCGGGCGGGGCGCAGGTTTCGGGACTCGAAGATAAGTACGATATCGGCGATACTGTAACGTTCACCGTTTCGGCGGGAGATTATCTCACGATAAATTCCGTAACGGTCAACGGAACCGTGGTTGAAGGCGAAAATGGCGTATATACATATCAGACGACGGCCGCCGACACATCTCTCGCGATAGTCGTAAATACTACCGCTCTCGCAAACGTCTACGATGGCAAGGGCGACGACGTTACCGTGAAAGATTTCTCTTCGATAGCGGGCGCAACGTCTGGCCCCATTTACGACCGCAACGACCACGAGGGCATATACCTCGATAATTCGGTAATAAAGACCAGCTTCTGGCTGCCTCAGGCAGACAGCATAACGGCCGACAACGTAAATATCGGATTCAGAATATACGCCACCGACCACTCCAACAACAATCAGGGCTGGCCAGACGTCATTCTGGGAACGAACGGCGGCAAGTGGTACCTCAACATAGGCGCAGGCATAGGCACAAGGCTCATCTCTACGGCTTACGAACTGAGCGCCTGGCAGCTTGAAGCGCTGAAAGAGGGCAATCTTACCATACTTGTAATAAACGACGGCGCAACGCACACGCTCTACGCGCTCGACGAGTACGGATACGAAAGGGTAAACGGCTATACCGATTCCAACGCGGCGATGATTACATTCAAGTCGATAGATTTCCTCGCGGCGGGCTGGCAGAACGGCACGGGCAAGTGCGGCTTTACGGGACTGACGGTATTCGGCGGCTACGATGCGGAGATGGCCGACGGCGAACTTGTAGAATTTTTCACGGGTTCGGAAATCGTTCTTCCTGTAAACGTAACCGCGGCCAATGCGCAGGTAAACGGGCTGGAAGACGCTTACAAGGCAGGCGGCATCGTTACGTTCACCGTTGTGCCTGAAATCGGTTACAGGGTGGTAAAAGTTGCCGTAAACGGTGAAGAAGTTGCTTTGACCGAGGGCAGATATTCATATCAGCTCAAAGCCGACGCAACTTCGGCGGATATAACGGTTGAAACCGAAGAGATAATTATAGTACCCGAAACCAAGGCTGAAAACGCAACTGTAAACGGACTTTCCGCAAGCTATAAACCCGGCGAAACCGTGCAGTTTACGGTAACTGCCGCAGTCGGTTACAGGGTTGTATCGGTTACGGCAAACGGAGAGTTGCTCACTGCCGAAGGCGGCACGTACAGCTATGCGCTCGCCGAAGGCGCCGAGACGCTTGATATAGTAATCGTTACAGAAGAAATAATAATCGTGCCCGAAATCCGGGCAGAAAACGCGACGGTAGGCGGTATTTCGCAGCAGGGCTACAAGATTGGCGAAACGTTTGAATTCACAGTAACGGCCGAAAGCGGTTACAGCGTGGTAAAAGTCACTGTAAACGGCGAAGAGGTTACGGCAACGGCGGGCAAATACAGCTTCCTCGTAAGCGAAAATACTTCGCAGATTGCCATCGTCGTTGAAACGGCCGAAATTTTAATCGTTCCGCAGGTTCAGGCGCAGAACGCGGCGGTAAACGGGCTTAAAGAAAACTATAAAATCGGCGAAACGCTCGCTTTCACCGTTAGCGTAGACGACGGGTATAAACTTGTCGGCGTAATGGTCAACGGCTCGACGGTCGCTGCCGACGGCGAGGGTAATTACAGCTACGAAATTACGGCTGACGTATCTGCCATAAATATCGTAGTCACTACCCAGACGGTTGCCTCCGCGGGCATAGTGCCCCAGATATCGGCAGAAAACGCCTCGGTTGAAGGAATCGAAAGCAGCAGGGCGTACGCAAGCGGCGAAACGGTTGAATTCACCGTAAGCCCTTCCCGCGGTTACAGGGTGGTAAAAGTTACGCTCAACGGCGAAGAAATCGTCGCAGACGAAAGCGGCTATTCCTACACCGTGCAGGATTCCGATGCAACAATAGTTATAGTCGTTCAAACCGAACTTATAAGCCTTGAAACGGCGGTCACCGTCACTCCCGAAGGCAGCGCCGAAGTTAGCGGGTATGAACTTTCTTACGGCATAGACGACGCGGTAACTTTCATCGTAGAGGCAAATGCAGGTTACGAAATAACGAGAGTAACTGTAAACGGCTACGATGTTACCGCTTCCGATAACGTGTATTCATACACCGTCAAGGATACAGACTCAGCCGTAGAAATCGTTGTGGAGACGGCCAAAAAACAGCTTACAGTCAGCAAGACGGTCACCAATGCCACGCTCGGCGGGCTTAAAGAAAGTTATACTTTCGGCGAAAACGTGCAATTTACCGTAACTCCCGAAACGGGTTACGAAGTAACTGAAGTAAAGGTAAACGACAGCGTGATAGAAGCCGTCGAAGGCACATACAGCTATACCGTTCTTCCCGAAGATACGCAGATAAGCATCACGGTAACCACGCAGCTCATAGCGCTCACTCCCGAGCTTGATGAAGGTGACGGCGCAACTGTGAACGGGCTTGAAGAAAGTTACAATATCGGCAATACCGTGACCTTTACCATAACGACCGAAGAATATGTAACGGTTGATTCTGTAACGGTAAACGGCGATGTTGTTGCCGAACAGGACGGAACATATTCCTATGTCATCAAAGAAAGCGACAGAAAGTTGACCATTGCGGTTGCCACAATGCGGCACGCAACCGTTTACGACGGCAAGGGCGAACTTATCAAAAACTTTACCGATATAACGGCAAGCCCCGATGACAACAAAGGGAAGAATAATGTAGTCGGTGCGCTGTATTCGTTCGGCGACCACGGCAATGCAATGCCTTCGCCCTCGGCAATAGAAGCCGTTCTTTACGGCGAAAACATCAGTGCGATTACCGAAAACGGAACCCGCTTCGGCCTCCGTTTATACAACAGGGCAAACGCCTCAGAAAGCAATAACTATTTCGCCGACGTTGTTATAGCAAGACAGGGTGGCAATTGGGTGCTTGACATAGGTGCAGGCGTTTCGGTCGATACAACTTCACCCAGCACCGCATACGTGCTTAATGCCGGACAGATAGCCGCCGTCGAGGCAGGAACTTTCAGAATATTCATTATTCAGGAAGGCAATATCTATACGCTCTATGCTCAGAACGGTGATACGTATGATAAGGTAGAGGCATTTACGGGAACGGAAGGAAAAATATCCGTAACGGCAATAGACCTTGTAGTAAACAGTGGTTCAGTGGCATTGCAGCGCAGCGGCGACAGGGATTTCGGCGTGAAGGAACTTACAGTATACGGCGGATTTGACGACGGTCTTTCCGACGAGGAGCTTATACAGCTCCTCGTCGGCGGACAGGTTGCCGCAACAGAACAGCAGTGATGACGGAGGAAAATTAAGTGTCTGACGTAAGGTTAAACAATATTTGCAAAGTTTACGACAGCAGAGAAAGAGGGCGCGGCGGAGTGCTTGCCGTTAAAAACTTTTCAATGGACATACGCGACGGCGAGTTCATCGTGTTCGTAGGCCCTTCCGGGTGCGGCAAATCTACTACCCTGCGTATGATTGCGGGGCTTGAAGATATTTCGAGCGGAGATTTGTACATCGACGGAACGTATGTGAACGACGTCCCCGCAAAGGACAGGAACATCGCGATGGTGTTCCAGAACTATGCGCTCTATCCGCATATGACGGCGTACCAGAATATCTCTTTCGGGCTTACTCTGCAAAAGATTCAGGAACCTGTCTATGAGGAAAACGAAGAAGTAAAAGCGGTACTCGCTGAAATCGACGCCTTAAAGAATGAGTTTGCCCTTATTGGCAAAAAGAACGCAGCCGGCGAAAAGAAGATCGATTCTATCGAAAAGAGCAACGCCGCTTATTCAAAATCGCTCGATGCACTCACAAAAAAGATTGCGCATCTGAAAAACAGAGGCATGCACCAAAACTTTGTCCGTACAGCGGTTTCAAAAGCGGAAGAAAGGGTCAAATCTCTCAATAACGCAATTTCTGAAGGCTTAAAGCAGATTGAGCGTATCATTGCCGATATGAATGAGAGTAAGATGCGTATGTCTGAAATCAAAGAAGTAATTCTTGGAAAACAGCAGTCGATTGCCGGCTATCAGTTAAAGCGGATAGATCAAAAAAAGATTGCCGAACTCAATAAATCGCTCGCCTATTACCGTAGGCTTGCCGTTTCTGACGAAGCAGTCAGAAATAAGGACGAGGTTGAACTTCAGAGATTGGAAGGCGAACTCAATCTGATAAACAAGAACGGCAGCCTGTCAGAGGAACAGCAGTTCAGAGCGGAGGGGCTTCAAGACCTTATCCGGCGTTATCGCGAAGAGTTGGATATTCTGGCGCAGAGGAAAATTTCTATTGAGCAGAATATAAGCCGCAATCAGGGTGAGATAGAACATTATTCTCAAACTCCCGTGCCTGTATTCAAAACCAGACATTATACAAAGGCGGAGATTGACGAAAAGGTCATGCGCGCGGCAGAGATACTCGATATCAAAAAGTTACTGCGCCGCAAGCCGAGGGAAATGTCCGGCGGTCAGCGTCAGCGAATAGCTCTTGGAAGGGCGATCGTACGCGAGCCTAAGGTGTTCCTTTTGGACGAGCCGCTCTCTAACCTTGATGCAAAGCTGCGCACTTCCATGCGCTCGGAGATTGTAAAGTTGCATAAGCAACTCAACACTACTTTCATCTATGTTACGCACGACCAGGTAGAAGCGATGACGATGGGTACGCGCATAGTCGTAATGAAGGACGGCGAGGTGCAGCAGATCGATACTCCGGTAAACTTGTTTGATAACCCCGTCAACACCTTTGTTGCAGGCTTTATAGGTACTCCGCAGATGAATATGTTTGGCGTTGATATGCAGGCTTGCGGCGATAAGATCAACTTTACGTTTGAAGACGGTCTGGTGCTATGCTTTGAAAAAGCAAAAGTGCGCGCGATTAAAGACGAATGCCTTGACGGACAAACACATCGTGTGGTTATGGGAGTGCGTTGCGAGAATTTGTTCCTTACTGAAAAAGGGAAAGGATTCACTTGCATAGCTTCCGGCATAGAGCTTCTGGGCAGCGAGACAAATATTTATACTTCGGTAGAGGGCGTAAATGTAACGCTTAAACTCAACTATCGCCCCGATGTTTCCGTCGGCGATGAAATTTATGTGGGTATGGATGAGAGCAAGTTGTATCTTTTTGACTCCGTTACCACAAAAACAATATTAAAATAATGAGGTGTAAAATGAAAAAGAAGTTAATTGCGCTTGCTATATCCTCTGTACTTGCAGCAACATGTCTTGCTGGTTGCGGTGGCGGCGGTGATGACGGAGCCGGCAATGGAGAAAGAATAACTTTTTGGGGTATAACCGACCAATATACTTCAAGCAGTTACAGTCAGCTGGTCGATGCCTACAATGCAGGTCAAGGCAAAATTGACGGGGTTTATGTAAAGTATTCGCCTAAAACCGACTCTTCGGCAAACCATATGTCATATTGTGCTTCGGCAAGGGGTACGGTTGACATAATCGGCGTGAGCGACCGTTATGTATTCAATAATATTGCGCAGGGGTTCTATACAAACCTGCAAGATTATATCGATGAATCTTCCACGTATACAAAGAATGCCGACGGGGAAACTTATTTCAGCGTCGATAATTATGCGGCGGGAAACATAGACAGATTCCGTTTCAATAAGGAAACAAGCGAAGCGGGCGAGGGCGAAGACTTATATGCGCTGCCCCTCGTTGCCAACGCCAGCGTTATCTATTACAACGAAGATTATTTTACACAAAACAATATCAATATCATTTCCGTAACGGAAGAGGAACTCGAAGCTTACAATCAGGCGAACGACACAACGTATGCGCCGAGGGGATATGCCGAATATACGGTAGAAGCAATGCCTGCCGCAGGACTTAAAACTTCTGAAAATCTTGAAGGTGAGGCAGTTGTAAAGGTGTTCAACAATCTCATTCCCATGAGCTTTCTCGAAGTGAACACGCTTAGTAAATATTTCACGAGAGAATACAATAAACAATCTCCTTCGCTTTACGGCGTGCTCAATGAGTGGTGGTTCTCGCACGGCTGGGCAGTAGGCGGCGACTGCGTGAAGTGGGATGAGGATATGGGACAGTATAAGTTCACGCTCGGCGACGAGCAGCCCAATTATTTGGTAACTAAAGCCGTCACCGTAAACGGTACCCCCTATGACGCAGGCGACATATTGAGTTATGCCGACAGGAATTGGGTTCTCGATAATTTGTCCTCGGCGGTAGCATCAAGCTTGTACGAACTGCCTTCTCAGTACGAACAGTTCAGGGAGTTCTGCGCTTGGTCGCAGGTAACGGGCAAAAAAGTTGACAATGAAGTTTACGGTTATGGCATTTCACCTTCGCCCGCAACGCTCAACAACAGTTCCAAAGTGCAGTACTTTACGTCGGGCGAAGTGGCAATGCTTGTTGACGGCACTACCGAACTCGACCCCGTGTATAACGCGCTCGTCGGCAAAACGGAGTGGGATATTGCGCCGATGTACACTTACCGCGAGTTTGAAGGCGAAGATCCCGCAGGGAGCGGTACGTTAAAGGTCATCGGAAAGGAATATGACGGCGTAGAGTTTACTGGCGAAGTGAAGGAAGTGAATGGCACTCCGATCGTGGGCAAGCTGTCCGGTTCGTCACAGAATTTCGGCTGGGCTATTCCCGCAAATTCCTCACATAAAGATGCTGCATGGAAGTTCCTGCAATATCTTACTTCCGCCGAAGGTCAGAGCTATTTCGTGGCAAACGATGCGGGCGCTCCTTCCGTAAGTTCGTACATCAACAGTCCCGAATATTACGATAAAGACAATAAAAAATGCGATAATTACAGGGCGATATCCATAATGGCCGAGGCCTGTACTATAGGCGACTGGTCTTACTTTGAAAACGGCGAATGGATATCCGATTGGTCCCTTGAACTCAACGGCCCTGTAAGAAACGGCGAAACATCGTTGACCGAATTTTTTGAACACCAACAGGGTCCTACGGATACGATACTTGCGGGATATAAGTTCAAATTGCACGGTAAAGAATAAGGGGGTGCATGATGGAAAGAGTAGCGACGGGGCGTATATCGCTTGATTTGCATAAAAAGAAGAAGCTTTCGGGCGAAAAGATATTCGCCTATGTATGTGTGTGCATTCCTATTATAGGCTTTATTCTTTTCAGTTTAGTGCCTCTTGCGATTTCGTTCATTTCAATGTTCACCACTATGGAATATTATGACCTTTCCACAATGACATGGAATAAGTTTGAAACATTCAAGGTGGTTTTTTCGGATAAAGATTTGTACAAGTCGCTCCTTGTAACGGTCATGCTTGCATCAAGCCAGTTCATAAGCCTTACCATAGCGTTGTTTATATCTTTTCTGCTTTCAAAAAAGCCGAAAGGGAGAAAGATATTCCAAATAATTTATTTTATTCCGTATATATGCAGCAGCGTTGCTACGGCGTATATGTGGATGACTATGTTCGATCCGAATTATGGTATCATAAATACGATTCTTACAGGTATATTCGGTGAAGGCGCAAGGGTTAATTGGAGTTCCGATGCGGCAGCCTATGTGTTTGCAATTATAATAACCATTGTTTGGCAGGCTCCCGGTTATGGCATCGTTATGTATAAGGCTGCATTTGATGCTGTAAATCCGTCGCTGTATGAAGCGAGTGAGATAGACGGCGCATCTGCCTGGAAAAAATTCTGGCGTATAACGTTTCCGAGCATTGCCCCGACGACATTTTTCCTTTTGATGACAGGCATTATCGCGGGTATGCAGACTTTCGACATTGCGCGGCTGTTTGCGGTATCGTTCTTCCCCGATGCCTGGACGGGCACGGCAGGACCGAACAATATCGGACTTACGACGGTAATTTATATCTACAATAAGGGCACGTTATATTTCAATATACCGGAAGCTTCCGTTGCTTCGTGGATGCTGTTTATTATAATTCTTGTGTTGTCTCTTGTGAACTATAAACTCAGGAAAAGGTGGGTGAATGTATGAAGGCTTTCAAAAGTATCGTCGGCTCATCGGAATCCATACACGATCTTTCTCCGCGCGTAGCTTCATATAAAGAAGTGAAGGAGCGCAGAAGCAGAAAGACTACGGGAATTATAGGCAAAATGGTAGTGTTTACTTTATTGCTTATATATGCTGTTTGTCTCATGTTGCCGTTTTACGTGTTGTTCGTAACGAGTATAACGCCATATCAGGAGCTTATGGGTTCGATGAGCTTTATATGGTGGCCGGAAGAAGTTACTTGGGATGCATTCATTCCGTTTATCTCTACCGATAATATTCTCGCGGACGACATCGGCATTCCCATATTGCACGGATTTTTCAATACGTTATGGTCGACATTGCTTACGACGATCGTTTCGTTGTTTGTGAGCGGTCTGGCGGCGTACAGCTATTCAAAGATCAGGTTCAGGGGAAAAGAAGCTCTATTCATGTTCCAACTCGCTACAATGATGATTCCCATGGCAACGATGACCGTGCCGTCTCTCATTTGGTATGAGACGCTTGGATGGACGCATAGTTGGTTTCCAATCATCATTCCGGGGCTTTTCGGTGGCGCAACTACAATATTCTTTTTGCGCAGTTATATGGCGTCCGTTCCAAACGAAACTCTGGAAGCCGCTAAAATCGACGGACTCGGTTCCTTCCGCATATTTTTAAAAATAGTTCTTCCGCAAACAATTCCCGCATTTATAGCTCAATTTATATTTGCATTTGTAGGCGGATACAACAATTATATGGGGCCGCTGTTGTATTTAAGCGATAATCCGCAGAATTATACTTTGCAGTTGGTGGTCACGGAACTCAGAACTTTTTATAATCAACCGGGACAAGTGTGCGCAAGCTGCCTTATAGCGCTTATTCCGTTGATAATAGTTTATATTATCTTCCAGCGCTTCTTCATAGAGGGCATATCAGTAGGTGGCGGCAGGGAATAATGACAGTATAATATAAAGTGTTAAAGGAGAATTAAGCTATGAGCAAAGTATCTGACAGCGAATATCAATTTAATTCTCCTTTTTCGCTGTCAAAAAGAATAGTCGCATATCTCATTGACAGTCTGTTGCTTATACTTGCGGTAATACTCTGTTTTCAGCTTGTAGATATGATGTATGTTAATTTCAATACAAGGCTGAAAGAGATAAATTCCCAAATGGCAAAAGAGCAGAATGAGATTATCGCGTGTCTTGCAGATTCGGGACTGATGCAGTACGATGAACAGGCAGGCGCTGCCGTTGAAGATGAATTACAGGGGCAAAATTTTATTTATTCGCTGGTGCTTTCTACGCTCGGAGATGATGTTTCTGACGAAGCGGCATATAAAGGCGAATATATCTTTTCGGATATGGGACAAACAGATCGCTCTTTCATCTATTATTACGCGCAGTTCAAGCCTGCCCACAGCGACGGATTCGTCGGCTATGATGAAAGCAAAACAGGCAGGGCGTATGCAGAAAGCTTGTTTTTGTCGGCGTGCAATAATTCGGAAAACGGTTATTTCGGGCAGTCTTTCCCTCTGCTTGAAAGGAACGTAGCCGTCGCGCTCGATCGTCTGATAGTCAATCGTGAAAACAGTTGCGAAATTGACGGAGGGACCTATTACGGACGCGATATATTTATAGAGCTGTACAATGCGTTCAACTCAGTCCTTGAAGGCGCGCGGGCAGAATTTACTCAGTCATACCGTCCGTTTGTCGAACTTAACGAAACTTTTTCTTCATCGAGGGAACAGCTCATTAAAATCAAGACGGGTGAACTGTGTATCGCTTATTTTGCGGGCGCGTTTATCTGTTTTATGATAGTCCCGGCTATTTCCGGCGGCAATTCCGCAGCGCTGCTTTTGCTTCGCGGAAGATGTATAGGGCGTTCAGGTCTTAAAATGCGTTGGTATAACTATGTTCTCAGATGGATATGCCACAGCCTGTTTTATTTCAGCAACATAATGTTTGTTTTATTGCTCACATATGGCAGATACGCTTCTTTTTTCCTGACATGCAACATTGCCGGCGGCTTAAAATTTTATATGCTTTGTCTTATCCCGATAATCGTGATGCTTATATCGTTTGTAATTTTTGTATTCGACAAATCGGAAAGAAGGACTCTTACGGACAGATTGTCTTTGACTGTTGTCAAGGAGAAGGAATAATTTAACTGTTTATGAAATATAAGGGAATAATTTTTGACCTTGACGGAGTGCTCGTGCATACGGATAAATATCATTATCTGGCATGGAAACAGACGGCCGACCGGCTCGGTATATATTTTGATGAAAAAATAAACAATAAGCTACGCGGCGTTTCGCGCATGGCCAGCCTTGAAATCATTCTTGAAGGAAGCGCGAAAAAATTTTCTGACGGACAAAAACAAAAACTTGCCGAAGAAAAAAACTCCGTTTACAGGCGGTATCTTGAAGGTCTTACGCAAAAAGACCTCGGAGAAGGCGTGTTGCAGACACTTGAAAAGTTAAAGGCCATGGGTTTTAAACTCGCGGTGGGCAGCAGTTCCCGCAATGCCGTACTTATATTAAAGAAGACGGGAATCTACGGTTTTTTTGACGCCGTATCAGATGGCAATAATATTTCAAAGCCAAAGCCTGACCCGGAGGTGTTTATAAAAGCGGCGGGAATGCTCGGCCTTATGTGCGGGCAATGCCTTGTCGTGGAGGACGCCGTTTCCGGGGTGCTTGCCGCAACAGCGGCAAATATGGATTGTGCCGCCATAGGCGATGCCGCAAAACATAAAATAGCAACTTATAATCTTGAAAGTATCAACCAATTGACGGATATAGTTTCCTGAAAAAAGATGCGGGGAGAAAAGGAGTTATTATGAAAGTAAGTGAAAAAGTCCGTGTAGGCAGCGTATTGGACGATAATATTCTTTATGCCGTAAATAATCGCTTAAAGGAACGCAGGATCGCAAAAAATTCAGAAGGCATCAAGTATGCCGAAAAAATAAAAATAAACGGCGTGATGGACGATTATGTATCGTTCGTACTCGAACATCAGCTTAAAAACAGGGAAATCTGGCATAAAATATGCGAAGTTTTTTCAACCCGTGAAGATATTGCCGATGAAGGCTGGCGCGGAGAGTATTTCGGAAAACTCATGCGCGGAGCGGTGTATGTGTATCGCTATACAGGAGATAAAGAGCTGTATGATATTCTTACGGCGGCCGCGGAAGATCTGTTGTCCCGTCAGGATGAATACGGCAGATTTTCCACATATACCGTTGAAAAGGAATTCTGCGGTTGGGATATGTGGTCAAGGAAGTATGTACTCACAGGGCTTCTGCACTACCGCTCGATCTGCAGTGACGAGGTTCTTAAAGAAAAAATACTTTCGGCCCTTGAAAAGCACCTGGATTATATAGTTGAAAAAATAGGTGGAGGCGAGGGGCAAGTTCAGATTACGGATACATCTTCCTGGTGGGGCGGAGTAAATTCCTGTTCGATTCTTGAACCTGTTGTGGAAATGTATAAGCTCACCCGCAAGGAAAGCTATCTTGATTTTGCGGAATATATCATCTCAACGGGCGGCTGCAAAGACGGTAATCTTATTGAACTTGCCATATCCGAAAAGGCATTGCCGTATAAATATCCCTCGGTAAAGGCATATGAAACCATGTCTTTCTTTGAAGGTGTGTTGGCATATTATGAGGTCACGGGGGCAGAAAAGTATTATATTGCCGTATGCAATTTTGTTGAAGCCGTCAACGAGAGCGATATAACGCTTATCGGCTGTGCCGGCTGTACTCATGAACTTTTCGATAACGCCGCGCTTAAACAGACGGAATATAGCGAAACGATAATGCAGGAAACGTGTGTTACCGTCACATGGATGCGGCTGCTTTCAAGATTGTATCTTTTAAGCGGCAACGTAAAATACATAGACAGGATAGAGTGTTCGGGGTTCAATGCTCTCTATGGCAGCCTGAATACGCAGGGGAACGAACAATACAGCTTTGAAAGGAAAAAGTATGTTCCGGCGATGCCGTTCGATAGTTATAGCCCGTTGTATATGAATAAGAGAGGACGCGGTATAGGCGGATATAAGGAATTTCAAAGCGGGGGTTACTTCGGCTGCTGTATAGCCATTGCTGCCTGCGGCATAGCTCTTATGCCTCTTACTGCAGTAATGGAGAGTAATAATGGATTTATTATTAACATTTTGTGTAATGCCACAGTACAAGGCAAAAATTGTACGCTTAATATAAAAAGTGATTATCCTCGCGATGGTCATAGCATCATAAAAATTAAATGTTCCAAACCAATTTACCTTAATTTGCGTATACGCTGCCCGTCATGGTGTAAATCAGTCCGCGTAAAGGCAAACGGCAAGCTTAAACTTACGCAAGGGTATTATACCGTAAGCGGTACGTTTAACGATGGGGATATTGTGGAAGTAAAATGGCGCGAAGATGTCCAGGCTGTTCATCTGAATGGTAAGATTGCCTTTACATATGGCCCTCTCGTTCTTGCGGCGGATGCGCTTAAATCGCATAATAATATCTCTGCGCCAGTTCGTATGCCGGAAGACGGAACGGAATACAAGGTGCTGCCATGCGAAAAAGGCGAACTTGTACGTATTGAAGTGGAAACGGAAAACGATATAATTCTCCTTACCGACTATCAGTCGTGCGGCAAGCAATGGTTGAAAAAAAATGCTATAATGTCCGTGTGGCTAAACGAGGAATAAAATGAATTCCGATGTAAAAAAACTTACTTATGCCGAAAAAGTCAGGCTTTTGATGGCGGAAAATTACTGGGGCAACAACAGCCTCGGCGGAAAGATATATTCTTTTGTAGTGGCGGACGGCCCTCTCGGCTTACGCCGCGCCAAAGATTTGAAGGACGGGGGAGGCAAAGGCTGTTATCCGTCTGTCGCATATCCTTCCGCGCAGACGGTAGCCCAGACATGGAATAAACGGCTCGCGCGCGAATTGGGTAACTGCCTTGCTTATGACTGTATAGATTTGGGCGTGGACATACTTCTCGGCCCAGGCATAAATATCAAGCGTACCCCCGTTGCGGGAAGGAATTTTGAATATTTTTCTGAAGACCCCATTCTATCGGGAATTATGGCTGAAGAGTATGTTCGCGGCGTACAGGAAAAGCATGTCGGCGCAACGGTAAAACACTACTGTGCAAATAATCTTGAATACTGCCGACACTATGTTTCTTCGGAAGTGGCCGAAGCCGTTCTGCGCGAAATTTATCTCAAACCCTTTGAGCTTGCCGTAAAGGCGAAACCCTATATGGTCATGACGTCGTACAACCTTGTAAACGGCGTGCGTATGTCGGAAAATGCCGACCTTATCAGGGTGTTGCGCAAGGAGCTTGGTTTTGAAGGGGTGATAGTGACCGATTGGGAGGCCTGCAAAGACGCCGAAGCGGGTATAAAAGCGGGAACTACAATGATTTTTCCCTTCAACGAGGACAGACAGAGGGAACTTGAAAAAATCATTGAATCCCATTCCGTTCCCGATGAAACGGTTGACGAGGCTGCGCAAAAAGTACTTGAACTTGCACAGAAATGCGAGCGGGATAAACCTCTCCGCAAGGCGGAAAAAACCGTTGCAGAGCGTATGGAAACGGCAAAAGGCATTGCGGAAGAAGGTGTTGTTCTTCTTAAAAACAACGGCGTTTTACCGCTCGGCAAACAGCAGAACATACTCATGACGGGCGCGCCGTGTAAAGTTTATTACGCCGGAGAAGGTTCAAGCAAGGTTGTGCCGTGCGAAGAGTATGATGGGCTCGATGTTGAATATGAAAGGCTTGGCGGAAAAGTAAAATATTGTCGTTCCACTTACTTTGAGTTGATGACTCCGTGGATGAACAGACTGTGCGGCGCAGATATTCCCGTCTGCTGTAAAATGGCAGAGCTGGCCGATGTGACCGTAATATGTGTCGGCGATGAGCCTGGCGTTGAATCTGAATTTTATGACAGGGAAAAAATTACCCTTTCCAAAGTGGAGGAGCAGGCTATATCAGATATTTCGTTGCACGCAAAAAAGACGATCGTAGTCGTTTATGCGGGCGCACCCATAGATATGACCGCCTGGATAGATAAAGTGGATGCCGTAGTGTGGGGCGGCTTCGGCGGACAATGTTCGGCAAAGGCGATAGCCGCCGTGCTTGCGGGCAACGTAAATCCTAGCGGCCGTCTTGCCGAAACTTTTCCGCTGCATTTATCTGACGTTCCCTCCGAACAGAGCTACCGCGATTCGTTTGTAATAAAATACAGCGAAGGACTGAACGTGGGCTATCGTTATTTCAATACTTATGGTAAGCCTGTTTTGTTCCCGTTCGGGTACGGACTTTCGTATTCGGAGTTTGTTTATTCCGATCTTTCGGCGCGGTACGAAGATGGAGTAATGCGCGTATGCCTCTGCGTTGAAAATATATCGGAGGTAAGCGGAAAAGAGGTCGTTCAGGTGTATATCGGAAGCGGTCATGAGGGTTACCCTTTAAAGGAGTTGAAAGCTTTTGAAAAGGTTACGCTGAACGCGCGTGAAAAAAAGAAGATCTGCATAAATATCGCATTGAGTGAACTTCGCCATTTTGTGGACGGGGAGTGGAGGCGACCCGCCGGAGAATACACCGTTTATATAGGCAAGAACGTCAGTGATATTCAACTCTCGGCAAAAATAAATATATAAAATACTGCTATGATAATTTCAGATAAGTTTTTCAGCGGGGACGGCCGCATATGTACTTTGCACAGGCATGTCCCCGCGCCGCTTTTCAGGCATTCTTTCAATATCGGCAAAGCGCCGTCGCTGTTTGAGGTCACCATTTGCGGGCTGGGCGTCTACGAGTTGTTTGTAAACGGCAGGCGGGTAACAAAGGGGTATCTCGCTCCTTACCGCAGCAATCCCGAACACATTGTGTATTACGATAATTACAATATCACGCCGCATATCCGCACGGGTGAAAATGTTGTGGCAATCGCACTTGGCAACGGCATAATGTCGTCCGAAATGCCTGTATGGGGTGCTGATAAATATCCGTGGCGCAGCGCGCCTCGCTTTGCGTTTGCGGCTGAAGCGGACGGGAAGTTTCTTTTCGATGGTTCTGCGTTTGTGACGCGCGGCGGCGAAGTTACGTTCAACGATTGGCACTGCACAGAGAGCATAGATGCCCGTCTTGTCATTGAGGGCTGGAACGGCACGGGGTTTGATGATTCTTCATGGGAAAATGTATCGCCCGCGCGGGAGCCGTCAGGTGAAAAAAAGATTTGCACTGCAGAGCCCGTAAAGGCGTATGATTATAGAAAACCTATAAAAATATGGCGGGGTGAACGCGGATTCATATTTGATTTCGGAATAAGCGGCGCAGGCACTTATAATCTTAAAATAAAGGGCGAATGCGGACAGCAGATAGAAGTTTATACATCAGATTGCGTCATCGAAGGTAAAAAAATTACCAACAGAAATCTTTATTGCTGGTCGCTTACTGACGAAATGGCTGATAAAGTACAGCACGATTTTTTAACTCTTTCGGGAAAGGCCGACGAGTTTGAGCCGCGCTTTACATTCCGCGGTTTCAGATTCGCCGAAATCACGGGCATTACATCTGAACAGGCACGCTCATTGGATATAACGTTCATTCTGTTTTCAAACGGCTTTGCGTCGGCAGGCTCATTCCTGTGTGACTACGAGCAGATCAACCGTTTGCAGCAATGCGTTCTCAATTCAGACAGGTCTAACTTCATACATTTTCCGCTCGATTGCCCGCAGAGGGAAAAGAACGGTTGGACGGGCGACGCCGCACTTTCATGCGAACAGATGCTGCTCAATTTCGATTGCGCAAATTCGCTCTTTGTATGGCTGCAGAATATCTGCAAATCGCAGAGGGGAAACGGTTCTTTGCCGGGCATAATTCCAACTTATACCTGGGGATACGACTGGGGTTCCGGCCCTGCGTGGGACAATGTTCTGTTCGAGTTGCCGTGGAGGATATATGTTTATACGGGCAGCGACGAAGCTATAAAACTATGTGCGCCGCATATGCTCAGATACCTTGAATATATGTGGTCGAAGCGCGACGGGGCGGGGTTGTTTGCCTACGGGCTTGAAGACTGGCTTCCCGTAAACGTGCATACGCCGCTGTGCGTTACGGATACAATAATGTGCAAGTCCATTGCCGATACAGCCGCAAAGTGCTTTTCGGTAATCGGTATGGAGGAAGAGGCACGGTACGCGTCTTCGCTGTCGTATAAAATCAAAAAAGCGTTCCGTAAGGAAATTCTCCGACCTCATGAACTTGACGGCCCCCTCGGCGCAAACGATACAACGGCGACGCACGCAATGTCTGTTTATTACGGAATGTATGAGGAAGATGAGCTTGACTCGGCAATATATAAGCTGAAATGCCGCATAAAGCAGTCGGGCGGGCATATCGATTTCGGCGCACTGTGCAACAGAGTTTTCTGGCGCGTAGTCGGTGAACATATGGGCGTGGATGAAGCGCTCGATATAATGCTCAACAAAACTTATCCGTCGTTTGCCGCACTGCTTGAAAATGGAATGACAACGCTTTGGGAAGGTTTTGAATACTTCGAAGGCGACATGGCGCATGTTCCCGCCAAAATCCCTCAGGGCTTCTGGTCATTCAATCACCATTTCTGGGGCGATATTTCGGCGTTTTTTTACAGGTATCTTGCAGGAATAAGGATAGATAATCCGGGAAAGGTAAATTTTGCGCCGCTCTTTTCCGAAAGATTGAAATATGTATGCGCAGAACACACTTTCAAACAGGGCAAACTGCGCGTTGAAATTTGCTGCAACGGTGATGTCGCCCATTGCAAAATATACGTTCCCAATGGCATATGTGTGCGCGTAACTCCTCTGCAAGGCTGGACTTCCGATATTGCCGAACTTGATTGCGGTGAGAATGAAGTGTTTTTTTCAAAACTAGGCTAAAAGGGAGACTGATTTATTCGTGAAAACAGAGCTTATAACAAAGTACCTGCTCGGTAAAGCAAAAAATATATTTAAACCCGCCTGCAACAATTTAAGGCATCCTTTCATCGTTCCCGGTGAGGGTTATATGAACGAACTCTGGGGCTGGGACAGTTATTGGGTTGCACATTCGCTGCGATATATGTTCGGGCGTTTCGGCGATTCGTTTATGGAGAAACACGGAATTGAACGCGGTGACGCCCTCTTGCATATGAAGGGCAGCGTGCTCGATTTTCTCGATTCGCAGTCGGCCGACGGGTTCATCCCATCTATGCTTGCCGAGGACGGGATATTTAAAGATTTTTTTGCCGGCGAACTCAAAAAGAGGCATAAACACAATCAACATGCTCCGTTTCTGTGTCAGTCGGCATTGGGTGCGGCTCAGTTTGCAGACGACTACAGTTGGCTGAACGAAGAAAAACTTATCACCTATCTTGAATATTATAAGAATAATCAATACGATGTAAAATCCGGTCTGTTTTTCTGGCAGAACGATATTATGATAGGCATAGATAATAATCCCACCGTATTTTGCCGACCGCCGCGCAGCAGTGCCGATATATTTTTAAATTGTTTTATATATCTTGAATATGTTGCTCTCGCAAAAATACTCGCGGCAAAGGGCGACGGCCGTTCGGATAATATAATGGCGCAGGCGGAAAGATTGAAGCGTGCAATAAACGACGAAATGTGGGATGAGCGCGACGGAATATATTATTCGCAGGACATATCTTTCAGCATTTCTGACTTTTTGGCGTGCGGAGTAAAGCTCCATTCGGGCATGCCTCCGCATTGGAATAGTATGCCGCTCAAAATACGCATATGGGCATGTTTTTTACCTATGTATGCGGGAATTTGCAGTGCCGAACGCGCAGATAGAATGTGCGCCCACCTTATGTCGGACGATGCCATTCTGGCAAAATGCGGCATAAGAACGCTCGCCTCGAATGAAAAAATGTATTGCCTTGAAAACAGCAAGGGCAATCCGTCAAACTGGCTCGGTCCCGTGTGGACGGTGGCAAACTATTGCGTGTATAAGGGGCTTAAAAATTACGGCAAGACAGAACTTTGTGAGGAAGTTGCTCGTCGGACGGTTGAACTTATGTGTAATTCCCTTGAAAAGTACGGCGATCTGTTTGAAAGCTATAATCCGGACAGCGGCAAGCCGTATATGCATCCGGGATTTCTTAGTTTCAATATGCTTGTTTCGGAGATGATGTAAAAATGGGCGTTTCAAAAGATTATTCTTTGAATTCGGTCCCTGCAACGGGACAAATCAGCGATGCCGAAAGCGTTACAATCTGTGAAGATGGCAATGCCGGATTGAAGATTTTGTTTTTAGGCAATTCAATAACGCGGCACGCGCCCGCCCCCGAACTTGGTTGGCATGGCGATTGGGGCATGGCGGCTTCGGCACGACATAACGACTATGTACACAGGCTTATCGGTATGTTAAACGGCGCAGGTATCGGGTGCGGATACTGCATTGCAAATTTAAGCGAGTGGGAGCGTTCATGCGATATGTCGCTTCTGCGCTCAAAATATAAAAGCGCCCTCGAATATCCTGCCGATATAGTTGTGATAAGGCTGGGTGAAAATGCGCGGCTTTCTGACGGAATAGAGCAGTTTGAAAAAAGTTATGCGTATCTTGCGTGCGAACTTGCAGCAAAGGGGATGATGGTCATCTGCACAGATCTGTTCTGGGAGAATACCACCTTCGACGGGTTCATAAAAAAACTAGCCGAAGAAAACAATTACGGTTTTGTTGAAATACACGATCTCGGAAACGACGAGGCGATGAAGGCAGTCGGCAGGTTTGAAAACGTCGGCGTTGCCGTTCATCCCGGTGACAGGGGTATGGAACAGATTGCCCGCAGGCTTTTTGAATCTATAATGCAAAACCGCTGTATTGAAGCGGGCAATAAAGGTAAATGGAGAAATGCTTGAAGAATTAAAATATTTAATAAGCATACTCGTTTCTGTAATACTCGGATTTGCGATAGGTTATGAGCGCAAACTCAGGTTCAAAGAGGCGGGTATACGAACGCACACCATCGTCTGCGTCGGCTCCGCATTGATTATGGTGGTATCAAAATATGGTTTCGGAGACAGTGCCGAGGCAGATGCCTCGCGTGTGGCGGCGCAGATAGTTTCCGGCATAGGTTTTCTCGGTGCGGGAATCATAATATACCGCAAACATGAAATACACGGTCTTACCACTGCCGCAGGTGTATGGGCGACTTCTGGCGTGGGAATGGCGGCAGGCGCAGGATTATACATAGTCGCCTTGGGTGCGACGATTATTATTATAGCCGTACAATGTCTGTTCCATCTCAACTGCCGCATATTCCGTACTAAGAAGTATTTCCAGATAAAAATATGCTTTATCAATGGGGTAGAGGAGTGCGGAAAAGTAAAAGAACTTTTTCAGACAGACCGATTTAATCGATTGGTAATTGAGCGAAAAGGTGCCGAAACTTTATACCATGCCACATTGAATACTGACGAGGAATACTCTTCCTCACAGCTCCAGGAAATTATGAAGGAAAATCCCTTTATTAAGTCAATCGAACGATGTGATGAAGGATAAATTTATATTAAAATTTAGTTGATTTAATCAGGGACGATGCAAAGGAGATGCAATGCCGAGGAATGCGGAACAAAAGATAAAACTGTTGGTTTTATATGATATATTGTTGCGTGAAACGGATGAAGAACATCCGCTTTCAACGGATGAGATCGTAGAAAAATTGTGTAAGCGCGGTATAAATATTGCCCGTAAAGTTTTGCCGGGCGATATAGAACTTCTGAACAAGTATGGTTTCGAGGTTCTTTCATATAAAAAACGCAGCTATTATTACTATGTGGCTTACAGGAAGTTTGACGTGGCAGAGTTGCGCATTCTTATAGACGCGATACAGGCAGCTAATTTTATACCTGAGGCACATACCATAGACTTGGCAAAACGACTCGCGGGTCTTGCCGGCGCTCATTCCGCAGAAGAGATGGGGCGTAGGTTCGTGTGCTATGACACCGTAAAGAAAAACAACGGCAATATTTTCTATTATACAGATAAAATAGAACGCGCAATAGAAAGCAGAAAAAAGGTTTCGTTTCGCTACTTTTCCTTAAATTATAAAGGAGAAAAGGTGTTTCGGCGCGAAGGCAGACGGTATATTGTCAATCCCGTTGTGCTTGTTTGCGACAATGACAATTATTATCTCGTCTGTTATGACGACAAGCATGAAGGAACAGCAAATTACCGTTTAGACAGAATGGACGAACTTGCCGAGGAAGATACGCCCATAACGGAGCGCGAGAAAAGCCGGGATTTCAATCAACATATATATCGCAGGCAGTCTTTTTCAATGTACGCAGGTGAACCGACAGACGTTTATCTTATTGTAGAAGAGCCGTTGGTAGAAGAGATGTTTGACAAATTCGGCATGAATATCAAACTAATTCCTCTTGGAGACGGTAAATATCGGCTTGCCGTTTGTGTGCAGGTAAGCCTTGCCTTTTTCAGATGGGTGGCAGGCTCGCTTGGAAAGATACGAATAGACGGCCCTACGCAGGTTTCGGAAGAATTTGCCCGATTTATTGAACAACTGAAAAGCAGTTATTGAAGAGTGCGGAAAATTTTCCGCATTTTTCTTTTTCAATGCCCGTTTATGGGAAGTGAAAATTTGCAAACAAACGTTCGTATATGATATGATAAGCGGGCATTGAGAGAAAGGGGGTGATACAGATAATGAGGGAGAAATGGAATACAAAACCGTCGCGCCGGTGTTGCCGAAGCTGCGGGAAATTGCTTATAGGATTCCGTGATGCGCAGGGCGTTCTGAAACTCAAATGTCCCGTGTGCGGGCTGGAAGAGGTGGGTAGGATAGTGGGTAGACGGCACGAGCGGTGCGATTTTTATGTGCCGCCTGGCAACGATTTAGATAACTGAATACGGGATAACGACGTTTTAGGTCGCGGCTGAAACAGCGCCGGCGTGTAAATCCTATTACAGGTCATATTCTTTGAACAGGTCGGAAGGTTAAACCGGACATACGCGAGAGGCCCCGACAGGCAGATCACCGAAAAAGGTGGTCTTGTCTGTCGGGGCTTTTTCGTTTTTCTGGGGCTTAAAAAATTTTTGAAAAAAGTCGAAAGAAATTTTTTAAACTCGCAAAAAGCTTGCGAGTTTAAGGTTTAGAATACGCACAGAAAGAAACGAAGGAGCAGTAAATGCGGGTGACGGCGAACGAACGGCGCCGCGCGATCTTGGAAACATTGTGCCGCAGACGGCGCGATACGCGGGAAAACCTCGCTTTCGAGTTCGGCGTGGGCGTTCGCACAATTGAATACGACGTGCAGCGCCTGTCGCAGAGTTACCCGATTTACACGGAACAGGGGCGCGCCGGAGGGATATATGTGATGAAAGGCTATCGGCTGGACGGGCGGTATCTGTCGGCGGATGAGCAGGCTTTTTTGGAACGGCTTGCAGAAGCACTCTCGGGTGAAGACAGGGCAAAGATAGAGAGCATTATCAAAAAATTCGGTTTGCAGGAGGAAAGGAAATGACGAAGCACGAGATCAAGGCAGATTTACAGGATATCCGTTACTACTATACGCATAAGGCGATGTTCGACAGGGCGGAAGATACAGGCTTCAAGAATATCGTTGTGAAGAAGGCGGAAAGGTACGGGGTGTATATGAGCAGGGCTTCTCCAAAACTATACGCGCTGTTCTATTCGTTGTATGTGGAAGGCAAAACGCATCTCGCCACGGCGATGGACTGGAACGTGACGGAGGGGCATATTAAAAACGTCAGCAATCAGTTGTATCTGTATTTACTGAAAGAAACCAATAAGGAGGAGAAAGACGATGCAATTCGTGGAAGTACCTGATTTTCTGGTCAACGCAACGAACGTGTACAGGACAGACGGCTACATCGTACGGCAGGAACTGCTGCTGCATGACGATGAAGAACAGGGCACGCACCTGTTCAGCCGCGACACCTATTTCCTGTGTACGCCCAAGCGTGACAGAGAGTACGAGGAAGTCTTTGCCGACAGACACGAGCTGAACGGCAGGCGCATTAAGGCAACGATGTACGTTCGCAAGTACGTCGATTAAAGGACAGAAGTAAACCGGGGCAAGGATAAGACAGGCGAGGAAACCGTGCGGTACTTGCAAGTGTAAGAGCGGCCGCTCACCGTGAGGGTTCGCACGGGACGGAATGTCCGAAAGAAAAGCACCCGTTTACGATAATCACAATTTCATATTTTTATTTTCGCTTAGCTAACGGCAACACGGGCAAGCAGCGTGACGCTGCATCCAAAATTAAAAGTTATGGAGGAACTATGGTAAACAACAAGTACCGCGACGGCAGATGGAGCGTTCCCGGCAAGCGCGCGAAAGGTTATGCGGAGGAACGCAAGGCAAAAGTCCACAAGTGGGGCGACAAGGAAGGCAAGGAGCTTACCGATTATGAAGCAGGTATGCGTTCGGGATATCTTCAGTGTCAGCGCGACCACGGCGGGATGTTCAAGTACGGGCAGGCAAGGGACGCAGGCTTCTCCAAGCAGGAAGCCGGCGCGATGTCCAAAAAACCCTGGAAGGAGATCAAGGACACGATCGAAAAAGCAAAGAAAAGCAAAGGAGGCAAATAATCAATGGATACCAAGATCGTAGTGGAAAGAGAGCCGTTTGAGAAGAACGGCAAGGTGTATCAGAACTATTTCATTCGCGGCAACATGCGGGGCATCGACATCCGCGTGCTGGTCGTACCGCCCGATTTCGGTGGGTACGCGGTGTTGGATATCGTGTATGTGGGCGCTAAGGAGGCAGAGCTTGTGCTTGTCCCTTATGAGATAGAGGACGAAAAGACGGGCAAGGTTTCCAAAGGTTACAGCTATGCGGTGCGTTCGGAGGATGAGGACGGTACGGTATACGAGTGCAAAATCAAACCGTTCCGCAAATCGGACAAGGATATGCTGCAGATGCTTTTGAACAAAAAGCCCGAATAAGCGGGCAGTAAGGGCAAAGGGGCTTGCAAGGAAAATTGCAAGCCTCATATTCCTAAACCACTGATTTTTTCGGAGGTAAATTATGAACAACGATTATAAAGGCGGCTCGTGGTCGGAGCGGTTCAGCAGGATAGTCACTATTGCCGCGACGGTGCTTGTGGCTATCCTCTCCATCGGACTTCTCTGCGCGCTGTTTATACAGCCTAAGGAAGAAAAGCAGGAAGATACGGAACAAACGGCTGTCAATGAGCAGGCGACAGTTTTGGACGGCGAGGGCAACGCTATGGTGAGCGGAAAGACGTATGCAATGCCGCAGAGAATGGTCTTTGCCGCGACTGCGGCGGAGGCTGCTACCGCAAGCGAAGGCATCACCCTCACGGCAACGGTATCGCCCGAAACAGCGGATAACAAAGCCGTGGATTGGAGCGTATCTTTCGTTAATCCCTCGTCCTCTTGGGCAAGCGGGAAAACGGTGACAGACTATGTAACGGTAACACCGACTTCGGACGGCGCACTCACTGCAAACGTCAACTGCCTGAAAGCCTTCGGCGAGCAGATAAAGGTCACGGTGACTTCCCGCGTAAACCCGGAGGCGAAAGCCGAATGTACGCTGGACTATGCCCGCCGCATTCTGGATACCGCGCTCTATCACGAGGAGATGGATAAAAACATCTTGGACTTCGGCTCGGACGAGATTCTTCTGGATATGGAAGTTCCCGATTTCGAGGGTTTCAAAGACGGAATGTCGGACGGCACTATCTGGGCAGGCGGTTATTATCAGACCTATCTTAATCCGGGCGTGCAGATAAGCCCCGAAGACGAAGCCGATCCGGAAGCCAAATGGGGCGACGAATCGGCAAAACGCACATACCGTTTCTCCGACTACACGATAAAGGACTGTCTGCCCTTTTTCGCGGAGGGCAACGAGTACGGGGTTGAGATCGAAAGTCAGACCGACGTCCACGATGACATCATTGACCTGTTTTGCGGCTATGCGATGGAAGCCAACGCAGACAGAGGCTCGCCCATATTCACCTTTCAGGAGATAACGAAAAACGGGTTCATAGTCGGCAACAATCCCGTCATGATGGCGATAGAGATGCTCACGAGCCATGACGGCGTGGGCATGTCGAACTTCGACGCCGCGCTCTATGAAAAGTACATGGGGCTGTTCATCGACTGGGTGCAGGCAAATCCCGATACACCTATTGCGGAGTTTACGGTAACATTTACGGGCAAGTATTCCACGTTTACGCGGCATTATTCCTTCCGCTTCAACCCCGAAACGGTAGAGATGCCCGTGTTCTCACTGGGGCTTGACAAGACGGAAGTCATAATTTAACGAGGAGGTAATCTATGAGTAACAACGAATTGTATGAACACAAGCGGTCGGATACCGTCAAATGGGTATTGACGCTCTTTGCATTTATTCTTGTAGGTGTAATGCTCGCGGGCGTTATTCTTGGCTGGTTCGATAAAAAGGAAGAACCGCCCGCCGAGGAAGAGCAGACGGAACAGGCAGCCGTCACGGACGGCGAGGGTAACGCCATGGATGAGGATATCGTCTACCCGATGCCAGAAAAGATATCCTTTTCTGCCGCGGCGTTTGCGCAGCCGCTGGCGCAGTTCGGAGAACCGAGCGGCACTACCGTTACTTCACCGCAGAGCGTGGACGTGCGTATTGAAGCATACGTCTACCCCGAAAGCGCCGCAAATAAGGCAGTCGATTTCTCCGTTGCTTGGGGGAACGCTCCTACGCACGGCAGCGAGCAAGTGAGTAATTATCTCACCGTGACGCCCGATTCGGACGGCAGCACCACAGCTACCGTTTCCTGTAAAAAGTCGTTTGGCGACGATACCATCATCATTACCGTAACTACCCGCGAGGGCGGGTACACGGCGACCTGCACGGTTTCGTTTACGGGCATTGCGAGCGGCATCGAGATAACGAGCAGCACCGCGACAAAGAAGTCCACGTCAGAGCGCGGCGAATATTACGAACTCGGCACGAGCAAGACGTACACGTTTAATATCGGGCTCACGAACGCCTTTAACGATGCCGCAGGCAACCTCTCCGTAACGGAGATCGGCGGCGTGGGCAATATGTATTTCTTTAACGGTTATGCCAATGATGCGGTTCTAAAATTCTGGAAAACTATTACGACCATTCCGCTCCGGATGAGTATTATATCGTTGAAATGCTGTATGACCGTTATCTCGTTGAGGTAAGGGACGATTTAATGGGCTATAAGGAGGCCGGCGACTCGTTCAATAACCAAAACGCCAAGTACAACGCCGAAAATATCGGCTCTTGCTACTTCTATGCGACGGTCAAGGATAGCATCAGCGGACTTACGGAGACGGTCAGACTGTGGCTTGTCCGCTCGGTGAACGGCGTGGCTCTTTCGCAGACGGAACTTGAATTTTAACGGGGAGGTGAACCATGCAGAGTAAAGGACAGACAGCGGCGAAGGTCATAGGCGTTATCCTTGTGCTTGCGCTGCTGGCAGGAATTGTTGCCGTCATCTATCGCTTCACCAACGGCTTCAACGAGGACTTCAAGACCTTCTATGTTGAGTACGACGGCGAGCAGATATTGACGGCGGACAGCAATCTTCATCTCGTGACGGGGAATACGCACCGCTTTGACGTAAAGTACACCTTCGACACGGAAAATTCCGAGCCAAAGGATTATAACGTCAAAGTTGTGCCGAACGCTGAACGCGACTTTGATTTCACGGTGGACGGCGAACGCTACCTCTATTCCAAAGAAGGTGACATGACGGCGGCTTTCGGCTTGAACAAGCAGGATACATACTTCGAGCTTGTCCTCCCCGAGGACTTTACGTTGCAGTACGCGCTGCAAAGCTGTTACCCGGGGCAGGAAGTCATTGTTCCGACAGAAGCCGGGCAAGGAAATCCTTACCCTTATACGCTGGTCGTATCCTCGTATAACGAAAGCGTCGTTTATAATATCCGTCTTTCGGTCGGAGCAGAGGTCACGGGCGTGACGCTCGATCCCGAACAAATCATCTTCACGGGCACGCAGGAATAAGGAGGCAAAACATGACGATACGGAACATGAAAGCTATGTTTGCGGCGTTCTTGCTGGTATTGCTTGTGTGTTTCGGCGCGGTCATGGGCGGGCAAGGTAACTTGTCCGCTTTTGCAGCCACCGACGTACAGACGGCATACGAGAACACGAACGTTTTAGACAATCTGGAAGGCAGCACCATCGGCGGAAAGGAATTCGATATCGCAGACTATCCACATAGCGACAGCGGACAGCCGCAGATAATTTCCCTTGTGGAGTTCTGCTATTCCTACTATGCGGACAGGCAGGCGGACTACGGCTTATACATTTATCTATATAATCCGCAGGACATCGCCTTCGATATGGCGACTGACAGGAATAAAATTCAGCTCACCTACGGGGATAAGCAGAGCTATTCCAAGTACACGCTGGAATTTCTCAACTACTCCGAACAGGCAGGCTACGAGGGCAGGTTCTATAAGTTCAAAGTACGCCTTACGGATGCCGAGCGGCTGGATATTCTGAACACCGTGGACGATAACGGGCGCGTATATAAGATAAGCGGCATAGAGCTGTCGTATAAAGGTAATGTCACGGAATACCCCGTGGCGCAGACCTATACATACACGGGCTATGCCGAAGGCTACGGCTCGGAACTCGCCACGGGCGACACGCTTTCATGCAAGGTGGACGGGTTCAATAAGTATCTGACACTTGACGTGCATTCCACCTATTACCGCCCGAAAGGAACGAACGGCGAAGCCTATGAGCGCGATACTTTGCATTCCGTATATTTCTCCGTTCCCAACGAAACCATAGCCGAATATGGCGAAATGACGGCAGTCCATGCTACTTGGCTGAACGCCCGCACAAATCTCATTTTTGTAACGGGAAATAAGGACGTGTATAACGCCGTTCTTCCCTATATCGGGCAGACGGTGGACGGCGGGGATTTCACTTATGCAAAGGACGATAATTCGCCCATACCTTACGCGCTCATCGCTTCAAAGTATATAGAAAGCGCGGGCTGGAATAACGCATCTTACAGTCTTTCGTATATGAGCTATAACGCCAACCGCAAATACACGAAGTCGGATACCGATTTGACGGATTTGTATTACTGTTTTCTTGCGGATAACGAAGATGCGGACGCCTATACCCTGCCTGCGGAAACGCTTATAGGGAATAAAGCAGACGGCGTAAAAGGTTATTTTGAAACATACACCGAGGAGCACGGCGGCGAACTTATCAATAACCGGTTCAGCAGAGGGCTGTTTGAAAGCGTCGCTGATTCTTTCACCGATATTACCATATCCAAAGACGACACTTTCGAGCTGACGGATGAGATAATTTCGCAGAATCTTTGGCAAAAGTTTGTCGGCGGCGGGTACAACGTGTCAGGCGTAAACACCTATACCGTGTCTGCGATCAAGAAAGTAGAAAGCAGCGATTTCAAATCAACGGCAGCCGCGACCTGCGAGGAACTGTATATCGACGAGAGCAATTACGACGAGTTCAGGGACTATTACAACAAGGCGACTAAAAACGGTGAAACCGTGTATTTGTTCCGTTATTATCAAAGCGACTACACCTGTTACGAAGTGGCGGAATATAAGCGCGGCGAAGGCGATTGGACGCTGCTCGGCACAAACTTCGGATATGATTTTGTCGATTTCAATGCCTATTTCATGCAGATGTGGGTACAGCTGGACTTCGACATCATCGACCTGACGTTTACGAAAGATAACGTGGATACCATAATTCCCGTCATTATGTCGCCTATGGATATTGCAGCGGACGGAGCGCCGCCCGTCATTACTACCAAAAACCATCTGACGTGGTGGCAGATACTTTTAGCCGTGCTTGCGCTTATTCTTGTCATCTGGCTGCTCTTCAAGTTCGCGCCCGTCCTCGTGTTGGCGGTTGGCAAAGTTATAGTCCTGCCGTTCAAAGCGATAGGAGCGGCAAGTAAAAGTCTGAAAGAGCGACGAAAGGAAAAGAAAGCGCAAAAGCAAAGTAAAAAGCCGCCCGACGGTGCGGACGATACGGAGGTGTAATTTGAAAACGGTCAAGAGAATTTTAGCAATACTTCTCTTGGTCGTGGTGGTTCTTGCGGTCGGCTACCTGTGTTACACGGGCAGCCGGCTTGCCGCCACGCAGGAGAATACGGAGGCAGCCTATGAGCAGACGGTTTAAAATCATTGTAACTATCGTTATTTCGGCCATATTCTTGGGGCTGACGGCTGTGTTTTGGCAATCATATGTGCGTTTCGGTGAAGCGTGTAGAGATTTCGGGCTGTCCGTTGCCTATTACTTCTGTGAGCTTATCGGTATTGACTATTCCTTTACGCCCACCGTCACGGAATATTCGGACGTGCTGCAATGGGAGATACTGTTGCCGTCCGATTGGGACGGGTTTACCGCCTATGCAAAGCAATACTTTTCTTTGCTTATAGACGGCGAAAACTTTGCGGGATATTGGGCTGTGGTCGGCAATGTGATGCTCGTCGCGGCAAAAGTAATTGCCGTTATTCTGCCCTGCGTCATAGCGCTGATACTCGTCGTTTACAGAATGTACCGGCAAGGCAACACAAGGCACAATCACGATACAAAGCCGCTCAAAGCCTTCAAATGGCTGGCGGCAAGGACGTATCAGCCGATAAAGCGCGCTATACTTTCCTACCGCGAATACCTGTCGGAACATAAGGCAGTCTGGGTGTGTTGGATTATTCTTTGGGTGTTCCATCTCAACCTTGCAAGCGTTGTTATGGCGTTCTTTGCGTACTACTTCTATTTCGTGTTAAGTTTCGATGTCGGCAATCTGTATGTGCAGGTCTGCAAGCTGTTCATTGACTTGCAAGTCATCTTTCGGCACTTCCCGTGGTGGAGCATCGTTACAGTTTGCTGGCTGCTGTTCAATCGTTGGCGTAAACGTATTGCCTTGAACAGGTTGCGGCACTTCGAGGCAAGGAATTGCGGGTTTATCAACGAGTTGCCGATAGTCAGCATGGCTTGCGACTCTATGGGCAAGCGCAAAACGACGCTCATCACGGACATGGTACTCTCGCAAGAGGTCATGTTTCGGCAAAAGGCGCTCTCCATATTGCAGCAGAACGATATGAAGTTCCCATATTTCCCGTGGATCGCTTTCGAGGACGAACTGCGGGCGTGTATGGAACACGGTACCGTGTATAACCTCGCCTCGGTCAAGACATGGGTGGCACTGAAACGGCAGAGATTTGCTTGTCATAGAAACGTTGATTGGCAGATATATGGCTATGAATTGAAAAGATACGGCGGAACATTCGACGACGCCTTAAAGGTCAACGGGCTTTTCGCCGTGCTGGAAACTTACGCGCAGGCGTACTTTATCTACGTTATTCAGAGCAGTCTTATCGTGGCGAACTACTCCATTCGCACGGACAACGCGCTTATGGATAACGGCAACTTTCCGCTGTGGCTCACGGACTTCTTTCCGAAGCATCGCCGCGAGTGCAGACGCCACGCGCATATCCTCGATTTCGACGTGCTGCGCCTCGGCAAAAAGGTTTTGGAGAACAACCCCAAAGCCGGGAGCTTCGAGTTCGGCGTGGTCGCCATTACCGAGATAGGCAAAGAGCGCGGAAACAATCTGGAACTCAAAGAAGTCAAGAAAGGCACGGAAGAGGCAAACCAAAAGAACGACCTCTTCAACTCATGGCTCAAAATGTGCAGACACTCCGCCACGGTAGATAACTTCCCGTTCATCAAAGTTTTTACGGACGAGCAGCGGCCCGAAAGCTGGGGCGCGGATGCAAGGGATCTCTGCGACGTCATACATATCGTTTCTTCTGGCGAGCAAAGGCTGGCGCTGCCGTTCTATACCATTGAGGAGATGATATCCGAGTGGGCGTTCAACCGCTTTATGCGCCTCTATGAGAACTTCCGTTTCAGGCGCGGCGACAACACGCTTCTGGTATATATCCTCAAAGGCGTAACGGCTTGGCTGTGGCGGAGAAACCTGCGCATCTATAACCGCTATGGCTACTCCATTCTGAAGATAGAGAAAGAGCGCGGCACGATGGACGGCAAGACTGAAAACAAAAAATACTATCTCATGAACGCTAAAATTTATGCAAAACGATTTAGCACAGACTGCTTTTCCGATTATTTCAATGATATGGCAAGCAAGAGCGGAAAGGGACTTGCGGATTATCTGGAATATGCCACGGAAAAGGCGAGCGTGGAGGAGTTGAAAGCCCAGAACAGTTACTTTATAAATGCGTTATACGGGAACAATATCCCGTAATGGCTGTAAAGCCGGGAGATTTTTCTTTCGGCTTTATATGCGTATAAAATTTTTGAAGGAGGAGGGATTATGCCGTATCCGAAATGTAAGGTCTATTCGGACGGAAACCATTACATAGCAATTCCGTACATACCGCAAAAGCCGCGATATAAAAAGAGGAAGAAGTTACCGCCACCGCCGCCGGAGATGGAGGTGGTGGAGGACGAGGTGCCTACGCCTTTCGATAAATTCGAGCAGATGAGCTTGTTTGACGAAAGCTCTGCGGACGACGCCGCATCTGAACAAAAAGGAGAATTACAGGATCTGTCGGCGCCGTGTACTGAAAACAAGGTCAACGGAGAAAAGAAACCGCCGTCGCGCAGGGAGATATTCGAGCGGTTGTATTCTGAGCATATAAACGAGCCGAAAAAGCGGCGTAAGAAGTTGCTTATAGAAGGTATGCTGCCGTACTGCGCCGATTATGAAGAGGCAAAGCTGTATATTGAGAGCAATCTCCGCCGCAAGCGTAACAATCTTATCGCCCGCCGTGTGCGTATGACGAGAAAAGCCAATTTGCAGAGCGTGCAGGCAGATTTCAATTTTTTTGTCACGCTGACGTATTCGGATGAGTTGCATACTGAGGAAAGTTTTAAAAAGGGCGTTAAGATTTGTCTGCGCAATTTATGCTATCGCAGCGGCTGGAAGTATATAGGCGTATGGGAACGTTCGCCGGAAAAGAAGCGGCTACATTTCCATGGGATATTCTATATCCCCGAAGGAACGATGCCCGGGAGAATGATAGACGTCAACGACTATAATTTCAAGATGAAAAGAAGGCGTGTAACGCACCAAAATACTTATTTTAACGAGAGGTTCGGGCGTTCGGATTTTGAAGAGATAGTGGACAACGGTGTTCTGGGCGATGCTATGGCGTATATCATGAAGTATATCGAAAAGAGCGGGGAGAGGATCGTATATTCCAAAAATCTGCCGCAGTTTTTCTTGTCCGATATTATGGACTGGGATATTGTCTGTCTATATGGAGAAGAGGAGCGCAAGTTTATTTTGTCCGATAAATTCGGCTGTTGGGACGAAGGCGTTTATATGGGTGAGGTGAGCGGCGATACCATAGCGCAGATGCCGAAGGTCAATTAAAAGCCGCCAAACTATTGAAAAGTCGGCTGGCTTATGTTATAATAATCTTGTGAACATTTGAAATTGAGGTGCGGTATGGAAAACAAGATAAAGGTTTTTGAGAATAAGCAGGTGCGCACTAGCTGGAACGCGGAAGAGGAGGAATGGTATTTTTCCGTTGTTGATGTTGTAGCAGTGCTGACGGACAGCGTCAATCCAACCGATTACCTGAAAAAGATGCGCAAGCGCGATCCTGAACTGAATGCGTACATAGGGACAAATTGTCCCCAGGTAGAAATGCGCGGCGATAGCGGAAAAAAGAGAAAAGTACTTGCCGCAAGCACCAAGGGCGTGCTTCGTATTGTGCAGTCCATTCCGTCACCCAAAGCTGAACCGTTCAAGATGTGGCTGGCGCAGGTGGGCAGCGAGCGTTTGGATGAAATAGCCGACCCGGAAAAAGCTATCATGCGCGGGGCGGAGTTTTACCGTGCAAAGGGCTATACGGAAGGTTGGATCAATCAGCGGTTGCAGACCATTGAAATGCGCAAAGAGCTTACGGATGAGTGGAAGGCGCGCGGGATAGACAGCAGCCGCGATTACGCGATCCTCACAAACGAGATGACACGGGCGTGGAGCGGTATGTCCGTGCAGGAGTATAAGGCGTTGAAGGGGCTGAAAAAGGAAAACCTGCGCGATAATATGACGAATATAGAGCTTGTCCTGAATATGCTCGCGGAAGTCACGAAGACGGCTATATCCAAGCAGGAACAGCCCGAAACATTCAACGAAAATAAAGCCGTGGCAAGGCGCGGCGGGAAAGTCGCAAAGAATGCGCGTGACGATATCGAGGCGCAGTTGGGACAGTCCGTTATTTCGCCGCTTAATGCCACGGATAAGCCGGCGCTGGAAGTAAAAACGTCGGAGGAGGATGACGGCGCAAAATAAGGCGAATGTCCGTAAGGGCTAAAAAACGGTCATAAAACGTAAAGCCGCGCGGCGGAGGAACAGGGCGATTCGCCAAGCGGGTCAGCGGCGAACGCCCTGTCCGACGCGCTACGTTTTCCGTGTTTTTCCGTCGGTTCGTCCGTTGCGACGTGCGCCCGTATACGGCGGCGCGCAGCGCCGCCGCTTGTATATATATACGGGCGCACGTCGCAATCTCACAGGGTAATCGCAGGACACCTGAAAGTCACCGTAAAGTCATGTCAAAAGTCGCATAAAAAACAGGCGGTTTTTTGCGAGCAATGAAACGAATGCAAGTAAAGGTTTGATTCGTTTTTAAGGGTGCAGAATTGGCATCAGAGCCGCGAGAATATCATCGACTCAAAGTTTTATTGCAGACAGTGTCGTTGCCGTTATACGGATTTTCAGAGCGTTTTAAGAAGACATTCTCTTTTGAGAGGTGAAAAGGGACATACAAAAAGGCAACCGTAATGTAACGATTGCCTTTCAGAGAAGTATGAAGTTTATTGGCATATTAAAGTGAGCCAAAAAGTGAATAATATCTTTGGCGGATACTTGCCTTGCGATGGTTTATCGTCCCTCTGCCGATGCTGAGTTCGGCGCATACTTCTCCTTGTTTCATGCCGTTCATGTAACAGTTCAGGATGGCAAGTTCCAGAGCGGAGAGCTGTAATGCGCCTACAAGTTCATCGTATTTTGTGTAGTCTGTCTGTTCCTGCTCAAAGCAATTGACGGGATCCATTGGCAGGGCTTTATAATCTGTAAAGTCTATGGATTCAACGACAGTACCTCTTCTGTCCGGTCTGTTACGAAGAAGGTTGATAAAGCTGTCTACTTCGCGATAGCAGGCAAGTTTTATGGTGATTTCTTTTCCCTTACGATCTTTGCCGTAAATCTCCTTGGCTGTATGACCGACAAATTGATAGAGAAAGCAGATGGCTGTTTGCGCTACGTCGTATCCGTCCGATACGATATAGTCTGTCTCGCCCATATGGTGCAGGTCTTTGATGAGGCCGATATACAGTTTATCTGCAACTTTCATATCGAACTTCTTGACGGTACGCAATGCCTGCAATGCTATCATTTCGCCCATGAGTTTGACGTTCTCGGCGGAGATAGGCTCATCAAAGAGTTCACCTTTGTTGCGATACTTTCCGTTTGAGAACTTGGTTACCAACATTTCCATCTTTACACCTCTGAATTTGTATTTGCCTTTTTCGGGCAACAGGCGGAGGTGCATAGGACGGTAGAGATAAGGCGTCTTTTCTGTCGGTCTGCGGAAGTCAACGGGACAAAGGAAAATCCTGCATGATTGTTATTGATAAGATTTGATACAGTAAAAAAGCCAAGCGTTGGGGCGCTTGGCTTTCATATTATTTGGAAGAGTGAGCGTTTTGAGCGGGATTTTCCGACCGTTGACTTGCGCGAGGAACTATGCTACCATAGCCGACCCGAAAAGGCAAATTCAGAGATTTTAGTAAACATAGCATGAAGCCGACAGCAATTTGCTGCCGGCTTTTACTTTGCAATCCTTCGTTTTTCCATTTGTTCTACTGGGGTTGGAATAGCGGAGATAAATATATTAAATCATTTTTTATCCTCCAGGATTTTTGTATGCAATTGAATTGCGTCAATATGGGCGAACTTTTGGTGTTGCGGCGCCAACATCGAAACATAAACAGGAATTGATTATTGAGAGCATAAAATTGTGTACAGGAATAAAAGAAAGATCTAAACTTTCAAAGAGGGGAGCGAGAGTAAGGGCAAAATCTCTTACGGATGGTGAGATTGAAGAATTTTGTAAAATGTTAAATGTTAATCCTGAGCCATATAAGACAAAATCTTGCGTAAAAGAAAGCATAAAAACTAACGAAAAAGAAATAGTTGAGGAAATTCAAAAATTATTGGGAGGATATGTAAAAAAGGGAGTATACAATTTTCATGGGAAATTAACCATGCAAGAAGATAGTTCATTTAAGCTTTTTTTGGAAGGAGATTTAGAACAATCTAATGACAAATAAGTAATTGTAAAAAATAGAGAAATAGGAGAAGTGTTATGGAAGTAGAAATTAAATTAAACGAAGAAGAATTTGATGTTTTAATGCAGTTTGTATTTGTAGGGAATTATGTGATAAATGGTATCCGTGAAGGAGAAACGCGCATCAAAAAGTGTGATGATGTAGCCGAAAAGCTGTATCGGCTACAATATGAAGTGGTAAACAAATTATCAAGCGAGGATGCAGAAGAAAATGAGTATGCGGATCTTCGAGATTGGGCTTATGATTCTGTTCATGAATACATGGATGATTATGAAAAAGATGTTTTCCGAGAAAAATTATCGAAGTGGATTATATATTCACTCGGCGGTCAGATGCGATTCGCTGTTGTAGGGAAAAACCTTCAACCTTTTTTAAATCAAATACGCAGCTTTAAACAGATTTTGCATGAACTATTGAATTGGATGTCTATTCAAAAGTTATGACGGATATGTATTAAAGATTTAAGGGATTAAATAAAAGTAGTTTTTGATTATTTTTTTAATTATATTGCTAAAATATGAGCAATTTATGGACAAAATAGAAAAAAAGTGCTAAAATAATAGCACTATGAAACAGAAATATGATATCAGTCAATTTGTCGATTTTCCGATAAGACAATCGGTGCTTTATGCTCTTGTAGAGCGCGTCAAGATGCGCAGGAAAGAGCAGGGGCTATCACAAAAAGAACTTGCCGTGCGATCTGGGGTAAGCTATGCGTCCGTACGTAGGTTTGAAACGGAAGGAGAAATTTCACTCTCTTCGCTCATGCGTATTGCGCAGGTACTTGATTGTATGCAAGATTTTGATGCTCTCTTTCGTACAAAAAAAATTGTTGACTTAAAGGATTTTCAGGGATGATTGCGGATATTAAAAAGGTTAATGTATTTTATAACGGTCGTATTGTCGGTTATCTTGCGCAAATTGAAGAAGATGTCATTGGTTTTCAGTATGACGATGAATGGCTAAGAATCGGTTTTCCCATTTCGCCGCTGTCGTTGCCATTGCGCAAAGATATTTTTGTGAATAAAAGAAAACAATTTGACGGATTGTACGGCGTGTTTTGGGATAGTCTTCCTGACGGTTGGGGTGAATTGCTTGTAAAACGCTATCTTGCGAAACAGGAAATTAACTATGATAGGCTTTCGCCGCTTACAAAACTATCGTTGATCGGTAAAAACGGTTTGGGAGGATTGAATTACGAGCCGTCTCAATTTTCAGACGATAATGTAGAGGCGCACGACTTTGATGCGCTTGCGCAAGAGGTGGAAAGAATTTTGAATGACGAGGAGGCAGACGACCTGGATGCCGTTTATCGTTTGGGTGGTTCAAGTGGTGGTGCACGGCCAAAAGCACATATTCATATTGAAGGGCAAGATTGGATTGTAAAATTTCCTTGTCGAATCGATCCGCAAGATGCCAGCGAAAAGGAATACATGGCAAATATTGCGGCGCAAAAATGTGGGATTTCGGTCAACGAGTTTTGTTTGTTTCCATCACAAATTTCTTCGGGGTATTTCGGGGCAAAGCGTTTTGATCGTATGGAGGGGAAGCGCCTGCACGTTCTTTCGCTCGCCGCGATTTTGGAAACATCGCATCGCCAACCTAATCTCGATTATGGACATTTACTCAACGTGACAGAAAATATTTGTGCTGAAAAGAGGGAAATGTATGAAGTATTCCGCCGTATGTGTTTCAATGTTTATTATGGCAATAAGGATGATCACAGTAAAAATTTTGCATTTTTGTATGATGAAGAGAGCGGATTCTATCGTCTGTCGCCTGCATACGATTTGACAAGAACCGTCGGAAAATTTGAGCATGAAATGACAATAAACGGTGCAGGGAATCCGACTGACGAGGATATTCTTGCACTTGCGGAAGATTTTAAGTTGAATTTACAAACTTGCCGTAAGCTTATGGAAGAAATAAAAGCTCAAGTATCCAAAGAGCGCAGAGAAAGTTAAACTTTCTCTGCGCTCTTTGGATACTTGTATGATTTTTCTATTAACAAGATTAGATAGATAGTGTCAGATTTATATCTTTATTGCAGTCAATCAGATGCCTTCAACGGCGTAATTTTTATTTCGAGCGGCTGCTCGGTAGGATTATATAGAAATACGGAGCCGAATTCCACGAGAAAAAAGTTTGCGTGTTCATATACGGTCCAGCCGAACACGCCTTGCCACTCTTGCAACCAAAGCATGCTTGTCGGCGAATAGACGGTGGCGTAGAGCGTAAAAACACCGTCGTAATCCAGCTTTGTTCCGCCGGCAGGGATTGTGATCGTACTCGCGCTTTCATCGATGACAATGCTTTGAGAAAGATCGTAAATTTCATAGCGGATTCTAGCTTTGTTGCTGATAAAAAGGGTATAAACGCCATCTTCTTCAAATGGATGCGTGATAGGCTTGAACGTATCTTCGCCCAGAGATAAATAGTCGTGCGGCTCAGTTGAGACGCTGTCTTCGCTGCAATGCATGAGATAGGCGGAAGAAGAACTTTCCGCAGCAACGGCTAGGGTAAACAAATAATCCGCTCTTGATGTCAGGTTAAGAGAGGGCGCCGTGAAAGATACATAACCGCTCTTTTCCGCAGTGATTTCTCCTTGCAGGGTGTCGGGCGAAATTTCGGTGACGATTTCTCGGAGAGAAAAGCGTGTTTCACCGCCCCTGTTGCGGATACAGACCAACGGCTGAAAGGCGGGGCAGAACGAGTCGTAATAAGAGGGTGCAGTATTTGTGTTAAAGGTCGTCTCGTCGGCGGAAGCGAAGGATATGAGGTCATTGTTTCCTTCATACGCGGTGAAATGCGGTTCGTCTGAAGTGTATGCGCCGCCAGCGCCGAACAGAGTATTTCCACGGGGAATCAAATAGTTTTCCGCATCTAAAATGTCGGGTATGTAGATGCGTGCGTAACACGTTTCATCGTATTGTTTGACAAATTCAAAGGTAAAAACGTAGCGTGTGTTCTTTTCAAAGAGCATTGGATCGGAAAGGGAAACATCTTCACCGTCTGCCGTCAAACTTTGCAGGCTTTCATGGCCCAACCCGTCGAGCGTATCGAGCGAGCCGTAAAAATTGTATTCGGGCGTCAGAATCCAACGCGCTCTTCGATAGTCGTCTGTATCGAGTGCCACTTCTAAAAATGAGCGCATGGAGGTGTTGGGATTCAATGTGCTTTCCGTATAAAAATTGGCAATGCCACCCTCTTTAGTAGGGTATTCTGTGTATAGGGTAAACGCCAATGCGCTTTCTCGCGGTGAAAGGTATCTGCCTTCGCCTAAGACACGTATGCTGACCTGAAAGCTTTGCGGTAAAGTTTCGTCAACATACCAAAAGTTGTCTTCAGTCGTTCCTAAACTTTTTTCGTTTAAATATACTTCGTATGTGTCGGCGTTTTTTACGGCGCTCCACGCAATGCGGCCACTATCACTGTCAAAATAGACGGATTTTACGTTTTCCAAATAGACCGGGTGATAGACTATGCTTATACATAAGCCCGAACCAATAAGTACGAGAATACAGAATAGGGCGGAAAGCAGGGTGACGAGTCGCGTATTTTTGTGAGGGAAGCACACAAGTGTTTCGCGGATTGTTGCTTCCGGATCGGGCACGGCGTCGGAAAAGCTTTTTCCTTCCGCTTGTGCTTCTGTGAGCATGGAGAGAATGTCCGTTAGATTTTCATTGAGAGATTTTCCGCCTTTGCACTCGGAAAAAGTGCGACTACACAGTTTTTTCGCAAATTTTTTGTAGTCACTTTGCAGAGATTTAAGTAGTTTTTTGTTTTCTTTGTTCAGCATGGTGGTTTATTCCTCATTGTCAAAAATTTTTGCAACGTTTTGCGCGGTAGCCGTCCACATGAGATAAAAATGCTTTAATCGCTCTCTGCCGTTTTCTGAGAGTTTATAGTATTTTTTCGGCGGACTGTTGCGTGTTATCTGGCGCATGGTTTCGAAACATCCTTCTTTTTCTATGCGTAGCAGCATGGGGTAAAGTGTACCTTCTGAAAATTCGGTAAATCCTGCGGTGCGCATAGCCTCGACGATTTCGGAAGGGCACAGATATTCTGTTTTGACGAGTTTCATGACACATCCTTCCAAAACGCCTTTATTCAGTTGGGTGTTCGAAGTCATTAATAATGTGTCTCCATAAAATTGGTTTATTGTAATACAAGGAACTAAAACAAGTATAGCATGGCGCATGGTATTTGTCAATTTTTTGAATGAACTTTTTTGCGTGAGAACGCTCCGTAATTTTTGTGCAATTATTGAATAATTCTATTTTGTGTGGTATAATTTTAAAGCAATATGAAAAGAGAAGAATTTACAATAATCCTAGCACAATTGCAGGAGAGAGATAAAAAGGCGCTTGAAAAATTATATGTAGAATATTTTTCGAAAATATATTCAGTAGCGTTGTATGAGTTAAAAAACAAAGATGACGCCTATGACATTACAATGTCTGTGATAATGAAAATTTGTGATTATCGAGGCGATCCAAAAGAAATTGAGAATCCAACGGGATTTATTATAACTATAACCTACAATACTATTAAAGATTATTTTCGTCGAATGAAGTGGCGGTCTGATACAGATATTCAAACAATAGAAAAAACTACAGAATTTCGCGATACCCTTTGGATAAATGATATAATGCAAAAACAATGTCAAAGAAGTTTGTTGCTATTACAATTTTGTTTGTAATTGCATTTTCTGCAATTTTTTATGGTTTTATTTGTCTATGAGGGTAAGAATGTATAAAACTTATATGATTTGAGAATCTTAGGGGGGGTAGACAGCGAATACATAGACATAGAGAACAAAGAAATGATAGAATAATTATTGGAGCAACGAAATCAAGCACACTTCTTGCTGACGTTCAGATGTGAAGATGCCGTATAAAAATATGTAGAAAAGTTTGACGAGAAAGGGGTAGAACGTTTATAATATAATAAAAAAGATTTTAATTTAATATATTGAAAAATTTAGAAAGCTTAACTAACTAAAAACGGAGATACAAATGCTGGAAATTAAGGGATTTTCAAAGATGTATAAGGGGGCGCAATATTATTCAGCAAAGAATATTTCGCTTTCGGTAAAAAATGGAGAAGTCTGCGGACTGGTCGGTAGCAATGGGGCGGGTAAATCGACCCTTATCAAGAGTATTGTCGGTATTCAGCCCTTCCAGGAGGGAACGATTTGTATCGATGATTTCGATATCGTCAAGAAGCCGCAAAAAGCAAAACAACGTATCGGCTACGTTCCAGATGACCATACCGTATATGATAAACTTACAGGCCGAGAGTACGTCGATTATATGGGTAGCATTTATGGTGCATCACGGACGATGAAAAAAGATGTATTGGAAAACCTTGCCGCTTATTTCAATATCGACTTTGCGCTGGATACGCAGATAGCAAACTATTCGCACGGTATGAAGCAGAAAATTTGCCTGCTCGGCTCACTGGTGCACCGCCCTTCGCTTTGGGTATTAGACGAGCCTATGGTAGGACTTGATCCGCAGACGATGGAAAAACTTGTCGGTTTGATCCGTAGTTATGCGAATAAGGGAAATACCGTCTTATTTTCCTCACACAATCTCGACGTCGTACAAAAAGTATGCGATACGGTTGCGTTTATCCGTCATGGCGAATTGATATCTTTTCTTGATTTGCGCACGCTTGGAGTTTTCAATTTGGATATTTACTATAAGCAGGTCAATCGGGTGTAGATATGCTGAATTTTATACGATTGCAGATGAAGCTGCGTTGGGGAAGGGATAAGGGCGCAGATAAAAAGAATGCGGTTCTGACAGGTATTATCGGTTTTATTGTGATCCTCGTGCTTTTGGCGCTGGTATTTGTATTTACATTCGTATTGCTGAACAATATTTCCTCCGTCACGGTAAAACAATGTGCGATATTTTATATAACCGTTATCGAAGCGTGTCTTACTCTTGTGGGGGTATCGATACAGCTGAAATGGCTGTATCATCCCGCGGATTTAAAAATCACTGCAAGGTTTCCAATAACACCGTTTAAAATGTATATTGCCAACATTATTTTGGTATTCGCAAATTTGTGCATTTATTCCGTGGCTGTGTTTTTGCCGGTGATGACGGTGTTCGCCTTTGCTGCGGGCGTATTCGACTGGGCCCTGTTCGGAGGGATCGTTTTGGGAGCCGTTTTCTCTCCTTTCGTTCCGTTCGTGCTGTCTATGCTGATTTCTATCCCCGTTTTATTTGTCATGGCGTTTTTGGAAAACAAAAACATAATCAAATTAGTTCTTTTTATTGCGATACTTGCCGCGGGTTTTGTTCTGTACGACTATCTTCTGAATGTATTGGCGGATTATTTCATCAATAAAAATATGTCTTCGGACACTGTGGGAGTATGGGGCAGAATTTTACTGGCGCTTGATGATCCCTGGAATTTATCGGCATGGCTTTCGGATATTATGTTTCTGCAATCCGCTTGGCCTGCAGTCGGAATACATATCGCAGTATTCGCTGTCGGTTCCGTAGCGTGCATTGCCTTAGCGAAGCCCATATACGATAACGTACGGCGTAAAATTTTGGAATTGGGAAACGGAGCGTTCCGCCGCCGCACCCGCTGTACGGACCGCGGCGTGTTTTCCGCTATGTTTGTTCATGAATTTAAAGAGATCCTGCGCACCCGTACGTACGCCTATTTTTATCTCGGCATAGCGATTGCGACGCCAGTCATGGTATTTTTCTGTAATCGCCTCGCCTACGAAGTGGGAACGGCGCAGGTAGGGCAGGGGGTCAATTTCGGCGCCTCCGTTCTGGTCGTTACGGCGTTTATGTCGATGATAAGTTCTTTTGCCGCAGCGTCGATCAGCCGTGAGGGGCATAGAATTTTTATTACAAAAATGATTCCCGTTTCGCCGCGTCGGCAGTTGACGATCAAGGGACTGCTAAATTGGCTTGTTTCTGTGGGGGCACTGACCATCAGCCTCATTATTGTTGCGTCCTTACAATTTATAACCCCTTTGCAGGTTGTGGTAATAGCTTTGGTGGAATTGCTTCTGTCGGGCGGGTTTGTTTTGAACGGGCTCAACCGTAACCTGAAAAGACCAAACGTACGCCTTCGTTCTGACGGGGAAATCAATGAAATCAATGTGACCGTCATGATGCTGATAGGAATATTGATCAGTGCGGCGGCAGGTTTGGCGGCGATAATACTTCCGTTCCTCATTGATATAAATATCGTCTATTTGGGGTTACTTGCGTTTTCGGTGCTATATGTGACGATCCATTTCATTATTTTTCAATGTACCGTCCAACAACGCTACTTGCGGATCGAGGAATAAAATAGTACAAAGCTTTCCCATTGTGAGGTAATACAAATGAAAAAAATAATGTTATCATCCGTCATATTGCTGCCGCTGATCATCTTATTGATTTTAACGATCGGCACGGTAGTTGTAGGGGTTACCAACCATATCTATGTGGAAACGGTCAGCTTCCGCGAGGTGGATACGCTTGTTCTTGTCAAGGACAGTGTTTCCTCCGTTCCTTCCGCAAAGCCGGAAGTGAACGTATTCCCGCTCACGGCATCGAATGCGGAAATAGTTTATAGCAGTTACGATGAGAATATTGTAAAAATTGATGCCGACGGTACCGTACACGGTATTGATTTCGGCGAAACGCGTATCCGCGCGGAGAGTAAAGAAAACCCCACGATTAGCGCTGAACGAGTGGTGCTCGTTACGGATACAAAGGCGCATCGGGTGGAAATCGAAAACGCGCCCGCTCGCATTTATGAAGGACAGAGAGTTCAGCTCAGAGCGAATGTATTTCCCAAGGAAGCGGAGGATAAGAGCATTCGTTGGTCGAGCAGCGATCCTTCCGTTTTGGAGGTTTCGTCGGACGGTACGCTTACGTTCCGCAAGGTCGGAACTGCTGTGGTTACAGTCAGTTGCGTTTCGGATCCCACGGTGAGCGCGTCTGTCGAAATAGAGTGTAAACGCCCCGTTTCGTCTATCGATACGGGCGGGATAACGTCGGTAACGACTGCCACAGTCAAGGCACAGTTCCCCGCTATCCGCTTTACACCCGTCGACGCGAAGGAAACTATTACCTATACCGTATCCGACAAGGAGATCGCCTCGGTCAGTGAAACAGGCGAGATAACCTTTAAGAAGGCGGGCAAAACGGACGTTATTGCGACCGTTACGGATGGATTGGAAAATACAGCATCGGCAAAAGTGAGCTACGAATACACCGACGGAAAATATCAAAACATTTGGTTTGAACGCGGCGGGGAAAAAGTGGATACGTTTTCCATCGATTTTGACGAGTATTCGGGCAAAAAAGATATTGGCTTATCGATTTGTGGTACGCCGTTGGATGCATCTGTCGAAGTCAAAATAACCTATAGCGCTGAGGATAAAATAGAGTATCGCGATGACGGAAAATTTTATGTGCTCGGTACAGGCGATGTAATCATAACCGCTACGGCGCAGACGTATACGGGAAAAACGATCACCGCATCGTGTACAGTACATATCACGCGCAAAATTAGTTCGATCCGTTTCCCCGGGGCGGAGGAAAATTCGGTTTCCGTCACAGAGCCGACATTTGATATTTGGACGGTGATGGAAGTGCAGCCATCAGGCGGAAATGACGGTTATACGGAGACATTGTGCTTTACTTTGTCCGATGCGGCGATAGCGTCAGTGAGTGCAGACGGCCGCGTTCAGTTCAACAAAGAGGGAACGGTATATATATCGGCAGAGTCGGAGAGCGGCGTCAAAAATAGTTTAAAAATAACCTATGTATATGTGCCGATCGGCGAAAAGAAAATTGAAATTTGGGATTCGACACCTTCAGACAGTCTGTTCGATCTTGCACTGAACAGTATGGAAGCACAGTCGGGAACATTGGTTGTTGCGCCTCCCGCTGGCTATGACGGAGAGCTCAGTATTGAAATTGTCGAAGGGGATTCCGTTGCGCTGGAAGGAAACCGCGTAACGGCAAAACACGGTGGGTTTACAACATTGCGCATTTCTGCCGTCGCGTCGTCGACATTCCGCGCCAGTGCTGATATATGGAGCAAGGAAATTGTCCTGTACGTCGACGAAACGGTACAGAATATGAGTTTCAATTATTCAGACAATTACAAGCTCAGCGGGACGGAGGTCGGGCTTGCGCTGCGGGTTTCCAATGTAACCGCATTGGAAGGGAAAATTGTCCGGTATCGCTTAAAGTCTGCTTCCTCGGTAGCTTCGGTCGATCCCGTAACCGGTCAATTGAAATTCAGCGGGGCCGGTACGGCAACGATCATTGCAGAGATTTTTTACGACGAGGAAAAACTGGCCGGTATGGACTATGATTTTTCCATGGTCGTGGATAAAAAAGAAATTATAGTAACAAGTTTATGCGGCAATCTCGATAAGTTTGTGCTTCGCCATAACGATAACGACGTTGAGTCGGAAGAGCTTTTTACCATGAATGCTGGCGAAACTTTGACGTTTGTTATCGATAAGGACAGGTTCAGCCCTTCGGACTTTGTTTTGACGGAGAATAAATTTTCCGTATATACCGAAAGCGATGCGCTGCAATGGGAGTTCGATGTGGAAACGGGCGAGATAACGCTGAAAGGAGTTGCGGGCACGTTTACCGAGCGGGGAAAAGCAGGACCTGCGTATATTGATATTACCGTCGGAGGTAAAACGCTGCGTATTCGGGTCGCCGTCAATGCCTATGCCGACAGTATTTTTGTGCAGACAAATATTCCTTCGCAGGATGCCTCTGTCCGAGATATTCTTTCGGACAAAGAGTACGTTACACTTTCAAACAGTTTAACTTTACAAATAATCATCGGTCGCAAAGACGGATTGACCATAACCGATCGTACGATACAATGGAAGTGCGGCGAACTGAGCGGTTCGCTTGACCTTGGCATTTCCGATACTTTGCGTATCGACAACTTGCCGCTGGGCAGTTCGGAAATCCGCTTGGAAACGGCGGGAGGAGTAGATTTTCTGTTCACACTGGTGCGCCGTGAAAGTTTGGAGGATTTCGGTATCGCTTTTCGTTATATGAAAAATATAGCGGGTGAAGATCAACAATATACCGCAGCGCTCGTTGAAAGTGCAACTGTGGCACAAAGTATGCCTGCGATAACTGTGGCGTTGCCCGAAAACGCAAAAGATTTCTTCGCCTATGTGCTTTTGCCGCAAAATTATTTGGGCGAGTGGGGTGAGGAGGAGTTCAAAACCGCGTTCCCGTTCAACGCAAGTACAGGGATTTTTACTCTTTCGTATGAAGAGGAAATTGCAATGGTCGGATTTTCTGTTGCGGCTGATAAAACCGTATTCAGAGAAAGTGTTCAGCTCTCGCACGGTAATTTGCAGTTGGATTTCCTCATTTCCCGCAGCGATTTGAAGAGCATTTCATTCGGCGATTCGACCGTGTCGTTTGATATGAACGATAAAGCTATGGACGGTGCTGTGTACAAGGGGTTACAGCAGGCGCGACTGTTCGCCAAGCATTCCTATTATAACGGCGCATCAGTCGATTATTACAAATTGCCGCTTACCTTAAACGGTAGTATCGAAACGGTTCAGTGGACGTTTACGCCGTATGTGGGCAATGTCGCCGGTGAAGCGCGTACGCTGCAAATCGGAAACACGATCAACAGCGGAGGCAAGCAATATACCATCGGGCAGGACGAAATTCCCGCAGGCGTTTCTTGGGTAGATATCCGACCCTATGCCCAAGAAAAGTGCGTGTATGTGTATTTCGGCGATTTTGATGGGTTAAGTGAAAAAGATGTACAAACGGATAATTTCGGTAATTTCGACGGCAAAGATGACTATACGCCCGTCGATGCGCAAGATCCGGGAACGTTCCTACAACTCACCGCCTCCGACGGCACGGCAAACGGTGTAAACACCTATTACAATTTTAACGTGCTCAACGATCTCGGCTCGACAAAAGTTGTCAATATTTTTGATGCAAACGGATTTTACAATAATTCCGCGTTTATCTTGCATACGAATCTGTATTCGCCGACGGATAAACCCTCTGCCGATACATCTGCAAATATTATTTTGTCTGACGAATCAAAAAATTACGGGAAATCATTTATTTACGGAAACGGTTATCAAGTTAATTACCAATCGAAGAGTGAAAACGGACAGTGGTCGGGCGGAAGCGAACAAAAATCAGATATCGGCGTTGGTCGCGCGTACAATGCGACATTAAAAGGAAAGGATGCAAAAATTTCTGATGGTTCAAAGAGGCACGCGGTATTTACCGGCACATATTTTAAATATTGCAAAATTATGGCTTGTTATAAAGGGCTATGGGTAGGTGGTTCTACTTGTTATGTTGAAAATTGTGTTTACCAATATATGGACGATATGGCGATTCAAATATCGAGTAAAGAGTCAAAATTATATTTAAAAAATATTGTAGTTATTGATTCTAATAAAGGCTTGGAAAACCAAAAAGAAGCGTTTTATGTGAACGGATTTATCGATAGTTTCAATTATAAGGCAGAAGAGAATTTAAGCGGATTAGGTATATCATCTTCAGCAGCCGATAAAATATTGAATGAGGCTGAACCTTACGTGGAATTGTTGAACGGCAAACCATTTTTTAATCTCATAATGGCGTTTTCTAAATCAGGAGCTTCTAAAAGACCACTGTATTTGTGGGATGGAAGTGCTATCGATAATGAAACCGGTTGGAATATGTCTGACCATGTTCATTTAAAGCGTGTCTATGGAACAGAGGGTTTTTTTGGGTTGGGTGCCGTAGGCGTTTGGACATATATCTATGCCGAAAATATGCCGGAAAATGCCTATCGTATCAGCCTGCAATGTCAGGGCAAGGAATGGGACAGTTCGAAAGAATGTCTCGTAGAAAATACCAATCATTTGGCATGGCATATGAACCGTTGCTATCGGAACCAATCGCTCGCAGGTTGGAATATTGAAGATCATGCGGAACATTTAGCACAGTCGCTCGCATAAGAAAAAAGGGAGGACGGTATACTGCTCTCCCCTTTTTCATAAAACAAAGGAGAAAATTTTTTATGATATTTACGGGACCGCATTGGTGGGCGGGAGTAGTGCAGGTCGGAGTGCTGGCTGCGGAGCTTTTATTTTTATTGTGCTTTTTGCGGCGGCATTCCAAAATCGGCGGTGTCATTGTTTTGGTCGTAGGAATTTACTTTTTGGCGTACAAACTATGGGAATATATTTCCAACCATAAGAGGCCTATCGATTTTTCGGCACTGACGTATTTCTTGTTTGGGATCGCTGCCATTCTCCCGTTACGTCCGATCAAAACGGCAGCGTCGTTCAGCGGTTTTCTGGCGGGCAGCATATTTATTGTAAGTTTTATTTTGTTCCCTGAATTTCATAATCAACAAAATCCTATTTTTTATTATAGGGCGATGGGGTTTGTCAACCATAATCTGATGTTTATAGGTTCTTTTTTGCTAATGATTCGATATCGCTTTATGAAACTAGATATTGCATGGATCGTAGGTTGGATCGTCTTTGTGGTAGCATATTCAGAAGTCATGATATATGGTTTTCACATTGTGGATTCGATTGAAGTCATTACGAAGATTGTTGATGGCTCAATATTATTTAAATTATTCCCTGGCATTACACTTGTATGGTACGTATATCTAGTTTATTATCTTAGTTGTGTTTGTGTATTGGCGTTTTTTATATGGTTGACGTATCGTTTGAACCTGATGTTTCAAAAGTGAGTTGTGGGGGTAAGTTTGAAACTATTAAAATGACATTCTGCATACGAATTTCGTCAATTTACAAGAGAACTGGCACTCGGACACATAATTACGATAGAAAAATCCGACGGGGTACATTACTATCCTGCGCTTATGAGTATAGAATATGATATCGATTCATCAGATTCGTTTACCCTTACATTTTCAAACGCATCAAAGCCTGGAGATACGGCGATGACATTTGCAGATTTGATCAAGGAAGCGTCTTCGACTTCAAGGACAGTTTCTGCGAATTGGTCGAATCTTATGGATTATACTCATAACAAAGAACAGATAGCTCATCTCATTGAATATCCGCTAGACAGAAGTCTTCGGGCTATGCAGGCTAATTTATCTGCGCAAGAATTTATAATCGATGAAAGCGGTATTCTCGGTCGAAAGTACGATACGGAATTTGATGGTGCGAAAGGAACGTTTCTTCCGGAACAAATACGCATCATCAATAATACCATTGTATTTACAAAAGATAATTGGGAAACTGCGGCTTTGGCATTGGGAAAAACCGAATATGGATATGGACTGATTGCCGAGGTGCTGGTTGGAAATATTATTCTAGGTGAGCAAATTTCGATTGGCAGCAAGAGCGAGAGAGTCACTATCAACGATCAAGGAATTCTTATAAAAAATGATTACGGTGATGCTGTTTTTGCGGCGGATGCTAGCGGTAATTTGTCATTGACCGGAGCAATAAACGCAACGGCATTAACGATAAAAAAAGAAATAGCTAACGGCGCGGGGCTTGCTGTGTCCGATGACGTAAAAAAAGTGGAAGAAGACGTCGGTAACCTTGCGGACTCGATAAAGGATGTTGAAAATGGTGTCGGTGAGCTTGCAACTACAATAAGGCAAGAATTTAAGGCAGCCGACGGTGAATTAAAAAGTACCATAGAAAAAACCGTTGAAACAAATTATGCGACGAAAGATAGCTTAACGCAAGCAACAGATGAAATCAAAACAAACTATGCAACGAAAACCGAGTTAACGCAGACGGCAAATGAAATATCCGCAAAAGTTTCCGCAATTGAAAATGATTATGTAACGGAGAGTGAATTAAAGCAAACGGCTGACGGAATTTCTGCAACGGTTTCCGAAATTAAAGAGGACTATGCGCCCAAGGAAAGCGGGGATACAAGCTTCTCATACGTTTTGACGGCATCAAATTTTGCATTGAAGTCTAACGAGGATGAGGTCTTCAGATGTGACAAGGACGGGATTTATGTTAGCGGCAAAGGAGAGTTTACCGGAACGATCAACGCGGACAGAGGAACGATTGGAGGATTCACGATCGGGGAAAGGAGTATTTCTTCAGGAGAGACCGGAAATGGATTGACGTTTGATTCCAGGGGAGTGATCATCACGAACAGCATGGAAATCAATGAAAGCTTTAGTGCAAATGTCGTTAATTGTACTAAGATGCAAGGGAAAGCGTCTGGGGCTGCGTCTTTAAGTTTTGAAGAGTCGTATGGGGAAATTGAGAATGTGGCAGTGCAAGTAAGACATAGCGTAACAGAGCAAGGCAATCAAGCAGCGGGTACATATAGCGAGGGAAGTGTATCGGTCACTGTTGAAACAAGCAAAAACCTTAAAAACTCACGGACATTTACGGTTACGACAATTTACTCATCAGGTTCTAAATATGAGCCTGTAACAGATCCCGGAATCAAAAAGACATATTACCTCACAATTACAGCCGGATCAAAAAATAAGTCAACATCAATTCCGCACGTGCTTCACGAAAAAACACAAGACAGACCTGGATTGTTTTTTACGTACGCGATATTACGTTCCGTTTCAGTTTCTCCGACAAGTTTTACACAATTAAGCGGTGTTACCAAAAAAGCTATTTCCAGTGATGGCGGTATTATGCCCACTTCAAGCGGGTTGTATCTTGGGGACGAAAGCCACAGGTGGAGAGTATTTAGTACTACCGATTCTGACAGCTCTGATAGAAAACTGAAAACTTGCATTGAAAACTTATCGCAAGACCTTGCGTTTAAGCTGATTGGCGGATTGATCCCAAGAACTTATAAGTTTAAGGACTTCAAAACTCCACGTAAGCGCGCTGGATTTATAGCGCAAGAGGTAGAGGAGTTGCTTTTGTCTATAGGATTAACGACGGAAGATTTAGCCTTAGTCAGTAAAAGCAAACCGCAAGAGCTGGATGGGGAAGATAATGTATATTCCATTGAATATGCTTGACGTATTTGCTTGGGTATTTATGTGGGAAGCGGTTGATGAGCTTTTCTTTCAGCGACATACATTGCGGTTAAAGAGACATCGTAATCAGGCATTGATAGATGCGGAAGTAATTTTTACAGATATAAAATAGATATATAAGGTAAATTAAAATATTGAAAATTTGGTTTACAGATGCAATAGAGGAGAAGTTCTTATGAATAAGATATTTTTGCGTGTTTTATGGGGTATAGCCGGAGTGCTTCTTATAGCGGCGGGTATAGTATGTCTCTGCAATCCAGGGATAACGCTTGCAGCACTTGCTCTTATGCTAGGCATTATTTTGCTTGTTGCGGGAATAATTGATATTGTAATTTTTGCCAAATATAACCGAATTATGTTTGGGGCCGCATGGTTTCTTGTGGATGGTATTCTCACCGTCATACTTTCCATATTCCTTATTTTTAATGCGGAATTTACTGTGCTGTCAATGCCTTTCATATTTTGTATGTGGCTCATTTTTTCAGGTGTAGATCGATTTGTTATGTCGTTTGATCTGAAATACATGGGCGTGCGCGGCTGGGGGTGGATGATGGCTTTGGGCATAGTGATGACCGCAGCAGGATTCTTTACGTTCCTTGATCCCATATTTGGGGCGCTGACTATGACGGTTATAGCGGGAGTGCTTATGATTTTAAGGGGCATTGTGGCAATAGTGCAGGCAGTTATGGCCGGGAGATACCTTCATTGAGTTTTGTCTGACAAGAAAATAAAATTGATAGGGTGAATTTATGTCTGAAATAGTTTTACAGTTAAAGGATATTGTCAAAGATTATTCCGTGGCGGGAGATGCCGTTCACGCGTTAAAGGGAATAAATATATCTTTCCGCAAGAATGAGTTTGTTTCAATTCTTGGCCAGTCTGGTTGCGGCAAGACGACGCTTTTGAACATAATCGGCGGCCTTGATCATTACACGACTGGCGACCTTGTTATAAAGGGGGTTTCAACCAAACAGTACAGCGACGGAGATTGGGATGCATATCGTAATCAAAGCATAGGTTTTGTGTTCCAGTCGTACAATCTCATTCCTCACCAGACTATTCTTGAAAATGTTGCGCTTGCAATGACGCTTACCGGAGTGAGGAAAGGCGAGCGTATTAGATGTGCAAAAGCAGCGCTTGATAAAGTTGGACTTAAAGACCATTATAACAAAAAACCGAATCAGCTTTCGGGAGGACAGTGTCAAAGGGTAGCAATAGCCCGCGCGCTTGTCAATAATCCCGAAATATTGCTTGCAGATATTTTGTTAAACAATTCTTCAGTTCGTTTTACCGCAAAATAATTTAAAGGGGCTTGTTCGCAAGCCTTAAGCCAACAAATCAGTTCTTCTTCTGTTGTCAAATATTCGGAAGATATAAACTGATTTCCGTCAAAACGAGGTGGCTTGGGGTTTAAAATTTCATTTATTTCTTTTTTGCTGGAAGCATTGATTATCATACGAGACTTTTTGTTCGCTATATACAAAAACGTAATCCCAAATTTCTTTTAATTTCTTATTAGATAAATATTTTTGAAATTCATGAAATTTGGCGGATAGTGAAGATATAGCTTGGTTCCATATAATAAATTTTAAATCTTGTATAGGGAGTCCGGCATCTTTAAGCCATTGTCTTACCGTATGGGTTTGACGCTTGTCTCCACATGGGACTTTTTGTAATATATAAGTGATAGAAGGAGAGCTTTGGCCTTTCGCGTCTAGCTGAATACGGTCACTTATTCTTATGGACAGTTTTCTGGAATTTATTTAAGGATAGAGTATAAAAAGAATATAAATTTTAACTTTATGTTGTTAAAATTGGTGCTTTTCAAATTCTTGCAACCCAGTATATTGTACAGAGGACATTTGTAATGTGTTTTTTTTGCTGTTTTTATTGTATAAGAACCGTTCTTTTTCAGCAAACTAACTTATGCCACAGAAGAACCCTTTTGGCTAAATGCCGTAAAAATTTATTTACAGAGCTTATGAAGGCAATCGTATCAAAGGAGAAGTGCCTACAATTTTATTAGGGCAGCAATTTAACACGTCAAATGTAATACAACAATTTGTTAAAGCTCCCGAGAAATTTTTTATTGACTTTCCATCGGTCGAATGTTATAATAAAACCATGTATAAGCATGATTTCAAGGAGTTTGCGCGAGAAGGCGAACAGATCACCATCAATGAATCTGTCTATATTCCCAGCATGTTGCCCGAACATACTCATAATTTTCTCGAAATTTTTTACATGACTGAGTGGCACGGGCAGCACGAAATCAACGGGCACTGGCAGCCGATCCGCGAAGGGGAACTGAACGGCGCAAAAACGCACACAATATTATATCAGATAAACAAAACGGAATACTATTGCCAAGTTGATTTGCCGCTTTCAGATTATCCGCTTTACGGCAAACAGTTAGCTGCGAACCATAGATAACATTTTAATAAAGACCGATAAGTTAAAATTTATCGGTCTTTATTAAAATTGTCTTGATTTATCTATAATCAAATAGTATAATTAGTATAAGGTTTTTTCAAAGCCATTTAGTTTACGGAGGAAAATTATGAGTGCTGGTGTATGTGTAATTAATAAGAATGGATTTGCTTTGGCTGCTGATAGTGCTGGAACTTTATCAAATAATGTAATTGTTTATAATTCTATGAATAAAGTATTTTCATTATCAACGAAACTTCCAATAGGAGCAATAATTTATGACCATACAACTTTAAATGGGGTCTATATTGAACAAATAATGTTTGAATTTAAAAATTTTTTAATGGACAAACAGATTGAAGTTTTTGACGATATTATTGTGTTATTTAATAAATTTATCAGTGAGAATGCAGACTATTACCAATTTAATAAGACTGAAGAAAGCTATTGTGCAAAGGTAATCAATGATTTAGTAACTGACTGGGGTGGAAAACTTGCAACCGAAGAAATGATTCAATCTACTGATAAAATTGCTGGCATTTTAAATGAATTCAAATTATATATTGACAATTGCAAGCATGTTGACTCTGATTTAAGCGAATATGTAAAGCGAAATTATAGAAATACATTTGCGAAAAAAATCGATGCCATATGCCCTGATTTAAAAACAAAGCAAGAACAATATAATCAGTTTTGGGATTATATATGTCAATATTTTAATTTGCAAATGGACTGCGATTTAAAACAGAAAGTTGGGATGCTAATTGCCGGTTATGGAGAAAAGGACGCTTTCCCAAAATATATTGAATTGAATTTGTATTGTGTGGTTGGGAAAACATTAAAATATGAAAAAACCAATGCTTTTGATGCCTCTACAGAAGAAGCGGCAATACAGCCGCTTGCTCAAAAAGATGTTATTCTAACATTTTGTAAAGGTATTTCTGACACCATTTTGAATTTAGTACCAGAATTAATATCCAAACATATTGAATCACAAATTGACGAAGTAAATACAAAAATCGGTGATGATAATAACAAATTAATTAAAAACACTTTAAAAGACATTGGGGGAATAATTAAAAATGAAATTAATAAACAAAGTCAAAAATTAGAAGTTGTCCCTTTAATGACCGCGATAACTTGTTTGCCTTTGACGGAAATGGCTTCTCTCGCAGAAAACTTAATAAATATTACAACCTTGCGTCGCACATACGCTATAGATGGAAAACAACGAACGGTTGGAGGGCCTACAGATGTGGCTATATTTGCTAAAGGTGTTCCTACAAAATGGTTTAAGCAAAAAGAGTTGTATAAATAACATTTGTAACGCTTTTGTCAAATTATCCGTTGTATGGTAGAACAGTTAGTTACAAGATAATGTAACTATTCGTGCTGGTTTTAGAAGTAGCCACGGCTGTCATTACGTCTTTATAGATCCGCTTTGACAGCCGTTTTGCTTGTTCCTTATTTGGCGGCAAATCGGCATATATGTTTTTGCTTTCGTCATAGAAATAGATAACGCTTATTCCATGCGGCATATTTATGTTCATTAAGAAATTCCTTTATAGTCTTTTTGAACTTTAAAAAGTTTACTTATTATGCAAAGCATCTGATAAACATAATATCTATAATGCTCGTAATCAAACGGAGTTTCGTTGTTTAAGAAGTGTATATAGTTTCGATTATTATTTATCTGTTCTAATATAATACTTTCTTCCCTTGTAATATCGTTTCTTTTTTCTATGCAATTTATCAAAATTGATGAACCTTCATTCCACGCATTTTTCTTATCCTTTTTACATTGATTAGCAATAATTTCTGTTTCCCTAAATATTGTGGCATGTATTTTTAAGAAAGCATCTAAAATTGAGCCTAACATAAGCCAAAGCAAAATTATTTGCATATTATTTATAAAGCCTATTTTATCAATTCTTTCTTCAAGCAGGTAAATTTCATCAACCAAAAGCAATAAATTATCTGACTTATTCATTACAACATTTATCATTGACGGCTCAGATGTTCCAAAATAATGCTGCCATGTTTCAGTCATCATTTTTATTGCAGAACGATGATTTATGATTTCCGAATGTAAAAAGCGTTCTCTTTGGAGTGGTTGAGCATAGACAGTCTCACAAATAGGTGCGCCCACAATACAATCCTGCTCAATCCAAACACTTGGCTCATTTTCGTCTATGGACAATTCGTGAAAATAACCACCTAATTCACCTGATTTAATTATCCTTTTATTAAAACCGCATTTATATTCACGAATACATTTTACTTGATAAAATTTTTGTCCGTCAATAATTACAGGAGTTTTAACAAATTCTAAATTCGGGTTTTTAGTACGATTTTGCATTTTATAAACACCTCTTTATAATTATAGTAGAACTGAATGAAAAAGTCAAATTGCCTTGTGTTAGAAAGGCATATCCCCGTCGTCTGCAATCTCTATGAGAGTAGGCGGCTTTTTTAATATTCCCGTGAATTTGTTTACGGGAATATCCTTGCTTTTGTCAAAGTCATATACCGCCGTTATCCGTCGGCAGAACGCCGCCCATGTTTTCGGCTCTGATTGCTGTATATTCGTGTATTGCTCTTTTAATGAGAGGTTGGAAACGATATACACTGTATCATAGCAAGCCACGCGGTTATAGTGCCGCCCGCGTATTCTTATCGGCTGCCCGTCCAGATAGTCCAGTATCTCCGAGATTTTGAAAGAACTGCGGAACTCGTCTAAAAACAATATCTTTTCGCCGTTGTAATCGTCTATCCAACCGAACTCGTAATTCGTCGTTCGGTACACGTCGTCGTAGCCGTGTTTTTGGAATACATAACTTGTCTTTCCGCACCCCGCCGAGCCATAAATGTAATAGACTTTCATATCGCGAAACACCCGCTTGAACTTATTTTCCAAGTGCGACTGCCTGTATTCCTTTGCCCATTTCATAACGCGGATAAAGCGGTTGCCGTGTTTTTTGGAAAGCTCGTAAAAACTCATTCCGTTTTCTATATCGTGCATAATGTCGGTTAAGTCGGTGCGTTCTCCGTCCTCGATAAATTCGCCGTATTCGTAGTATTGCGGGCTTATGCGCGTTTCTTCGTCCATACAGTATTCGCGGGCTTGTGAACGCTTTCCTCGCCGTGCCTCAATATGTGCGTCAACGCCTATATGCTCTTTTGACAGGTGCTTTTTTATGGTGGTAAACCATTTGGGTTGTGTAAACTCAAAATATCCCTGATAGTGTTCCGTACCCGTTTCGGGGGCTTTCTCTCTTTGAAACACGACATAGCGCAGGTCGGGAACAGATTGCAGATAGGATAAAAATTCTTGTTCGGTTTGCACGGGGGTATTTATCGTAAAGCACCAGTCGCGCGCCTGCGAATTTCTTTTGCCGTCCGTTGTTTCGGATATTTCCGTAGCGGACAAATCAATATTAATTTTGTTATCCATATAGCCCCCGCAGAAAAAAAGTGTTACAGTGTTACGGGGTGGACTGGTAATACTAAGTCCACCCCGCACACGGGCGGCTGTCGCCGCCCGTGTGTGCCGGTGTCGGTCAGCGGCGCAGAAGATCGGCGGGCAACACATATATGAGCGTTTCGTTTTTTCGCTTTTTGCGTTCTTCTGCCTGCCGCCGTTTCTGCTCCCGCCGCAATAAGCGGAAATCTTTCATAAGTTCCCGCATTACAAACTTTGTATTCTTGTTCAGAATACCGACTTTGGCTTTGTAGTCCAAAATCACGTCGTCGGTGATTTCACGGAAAAACCGCGGCGGCAGTTGCGTGTCGCTCTCTTTCATATTCGACAGTATTTCTATGTTCTCGAATATGAGCGCGAGTTTTTCTCCGTGCAGTTCGGCAAAGTCTAATTTCTCCATAGGTCAACCGCCTTGTCATTGATTTTGTTTTCTTCTTTCGGGAATAGCGGATAACGCTTGCACCGCGTGAGCATAGCGGCTTTATTGTTGCCCGTGAGCGTGGCGGGCGTTGCATGGTAGTTGCCCGTCATACCGTTGTAAAAGTATTCTTTGCCGCTGAAACTGTCAACGCAGTTATAAATATTTCCCTCGTGCGTGTATGCCGTTTTAACGGCTGTTTTCGCGTTTCCCGTGTCTTTGTATCGGGCGTATTGCCGCACGTTCGGAAACTCCAAGCAATGCCATACCGTTTTGACGAGCCGCCCGTGGCGGTCATAATAATCGCGTTTGCCTTGTACCTCTATGAGTTTATCCGCAAGGGAACGAAAGCGTTTGTCCGCGCTGTCGTCTATCTGCGTGTCTGCCCACATCTGAACGCCGACTTTCCTTTGCCGTTCGATATACCGCAGAAAATAATCTCCCACCCGTTCGGCGGTCATGGATTTTCGGCTGTCCAGTTTACTCTGTATTTCGGGCAAAAAGATTTTCGCATACGGCAGTAAATAGCAGACTTCGTGAACGCCGTCATACAGCCCGATTTTTTCAAACTGTAATTCCATTGATACGCGGGGCTTATATCCCAAGCCCCGCGCAATGAAAATATCGTCCACGACATAGACGAGGTGCTGAACGTGCGGGGCAAGCGAAAGATTATCCCAGCCGCCCGCACGCAGCCGCGCAATCTCCTGTTTGCATAAGAGCAGGTCGCAGATCGCACGCGGCGGTATCATATATTCGCAAGCAAAATGCGCCATTAAAGTGGTTTTGCCCACGCCGCGCTCCCCGACGACATAAGTCAGATAATAGATTTTTTCCATAGGCTACCCCGAAAAGAGAAAGGGAGCGAACGCGCGCGCCCGCTCCCGTCTGTTTGTTCTTATTTTGCTTTCGTTGGTTTCTTTGCCGCTTTCTTCGGCGGTGCGGCGGGCGGCGTTGCCGTTTCGTCTTTCTTCATATTGTCGTAGATAAAAAAGGAATTGCGCTTGCCGATATTCCCCATATGCGCGTATGCGCTCCGCTGTCCTTTGCGATAGGATTTTATTTCGTTCGGGGTGAATTGTTTTGCATATTCCTTTTTTTGTTCGGTGGTATACGGAACATATTTTTTGTTGTCGTCGTTCATAGATTTTTCCTTGTTTGCGGGTTTATTGTCCGTTATGCTTTCAGACTTTGAAACCATAACGAGGACGGGCGAGCCGTCTGCGGCTTTTGCGTATGTGCCTTGATACCCTGCGGGAATTTTATTGTTCGCCATAGGTTACGCCTTTTTCCCGTTCGCCGCGTTTTCGTCCTGCGCCATTTTTGCGACCAGTAATTCCACAATGGTATTTGTCGCGCGGGGCAGGAAGTAAAAATATTCGTCGTCGTTGAACATTTTCAAAACGACTGCGATATATTCGCCGCCCGTCTTTTCGCTTGTGCGGCGTTCGAGCGAAAAACTCTTGAACGGCTCAACGCCCAATTCCGTACAGGTCTGAATAAGTTCGACGACTTCTTTATCGCACCAAATATCCGCCGAGCGCCCGTTTATGAGTTCCACACGGACAAAGTAATTTTTGCCGCCGCGTTTTGCGGGCTTTGCAACGATCTTGATTTCCTTGACTACCTTGTTGAGATTTTCCATTTTTTACTCTCCTTGAAAGATATTTATTTGCAACCCGCGCCGACCTTGCGCACCGATCGGCGCGGAATATGCCATAATTTTAGCCGCGACGTTCTTTGATTTTTTCTATAATTGCCTTGATAAGTCTGAACGGCGCGGAGATTAGACACCAAAGCCCCTTGAATATCCATACTATCAATTTGCCGATAAAGGATATAATCACAGGCAACAGTGGGGCAAGTAGGATAAGTGCAACGATTAAAATTATCGCTATGATTATCCATTTTCCGCGCTCGTTGATTTCGGGCTTGATTTCTTCTTCGTTAATAGGTTTATCGCCGCCCGTTTGTTTATTGTCGATTACGCCCAGATTGTAAGTTATGCCGTCCGTTTCAAATTTCAACCGCAGAATCGTAACGTCGCCGACCATAGTCGAAAACGAAGTAACCGAACCCGCGCCGCTGTTTAACGAGTAACTTGTTTCGGCAAAACGCAGAACCCATTTTTTGCTTTGCAATGCGGCTTTGCCCTCGTTGGTAATTTTGTTCGCCACGTTTACGTCTATAATTGCTCCCGAATACACGTTTTGCGTTAAATCGTTTTCTGCGATGAACTGTTCGACCGTTTCTATTCTGTCCCATTTATAAGTCCCCGCAAATAAACCGCCGCCCGAATGCTCGACTTTATCCGTGTATTTCAAATAGGCGTATTCGTCCGACTTTTCCCCGAATGTTTCGTTCTCACCCGCAAAAGGCACAAACGAATAGGAATATTTTTGCGTTGTGTAGTAGACGTCGGCTTCTAAAAGTTTGTCTATCGGTTTATCCGTGTTAAACGCCACGAAATGGCTGTCGCACGCTCCGACGTATAATTTGAACCCGTCCATATACCGCACAAATCCCACAAATTTGTCCGTAATTGTAATTGTTTCAATATCTACCACGTTGCAATAGGGCTTGCCGTTGATTTCCGAAAAGCAATATTGCTTGTTGACGGGATAATTTACTTCCGTTACCGTGTTTCCGTGTTCTGCCTGATTGTCTATGCTTTCATCAAATGGGCGATAGATAGAACTTATCGCATAATAACGGGCAAACTCTGACAATACGGCAAAATCTTGCACGATATATTTGTAGAAAACCCCGCTAGAATTAAGCAACCGTACTTTGTAATTGCGGTAACTGATTTCGTCGTTTATCGTGGTCGATATATTGATAGAACTTGCTTTTAAGTTCTTTGCTTGCCCGCTCGGCTGATAAACGTATAGGAATAATTCGCTGTCCGTGCTTTCGGCTATCTGTATCAATTTCAACGAATAGTCGCCCGCGATAACAGGGTAGAAACTTTCGTCGAAACTGCTGTCTTTTTTCAAATCGTCCAACACGCCCGAATATGTAACTCCGCTTTCGGCATAGGCGGTACTTTGCCCCGCCGAAGTGGCGGAGCAAAACACCAAGAGGAACGCAAGCACGGCAAGAAAAAACTGATTTGTTTTTTGCCTTATCAAAATACGATTTCCTCCTTATTCAGTACAATGTCGTACAGCGGTTCGTCGATTGAAAAATGAATTTCCACGCTTGCCGCGCCGTTGTATGAAGTTACCACAAGCGAATACATATTTTCGTAAGTCTTATTGCGACAGTCCTCGATTTCGCTTTCGGGATAGATCGCCGCGAGAATTTTATTGATACCGCCTTTCGGGGTTATCGTGAAAGAGTTTTTCTCTTGCGATATATCAAAGCCCGCCGTTAAATCTGTTTCCGTTTGATAGGAATACGTTTGCCCGTCAACAATAAAATCAAAGTCTTTGCCCTCGATTGCGTTTGGAACTACCTTGACCGAATAGCCCGAAACATTTTTATTGAGCGCGCCGAACGTGTATTTGACATTCACTTGCAGGGGCATATCTGCCGAAAGTTTATAACCGTCGGCAGAGGTCAGAATATCTTTGCCGTCAATGTTCACATAAAAGGTTTTGAAATCGCTTGTAAAGCCGCCCGTATAATAGAAGATAAAACCGCAGACGGCAACAAAGAGCAAAACCAGTACGCAATAGGTTAATATTTTTGCCGCTTTCATTGTTGTTGCCCTCGCGCGGTATTAAAAGGTAATCACTTCGTCCGCAAGGACGACGTTCGTTACCACTTTCACGGGACGGAATTTGAACGACTTGCTTATTCCGCTGTTCGTTTCCGTGATTTTCAGTTCGTAATACCAGTTGTCGCTCGTATATTCTTTGAAACGCTGATAATACGTTATCATATTGCCCTGTCGGATACTGTCCTCGTAATAACTTTCCAATGTACAGTTAATTGTAATCGTCAGGGCGTTCCCGCTGATTGTGCAATCGAACACGGACGGCTCGTATTTGGAAACGGTCGTTATATCCGATATATCGATTGTGTTTTCCGTTCCGTCCTGCCAAGATTTGCCGTCGTTGACGGTATAATATAATTGGTCTTGTACTTTGATACTTCCGACCGCCGATACGGAATAAGTGTAGTTGCAATTTGCGCCGACCTGTCCGAATACGTTGTCGGGGATAATGTTGAAAGTGTAGGTTTTTTCCGCGCCCAGTTCATAGTAAGTGCCGATTGTTCCGCTCGTCGCAGAAAAGCCCTGTGGCTGTATATCCAAGTTGTCGGGGTTGCCGACATATACGGCGCGGCAGGTGTCAAACACGTTGCCTTCGCGGGAAGTGGCGGTTATCAAGGCTTCGCCCTCAAACGGTTTCAAGCAAGTCAAAATTGCCGTCAAGCTGCCGTCCGTTTCGGGCGTGAGCGTCAGATATTCCGATATATCCGTTTCGTTCGTTTCATCCAGCCATTCCAAAGCCCAATCCAACGCTTTATTTTTCGCATCGTCGGGGAACACCATAGCCGTGATTGTTTTGCTAACGGATTTATCCGCTGTAAAAGTTGCAGTTTCGCTCATTGCCAATTTTAGATATTGTGGATTGTGTATTTCCGCCGAAAAGTCGTTATCTGCCGTCGGTGTGTTTTTGTCCGACGAACAGCCGACCAACGCCAAAGAAAGAGCAATCGCAAATACAATAAATGCCGTTTTGATTGCAAAAAGTTTCTTGTTGATTGTCTTTGTCATATTCAATTCTCCTTTTGATTTTAATGATTTGGGAATGGCTTAGTCCTTGTTTTTATCCGCGAGCGGATTTTGCTTGCCGATTGCCGACCAGTCGATAAATTTTGCCGCATCGTCCGCGCCAAAATAATAGATAAAACGCCGCGCTGTTTCTTCTCCGACCGCTAAACCGTTCAAAAGTTGTTCAATTTCTGCCGCGGTTACGCCCATATTTTTGGCTAATATGGCGGCATTCATTTTTTGTTCGCTCAAATAGTGTTGCAACAGTTCTTTTTTGATTATCATTTTCCACGCTCCCGTTTTTAGTAGGCAGTTTTTTAGCCTCTATCTATAAGCACGGGAGAGAGGTAGTTATAAGGTTTTTTCTAAAAATTTTTTTAATTTTTTCAAAACTGTTGCAAGTTGTTGTGTGATTGCAGGTTGTGAAACGCCTTTTTCCTTTGCGATTGCCGTCAAGGTCATACCTTTGAAAAATACTTTTTCCGCCAATTCCTTTTGCTTGTCCGATAATTTAGAAATCGCTTTATGTATTCGTTTTTCGTTTTCATTTTGTAATAGGACGGAAAGCGGATCTGCGGCAGGGCTTTCAAAGTCTATCCCGTTTTCCAAAAGGTAATTGAGCGAAATATGCCGCCGCGTTTCTTTCCAATGGTTGCGCTTTTCCTGTTGCACCAGTTCTGCATATAGCGTGTAAAATTCGTCTGTAACCTCGATTTCGCTTGTCGTGCCGTCCGCAAAATGATATTTAATTGTTTGCATTGTTTGTCTGTTCCTTGATTTTCTGTTTTTGGAAAATCGACCGAAACAGGCAAATTTTGCAAAGATAAGCGCCCGCCAGTCGAGAACTAAATCTCGATCTGGCGGGCGCAAAAACATATAAAAAAAGCCCGACAAATTTTTGAACTAAATCAAGAAATTTAGCCCTAAAAATTTGTCGGGTTCATACTCTTTCGCGGAGAGTTTCAACACCTTATACAAATGTTAGCCGTAGGCGAGCGTGCGCATACAACCCCGTTATTTCACTTGATTTTGGGATATGTATTGCACTTATTATGAACTGTCAAAGCATAAAAAAAGAATTGAGTGCGACATTTCTGTCCCCCGAAAATAAAATTTCTTTACTTTCGTACACCCAATTCTTTATCTTTACAGTTGTTTGATAGCCTTATGCTTTTTCGGTTATTATCTTTTGAATGGTAATTCTACCGTTTTTAATTTCTATCGTCATTTTCGTCCCGCATTTCGGGCAATGTATCTCTATCATTGAGCCGTTACCCGCTTTCAAAAGTTTATAGCCACAATCGGGACATACTGTGTAGTAGGTCATATGATTTACCACACACTATTTATTTTTTATATACTTAAAAACATATTCGGCAAAAATTCGATAAACGCAATATATAACCCAAATTATCCAAGTGTATTCCCATTTTTGTGTTATCAAACTTACTGTAAGGTAAATAGCAGCAACAACAACTGCAATTATCCAATTCATTATTTTATTATGCTTTTCAATTTTTCGCTCGCTTTCTTCAAAAATATCAGCAATATTATTTTCGGCTTTCTTTTTATAATTTACGTCATCTAAACGTTCTCCACTTAAAAGTTCATTAACTGTAATTTCGAGGATTACGCAAAGATTTGTTAAAATACTTGTATCAGGCAGACCGTTGCCATTTTCCCATTTTGAAATTGTTTTTGGACTTACATATAATTTTTTGGCAAGTGCTTCTTGTGTAAGATTTTTTGCTTTTCGTTCTTGCGCAATAAATAATCCTATTTTTTTATTGTCCATAATACTTTCCTTGTTTATGTTTGTTTTCTTCTATTATACAGAAATAAAGAACAAAAATAAAGCGGTTCCCTTGCATAATAACTCTACAATTTTACCGATTACAATTTTACAAGCATTTTTAAGTGTATTTTTGCTTTTATATTGATATAATTTACTTATCACACCATAGTTATTATTTGCTTGTGCTTAACCGCCTTGTGAGATGATACGCCGCCTTGTTCTATGATCAACGGGCAAGCGGTTGTATTTTTCACGGGCGAAAAATCTCCACCGACAGCTTCTTTCCCGCAGGGGCGGGAAAGTATGTCCCGTTGACATCTCCCTGCGGCGGCGGGGAGATGCAATTAAGGCGGTTAAGCACAAAAGCACCGCAAAAATTAAATTAAAGCGCACCCCGCGCCGAAAGGAGCAACCGCAATGAAAAATGCAGTCATTTACGCCCGTTTCAGTTCTCACGCGCAGAATGAACAATCTATCGAGGGACAGTTGGCAGAGTGCCGCGCCTTTGCCGAGCGCAACAATTTGCGCATAGTCCGCGAATACATAGACAGAGCCTTGACTGGTACGACCGACAAACGCCCCGACTTTCTGCAAATGATTGAGGACAGCAAGCGCAAAGGCTTTCAATTTGTTATCGTCTATCAGTTAGACCGTTTTGCCCGCAACCGTTACGACAGTGCAACGTATAAAGCAAAATTAAAGAAAAACGGCGTGCGTGTTCTCTCTGCGAAAGAGAATATCACGGACGACGCGAGCGGCATTTTGATTGAGGGCGTTTTGGAGAGCATGGCGGAATACTATTCGGCAGAACTTTTGCAAAAAATAAAACGCGGAATTTCTATATCCGCGTCAAAGTGTAAATATTTCGGTGGGAGCGTTCCTCTCGGGTACAAGGTGGACGAGCAAAAAAACTTTGTTATAAATGAGGAAGTCGCGCCACTTGTCAAGACAATGTTTGAAATGCTTGTGGGCGGCAATACCTATGCCGACATTATCCGCTATTTGAATGAACGCGGCATAAAAACTTCACGGGGCGGCAAATGGAATAAAAGCAGTTTTCACCGCATTTTTTCTAATCGCCGCTATTTAGGAAAATACATTTATCACGGAGAAGAAATTGACGGCGGTATGCCGCGGCTCATTGACGACGAACTGTTTGCTGAGGCGCAAAAAGTGTTGGCAAGGTACGCCGCCGCACCGTCCCGCGGCAAAGCCAAAGTCGAATATTTGCTGTCCGATAAACTGATATGCGGACATTGCGGCAACAAAATGACGGGTATCAGTTCCACGAGCAAAAACAAAACGACACATCATTACTACAAATGCGCGGGCAATAACAAAGGCATTTGCAAAAAACGGACTATCCGTAAACAGTTTATCGAAGATGAGGTCATCGACGCGATAGTGGGAGAACACGGCGTTTTAACTACAAATGCGCGGGCAATAACAAAGGCATTTGCAAAAAACGGACTATCCGTAAACAGTTTATCGAAGATGAGGTCATCGACGCGATAGTGGGAGAACACGGCGTTTTAACCGATGAATTTATTGACCTTGTAGCCGCAGAAACTTACTTGCTTATCCAAGCGGAACAAAACGACACCGAAATAAAGCGGCTTGAAAACCTTGTTGCGGAAAACCAAAAGGCAATAAACAATCTTATGCAGGCGTTAATGCTCGGCAAAATCGCCGATACGATTTTATCGCAAATCGAGAAATTAGAGAACGAAAACAAGGAATTGCAAGACACGATCGCTACCGAAAAGGCAATGCAGATAAATTACAATTATGCCGATATTCGCAAATGGCTGTTACATTTCCGCGCATTGGACTATTCCGAAACAAAAAGCCGTAAAGCCTTGATAGACACTTTCATTTATAAAGTGATACTTTACGACGATAAAATGAAAATTTTGTTTCACCTCAAAGGCGGGCAACAGGGCGAATTGCTGTTAAATCTAATTTTCCCCGATTATCCCGACGGGCACGGCGGCGGGAACGAGAGCGGCAATAAAATGCCAGAAAATAAAAAAGAAACCGACAAAGCGGTTTCTAATTCTGATGTATACGCAGAGTGTGCGTATACGTCGCGTTTGGTGGAGATATGGGTGCTCGGATTCGGCACGCGGCACACGCTGATCCCCGACCGCGAAGTTGAGCGGTTTACGTGGATCAATATTAATTTTATGCCGGGTTTTATCGACGGGAGCATGATCAACGAATATAACTCGAATGAGATCATCAAGCTTTCCATTTTCCGCAATTTGTTTTTCAACTCGCACAACATCACATATCTGCGGCTGAGCGAAACGGCGGATTCCTATGAACGGCTGATCAAGCTGATGCTTGCCGAATACGGTAGGGAAGAATGCGAAAGCGATACAAGAATATGTAGCAAATCAGTTAAAGACGGACAAAGAAGCAGACCAGTTGAGCATCTTTGACCCGAGAGACCCGTTGACGGGTAGCAAGTAACCAATGCATGGCTGGCAGGCCAACAAAAAAACGCATTTGCGTTACGCCAGTGAAAAAGGGCTATGACCGAAAAATAAAAACCACGTGCTGTGCACGTGGATGATTATTTGACAAGGCAGATCTGCAGTAATAACGGATCTCCGCTTTGCGTGGGAACGGGGAGTATCGGAAAGACGGTTTGATTCGCATGCTCCTCCGGGCCACACAGTGTCGTGTGGAAAAAGATCTCAAATATGGTTTTTCCGTTTTTTGCAATACAGTGCTGAAGGATTATGAAGGAAGTTCCCTTACCACGAGCACCGAAACAAAAGGGGAAAAGCCCGGAACAGTATTATTTTATGGTGGAAATCGATGATAAAATTAAATCCCGTTCTCAAAGACTACCTTTGGGGCGGCATGAAATTCGGCAAGATGTACGGCCGTGACAACGGCGGCAAAAAGATGAGCGAAAGCTGGGAAGTGTCCGTCCATCCCGACGGGCTGAGCACCTGTGAAGGCGGAACATTGGCGGAATATCTCGCCAAAAATCCGTAGGCGGTGGACAAGGCGGGTTCGCCTTTCCCCGTACTCATCAAATACATAGACGCGGCACAGAATCTGTCTGTGCAGGTCCACCCCGATGACGAGTATGCCCGCCGCGTGGAAAACGACAACGGCAAGACGGAAATGTGGTACATTCTCGGCGCGGACGAGGGTGCGGGCATCTATTGCGGTTTTAAGCGGGATACGGATAAAGCGGAGTTTCTCGCCAAAGTCAAAGACGGAACGGTGGAAGACTTCTCAACTTTATTCCCGTAAAGGAAGGGGATTGTTTCCTCATCGAGGCGGGAACGGTTCACGCCATCGGCGCGGGGTGCGTCATCTGCGAAGTACAGCAGAGCAGCAACGTTACCTACCGCGTGTACGATTATAACCGCAGGGGCGCGGACGGAAAACTTCGCCCTCTCCATGTGGAAAAGGCGGTGGACGTCATCAACTTCAAGGCGTTTGAAGACCATACGAACACGGGAACGTTTGCAGCCGTTGCAGGCGGCAGGATGCGTCGCCTTACGGGCTGCAAATATTTCGAATGCCGCAAGCTGGACTTGGACGGGACATATTCGGAAAAAAAACAAAATTTCCTTTACGGCGATCAACGTTCTCAAAGGGGAGGGAAAAGCGGACGGAAAACCGTTTCAGGCGGGCGACAGCTTTTTTGTTCCCTACGGCGAGAAGTTCACATTGGAAGGAAAGGCGGAGATCGTTTTGACGACGGAGGGAAAAGAATGAGTTCACGCTGGGAACGGGCGTCGGCGGCGTTGAACGAAAACTTTTGCTTGTCGGCAAGATTGGCGTGGTTGCCATATGCAAACAAGACGATCAAACAAATCGCCGTTTAAAGGAGGTTTCCGTATAGTCGAAATATTTTTTGAGTTTCCAGCCTTTACGCGGCGATCAACGAAAACGGATATCTGTCTGAAAGTGATCAACTATTTTTTTGTTGGCGCTGGTTGCTTTTTCGATGCATCGATACGCAGGAAGACGTGGCACAGATCTTTCCTTTTCTGTTGCACCGCGCAGGTTTTGTGCCTGAGCGATGGGCGGAAGGGTTCCGTGTAGATAAACTGTACGGAAAGAGGGCCGATTATCTGATCGTGCAGGCGTTCCGCAACGGGGAATATATGGTGGATATGACCGATTATAAGGCCTGTTTTGATGTGTTTGCGAAACAAAAGTTGAAAGCAGATCATCCTGTCACTGTCGGATTGCAGAGCGGGGAAATCAAACTTTTACGTTTCGAAAAATAAAAGAGAGCGGCTTTATTTTTAAAATAAAGCCGCTCTCTTTTTGTTTGCAAAAAAACTGCCCGTTAAACGGGCGGTTCCGAAGAACGGGAGCATGTCTTTAAAAAGACAGGTTCAGATTTGTATGCTTTCTGTCCATGATAGCTACTTTGTAGCGGTTGCCGCAGTCTTTTTGCAGACAAACCAATGTCTTTCGACGCGGTAACTTCTTATTTTTGAGGTCGGCAGGGGAAAGCGCCGATGCCTTGCCGAGGCATGGGCAGAAGCGCGGGGAATGGGAAGCAAAAGGTCTTGCTTTTGTCTGGAAAAAAAGGAACGTATCTGAGAAATTTCGACAAACCACCGTCGGCAGGCCCTGCTTTAAACAGCTTGACTGTTTTCGGATTTTCTGTATTTTTTGGGGGTCACATGGAACGCTTTCAAAAAGTTTCTGTTAAAGGTGCGCATGTTGTTGTAGCCGCATTCAAAGGCGATGTTCGTGATGGAAAAATTGGAATTTTTCAGGAGATATTTGGCGTAATCGAGGCGGTACTGGTTAAGCAGAGAGGTAAAGTCGATGGTGTATTTGTGCAGATAGTTTGAAAAATACTGATAATTGTATCCAAGGCTTTCGGCAATGGATTTCAGCGTTATGTTATTCTTGAAATTCTGGGAGACATAGGATATGATTTGGTGGATCAACGTGGAATTTTTGGAAGACTGATACGGCAGGTATGCCGTCTGCCGGATGATCTCCGAACAAACGGCATACAGGCAGGCTTTATTCAGAAAATAGGGGGAATTTTTTTTGAGGTTTTCCTTCAGAAAGGCCGCGACGGAATCAGATAAGTTTGTTATGATCTTTTCGGGTAGCAGATTCAATGTTTTGAGATAAAATTCATTGACGACGTTTGGCGAAAAGATGCAGACACGCGTGAAGGCGTGCCCCTGAGAATATACTGCATGGATCTGATTGGGATGGATGAGAAGAAACTCTCCCTTTTTCAGACAGACCGTCTGATTGTCCAGTTTGATCTTCAAAGCTCCGTCGTACAGGCACATCAGTTCGTAGTTCCGATGAAAATGCAGATATGGATAATTCAGGTCGGAATATTCTTCGATGGTGATCACATTGTCTTTTCCGAATTTATCATATTCATAGTAGATCATAGGAAAACTCCCCCTTTTTTTGTGCTTTCATTATAACAGAGGATTGTTTGTTTGTCGATAAAATTTTCTTAAATCATGTAATTTTTTTTGCGGATAAGAGAAAAAAAGATGAATTATTGTCCATTTTTGCAAGAAATATTACTTTTAATGACGCATTGGATAAAGTACAATAGAGTCAGAAACCTGTAAAGGGAAAAAGAATAAGGAGTCGGAAAATGAACAAACGAATCAAAATGTTGCTTTTGGTGTTGATCTGCGTGGTGTTTGTTTGTGCGGCGCTTGTCGCGTGTACCAAAGAAACTCCGCCGGAAGAAGCTGCCGCGCCGAGCCTGACGGTATCTTCTCAGACCGTCACCGGAAAAGTCAGGACGGAAATCACGTTGCCGACGGCAACGGCGCAGGATGAAAAAGACGGAGATCTGACATCGGCAATCCGTATAAAAATTATGTTTCAGGACGACGATATTTACGTTCTGCCTACGAGCAATGTAAACGAGGGGGTAGCTTTGAGCGAGTACCCGAGTTATACGCCTTCCAAAGTGGGTACATACGAAATAACGTACTTTGTCACCAATGCGGCCAGCAAACAGGCGACGGAAACGGTGACGATGACGGTAACGGAAAACACGGACGATGTCCTCGGCCAGAATCTGATCGGGAAAGATCAGCTGGAAAACTGGATCGTAGGGGAAAGCACCCAGAACGGCATTGCAAACGAATACGGCGAGATCGAATTGGCTAGGAACGGCATGGCGTTTGCGGGAGCCGTGTACAAGGGACGGAAGATACAGAACGGCGATACGGTGAGCGTGGCATTCCGTGCGAATCCCACCAAGGAAGTAATGTTCTACAATATTGCCTTTTTGCTGACGCCGAACAGCGATAAAGACGCTCCCGTGGCGGAAGAAGGAAATTGGCCGAAATACTATAATATCAGGTTCTCGTCCTCCTCTATGACGGCGTATCTGGTAACGGACAACAATGTCAATTTCGATATGTTCGAGCAGATGAACGTCAATCTTTGCGACGGCAAGACGCATACGATTTCGCTGAACATTGAGGCGAATGAAAATTCGGTCACGAGCAAGATCTGGGTCGACAAAGCGACGGATACGACCCCTTCTCAGATGACGACAAAGTATAAAGCGGACGTCTTGGCGAAATACGGAGACGATACGGAAAACGTAAAGATCTTTTCTTCGGACATAACGGGCTGGCTGAGCTTTGGTGCAAACATTCTCGGTGATACATCAAACGATGGGCTGATCCTGCGCGCGCTGACGATCAACAACGAGAGCATGATCGCTCCTCCGGAACTGAACGTCGGGGAATTTTCTTCCATGATCTTGCAGGAAGAGGTCGCTCTGCCCCAGTTTACGGCGAGAGACAGCAACGACTATTCGGACATCACGGACAGAGTCATCGTCTCCGTAAAGGAACCCGGAAGCGAAGAATTTGCAGTGCTGGAAGACACGTCCGCATTTTTGCCGGAAAGCGTGGGAGAATATGTGTTCAAATATGTGGTGACCGACCGCAGCGGCAATACGGAGTATCAGACATACGAAGTGGATTGTTCAAAGGGCGTTTCTACGGAAGCTCCGGAGATCACGTTTGACGCGGACGTTCAGGATACATACACCGTGCAGGTAAACACCGAGTTTGCGTTCCCCGTACCCGTATCTGTCACCGATTCTTTCGGCGACGATATCTCTTCGCGTCTGAACATTTCCCTGACGGGAAGGGAAAAAGCGAGCCTCAACGGCGAAAGCGTTTATGTGTTCCGTGCGATAGGGGACAATACCCTGCGTTACGAAGTGACGGATTACAGCGGCAATACGACCGTAAAAGAGATCACGGTCACGGTGGAAGGAGACGAGTCGGGCAATATTCTTGAAAATGAGGACGACTTCTATCTCGGCTCGGGAATGAGCATCGATAACGGAATGCTCAACATCAAGGGCGGCGGAAGCTCCGTTGTCTACGGCAAGAATAAGATCTACGAAGAAAAAGTCAGCATTCTTATGAATTTCGGGCTGGCGAGTACGGCGGGTGGCACGGACGGATCGAACATCGTTCTGATCAATCTGCGCGGCGGCAAACAGCTGACCAAGGTGCCTTTGACGGGCAATGCTCCCGACGGGGTCACGGATTTCAACTGGCCGACAGGTCTTACCCTGCTGATGACGACCTTCTGGGGCATCACGCTCAAGGCGGACGGCTATGACGGATCAGATCTTGCAAATGCCATTCTGGACAAGAGTATGCAGGAAATTTTCAGGGACAAAACGACCCTCCTTTCCTACCAGCTGACAGACGAATATGCCGATGACGGAACGTTTGAAGGTGTCCGTTTCCGTCTGTGGATCAACGATATGCCGATCAGTTTCAGCAGTTCGTTTGCCACGGAGGATGGCAGCGTTCTTCTCACGCCGCGCGTCATCAATACCAATGAAAATATCATGCAGGCAGGATGGTTTTCCATGTATCTGAACGACGGCGTGGAAACAAATATTTATTCCATTACCATCGACGGAAGCCAGCCCCATCATACAAGCGTTACCTTTGACAAGGAAACGGATCAGTCTTTTGAAGTCGGTCAGGAATACGTCTTGCCCGTCTGCACACTGTCGGTCGACGGAGAAGACCTCTCTTCGCAGGTGAAGAAATTCATATGGATCGACAACCAGGCCCAGCCGGATCTGAGCGGGGAAGGATACGCACAGGCATCGATCGTCCCCGGAAAAGAACACGCAAAGGGATTTACTGTGCTGTACGTGTATGAAGGCGAGATCATCGGCAGCATTCACGTGGTGAACGCAAGCCTGGGTTCCGAGATCTTGTTCGAGCAGGACGCATATGCGGCAAAGATCGGGGAAGCGTTTGCATTACCCAAGTTTACCGCAACTTATGACGGCAGCGACGTGACGTCCGAAGTGGTCGTCAAACTCAAGGTGGGATACATAGAAAAGGAAGTGCAGGATACGACGTACACTCCCACCATTTCGGATAACTTTACTTTGAATTATTATCTGTACGACGCGCTGATCGCCTCGAAAGAGGTCACCGTGAGCGGCGGGGTCGCGAAAGATCATGACCTGACGCAGGACGGCCATACGACGGGCGGGAAGGCCTGGGCATACACGAACCAGCAGATCTATAACAACACCGTCGTGTTGAAATTCCGTCTTGCCGGGCCGTTGAATCCCGGCGGCTGGGTGGATTTCGGCCTGCGCGGGAATGCGCAGGATGCGGGAGACTGGTTCTCGTACATGAGCGGACTTGTACTGCGTCTGGAATACAACGCGCAGTGGGGCATCTTCTTTAAAGTCGGCTACGGCGGAACGGACGGATGGTTTGACGCAGCCTACGGTGAATCCACGCTGCAGGGACTGAGAGATCTGGATTGGACGCAGGAGCACACGCTGGCATATTCCATCTATGATGTCTATGAGGACGGAGAATTCGTGGGCATCCGCTTTGAAATGTGGTTCGACGGAGAAGCTGTACAGTTCAAAGATATGAACAATGCCGGATACACTTCGACGAGCGACGGAACTTATATCCTGATCCCGGCGGATTATGTCAGGAACCTGGATAAAAACGAAGAGATCTTCTGCCCGTCGTACCTGTTTGTCTGGTCCAAAGATCAGGATGTTTCTCAGCCGATCATTCTGGAAGCGTATATCATGGGGCCGGGAGAATACGTTCCCGCCTGAGCGGATCTTGTAAATTGCAGGGAAAAAAATGACATTTAAGAAGAAAATTTGTCTTCTTGTTGCAATGGTCACGACGGTAAGCTTGCTTACCGCCTGTGCGCCGCAACAGGGGGAAACACAAGAGGCGTATCCTATGGACAAAATCGTTCCTATCTCTATAACGGACGACAGCAATGCAGAGAAAGTGATCAGAACGGAAAATTTCAGGATCCCCGAGACGTTGCAGGAATCGGTTTCGGCAATACAACCCTCCGGTATCTTTTCCAACGCGATGATCCTGCAGGCAAATGTTGTGACGAGGATCTGGGGGAAAAGCGATCACAACGGAGGGCTGGCGGTGCGCCTGACGAAAGCGTCGGGGGAGCAGGAAGTTTTTTACGGTCAGATCGCGGACGGACTGTTCACGGTCTGGCTTGGGGCTCAGGACTATCAAAAGGGCTGCACTTTGGAGCTGATCACGGAAGACGGATACAAAAGGACGTTGGCTGACGTTGCGTTCGGAGAAATTTTCATCGGCGGCGGACAATCCAATATGGGGTGGGAAGTCGGCCAGTGTTACGGAAAAAACACCTCGGAATTGCTGTACAGCAAGGAAATCGAGGAAAGCTACAATGAAAACATACGGCTGTTCGGCGTATTGCCGCACACATCGGCGGAGCCGTCGGAGGAAGCGCAGAGCAGCACGGGCGGGTGGCAGGTCGCACAGCCCGGGATCGTCAGCAATTTCAGCGCGTGCGGTTACTTTTTTGCAAGGGAAATAGAGGAGAAATACGATATTCCCGTAGGCATTGTATCCTCCTGTATGGGCGGCACCAATATTTTTACCTGGATGCCCGCGCAGGAGGCCGCGCAAGCGCAGGGTTCGGAGAACATGGACCTTTCTTCCTATTACAACGCCATGATCTATCCCATACGGAATTTTGTCGTGCGCGGGGTATTGTGGTACCAGGGTGAAGGGGACAACGGCCAGTACTATGCGGACAATCTGTCGCTGCTGATACGGGGCTGGCGGACAGCTTTTGAACGGGAAAATCTGTTCTTTGCCGTGGTGCAGCTGCCTCGGTATGCGGCGGACGATTTCGGATATTTTTACAGGCGCGAAGCGCAGAAAAACGCGGCGTTACAGGCGGAAAACTGTACTTACAGCGTGAATATCGATCTGGGCCTGATGGCAAAAGATGTTGCCGAAGGGGATACCAGCAACCCGCAGGGAATCCATCCGTATGACAAAAAACCGTTGGGTGAAAGGCTGGCGCACAGCGTCATGCAGGAGCTGTACCATGCCGAAGGCATTTGGCGCGGCGCGGTGCTGGATTCTGTGGAAGTCAAGGGAAACACGGCGCAGTTACGCTATACCAATGTTGGGGCGGGACTGACGCTGAAAGGGGAAGCGGGCTTTGAAGCGGCAGGCGCCGACGGAAAGTTTTATCCTTGCCGACCCGAAGCGATCTCTGCAAATACGGTAAAAATCGTCTGTGACGAGGTAAAAGAAATCTGTCAGATCCGATACGGATATACAAGCAAAAACCCGTTCGCGGACAAGACGGAGTCGTATGCAGACTGTGTTTGCCTTTACAACACGAAGGACAGCGACGTACAGGCGGCGTATCCGGCGGAACAGTTTATCTGGCAGAATAAGTGATTTTGGGACAGGACTGAAAAATGATAAAAACAAAGATCGAAAAAACAGAAAACGGCAGGACAGGACGGCCCCGCAGGTGGAAAAAGATTTTTAACGAAAACATCGGCTATTACGCGATGCTGTTGCCGGGATACCTGGCTCTGGTCATGTTTTCGTTTATTCCCATGTACGGACTGTATATGGCGTTTATCGACTACAATCCGCTGATGCCCAGCTTATTCGACAATGTAAATCTCGGCTGGTATTGGTTTGAACTGATGTTTACGGAGCCCGATCTGCTGATCCTGGTCCGCAACACATTGATCTTAAATGCGCTGAAACTTGTTTTCTGTTTCCCCGCGCCGATCATTCTCGCCCTGTTTATCAATGAACTGAACAACAAGGTGTTCAAGCGCGCGTTCCAGACGGTTTCCTATCTTCCGAATTTCATATCGTGGGTCATCGTTTCCGGAATGCTGCTGATTTTTTTGGACACGGATAACGGAATTCTCAACGAAATCATCAAAATGTTCGGCGGAGAGCCGATCAGCTGGTATTCGGATTCGTCCAAGTGGCGCGGGATCCTCGTGCTGACGGCGCTTTGGAAAAACACGGGGTGGGGGTCGATCATGTTTCTGGCGGCGCTCACGGCGGTGGACAAGAGTTTGTATGAAGCGGCTTACGTGGACGGAGCGGGTAAGATTCGTCAGACTTTTGCGGTGACGTTGCCCGGAATTGCGCCCACGATCACGATCACGCTGATCCTTTCGATCGGCAAGATCTTTACGGACGACTTCGATCAGATCTATTCGCTGGTCGGGGAAAATTCGATCCTGGCGGACACGACGGACGTGATCGGGACAAAGATCTATGCGTACGTGAACGGCGGGGCGTACAAAGAATTTCCGTTGGCAACCGCCTACGGGCTGGTGCAGGGCATCATATCCCTCATCCTGATCGTAACCTCCAACTTTGTCGTGAAAAAATTGGGGCAGGAGGGCATCTGGTAATGAAGATCGAATCGAAAGGCGCAAAAGTTTTTCAGGTCGTGGATGTCGCGTTGCTGAGCGTGCTCGGATTGCTGTTCCTGATCCCGTATTATCTGATCTTTATCGGATCTTTCACAGACGAGTCCGCGTTTTTGGTGCACGGATATTCGCTGTGGCCGTCGCAATGGTCGCTGGAAGCGTACGGATCCGTCTTTGCAACAGGTTCAAACATTTTTCAGTCCCTCGTCAGCTCTGTCATCATCACGCTGAGCGGGACGGCCATTCAGGTGACCGTGACAACGCTGACGGCCTTCGGCCTGTCCAGACGCAATCTGTTCGGGAAAAAGGCTTTGATGCTCATCTTGCTGTTTTCCATGCTGTTTTCGGGCGGATTGGTGCCTACCTATATCTGGATCGCGGGGAAATTGCACTTGCGCAACAACTATCTGGCAGTGATATTGCCGGGGGCGCTGAACGCGTGGAACTGTATCCTTACCATCAATTATCTGAGAGGGGTCCCACAGGAAATGGAGGAGGCGGCAAAACTGGACGGATGCGGCTGCTGGAAGATGTTTTTCCTCATTTATGTGCCCGTTTCCGTTCCGATCATTGCCACAATCACCCTGTTTGCGGCGGTACAGTATTGGAATATCTGGGCGGAGCCTACGCTGTATTTCGACTCCAACCACAGGAATATGCTGCCGCTCACGGCATTGCTGCGGGAGATTATCCAGGAGGACATCAGCCCTACGGGCGGGAACGTGCGCGGCGTTTCGGAAACGGTGAAAATGGCAACGGTGGTGGTTGCAACGGTACCCATCATCTGCGTGTACCCGTTCCTGCAGAAATATTTTATGTCGGGACTGATGCTCGGTTCGGTCAAGGGCTGAAAAAGCGAATGATATAAAAGGAGATTTTATGAAGAAAACGCTGTTGACGATACTTTTGGCATTCGTGATGCTGTTTGTCGGGATAGGCTCCGTCGGCTGCGGCGGCGGCGTTTCGCCGCATACCGTCGTGGTTTTTTCGGAGTACAACGGGGCGATCGGCGCGGAAGACAATGCGGTGAAGGAAGCGATCGAAAAGAAGTTTACGGAAGATACGGGGCTGGAACTGGATCTGCAGGTGGAGGCGGTGGGAACGGATATGGTCGGTTCCAAAATCGTCGCCGCGATGGGGGATTCAAGCTCCGCGATCGACGGATTTGTCTGCCATTACGGGAGCGATTCGCCCATCAACAATTATATTCTGGACGGGCTGACGATGGATCTGACAGACCTGGTCAAGGCAAACGCGCCCTCCTATGTGGCGTCTTTCGATGAGGACGATGCCGCGGATATGCTCGCTTTCAACAGGGGGAAGATGGACGGAAAACTGTATGCGCTGTCCGGGAAAACGCGAACCAGCGGCTGGGGAATGCTGATCCGCAAAGACTATATGGAGCAAACCTCTTTTGACCCGGATGAGTACGATATTCTGAATGAAAACTATAAGAGTCTGACGATCGATCAATTCAAGCAGCTTTTGCAGGAACTCAAAGACAACACCGCCTGTGAACGCCCGATCGTAGGCAGACCCTGGAGCCTGGATTATTTTTTGACCTCGCCGTTCGGCGCGGTGGGATACGGGGAAAAAGTTTTGCTGGACGGGCAGATCGTGCCCGCCTATGCGGACGAATCGTATCTGAAGGTCATGGAATTGTACCGTTGGTTACAGGAAGAGAAACTCTGGATCGAAAATCCTTCCAATGCGCAGAACGTAATGAATTATTTTGTATCGGGGAAAGGCGCCGTGTATATGGACTGGCCTGAGGTTACGAGCCAGGTGGACGTAGCGCGTTCTTTGAAGGAAGCGACGGGCGCCGATTGCATCATGCTCGCTCCTCTGCTGACGGAGGGTTCGGAAACGGAAACCAACGGAAATTCCAGGATCCCGAGCGCTTTTTCCGGGCTGGCTGTGCCTCTGAAATCCAAAAACTACGAGTTGCTCCTCAAATACATCGAATGGCTGTATTCGGATGTGGAAAATTACGAGCTGGCGCAGTACGGGATCGAAGGCAGGCATTGGGTGGCGACAACGGAAGAAAACGGACAGCCCGGCTGGGATTATCCGTCGGACAAAAAGGCGCAGTACGAAACAAATCCGCCCTATTCGGGGAAATACTGTCTGGTGGAAGACTATACGTCATCCGATCGCCTATATGCCGATTATACGGCAAGCGAGAGGGGATGGATCGAGAAGGCGCGCTCTTTTCCGAGTTATCCTGCGGACGGCTATGTAACGGAAGGGATGCTCCTGCCGGGGATCCCCGCGACAGACAGGCAGCTGCGCAACATGGACACGGCGCACTACGATGAATACATCAGCGTCAGGGCGTATGCGTGGAGCGACGCGGCTTTGCCCGAGGGAAAGACGATCGCATCCATGTGGCAGGAAATGCACGACAATCTGTTCGGAAAATATTATGCACTGATCGAATACCACACGGCAAATTACAACAAAGTGGCGGGAATTCAGTGAAGGAGAAAAATTTTATGAAACGGTATTTCACGATTTTCAGTTTTATATTCACGATGGCGCTGACGGCTTCTTCTTTTGTCAGCGTTTCGGCGGAGGGAGGGGTCAATCTGCTCGCCTCCAGGAACGACTGGTCGGTGTTTGAGGAAAACCGGTCGGTTCTGACCATAGAAGACAAGGGGATGTCCATCACCCCCACAAATACGGATGCAGGGGCCACGTATATCTCCAATTCGTACAAAAATGCGACCATTGAGTTTGATTATCAGATCACTTACGATATCGGCGTCGATCCTTACGATCAGGCGGACGATCTGATGCCGGGAAGTTTCTGGGGGATCATTTTCGGAAACGAGGTGACGGTGGACGAAAGCTGGACGGGCGTCAACGTTCTGCCGTGGACGGTACCGGGCGGATATCCGTATATGCTTTGCTTTGATACGGAGCGCCAGACGACGGACAAAACCTCGGGCCGATACACGCAGGTAGGCCTGTCTTTGAGGAGATACAAAGAGGACGGGAGCCATGCGTACGATGCCAGATGGTCGACGGTGGACCCCGGAGATTTTGAATACATGACCAGCGTTTCAAAAATGGCGAAATCGGTCACGCCGAAATTTTCAAAACCTGTCACGGTGACGGATTGTTTCGATACGGATAAACACAGTGTCAAACTGGATTACCGCGCGCAGTATGTATCCATGGGCGCGGAAAGCGATGCGATCGTCATCAATGTCTGGTTCGACGATGAACTCGTGCTGACGGTAGAGGACACGATGCCCTTCAAAAGTGAAAAATGGGGCGTGACGGTGGACGTGGACAAAAGGGACCAGAGCGGCTATATCGCGGTCATGGCGCATCATGCCAGCGTGTCGGATGCGCAGCTGTATGACTGGAAAGTCGATATCTCCGATTTCATGGTGACGGATAACGGGGCGGTCAACGCCTCTTCGTCCGCACCGACCGACGGCGGCGGCGAAAAGGGGTGCGGCGCAAGCATAGCGGCGGGCGGAGCCGTTGCGCTTCTCCCTCTGGCGGCGGCGGCCTTTGTGATGAAGAAAAAAAATAAACGCGGGGAAAAGGAATGAAAAAAGTTTTCAAGAGATTGATCGCAGTTCTGCTGTCCTGTTTTCTGTTCGCCCTGTGCGTCGGATGCAAACCGGAAGAAACCGTCGCGCCGACGGAAAAAGAGATGGGCCTGGTAGTCACAAACGGAAAACTCATGCAGGGAGATGAGGTCTTTTACGGCGCGGGGATCAACTATTTCGACTTGTTTACGGGGATCTTCAACAACAAATGGGATACGTCTGTCCCGCTGAAAGCGCTGGAAGTGCTCAAAAGTTACGACTGTAAGGTGATCCGCTTCTGTACTCTGCCTTTTTACGGAACGCAGATGGGCTTCTACTTTGAGGTAGAGGACGTTTATTGGAGCAAGCTGGACGAGATCGTCAAAAAATGCGAGGAATTGGAGATCGGTCTGTTGCCGTCGCTTTTCTGGACGTTTGCGATTTTTGATTATTATAAGGAGCCGTACGAAGAGGCGCTCAAAGACAAAAACAGCCAGGGGATGCAGTTTATCCGCGAATATACGGAAAAATTTGTAAAACGGTATGCGGAATCACCCGCGATCTACGGCTGGGAATTTTCCAATGAAAAGATCCTCAGCAGCGATCTGCCCGGAGACGAGGGAAAAGATACGTTCTTTACGGTGGATGGCCTGAATTCCGTCTATAAATATTTTGCGGAAACGGTCAGGGCAAACGATCCTTACGGGCGGTTCATCGCGACGGGCGATACCCAGCCGAGGGAGAGCCAGTACAACCAATGGCAGAATCTGAACTGGACGAAAGACAATGAGGAACAGCACAGAGAGGTGATGGAACTCATCAATCCCGACCCCATCGACACGGTCAGTCAGCATCAGTATTCGCTGCGTTCCACGCTGACGCCGGGCGACAAGACGACCACGTATTTCGATACGACGACCTGGAAGGAGTTTTTCGAATATCTCATCGACATTTCCTCCTCCATGGGGAAGGCGTGCTATGTGGGCGAAGTCGGTTACGGCGTGGACGCAGGGTTGGGTTACGAAAACGTGACGCTGGAAGCGCTGACGGAATGTTACCATGCGGCGGCAGACGCGGCGTTTGAAACGAAAATGCAGCTGATCCTGTTCTGGAATTACGATCCGAAGACTCGTCCAACCGAAGAGGGCCTGATCTACAGCCAGGGAACAGGGGTAGAATACAGTTATAATGAAAATATGCCTTGGGGGAAAATGGTACTGGAAACGATGCAGTCCCTGAACGCCAGGTTTGAAAACGGTGAGTGAGACATATGCAAAGACGACCGGGACTGTATAACAATGAAGACGCCGTGATGATGCATGACGGCAAGCCCTTTCATGGGATCGGCATAAATTATTTTGATATGTTTTTATCGGTGTTTGCGCGGGGCGGCGACAAAGCTCCCACCCTTTCCGCCATGGAAACACTGAAAAAATATGACTGCAAGGTGATCAGGTTTGCTGTTTTGCCCTTCTATGCGGAAGAATTTTCCTACTATGAGGATACACAGAATTTCTGGTCGGCAATGGATGCGATCGTAAACAAAGCGGAAGAGCTGAAAATAGGACTTCTGCCCTCGCTGTTCTGGACATATTCCGTCAACGATTATTGCGACGAACCCTATCAGAGCGCGTTTTTCGACCCTGAAAGCAAGACCGTGCGTTTCACGCGCAAATTCACGGAAGAATTTGTCCGTCGGTATTGCGGGTCCGAGGCGATCTACGGATGGGAATATTCCAACGAACGGGTGTTGGGGAGCGATTTTCCCGATGCCTCGCACTTTCGCGCGCCGTGTGCGTGGAGCAAGCGCAAGACCCGCGACGAGAGGGACAGGGTAACGCTGGACGGATTGGAAAAAATGTATCGTCTGTTTGCCGAAACGGTGGCGGCAAACGATCCGTACAAGCGCATCATCTCCACGGGCGACACCAATCCGCGGGAGACGTCGTACAATCAGTACAAGCGCGGCGTCTGGGAGAAAGATACGCATGAGGAGCATGAATGGGTGCTGGATAAGATCAATCCCCCCGGGATCACGGTTTTAAGCCAGCATCAGTATTCGTACGGAGAACTCATCGACCCGGGCGACGTCACCTATCCTCTGCTCGATTATTTCAATACCTGGAAATCCTTTTTTGCCTACCTCATGGAAATGTCAAAAAAGAGGGGGATTTCGGCTTATGCAGGGGAGATCGGTTATTCTCACGTGCATCCCGAAAACTACGGCAAGATCCGTGTGAGTGACGTGGTCAATACCTTTCGTGCGGCGGTGAAGGCGCAGTGCGAAACGGGACTGCCGCTGATCCTGTTCTGGAATTACGATCCGACGGCGGTGAGCATAAACCCGAACTTTGTCTATGACAGAGGAACGGGGATCGAATACAGCTTCAGCGAAAAGACCGAGCGCGGCAGAGGCATACTGGAAGCGATGCGGGACGGCAACCGCGCGTTGGAATCCGATGTGTGGCAGGAGTAAAGGATGGAAAGAAAAATATCGGCTTGGAAACTGCATTGCAGCCGTGCGCCGTCAGGGCATGAAGAGATCGTCGGAAAGGTATTCGATGCAACCGTCTCCGGAGATGTGACGGACGTTCTGATGCGCGCACAGGTGATAGGGGATATACAGTATTCCGACAATTATGTGAAGTACCGCTGGGTCATTCGATCGGAATGGGTGTATACTGCCGTACTGGAGATCTCGGAAGAGGAATACGCGCAGGACATATTGCAGCTTCGTTTTGAAGGGATCGATACCTTTTCCGACATTTACATCAACGGGGAAAAGGCGCTTACCACCTGCAATATGTTTCTCGCCTATACGCTCGATCTGAAAGGGAAAGTGCGCGTCGGGGAAAATACGGTGCAGGCCGTGGTCAGGCCCACGGACGAAAATGTCGTCTCGTACGGCGAAAAATACGGCGCGGCATTCAGGGCCGCACGCCTTGGCGTCAGAAAGGCGCAATGCCATTTCGGCTGGGACTGGGCGCCCGATTACTACGGCATGGGGATCTGGCTGCCGGTCACGCTGGTCGCAAAAAGCCGCCGCTCGATAGAATACGTGAGGGTGAGGACAAGGGTTTCCGGCACGGTCACGTTTTTCCCGCAGCTGAATTTTTCCGTCAGGGAAAAATCGGGTGCGCAGTGGGCAGAGGACGTGCTTGTTATCCGCGTGTCTGACGGCGAAAAATGCGTGTGTATGCAGGAGTTTCCGACAGACGGATATAAAAATCTCTGCAATCTCACCGTTCCTTCGCCCGAACTTTGGTATCCGAACGGATACGGAAAGCCCTTTCTCTACCGATACGAGGTCCTGCTCAAAGATAGGCAGGGCAATGTGCGGGATACATACAGCGGAACGTTCGGGATCCGTGAGATCCGTATCTTGCAGGATCCTGTCGGGAAAGACAGGCTGAATTTTCAGATCGAAGTCAACGGTCGGAGAGTTTTTGTAAAGGGGTCAAACTGGGTTCCCGCGGGTTTTATGACGGGGGCGATCGACGATGCCCGATATGAGCGTCTGCTGACGCTTGCGCGGGATGGCGGGTACAACACCCTGCGCGTGTGGGGCGGCGGGATCTATGAAAAAGATCTGTTTTACGAACTGTGCGATTCGCTCGGCATCCTGGTCTGGCAGGATTTCATGTTTGCCTGCGGGGATGTCACGGACGATCACGATGATTTTTGCAGATTGGTGACGGAGGAGGCGGTATACCAGGTAAAACGGCTCTGCAATCATCCGTCCCTGCTGCTGTTTAACGGCGGAAACGAGATAAAGCAGTCTTTCGCCTATTCCAGAACGCCGAAGCTCGGGACCTATCTGACGGATTATATCCTGCAGGGGATCTGTGCAGAGTTCAGCGACGTACCCTATTTTCGGTCCTGTCCGTTTTCGTATACCGACTGGGGCAACGATCTCGGATCGGGGGATTGCCATAAATGCGCGTTCATCGAATCGGCAAAAGAAGGGCATCCCGAGCGGTACCGTCAGTATATCGTCAAGGAGAAGCCGCTCACGACGGAGTGCGCCATGATGGGCCCGTGTCGGATGCGCAATCTGCGGAAATTTATCCCAGAAAACAAACTGTGGCCGATCAATGAGATCTGGGACATTCATTTTGTGGAAAATCCGTATGAGGAAAAACTTCCCAGCAGTTTTGCGCGCCTGGAAGTGCTGATCGCGGAGGCGTTGTTCGGCGAAGTCGTCGGCGTGGAGGATTTCGTCAAAAAGGCGATGATCGCGCACGCGGACTTTCTGCAGGCAGAGCTGGAGTTTGCGCGGGCGGATGCGGGCATCTGCGGCGGGATCATGACGTGGATGTACAACGACATCTGGAGAAACGGAACATGGTCTGCGGTGGATTACGATCTCGCCTGCAAACCGGCGTATTATGCCATGAAGAGGGCGTTCATGCCCGTTCTGGCGGGCATTGTCCTGCGGGACGGGTATCGGGTTTTCGTTTCCGATCAAAGCGGGAACAGCGTGTCAGGGATCCTGAATTTCGGTCAGCGCACCGTCCGCGGGGAAACCTTGTTTGAGACAAGCTGCCCCGTATGTGTGCCGCAGGACGGCGTAACGGAGATCCCGATTTCGCATCCGATCTCGGACAGACCGGACAGTTATCTCTTTGTGGAATTCAACGGTTCAAAAAATATATATTTCATCAACGGGTATCGCGGAACGGAGTTTGAAAGCAGGCTGGCCTGTTCGGTGTCGCCGATCGTAAAGGAAGGAGAAAGGTACTGTTGTCGGCTTCACGTCAGGGCAAAAGCCTTTGCCAAGTCGGTATTCGCGGATGCGGAGGAAAAGTTTGACCTGCGCGTACAGGACAATTATTTTGATCTGGAAGAGGGGGATGAAAAGGAGATCTTCCTCAGCTGCGGGCAGAAATTCTGTGCAGAGGATATCTCTGTCAAAACGTTTGCGGATGTATGGAACGAATGAGATATTTTTTTCACAGCCCTGAACTTTTTTCTTCGTCTGAAAATCTGCGGGGCAGTACAAGTTGTACTGCCCCGCTTTTTTGTATATTCGTAAGGAGATCAAATTTTCAGATCGCTGTTTTTAAAATCTTCAACAGTCCATTCGGTTCTCCATTCGATGAAAGGGTTGCCTCTTTTATCGAACCGTATGGGCAGCCAGACGTAATCGGCGACGGAGGTGTTTTCGTCCGAGTAAACGGAAAAATCAAAGTGATCGGGTAAGGGTTTGCTTTTTTTATCAAAAAGCCTTCGGAAAACCGCGTTCATATCGGGGCAGTGGCAGGGGAGGTCGGTCAGCCATCGGTCGCCCAGGGCGATGTACAGGTCTGGGATATGGGGATGGCGAAAGACAGAGGAAAACTGTGCGTGGAAAGAATTTTTTTCGTCATCGCGGCGGCAGGGCGCGGGAAGCTTTTTCCACTTTCCGTGGAAGGAAAAAATTTCGTCTACGCGGGACGCATTCGGAAAATAGCCTGTCGTCCCGCTGGTGAGTACAAATTTTCTCCCGTTATGGGTGAAATACGCGGGCGCTTCCCTGACAAAGGGCGGAAACGGCATCGGGATATGTTCCGATTTTATCTCGGTCAAACCTTTAAAGTCGTCCGTCAGCGTCTGGCAAATCAGCGACGTATGCGGGTTTTCATAGAGAATGTAAGCGGTATCCTGTTCGACGATCAGGTCAAAGTCCCCCGCATGAAAGGGCTCGCAGGAAACCTCCGCACAGAAACGGAAGGGGCCGCGGATATCTTTTGCGCTGCAGACGGCGAAAAAAGAATTTTCAAAATGTTTTCCTCTGGAACATTTTGCCCAAAGAATATATTCTTTGTTTTTCGGATGAAAGAGGATGTGCGGCCTGTCCATGATGTTTTGGGGGTAAAACGGATGATCGGGGTCGGTCTGTTCGTGCATGATGATCCCTTCGTCTTTCCAGTTGTACAGATCGGAGGAGGAATACAGGCGCACGCCGTGGTGCCAGAACGGGCATTTTTCCCCTGTCGCCGTGCCCGTGATGCCTTCCTTGTTTTCCCCGTACCAGAAGAACGTTCCTTCCGCGTACAATACGGATCCGCCGTGTGCCTGGATCCTTTTGCCGTCTGTGTCATACCATGTCTTGCCCGGTCGGAAACAATGATACATTTTCGGTTACCGTCCTGTTTTTTTATAAATCTATTGTATTATATCTTGCACGGAATTTCAATCATTGCAAAAAAAATTAAAGGAGATATTTACGTGAGTTATGGACAATTTTTCACATAATGCTTACTGGATAGGGGCAGGGAAGGTGATCGTTTCCAAAGTCGTGAATTATGAAAGTCCCGCAACGGAGCTGAGGAGGGAATTCATACTGGAAAAACAGCCCGAAAAGGCGGTTTGCGTGATATGCGGGTTGGGGGCGTATGAATTGTTCCTGAACGGACAAAAGGTAAACGACGATCTTTTATCGCCTGGATTTACGATGTACGACCGACGGGTTTTGTATCTCACGTACAGCGTGGAAAAATATCTGAAAGCAGGTATCAACGTCGTCGGGGTGCGTCTGGGCGACGGGTTTTATAACCAGACAACGGAGGATACGTGGGATTTTTTCAGCGCGTCCTGGAGGGATACCCCAAAGCTGCTGTTTACCCTGTATGCGGATTCCGAAGAGGTTCTCGTAAGCGACAAAAGCTGGAGCGTGAATACGGAGGGGGCATGTTACCACAACGCAATCCGGACGGGGGAGTATTATGATGCCCGCAAAGAGAGCGACTGGCTGCAGGCGGGCGGAGGAGCGGGCTGGAAAAGAGCCTCCCGCAGAACTCCGCCTGGAGGCATTTTGGAAAGACAGACAATGCCGCCTGTGCGTATTTGCGAGAGAATAAGGCCGATCGGGTCGTGGAAAAACCAAACGGGGACCGTCTATGATTTCGGCGTAAATATTTCAGGGTTCTGCGAGATCAGGGTGAAAGGCTCGCGCGGACAGAAAATCGTCATGCGCTATGCGGAGTGTCTGAACGGCCGCGAGCTGGACCAGAGCAACATTTCCTGTTACGTAAAATCCGCCGTTTTTTCGCAGGACAGGTACACGCTGAAAGGGGAAGGGACGGAAGTCTGGCACCCGAAGTTCGTCTATCATGGGTTCCGCTATGTCGAGATCCAATCTCCTGTGTCGGAGGAGCTGAGCGTCACGGCCTGTTTTGTGCATACCGATTTGCAGAAACGGTCAGATTTTTATTGTTCCGACAATCTTTTGAATTGGATCTATGAGGCGGGGAACCGCTCCGTTCTGAGCAACTACCATTCCATTCCGGAAGATTGCCCGCACAGGGAGAAAAACGGCTGGACAGGGGACAGCGCCATTTCCTGTGATCATACGGTCGTGACGTATGACATGGAGGAGTCCTATCTGAAATGGCTGAAAGATGTGTGCGACTGTCAGCGGGAAAACGGGCAGCTGCCGGGGATCGCCCCGACGTCGGGCTGGGGGTATAATTGGGGCAGCGGCCCCGCATGGGATGCGGCCCTGTTCTTTCTGCCCTACACGCTGTATAAGGATACGGGAAGCCTCCGCGCGATGCGGCTGGTTTATCCGTATGCAAAAAAATATCTGCAATACGCTTTGCAATGGCAGGAAGAGGGATTGTTTTGCTACGGTCTGGCGGATTGGTGTCCGCCGTCGGGGATTTCGGAAAAAGAGCTCATGTCCAACGAACTGTCCGATTCCTGTTATTGTTACAGAATGTTCCGCATTGCGGGATCGATGGCAGAGTTTTTCGAGCCGCAAGCGAAAGGGTATTTTGAAGAGCGGGCGGCGGAGATAAAGGGGGCGATCAGGCGAAAGTATATCCGATCGGACGGAGCGGACAACAACAGCCAGGGGGCCTTGGCGGAAGTGCTGTATTTCGGGATAACGGAAGGGGAAGAGACAAAAAGGATCGCCGATCTGCTTGCCCGAAAAGTTGCCGAGGATAAATATTGCTTCAAAGTGGGCATTCTGGGCATGAAAGCTCTGCTGCGGGCCTTGTCGGAAAACGGACACACGGAAGCGGCTTACAAAATGGTGAGCAGGGAAGATTATCCGTCGTATGGGTACTGGCGTCGGCAAGGCGCCACCACGTTGTGGGAAAATTGGGAAAACACTGGCTCACACAATCATCATATGTACAGCGACGTGCTTTCTTGGCTTTATACATATATCCTGGGCGTGAGGAACGAGGAAGTCGCCTATAAAAAAATTGTGATCGCTCCGTATTTTTTCGATGTGCAATGCAACGCGGGCGGAAACATCCATACGCCGTACGGGGATCTCGTGCTGCATTGGCAGAGATCGGAAAAGGAATTTTCCGCGGACATCTTCGTGCCGAAAGGAACGATAGCAGTACTGGCATTGCCCGAAAATCAAAAAATTTCATTGGAAAGCGGTAAAATGAACCATATAATCACATATATTTGATCGTTTTTATGCTTTTTATATTTCTTTCGGATATGTTTAGGAAAAAACGTGGTCTGGGGAAAAATTATGTGCTGATCTTTTTAGTCTTTGCGTCGAAATTTACATTATAGTAAGATATCCGATTCAGTTTATGTCGGATGAAGAAAGGAGTAAAAATGAAAGTATTGTTTTTTGATTTGGATACTTTGCGGCAGGATCATCTTGGATGTTATGGTTATGGAACTTTGAAAAACGGAACGGAAACAGGTTATGATAGCGTAGTGCTGACGCAGTGTGCACACGTTGTACAGAGATCGGCCATATTTGATCATTATCTCTATATCAGAACGATCCATGGCGGCGGACATATGTTTGAAGATGAGATGTTATTTGATCTGTCGGCGGATGTTCATCAGCAGAATAACATCGCTTCGGAAAAGCCAGAACTTTTAAATCAAGGGGCGAGGATCATTTTCAACTGGCAGAACAAATACATGGAAAAATCTCCTTATACGGTAGATCCGATTTGGACGGTTATGAAAGAAGGCGGACCGCAGCATGCACATGGTATGTTGGAGCAATATGCTGAAAGGCTGAAAGAGACGGGAAGAGATTATATCTCTTTCAAGAAAAAATATCATCTTGTGTGATGAAGAGAAAACTCTCTGAACTCGGTATATTCGTGCGTAACGGCAAGCATATTTACAGTTTTGCAGGCAGCTCAACGACACCGCAGAACCACTTTTCTGAAAAACGGAATAGGGGGCGGATTTGTATGGTTTCTGTCCACCACACAATACCCAGTCGAACTTTTTTGTGACGAGCAAAGAGTTTTGGCTGGGTATTTTTCTGTCTGAACTAAAATGATGTGCTTTTGCTCTTGAACCCATTATGAACCCTCCGAATTTGCTTTTTCGGGGGCGTAGGTTAGCATAGCTCCTCTCGGAAGTCAATGGTCGCAAAATCGTCGCAGAAAACATCCATAGAAAGAGTTTGAGAGCCGTGCAAGGGTTTTGTCCTTGCTCGGCTCTTTCTCTGTTCTATGAAGCATTTGCGCGTTTATAACGCAACGATTTTTCTTTGTCCCGTTGACTTCCGCAAACTGTATTTTGATTATTCCGACATTTATCGTCCTATGCTCCTTCGCCTCTTGCCCGAAAAAGGCAAAATCATTCGGAGGATGTAAAAATGGAAATGTTGGTAACAAAGTTCTCAAACGGAAAATATCGCAACGAAGGTGAATTGTTTGATGAGCCTATCTCAAACGAGAACGTCAAACTCATGGGCGAGATGATTGCATTGCAGACTCTTCGCACCTTAAAGAAGTACGATTGGAAAATCGCGGATAAGTACTATATCGGTCTGATCAAAGACCTTCACCATATGGGTGAGGTCGGTTATCTCGTATCGGATGGCTATGACGTAGCACAGACGGCAATCTGCTTTCTGTATCAATTCATCGGCAGAAAGGTATCCGATATTTACGGCAAAGACCGCAGAGGAAAAGAAATCACGATCAAACTTGCTTGCTATCGTGAAGTAGACGGAGAACTGATGTGTTACCGCAGAAAGATGGAAAAAACCTCTTATATCGATTTTACAAACTATAAAGCACTGCCTATGGATCCCGTAAACTGTTTTGAGAAAGAGCAGACTGATTACACAAAAGCAGATGCGATATTGGAAGTCATGCATCTGAACGAAATGGAACTTGCCGTGCTTGACTGTGTTTTGAGAGGCTTGGTGCGATCGGAAATTATCGCGGAACTAGGAATCGGGCGCGGAAGTATCTGTTACAGAAAAAGACAAATAAGATCAAAATATCAAGCATATATCGGTTCTCTCCAATGACGGAGAGACTTATTTTTTCTCATTCGCAAAAGCTATAGAATAACCTGTTGGCAGTTAGGCGTGAGCTTGTCATAGACGAGTGCGGCGACGCTACGCGCCGCCGCAGACAAGCTCACGCCTAAAACCGACCGAAACAGAACCGCACAAACGGTAAACGCAAAACGTCATTCTCAAACGGGCGAAACAAAGAAAAAACGCCCTTACAGCAAAGCCCGCCGCGAAAAGGCGTCCGCGCTGACCCGCTTGCGGCCCGCCTTTTTCATCGCGGCGGGCGGGCTTTTGTTGCAGAGTTACGGCGTATTTTTGTCTTTTATCCCGCTTCTTTCCTTTTGATTTGTGGATAACTCCGAAAAATTTTTAAATTTTTCTTAAAAATATGCGAACATATGTTTGACTTTTTCTTTTCAAAGGTGTATAATACCCGTATGCACCTGAAAAGGGGCACAGCAACTGAATAAGAAAGCTGATTTATGATTTGATTGAATTGAGTGAAAGAATAGATTAGCCGTGAAGCGATACCATTGAGATTGTAGCGAGCTGAAAATTGCCGCGCCGTTACCCCGAGCGGAAGAGTCGGGGCGGGGTCGTTATCTTCAAGGGCATAACATAAAAGAAAGAAACTAACTAATTTCTCTCTTTTGTGCTATGCCCTTTTTTTCGTGCAAATTTTATCTTCGGAGGAAAGAAATTTGCAGGGAAACAAGACAAAGACCGTTCAGATAACGGCGAGCGGCACGGCAAGGATTTATTCTTTGCCAAAGCGGAATTGCGCATCGGTTTGCGCGGTGCTGTTGAAGCGGGGAGGTGAAAGATGAACCTACTCGCGGCAAAGATCTACTACGACGGCAGCCACTGGATAGCGATACCGCACACGGAACGCCCTTACAGGCGGAGGCGACAGCGAAAGAAGCCCGAAAAGAGCGAGGAATTGCAGCAGTTCGAAAAGGCATTTATCAAATCCAAAGGCAAGAGAAAAAACCGTAAAGCAAAGCTATTGCGAGAATTTACCCCTATGTTTAAGGACGAAGATGAGGCGGAACGGTTTGTAGAAGAACACTTCAACAGACAGAGCCGAAACCGTTGGGAGCGATACAAGCGCATGATACGTCGCGGCTATACCAACAGATGGAACTATTTTTGCACGTATACGTATGATTCCGAAAAGCATACGGAGGAAACCTTCCGTAAATCACTCATGAATACGCTTTATCATCTCTCTTCTCGGCGAAATTGGCGGTATATGGGTGCATGGGAACGCGGCGAATTGGGGCAGCGGTTGCATTTCCACGCACTCACTTATATCCCGGAGGGCGAAATGCCGGGAGCGTTGGAAGAGCATGAAGATTACAGTACCAAGCGACACAGGCGCGAAAAGAGCATACAGAATAGCTTTTTCAATGAGAGATTCGGTAGGAGCGACTTTTCAAAAGTCAGCAACTCTTACGAGGTCGGCGACAGTATCAGGTATATGCTCAAATACATCAGCAAGAACGATGAAAAAGTAGTTTATTCTCGGGGTCTGAAAACGTATATCGTGTCCGACGTTCTGGATAACGACATCCTTTGCAAGATGGGAGATGAGGAACACGGCTTTAAGTACATACTTGCCCGCGACTTTACCTGTATGGTAGACGGGGAGATCATGGGGAAAGTGAGTCCCAAAGTGATCGAAAAAATGCCGAAGGCGAATTAAAATCATTTGTCTTTCGGGCGGAGAGTGTAAACGGAAACGCCCTTTTTGTCAAGGGTGGAGTGCATTGCCTTCGGCAACCCTTGACGGAAAGAAGCAGATAAAACAGATAAGGGAAAGACTATGCGTTTCCGTTTGTTTGGTCTCCGCCGAAAGACGAAAAATCAAAAAAAGGAGAAATACGAAAATGGAAACAATAAAGAAATTATTCTATAACGGCGAGGATTACGAAAATAATTGTTATTTCTTTTCCCCGTCGATTAGCAAGCGGAAAACTGTGGGAGGAAAGGCTTATTTCGTCCGCAGATATTTCAAAGGTAGCAAGGATTTCGAAAAAACCATGGAAACTCTTGCCGTAAATCACAATAATGAGGTGAGAAAATGAAACAGAAGAATTACATAGCGGGATTATATCTCAGGCTTTCGCAGGAAGATGAACGCCAGGGCGAATCGGTATCCATCGATAACCAGCGTACGATCCTCAGAAAGTATGCGGAAGACAAAGGCTTTGAAATTCACGACGAATACATCGATGACGGTGTATCGGGTACGACCTTTGCTGGGGTTAGATAGCGATACTTTTTACATCTACCATGTTGCGGCGGTCAT